>FWPU01013401.1_pt1 | contig 10339 bp, 7 predicted proteins | sample 2228361 | NCBI WGS metagenome assembly FWPU01 (sample SAMEA103939777, study PRJEB20133) | metagenome | reverse complement strand
ACAAAGATGCATTTGAATACGCTATAAAGAAGATTGAAAAACTCAAAATTTAGCCCATTTTCACGCAGGTTTCAGGTTAAAGACACCCTTTCCAGAGACTTAACCGTCTCAGTTAGCTCCTGTAGGAAGGCAAGTATCTGCCCCCTTGGTACGTTCTCTACCTCCTCTACCCTTGAAGCCTTTACTACATATTCCAGGAGTTCATCCACTAAGATAAGTACTGGCTGAGCTTTGGAAAGGATTGAGTGAAGCTTCTCCTTTCCGGGAGCAACCCTTTTTTGGTCGTGCTCCTTTACCAGTTCGTATGAACCGAGCTGATAGGCAAGCTCTCCCCAGATGCTCCTTCCCTGAAGGGCATCTGAATGTGTCCCCACAAAGACTGCCACCCTTGCGTCAGGTACGACCTTTAATTGACACTCCCTTAACAACTCCGCTATACGTGGATGGTTACCAATCGTTTCTTTGTGCTTAATAAGGTGATAAAGAACTAAGAGGGCATGGGTTTTGCCACCTCCAAAGGGGGTCATAAGCTGGATTATGCCTTCACCTTTACCACTGCCTGAAAGCCTTGAGAGGACTGCCCCTGCCAGGGTCTTTAGCCCGTTTGTAAGGTAGGTCTTATTGAAGAAGGTTTGAGGGGCGCTGTAATCAACATTCCCCCTTCCATAAAATACCTCCCCCAAATCGGCGGCAAAGACCGCCTCATCAAACCGCCCCTCAAGTATATCCTTGTGGGGTTCTGCCTCTTTCCACCACGGCTTCACGCCTTAATCTCCTTCTTAAATCCAAATTCCTCTTGCCTGCCTGAAGGCGTCTCTGTCTTTTTATAGGTCTCTTTGCCGTAAAGGAAGCCCTGGAGTAACTGCCTCTCCTTATCCCCTTCTGGCAAAACCTCGGATATGGCCTGGGCCAGTTGCCAGAAGACCTCATTATCAATGTACCCGTTCATACTCAAGAGTTCCTTTATACCCCCTTTATCTCCCTTCTCCCAGCAAATTAATGCCCTGTGAAGGATGTCTATCATGGAGTGGAGACCCTTCCTTTCCATAAAATCCCTGTCTCTTTCCCTCTCCTTTGGCCCAGGGATAGAGATAAATTCTTTATCCTTTTTGATGAACCCACCCTTTCCCCAGGATTCTGTTATCTCTACCCCTATGGCCTGGCCGAGCTTTCTGGCCTCATCAAAGTGCACTTTTCCGCTATTATAGGCCCAACGCCAGATTAAATAAAACCGTGTCCCGTTGTCTATGCCACCCAGGTTGCCATTCTTCAGTATCCTATGGAGGGCAAATTCACTCACCGTCTTCCTTATGAATTCAAGGAGTTCTGAGACAGGTACTTCTTCTCCTGATAGTTTAATCACTTTTTTGTACTTGCCAAATACAGCTACTCCAGGGCCTATGGCACTTATAAAGAAATCTGCCCCTACAATACCCTCGTTCCAGAACTCGGCAAGCCTATTTCTGACCTCGTTCTGTATTTCATCCCTTATCTCGTTAAAATAGGCTACCTCCTCTTTTGTCCTCTTTTTGCAGACCATGTAGATAGAGGAGGCCATGGCCCCGCTCTCCTGTGCCCTGAGTCTGGCCTTCATCTCTGTATGTAGGGGCCAGGAAGCAGTAAGGACGAGGTCAGATTTTAGGAGGGCATTTATTATTGTCTCCCATGCCTCAAGGGACTTATGGGCGAATACGATGCAGGCGATACCTTCTGATTTGAGAACACGATGAATTTCTCTAAATGCCTTTGCAATCATGTCCTCAAAGAATTTCTTCCCACCTTCAAAGCCACCCTCTCCATGGGAGTACGCTACAATCTCTTCAGCCTTTGGTGTTAAGGGTGTGGCAAAGAGTTCAGGATACAAATCTCCTATGGTTCTTTTTAGCCAGACGTAGAAGAAGTCAGACAGATAAGAGTAAGGCACGTTGTCGTAATACGGCGGGTCAGTGATGACGGCATCAAAGTGGTTGTCGGGATAGGGGAGAGAGGTGGCGGAGGATTGGGTGATGATGGCAGGAGTGAAAATTGTTGAGATATGTTTTACCGCTTCTAACATTGGTTCCAAATCCCATTGACCTCTTGCATCACTAAACGGGCCAACTTCCCCATAATCCCAAAGCATAGGCAAAGCCTGTCTATCAAATGCTCTTTCAAAAGAGAGAACGTCAGGTTTCCATCTAGTTAATACAACCAAATATGTTGCCAGCCTATTTACCCCCAACGCCAGATAACTCACCACCACCCTTGCATACTCTTTTTCCATTCCCTCAGCCAGCATCTTCTCATATGCCTGCCTCACCTTTTCCATAAACGTAATCAGGGTCAGCTTCTGGCGGGGGTTGAAGAGGTCCCCCCATTTCAATATTCCATATCTTTGCACACGAAAGCCTAAAGTATCTTTCGGGGGCAACGGCTCATCAGGCACAGGGTCAAATCCCCATCCTTCAAATAGTTCTTTTCTCTTCTTCTCTAAATACTTTTCTGCTTCATTGAAAATTTCCAAATCCTTTTCCATAGCCAGCCTGTAGGTCTTGCCCTTTTCTTTTGGATGGTGAAGGACTACAGCAACGAGCCTCTGTCTCATCCTGCCCTCCTGGGCCTCCTTCCTGACAGTCTTATCCTTAATAGCCCCGTTGCATATTGGACACAGGACGCTTGCCCTCTTTACTGTCCCCACCTCTGGGTCAAAGTCTATCTCCTTACCCTGGACAATCCTGAAATTTATCTCTTTATTCTCTTTATCGGCAATGAGTTTCAGGGCTACCTTTTTATTCGTCTTTTTTGCCAGCCAGAATTGTCTCATAAGGGTATCTCTACGCCACAATCTGGATTCTGACACTCTATGGTTCTTGGCCAGATAAAGCCTACTGGAATCCTTCCATCTGGGTCTTTAGGATAAAACCTCTCTATCTCCCTCCTTGCCTCCTCCAGCACCCATTTTCCCCACTTCTTTACATCCTCTAAAAGTGGGTTTATTGTCTGTGTGCCAGAAAGACTGCCGGTGTCTTTTATTGCTTTAGGCTGTCCGTATTTTTGAGGATACTCTAAGGTGGCCTTAAGGATTAGTGTTGCTACTGGATTTAAGTCCAGGGCATGGGCCTCACATCCAAGTCTCAAAGCTTCAAGCGGTATAGAACCGCCCCCTGCAAAGCAGTCCAAGACCTTTGGGGTCCTGCTACCATAGGAGTCTTTAATCATGCCCCTGGCCTTCTCCATCATCTTTGTATTTGTGGAATTTTCCCATTTAGAGAATTCACCAATGAAATTTAGCAGGTCTTCCTTTTCCTTCTCTGATGTTGGTTCGGGAATTAGAGAGGCAAGGATGGAGGCCCTTGAGGAGGCAAGGGGACGCCTCGCCCACCATATATGAAGGGTGGAGATATGACCATGGCGGATATTCTTTTCCTTAGCCCCTTGTTCACTTACTGCCTTAATAGGAAAATCCTGTTCTATAAAGGATTTCATGTCGTTTGTGTAAAGGAGATAGGTTGCTTCGTAGCAAAAGGTTTCCAGTTATTAATTATGTACCTGACAATCTTTACTTCTTCATTAGGTATTAGCGTCTCGGCTGGATTTTTGATGGTATAAAGTATAGGATTCATTTTCGCATTTTCCACGAGATAAAGCCAGTACTCTTCTTTTAGCCTTTTGGCCATGAGCCATTCATTGTAGGTCAAGGCGATTGCCCCTTCGGAGGCCCTACCTTTTACTTCAATGTACCTTGTTTCCGGCTCTTTTGAGGAGCGGATGTCAAATCCGAGATTTTGTGAAGAGACATCTATAGGGTCCCGTCCCTGAGTCCTTTCAAAATACATCGCCATCTGCATAGCCAACTCTTCCACCTCTCGGTCTTCTTTCATAGAATCGTGCACTTGTGTCTCAGGGAAGATTAATGCCGAGCCGATGAGTCTGGGTGGGGAAGGTAAGAGGTGGGTTTCTTTTTCGATATTGTCCTCTAACTCTCTTTTTCTTCTCTCAAGGTTCTCCCTATTTCTTTTCTCATTCTGGATAGTGACGTCCGGGACGTCCTCCCCCTTTGCCCTTCTAGTGTGGTAATCTGCAAGTTTAGTTTCGGACTGAAGGATCAGTTCATCAAGGGATTTGAGACCGTATTTTCTCTTTATCTCAGCGTCTTTAAGCCTTTGAACCTTTAACTCCTCAAGGTAACTAAATAACATTTTCTCAGATGCAAATGCAGTAACCTGGTCATCATCCAATAAAGGGAAGCTTTCAGTGGATGTAGGTATCCTTTCCGGCTTCAGGTCCCAGAGGATTGAGGAGGGAACTTGTTTAATAGAACCATCTTCACCCTGGAATAGTACAAATAACCTCTTTCCTACAGTTTTATCGTGGCCATCTTTAATCTCTGCCTCTAGAAAATGTAAGACTCCTTTAAGACGGCCGGAAGGGTCTCTGAAGGTTGTTCCTTTGGACATTTGTTCAAGGTAGTCTATAAAGAGGCTTTCAATAACACCCTCAAGTAGCGGATGTCCAGGGGCAACGAATTCTACCTCGGGGTGCTTAAAGGCTTTTTCTTTATCAAAAGAGAATTTTCTGTATTCCCTGCTAATATCTCCATATTTGTTTTTAAATGAGGGAGACAGGTTTCTAATTTCAAAAGGGACATGCGATATTGACCAAAACCCATCGTGCGTCTTTTCTACCTTAAGCCCTAACCTTTTTGAGGCATGAAGAAAGAATTTTTCTATGTATTCGGGTACGAGCCTATTTTCCTTGGCCACTCTAGTCTCTTCAATAATCTTAGTGAGGTCCATGTACCTTGTTGCAAGGCTTTCGTAAGTGGCCCTTCTAACCATCTCAATGAGTTCCTCATCTGGTGTACGGTCAATGCCCTCCAAAATATCGTCCATGGTGCGTCTGTTTGCTATGGCATCTTTGATAAGTTCTTCTAGCCCAATTTCAATCATGATGTTGCCTACAACATCAAAGACCTTGTCTCCCAGGTGTTCTCGCATCGTGTCCAGTTTCTTAAAGAGCCTTTCTAAAATTTGGCCCTCTCTGGTTTCCACTGCAACCAGATTGTAGATATGACACTCGTTTTGCTGACCGTAACGGTGTATCCTACCCATGCGTTGTTCAAGGCGATTGGGATTCCAGGGTATATCATAGTTAACCATAAGCCAGCAAAATTGCAGGTTTATACCTTCGCCGGCCGCCTCGGTGGCTACCATAAGTTGGGCTTTATGTTTAAATTCTTTTTCCGACTCAATTCTTTTATCCAGGGGCATCCCACCATGTATGTACGTAACAGAGTAACCCCAGTTTCTAATCTTTTCCACCAGATATTCAAGGGTATCTCTTGATTCTGTAAAAATTAATAGTTTAGTACCATTTTTCTTGAGGTGTTCGGAATCCATCACCTTCTTTAGTTCCTCAAGTTTCGTTTCTATTTCTTTTTTTTCGGCCTCTTTTGCCAGCTTGACGAGGTCATCCAATTTATCAATCTCTTCCTTTAATTCTTCAAGGGTTTCTGCTGTGGTTAACTTTTCAAGGAGTTCTTCTTCCAGTTTCCACCTCTCTATTTCACTGAGGTCTTCCAAAGTGCTTTCGTCTATGTATCCTTCTTTTTGCATTATCTCTCCTTGTCTATATATCTCCTCCAGTCTCCTTTTCCTTCTCACCAAAGAATTCTTTATTGCCCTAATACTGGAAGCCATACGTTTTTGCAGGATGTATAAGGCAAAGGTAACGTTTCGTTTATCCTTATTTAATGCCCTTTGATAATATTTCTGCACGTAATCTGTTACTGCGTTGTATAAAAGCCTTTCATCGTGGCTAAGATTATATTTAATAGTGTTGACCATCCTTAGGGGGAATAAAGGGGTCCTGTCAAAGTTTCTGAGGTCTTCCTTTAAACGCCTCAAAAAGAGTGGGTTTTCCTTCTTCTCTATGGCCTCATTCAGCATTTGAGTATTGGCAAAAAATCCAGGCTCTAGGAGGTCAAGAAGGAGTCTGAAGTTTTCTGGGTCTCCTCTATGCGGGGTGGCCGTTAAGAAAAGGAGGTGATGGGTTTTTCCCGTTAAAAGTTCACCCAGTTTGTACCTGAGTGTCTTTTTAGTTTTATCGCCGTAAAGGTAAGCAGACATTTTGTGTGCCTCATCCACTACAATTAAGTCCCAGTCAGCTTCAGCCAGGGTTGCCTTTACTTCATCTTGTCTGCAAAAGTCCATAGACGTTATTATTTGGTTTTGATTACGCCAGATGTTTTCTCCCCACCGCGCGTCCATCGTCTCCCTTTTTACTTCAAAAAAGACCTCACCAAACTTTTCTTTAAGTTCTCTCACCCACTGGTCTTTTAAATGTCCTGGGACAACAATAAGAACTCTTTCAGCTAATCCTCTTTGCTTAAGCTCTTTAAGTACAAGACCAGCCATTATGGTTTTGCCAGCTCCTGGATCGTCTGCCAGGAGGAATCTGATACGTGGATTCTTAAGTATGTGGTAGTAAACTGCGTCAACTTGGTGGGGTAAGGGGTCTATCTGTGAGACATTTACGGCACAAAATGGGTCAAACTGGTAAGCAAATCGTATCCTCTGTCCCTCCAGTAAGAGGAAGAATATCTCTGGGTCGCAGGAGAGATCCTTATCAGTGTTTTTGACCTTTATTTTTGCCTCATCTGGTTCTAAAAGAAGGCGAGAATAAAACTTGCCGGTGCTCAGACCTACACCTTCTATCAGAAGATTGGGGCCAATTTGTTTTGAAGAGACTACTCTTAAGGGTTCAGGCCAAAAAGGCCCTTCTATTACTTTTTGGGAAAGATCGCTACCCACCTTTTTTAATCCCTCCTCTAATAGAGCAGTGGATTGAAACACCCAAATTTGTTCCAAGACCACTTTTAAGGCAATAATAATATTACTTGAGCCATCATGTGTCAACGGAAATGTACCAGAAAGCATTTAGCGTAATTTTTTCAACTTACGACAAATTCCAGGTGGGCAAAAAGTGGGCGGAAGATGTCAAAAATCGTACAAATTGGGCAAAAGTGAGACCCAGGTAGGTAAAAGGAGACTGTAGACAGGAAAGTCTTCTGGCCTTCCTGATTATCGCCTTTTCCTGAGTCGTGAACGTGTCCTCAAAAGGATATTGATTTTTCCTTCTGCCGAAAGTATATAAAGGCGTCTGCCAATGGAGAGGACGCTTAGAAAGGGATGGATTTCTCTATTACGGAGGAGCAGAAACTGCTCCTGGGTGCAGTAAAGAGGTTTGTACAAGAGGAACTGAGCCCGGTGGCAGCCGAACTGGACAGGGAGGCAAGATTCCCTGCAGGGCCGGTTCGCAAGGCCTCAGAGATGGGCCTAATGGGCATCACAATACCAACTCAGTATGGGGGAGCTGGAATGGATACCATCTCTTATGTCCTTGCCATGGAAGAAATTTCAAGGGCCTGCGCCTCTACGGCCGTGATTATCTCAGTAAATAACTCTCTAGTGTGCGAGCCAATCCTCAAGTTTGGTAGTGAAGAGCAGAAACGCAAATTTCTAGTGCCATTAGCCAGGGGAGAAAAACTGGGTTGCTTCGCCCTTACAGAGCCTCAGGCTGGCAGCGATGCGGCAGGTCTGAACACCACTGCCGTGAAGAAGGCCAGTTCGTACGTTTTGAGTGGGACTAAGCTTTTTATAACAAACGGTGCTCATGCAGATGTAGCCATTATTTTTGCTGTTACGGACAAGAACAAGGGCGTCCAGGGTATCTCTGCCTTTCTGGTAGAGAAAGGTACCCCGGGCTTTTCTGTGGGAAAGGTAGAGGAAAAATTGGGCCTCAGGGCCTCTGACCTTGTGGAGCTAAGCCTCCAGGATTGCACCATTCCTGCGGAGAATCTGCTGGGCAGAGAGGGGGAAGGCTTCAGGATAGCCATGATTACCCTTGATGGTGGCAGGATAGGTATTGCTGCCCAGTCTGTGGGCATTGCCAGGGCCTGCCTGGAGGAGGCACTCAGGTACTCAAAAGGGAGATTCCAGTTCGGTCAGCCTATCTCGACTTTTCAGGCTATAAGGTTCATGCTGGCTGATATGTCTGTGGAGCTAGAGGCCGCAAGGCTCCTCACCATACGCTCAGCCTATAGAAAGGATAAGGGACTCCCCTACACTAAAGAGGCAGCCCAGGCCAAACTCTACGCCTCCGAGATGGCCAATAGGGTCGCCTATAAGGCCCTCCAAATCTTTGGGGGCTACGGCTATACAAAAGACTTCCCCGTAGAGAGGTGGTACAGGGACGCCAGGGTAACCACCATTTATGAAGGAACCTCTGAGATACAGAGGTTGGTCATTGCTAGAGAGCTTTTGAGACAATAGTAACGACTAGGAATAGCCACTGCAGAGGGTAAAGCCCCTGAGGTGTCATTGCGAGCGAAGCGAAGCAATCCCTTTCTTAGAGAGATTGCTTCAGGACTGCGTCCTTCGCAATGACAACTTTGACTAGAATCTCCCCTCTGGAAAGAGGGGGTGGGGGTGTGTTACACACCCCTTTGTCCCCTCTTAATAGAGGGGAGTCATAAAGGATAGGCGGACATGCGCCCCGTTTACATGATTTCAGGCGGAATAACCAAGTTCAAGAAGGCCCATCCTGATAAAGACTTCCGCCTCATGGTCAAAGAGGCCTTTGATTACGCCATGGCTGATTTGCCCCTCCTTAAGGCTGATATGATTGACGGCAGCGTGGGCTCCTACTTTTCTGATCATTTCACCCGCCAGCTAAAAGCAGCAAGCATGGTGCAGGACTACCTCGGGTTATGCCCCAGGCCCTCAAAAAGGGTGGAAGGTGGCGGGGCAACCGGTGGACTCTGTTTCCAGGCCGCCTGGGAGGCAATCGCCTCCGGCAGGATGGAGGTCTGCCTAGCTTTTGGCTTTGAGACCATGTCAAGGGTTAGCACATGGAAGGGAAACGAGTTCATTGCCCACGCCTCTGATACCAACTTTGATTATCCTGTAGGTGGATTTTACACCGGCTATTACGCCATGATGGTCAGGCGGCACATGCATGAATTCGGCACGACGGTGGAGCAGATGGCCATGGTCTCCATTAAGAACCACAAGAATGCCGTTTACAACCCCTACGCACAAAGCCCCATGGAGCTTACCATTGAGGACGTAAGACGGTCGCCAATGGTGGCCACACCGCTGACTATGCTAGACATATGCCAGATGTCTGATGGCGCAGCCGTGGCCATCCTTGCCTCAGAGGAGGTGGCAGGACGGGTATGCCCCAAGCCAGTTAAGATAGTTGGTGTGGGATGCGGTACAGATTCTATGAGAATGGCCGATAGGCCCAGGGGTAAAGTAATACTGCTTCCCCACGAGAAGGAGGAAGACTACAAGGGACTTGAGTATCCAGGGGTTCATTCCTTCAGGGGTGGAAGGATGGCTGCAGAGCTCGCCTATGGGATGGCAGGGATTAAAAACCCCATAGAAGAACTGGATTTTGTTGAGCTTCACGATGCCTACACCTCCAGTGAGATACAGACCTGCGAAGACCTCGGCCTTTGCAGGTACGGGGAGGGCGGGAGGTTTGTGGAAGAAGGTAATCCGTTTATGCCAGGGATAGACTACGGCCTCGGGCTGCCAAAACAGGGGAGAATCCCGGTAAACCCCTCCGGGGGGCTACTGGCCTTTGGGAATCCGGTGGGTGCAACGGGCCTCATGCAGGCCGTCATGGCCTTCTGGCAACTCCAGGGGACTATAGAAAAACACCTGGGAAATGATAAACTACAGCTAAAGGGTGCAAGGCGTGGACTCATCCACAGCCACGCTGGCACGGGTACTTATATAACGGTGAGTATCCTGGAGGCAGTGTAAAACATTTAGTCTGCAATATGGGAGAGATAAAAAGCAAGGCTTGCCTAAAACTTTTAGCGTTTGAGATATGAAAAAGGAAGAAATCATACAAATTCTAAAAGAAGTAGATGAGGAGGCCAGGCATAGGTATAAGGCACGGATAAGGGCTATCTTTGGCTCTTTTGTGAGAGGGGAAGAGGGTGCTACGAGTGATATAGATGTCTTGGTGGAGTTTGAAGAAGGGGCCAACCTTCTCCATCTGGTGGGGCTTTCTCTATTCTTAGAAGAAAAACTCGGTCTTCCTGTTGATGTGGTTCCTTGTGACTCAATAAGAGAAGAGCTAAAGGAGAACATCTTGAAGGAAGCGGTTTATTTATGAGAAATTACGGACTGTGTTTGAAAGATGTTCTTGAAGCTATGGAAGCAATAGAGAGGTTTGTGGAAGGCATGGGATTTGAAGACTTCAAAAGGGACGATAAAACATCCAGTGCCGTGGTAAGGAAGTTTGAAATCATCGGAGAGGCCACCAAAAATATTGAACTCCAGTC
>FWPU01013400.1_pt1 | contig 10339 bp, 7 predicted proteins | sample 2228361 | NCBI WGS metagenome assembly FWPU01 (sample SAMEA103939777, study PRJEB20133) | metagenome | reverse complement strand
TGAAAAAATCAAACAAGTCGAAAAAATTCTTAATCAAACTGCATCACAGAAACAAAATACGATGGGCGAGCTCAACGCCCTGAACGCACGCATTCGCTCGCAGGAAAGTTTAATTCAATCCATTCGCAATGAAATTACTTTCCTTAATCGCGAAATTGACCAAAACAACAGTTTTGTACAGGCTTTGGAAGAAGACCTGCAACGCCTGGAAAACGAATATGCTCACATGCTATTTGCTGCACAAAAAGCCAACAGCAACATCAACCGGCTTATCTTTTTGTTTTCCAGCCAATCGTTCAACCAGTTTATTATGCGCCTGCAATACATGAAGCAGTACGCAGCCCAACGCAAGCTCCAGGCCGAGGCCATTATGCAGGTGCAGGGCGAACTGCGTGAGCAAGTAAAAATAACCGAAAAGGCCCGCGAAGAAAAAAGCAAGCTGCTTCAGGAAGAAGTGGCTGAATCGAAACGGCTCGAAGCCCTGAAGAAAAAACAGCAGGCTTTGGTACGTAACCTGGAAAAGCAGGAAAAAAACCTAAGGCGCGACCTGGAAGATACCCGTAAGGCCATAGCACAATTAGATAAACTCATTAATGAAATTGTACGCGAAGAAGCTGAACGCGCGGCACGCGAAGCCCGAAGCCGCAGCACCAGTGCCGCTCTTTCGGGGTCATTCGAAGAAAACCGGAAAAAGCTAACCTGGCCGGTAAATGGCTTTGTAAGCCTGGGCTTTGGCCGGCAAAAGCACCCCATATTAAAGCGCGTAGAAATTGATAACCAAGGCATTAATATTCAAACCGAACAAGGTGAAAAAGTAAGGGCCGTATTCCACGGCCAGGTGCGCCAGGTAGCTTTTATCGCCACCCTGGGCAATACGGTCATCATCAGCCATGGCGACTATTATACGGTGTATGCCGGCCTGCGCGAAGTATATGTAAAACCCAACCAGCAGGTTACGGCCGGCCAGGAGCTGGGCGTGGTACAGGCCAACACCGAAGGAATAAATGAACTGCGTTTCCAGATTCGGAAAAACACCACGGCCTTGGACCCTCTTGAATGGCTTAAAAATTAAGCCCCAGCCCGCTGGAATAAATAAGTAGGTTCAATGCCGCCAATGCCTTATCTTTACAGCCTAATCCGTGTAAACATGAGGCAGATCCTTCTATTTGGCTGGCCGGGTGGTGGCGAATGGATTATCATCGCGCTGGCAGTATTGGTCTTGTTCGGCGCAAAAAAAATTCCTGAATTTGCCCGCGGGCTGGGCCGGGGCATCCGCGAATTCAAAGATGCCGTAAAAGATGTAAAGAAAGAAGTGGACGAAGCCGGTAAAGAAGTACCTAAAAAACTCGAAGAGTAACGGTTGCTTTCACACTACACACTTCTCCAACTTCAGCAGCTTCTTCGCGCCGGCCGGCTTTCCTGTCGCGAAATTGTTAAGCAACATTTGCAGCGTCTTGAAGAAGAAGCCCACTTAAATGCCTTTAGCCGCACTTACGCCGATGAGGCCCTCGGCCGGGCTGAATCCATCGACCGCAAAATCAGCCAAGGGCGGGCCGGCAAACTGGCCGGCCTGGTAGTTGGCATTAAAGACAACATCGTTTACCGGAACCATCCCGCCCAGGCAGCCAGCCGTATTCTGAATGGTTTCGTTTCTACTTATTCCGCTACGGCCGTCCAACGCCTTATAGATGAAGACGCCATCATTATCGGCCATCAGAATTGCGATGAGTTCGGCATGGGATCGTCCAGCGAATACTCCGTATATGGACCGGTACGCAACGGACTGGACACCACCCGCTCGGCCGGCGGCTCATCGGGCGGTTCGGCAGTAGCTGTGCAAACTCATGCATGCCGCATCTCCCTCGGCTCAGACACGGGCGGTTCGGTGCGCCTGCCAGCATCTTTTTGCGGCATTATAGGCCTGAAGCCCACCTACGGACGCATTTCCCGCTACGGACTCATTGCGTATGCTTCTTCGCTTGACTGCATCGGCCTGTTGGGATACCATACTGAAGACATTGCACTGGTGCTGGAAGTAATAGCCGGCCACGATGCCTTCGACAGCACTTCTTCGGCCCTGCCTGTACCGGCATACAGCCAAAACTTAAAATTAGAAAATCCGCCCCGGTGGCGCGTGGCTTACTATGCCGGTATAGCCGATGACCCCGGTCTTGAGCCTGAGGTGCGCCGGTGTTTTGAACAAACCCTTAAACGATTGCAGGCTTCGGGTATGACGGTACAACCGGTGCGCTTTCCGCTGTTTGAGTATATGCTGCCCACTTACTACCTGTTGGCCTCAGCCGAAGCCAGTTCCAACTTGGCCCGATACGATGGCATCCGTTACGGCTACCGGAGCCAAATTGCTGAAAATATTGACCAGTTGAACAAAAAAACCCGAACCGAAGGCTTCGGTGCCGAAGTAAAACGCAGAATTATGCTGGGTACTTTTGTGCTGACTTCCGATTACTTCAACGCTTATTACATTAAAGCCCAACAGGTAAGGCGGCTTATACAGCAAGAAACGCTAAAAATCCTTAACGATTATGACTTCATCCTTACCCCTTCCGCACCTACCGTTGCGTTTAAATTAGGTACTCAGCCCCACAATCCGGTACAGGCTTATCTGGCCGATATATTTTCAGTACAGGCTAACGTAACCGGATTACCGGCAATTTCCGTACCTTGCGATAACGATAGGGCTGGCCTGCCCATAGGCATGCATCTAATGGCCAATGCCTTCCGTGAAGAACAACTATTGCAGGCAGCACATTGGTTATGCGGTCAAAGATAGTTTTCCTTTTTTTTACTATTGTGGCCGTATTTACTCCGCCATACACACGGGCACAACAAGTTACCGAAGCCGATTCGCTTACGGTGGCAGTAAGCCACGCCGAACAAATTGATAGTGTGATGAATTTCATACTGCCCCTGGCCGGGAATACGGAATACATTCCGGGTGAAGATGACCCCGAATTGATACGCGAAAGATTGAACCGGCTGCAACAAACCATACCGTTACACTACCATCCGCGCGTGCATGCCTTTATTAATTACTTTACGGTACGCGACCGGGAATACACCCGTATGGTTATCCACAGGCGCGATTTGTATTTTCCCGTCTTTCAAAAATACCTGGCCCGGTACCAGTTGCCGGATGAACTGAAATACCTCTCGATCATTGAATCCGGCCTTAACCCCAAAGCTGTATCGCGGGCACGGGCCACCGGTTTATGGCAGTTTATGTACTTTACCGGCAAGCATTACGGCTTGCACATAGATGGCTTTGAAGACCAACGCATGGATCCTGAAAAGGCCACCGATGCTGCATGCAGGTACCTGCGCGATCTGTATAATTTGTTTCAGGACTGGGAGTTGGCATTGGCAGCCTACAACACAGGGCCGGGTAACGTAAAAAAAGCCATCCGCAGGTCGGGGTATAAAAAATCGTTCTGGCAGATATACCCCTACCTGCCCCGTGAAACCCGTTCGTACGTACCGCAGTTTGTGGCCATGGTTTATACCATGAACCACCTTGCCTAGCACATCTTTTCAGAAGCCGAGCGCGAAATGATGCCACCATTCGATACGCTGCACGTCAATAAGCCGCTTCATTTCGAAACCCTGTGTGCCCTTACCGGCGGTTGTCTGGAAGATCTACAACGCCTCAACCCCGCATACCTGCGTAACATTATTCCCGGCTCGAACAAAACGTATATCCTCAAAGTACCCCTATACCTAAGCGAGGTGCTACATCAAAACCGTGTTGCCATTCTGGACTCTGCAGCCCGTGCAGGAAAAATCGTGCAAGATAAACTTGCTACCACCTTGGGTATAGCCCGCGAACGCATAATACACCGCGTGCGCAGTGGCGAAACCCTGAGTTACCTGGCACAGCGCTACCGCGTGCGCGTGGCCGATATACGAGAGTGGAACAACTTAAGCGGAACCACCATCCGTATTGGCCAGCAACTGAACATTTGGGTAAACCATGCCCCCCGACCGGTAGTAGCTCAAAAAGAAACCTCAAACGAAAACAGCCAACTACTTAACGCACAAACCTATACCGTACAAGAAGGCGATACACTTTGGTCTATTAGCCGCAAATTTCAGGGTCTAACCATTGAGCAACTGCGCAAACTTAATAACCTGCCCGACAACCGCATCTATCCGGGCCAGGTGCTGGTATTGACCCGTTAAAAAAAAACGGTTTGTTACTTACTGCCTTTACTGGCATTATAGCATAAAATTGCAGTATGAAAAATTTTTATTCGTCTATACCTGCGATTCTCATCGTTATCACAGCCTTTTTTGCTGTAACCTGTACAGGTAAAAAAAATAAATCCGAATATCTTCCTACGGCATCGGGAAAACCCGGTGATGTAATAATTATGATGGACTCAATAAGGTGGAAAGGACCGTTGGGAGACGAATTACGTAAAACTTTTAATGCCGAAGTCCCCGGCCTGCCCCGTGACGAGCCCATGTTTAACCTTATACATGTGCACCCGCGGCTTGGTAACACCTTGCTAACTCAGATAAGAAATCTGGTATTTGTATTTACCCTTCAGCCCGATTCACCTGGCTCGCAAATGCTTAAAGAGCGGTTGGATAAGGCCACCCTGCAGCGGATAGCCTCCGATACCTCATTCTTTATTTACACCGAAACCGACGAATTTGCCAGGGGGCAGGAAGTAATGTACCTATTCGGGAGCACCGAAGAACATCTTATAAAAAAAATACGCGAAAACCGGCAGCACATTCAAAACTTCTTTAACGAACTGGAGAAGAAAAGACTGGTTGAAAAAATCAAATCTACCACCACTACCCGGGGGATTACCGAACTACTGAAGCGGGAATACGGATTCGAATTACGCGTACCTTTTGGTTTTAAAGTAGCCGACTCACAGCAAGATTTTATATGGCTCCGCCAGATGGATGCTCAGGTTGACAAGAATGTATTCGTCTCATGGAAGCCTTATGAGAGCGAATATCAGTTTTTGCCCGACAGCCTGATTGCCTGGCGCAACAGCATTACCCGAAAATATCTGTTTGAAGACCCAGAAAACCCGTTGAGCTACCTGGTAACCGAAACTTCTGTTCCGTTTAAGCCGGTTAAAGCACGGCAAATCAGCCTTAACAAAATGTTTGCCATGGAACTTCGCGGTTTGTGGCGCACCAACAACCGCACCATGGGTGGTCCCTTTATATGCTATGCGATAGCCAGCCCCGAAACCAGCAGGCTTTATTACCTGGAAGGCTTTTGTTTTAGTCCGGGTAAAGACCAACGCGAAACCATACGCGAACTGGAGGCCATTCTCAGCACCTTTCAACCCGTAAGCCGCCCGTAAAACGCCGCTTAACATAAACGTGGCAGTATCGCATCGGCAGTTATATTTGATCTTTCAATTAACCATATAAATATGCCATCGCCACTAAAAATTCGCAGGGAAGCCGCACTGAACTACCACATGCAGGATAAACCTGGAAAAATAGAAGTAGTACCCACCAAAATGCTTACTTCGCAACTCGATTTGGCACTGGCCTACTCGCCGGGCGTAGCTGAACCCTGCAAAGAGATTGCTTCGAACAAAGATGATGCTTATAAGTACACAGCTAAAGGCAACCTGGTAGCGGTTATTTCCAACGGCACGGCCGTACTGGGTTTGGGTAACATCGGGCCCGATGCCGCCAAACCGGTTATGGAAGGTAAAGGCGTGTTGTTTAAAAAATTTGCCGGTATAGATGTATTCGATATTGAAATTAATGAAACCGACCCCGACAAATTCATTCACATAGTACAATCGCTCGAGCCAACTTTTGGCGGCATCAACCTGGAAGACATCAAAGCTCCGGAATGTTTTAAAATAGAAAAGGAGCTCCGTGAAAAAATGAATATCCCTGTAATGCACGATGACCAGCACGGCACAGCCATTATTTCAGGGGTAGCACTCATCAACGCACTGGAGTTAGTGGGCAAAAATATAAGCGAGATAAAACTGGTGGTAAACGGCGCTGGGGCTGCAGCTATAAGTTGTACCAAACTTTACCTGCAACTGGGATTAAATAAAGAAAACCTTATTATGTGCGACAGCAAAGGTGTAATCCATACTGGTCGTACCGACCTGGATGACACCAAAGCCGAATTTGCTACTCACCAAAAAGTAAACACCCTGAAGGAAGCAATTAAGGGAGCCGATGTTTTTCTGGGTTTATCAAAAGCCCATGTGCTTACCGCTGATGATATCCGGGCCATGGCTCCGAACCCTATTGTTTTTGCACTGGCCAATCCTGTACCGGAAATTGATTATCATGTTGCCCGGCAGGCCCGGCCGGACGTCATCATTGCCACCGGACGCAGCGACCATCCTAATCAGGTAAATAATGTGTTAGGGTTTCCGTACATTTTTCGCGGTGCGCTCGATGTACGTGCCACCGAAATTGACGAATCGATGAAACTGGCTGCCGTTTACGCCCTGGCCAGGTTAGCTAAAGAACCTGTTCCCGATATTGTGGTGCGGGCCTATGGCGATGAAAACCTTACTTTTGGGCCGGATTATCTCATTCCCAAACCTCTCGATCCCCGCCTGATAACTACTGTAGCGCCAGCCGTTGCAAGAGCAGCCATGGAGTCGGGCCTGGCCCGCCAACCTATTACCGACTGGGATGCCTACCACTATCAACTGTTACAACGAATTGGCGTGAACCAGAAAATCATGTCGCACATTTTCGACCGGGCCAGGAAAAACCCTAAACGCGTTGTTTTTTCAGAAGCCCATCACCCTAAAATACTTAAAGCGGCACAAACCTTAATTGACGAGGGCATTGCGTATCCCTTGTTGCTGGGCAATCGGAAGGAAATTGAAAAACTTATTGCGGAACATGGCCTCGATTTAACATGCCCGATAATCGACCCTCAGGACGACTTGCTCCAACTGGAACAGTTTGCCCACCTGTTGCACAACAAGCGCCAGCGTAAAGGCCTTACTTTGCGCGACTGCATGCAACTGATGCGCGACCCCAATTATTACGCCTCCATGATGGTTGAGACCGGCCAGGCCGATGCCCTGGTAAGCGGCCTCACTAAAGATTATCCAAAAACCATTCTGCCTGCCTTGCACTGCATAGGCATGGCTCCGGGCGTAAGCCGCGTTGCCGGCATGTACATTATTATGAACAGCAAAGGCACCTGGTTTTTCAGCGATACTACGGTTAACCTCAACCCGACAGCCGAAGAACTGGTTGACATTATCGGACTGACCGCCCGTGGCGTAAAATTTTTTGATATCGACCCCCGCATTGCGGTTCTTTCATATTCCAACTTCGGCTCTTCAAAGGGGGAGGTGCCCCAAAAAACAAGCACGGCTGTACGCATGGCCCGGCAAAAATACCCACACCTTATTATAGATGGCGACATTCAGGCCAATGTTGCACTAAACACCACGCTGCAGCAGGAAAACTTTCCGTTCAGCGCATTGGCCAAAGAAGGTGCCAACACCCTTATTTTTCCCAACCTTGCTGCTGGCAATATCGCCTATAAATTGCTTATGGAAATTGGCGGTGCCGAGGCCATCGGCCCCATTTTGCTGGGCATGAAAAAGTCGGTGCATGTGCTGCAACTGGGCAGTTCCATTCGCGATATTGTAAACATGGCTGCCATTGCCGTGGTCGATGCCCAAATGCACGAGCAAGACGCAGCACCCGTTCGGTAGTTTGAATTTACTTTTTACATTTACGTTTTGGCTTACAGGCAAAAAGCATGATCGCCTTTCTAAAAGGTAAGTTGGTTCATAAGGAGCCTGCACATGTGGTGGTTGAGGTACAAGGAGTGGGATACCAGGTTCATATATCGCTGCAAACTTTCAGCGATTTAAAAGACCGGGAAGATATTTTTTTATATACACACCTGGTGGTGCGCGAAGACGCCCACATATTATATGGCTTTGCCACCCCGGCCGAAAAAAATCTTTTCCTGCAGCTAATTTCGGTTAACGGTGTAGGTCCTGGTACAGCCATGGTTATGCTTTCGTACATGCCGGTAGAAGAACTAAGCCGCGCCATTGCCCTTGAAGATGTGGCCGCTCTGCAACGAATAAAAGGCATAGGGGCAAAAACGGCTCAGCGCGTCATCATCGAACTTAAAGATCGGCTCAAAAAAGACCTGGCGGTAGAAACTGCCACTTCTCTTAATACGGCACACAATACAATACGTCAGGAAGCGTTAACTGCATTACTAACGCTGGGCATTACCCGCAGTGCGGCCGAAAAAAGTCTGGATGCGGTCCTGAAAAAATCAGGCCCTGCTATTACTTTGGAGGACTTGATAAAACAGGCACTTAAAAATACCTGAGCCATTAAACCTTGAACCTGAACCGCTTTGTAACCGTCATCGGCTTCATTTTACCGGTATGGTGCTCATGCCTATATGGGGTGCTGGCCGCACCCCTTCAACAACCTCGGACAGATACCGCGCGACAGTTGTACAAACCCACCTACCGGCCTACCTTCAGGCTGCGCGACCGCTATGGCGACCCCTTCTCCAACCGCGTAACGTCTTCGCCGCTTTTTCTGAAAGATCCTACCAAAATTCAATATGAGATAACAGTCGATTCGACTGTAAATTATACCGTGTACGAGCGGATAGGCCAGCTGGATTTCCGGCCGGCTACCACCTTAACTTTTGACGAATTTAACCAATACCACAACCGGCAATTGATGCGCAATTATTGGCAGGGCCGGTCGAAAGTACAATCGGGCGAAAGCCCTATGAGCAACCGTGGTTTTGCTCCTAAAATCTACATCAGTCCTGTATTTGATCGCATCTTCGGGGGCAGTTACATTGAACTTATTCCGCGCGGATTTGTAACCCTTGACCTGGGCGCCTCTTTTCAACGCGTAGATAACCCAAACATCCCTATTCGCATGCAGCGAAACGGTGGGTTTGAATTCGACCAGCAAATTAATATGAGTTTAATCGGCAAGTTAGGTGAAAAACTGTCGGTTAGCGCCAACTTCGATAACAACAATTCATTCGATTTTCAAAACAATATGAAAATCGAATACACGGGCTTTAAGGAAGACATCCTTAAAAAACTCGAATTAGGCAACGTAAGCCTCCCTCTTAACAACACCCTTATACAAGGTGCGCAAAACCTGTTTGGCGTAAAAGCACAATGGCAATTTGGTAAACTATATGTTACCACAGTAGCTTCAACCCAGCGGGGCAGGGTAGCCTCTATCGACATTCCCGGCAGCAATCAGGGCCAGGGCCGGCCCTTTGAAATTGTTGCTTCGAATTATGATGAAAACCGCCATTTTTTTCTGGCTCATTTCTTTCGCGACAATTATGAGCGATGGTTGCAGCACCCTCCGCAGATTTTCTCGGGGGTAAACATTACCCGCGTAGAAGTGTACGTGCTAAACCGCAACAACGACACCCAAACCCTGCGCAATGTGGTGGGCCTCATGGACCTGGGAGAAGGCAGCCGCGTTTATAACGAAAACGTACAAAGCCGCATACCCGGACCGGCCTTTAACGGTGCCAACGATCTTTCGCAGGTGCTCAACATAAGCGGTCCCGACCGCTCGGCCGACCTCATATCGGGCTATCTGGAAAACACGTTGTATGGCCCGGGAGCCCTGGTTAACGGAACCGACTTTGAGCGCATCACCAGCGCCCGTAAACTAAGCCCTACAGAATTTACTTTCCACCGCCAACTGGGCTACATTACCCTGGCACGCAAACTGCAAAACGATGAAGCCCTGGCTGTAGCTTTTGAATACACCTACAACGGCCGCACCTATAAGGTTGGCGAACTTACGGAAGATTACAACAGCCGCCCCGATAACGAAGTCATATTTCTAAAACTGCTGCGCCCTCGTAAAATCGCCATCCGCGACAGCCGCCAGCGCATTATTCCCACCTGGGACCTGATGATGAAAAACATTTACACCCTTAACGTTACCCAACTGGTACGCGATGGCTTTCAGCTGCGCATTGTTTACCGCGATGACCGCACCGGCATTGATAACCCCCAGTTGCAGGAAGGCATAAATGTAAGAAACCGCCAGCTTATTGAAATCTTCGGTCTGGACCGCCTCAATCCGGTTAACGACCTGCAACGCGACGGTAACTTTGACTTTGTAGAGGGACTTACCATCGATACCCAGTTTGGAATGATTATATTTCCCTACGTAGAACCATTTAACACAGCCTTACGCCAGGCTTTTCAAGGTGAAACCCAGGAAGATTTTCTGATTGGCAAATATGTGTACGACACTTTATACCGCACCACCAAAGCCGATGCCGAGCTGTTTGTCACAAAAAACAAATTCTTTCTTA
>FWPU01011564.1_pt1 | contig 10339 bp, 8 predicted proteins | sample 2228361 | NCBI WGS metagenome assembly FWPU01 (sample SAMEA103939777, study PRJEB20133) | metagenome | reverse complement strand
GGGGGGACGCGAGGTCTGGACCCGGCCAAACGGCATGCCCTACGGGCCCGGGCCCTCCCCGCCCCCGGAGGTCGTGCCCCGGTGCTGAGCGGGGGCGTCCGCAGCCCCCGGCCCGCCCCTACCCCGCCCGGGCGAGCGAGCGCTCCGCGGCCGGGGTCACCACCGCCCAGTCCTCCCAGACCGGGTCGTAGCCCATCTCGCGCAGCCGCGCCGCCACCTCGGCGGGCGAGCGGGTGTCGGCGATCTCGAACTGCCCGGTGGCCTCGTCGGGGTACTCGTAGCCGCCGGGCTCGGTGTGGGAGCCGGCGCTCATGTGGGTGATCCCGATCCGCACCAGGCCGTCCCGGAGCCCCGGCGCCTCGCGCGTGGAGAGCACGAGTCCGGCGTCGGGGAGGAACAGGCGGAGCGCGCAGACGAGCTGGGCGAGCTCCCGGTCCGAGATCAGCGCGCGCGGCTGGTAGCTCGCGGCGGAGGGCCGCATCCGGGGCAGCGACACGTTCACCTGCGCGCGCCAGTAGCGGCGCTGGAGGAAGCGGGCGTGGGCGGCGACCGCCACCGCCTCGTACCGCCAGTCGTCGTGGAGCCCGAACAGAGCCCCGATCCCCAGGCGCCGGGCCCCGGCCCGGGCCGCGCGCTCCGGCCCCAGGAGCCGCCAGCGGAAGCTCCGCTTCCGCCCGCCGAGGTGCACCCGGGCGTAGGTCTCCGGGTCGTACGTCTCCTGGTACATCACGACGCCCTCGCAGCCCGCGGCCACGAGCCTCCGGTACTCGGCCTCGCTCCACACCTGGACCTCGATCTGGATCTGGGGGACCTCCCGCGCCAGCAGCCGGATCCGCTCCTCGAGGAAGTCGACGCCCGTGAGGCGCTCGTGCTCCCCGGTGAGGAGGAGGATCTGCCGGAACCCCTGGCGGAGCAGGTGGCGGGCCTCGGCGAGGGTCTCCTCGGGCGTGAGGGTCTTCCGCGCGATCGGGAGGTCCTTCGCGAACCCGCAGTAGGCGCAGGACGACAGGCACTCGTTCGAGAGGTAGAGCGGCGCGTACATCCGGATCGTGCGCCCGAACCGGGCCACCGTGAGCCGGTGCGAGGCCCGGGCCAGCTCCTCCAGGCGCTCCCCCGCCGCCGGGGAGAGCAGCGCGGCCAGGTCCTCGAGGGTCCGTTCCAGCGGGCCCGCCGCCAGGGCCCGCTCGACCCGGGCCGGGGGCGCGCCGTGGGCGAGGTCCAGGAGCCGCCCCAGGGGGAGCCGCTCGAGCTCGTCGGCGAAGGTCACCCGGGGGCGCGGCGGGAGGAACCCGTCCTCGTCCTCGAGCGGGGAGCGGGCCCGCCCCAGCCGGACCTCCTCGAGCGGCACGAAGGTCACGGGGCCGTCGCCCCCTCCCGGGGGAGCGGCTCGAGGAACCCGGTGAGCGGGCTCGAGGCCTCGGCGACCTCCCGCTCGGGGGCGCGCCCGGCGAGGAACGCCCGCCGCCCGGCCTCCACGCCGAGGCGGAAGGCCCGGGCCATCCCCACCGGGTCGTCGGCCGCGGCGATCGCGGTGTTCACGAGGACCGCGTCCACCCCCATCTCCATGCACTCCGCGGCGTGCGAGGGGGCCCCGAGCCCGGCGTCCACCACGACCGGCACGGTGGCCTCCTCGACGATGATCCGGACCGCGTCCCGGGTGCGGAGCCCCTTGTTCGAGCCGATCCACGACCCGAGCGGCATCACGGTGGCGCAGCCCACCTCCTCCAGGCGCTTGGCGAGCACGGGGTCGGCGTTGATGTAGGGCAGGACCGTGAACCCCTCGGCCACGAGCCGCTCGGCCGCCCGGAGCGTCTCCACGGGGTCGGGGAGGAGGTAGCGGGGCTCCGGCGTGACCTCGAGCTTGACCCAGTCCGGGAGCCCCGCCGCCCGGGCCAGGCGCGCGATCCGCACCGCCTCGTCGGCGTCCACGGCCCCCGAGGTGTTGGGGAGGATCAGGTACCGCGAGGGGTCGATGAAGTCCAGGATGTCGGGCCCGCCGGTGGCCTCGAGGTCCACCCGCCGGAGGGCGACCGTGACCATCTCGGTCCCCGAGGCCTCGAGCGCCTCGCGCATGACCTCGAACGAGCCGAACTTCCCCGTGCCCACGATCAGGCGCGAGGAGAACGCGCGTCCCGCGATCACCAGGGGGTCGTCCGTGGCGTCCATCGTGCTCCCTTCGCCGGCATTACCCGGATCAGGTCTGCGGGTCGCGGGGGGCCTGCTCCCCGCCTCTCAGCCCGGGCCGCCCCGAGCTCCCCGGAACCTCCCACCCAGTATAGGCGCCCCGCCCCGGCGCTCAGCGGCGGCGGTCGATCTGGGCCCGGGCCAGGCGCCGTTCGCGGCGGACCTTCTTCCAGTCGCTCCGCTTGGTCGAGAACAGCGCGTCGGTGAGGATCTGGCCCACGCCGTAGAGCGTCACCGCCCAGAGCGACCAGCGCGGGAGCGCCCGGTACCCCTCCAAGGGCCCGAGCGCTGCGAGCAGGGCGAACGGCGCGGCCTTGGTGGCGAGCGCGCCCGAGGCGTGCATCAGCGCCCGCCGCCCGGGCGGGGTCCGCAGGTAGCTCGCGTAGTCGATCTTGACCCCGGGGAACGGGGGGAAGCGCCGGGGGTCCCAGAAGTAGTGCGTGAACCGGATCCCGAGGAGCCGGCCGACCACGAGGTGGGCCGGGGGGTGGACCGTGGCCGAGAGCCCGACGGCCGAGGCCAGGAGGGCGAGCCCGGCGAGCGTCCCTCGGCCCGAGACCGCGAGCGAGAGGGCCGCCGGGCCGAGCGCCGCGGAGACGAGGAACCCGGCCCCGAAGGCCAGGTTGCCGGCCCACACCGGGACCCGGAGCCGGACGGCCCGCTCGAACGCCTTCCGGTCGATCCGGCCGACCTGCTCCGCCCAGTGGTGCGAGAGGGCCGGCTCCACCTTCACCTCCCGGACCAGCCGCCAGAACCCCAGGCGGCCGAGGTCGGTCCGGCCGGCGTCCACCGCGGCCTCGATCCGCGCGAACTCGTCCTGGAACTCGACGATCCCCCCGCCCTCCGCCTCACCCATCCCGGCCTCCGCGCACGCTAGGATGATGCCCGACGCGCCCGCGGCCCCCACATCGTCCCCGGGAGGTTCCCTCACGGCCAGGTCCACCGAGACGATGCCGTTCGCCGAGCGGCCCCAGGCGGGGCGGGACCTCGTCACGCTGGACGGGCGCTACCACGTGCTAGAGCGTATCGCGACCGGCGGGATGGGCGAGGTGTACCGGGCCCGCGATCTCGTGCTCGACCGCGAGGTCGCGATCAAGGTGCTCCACCGGAACCTGGCGGCGGACCCGGGGTTCGTCGAGCGGTTCCGCCGCGAGGCCCGGGCCGCCGCGTCCCTCAACCACCCCAACATCGTCGCGGTCTACGACTGGGGCGCGGTGGACGGGGTCTACTTCATGGTGATGGAGCACGTCCGGGGCCGGAGCCTCCGGGAGGTCCTCGACGCCGCCGGGCGGCTCGAGCCCCGGCAGGTCGCCGACCTCCTCCTCCAGGTCCTCGCGGCCCTGGACCACGCCCACCGGATGGGGATCGTCCACCGGGACGTGAAGCCCGAGAACATCCTGGTCACCCCGGAGGGCACGGCGAAGGTCGCGGACTTCGGCCTGGCCCGGGCCTACGCCGACGCCCGCTCCACCCAGACCGGCTCGGTGGCCGGGACCGTGCAGTACCTCGCGCCCGAGCAGCTCCGGGGGGAGCCCGCCGACCCCCGCACCGACCTCTACTCGGTGGGGATCGTGGGGTTCGAGCTCCTCACGGGGCGGACCCCGTTCGCCGGCGAGACGCCGATGGCGGTGGCCCAGCAGCACCTCACCCGCCGCGTCCCCCGCCCGTCCTCGGTGGTTCCCGGGATCCCGCGGGAGCTGGACGGGTTCATCCTCTCCGCCACCGAGCGCGACCGGGAGCTCCGCCCCGCATCCGCCGCCGAGATGCGCCGCGACCTCGAGCGGGAGGCGGCGCGGCTCCCCGACGCCCCGCCCCTCGGCGAGCTCGTGGGGGCGGTCCCCGAGGGGGCGCCCCCGCCCGCCCCCCGCGCCACCACGGTCCGGATCCCCCGCCGGGCGAGGCGCCGCCGGGCCCGGCGGATCGCCGGGGCGTTCGTCGCCGTCCTCGCCGTCGCGGCCGCGGCATGGGCGGCCTGGACGTGGCTCGTCCCCCACCCGGTCCGGGTGCCGGACGTCGTGGGCCAGCCGGTGGCCCGCGCGGAGCGCGCGCTCGAGCGGCTGGGGTTCGTGGTCCGGGTGGCCGAGGGGGCCTACGCGCCCGTGGCCCGGGAGGGCGAGCGGTTCGAACCGGCGGTGCCGCCCGGCGCCGTCCTCCGGCTCGAGCCGGGGCCGGGGACCGAGCTCGAGCCGGGGAGCCGCGTGGTGCTCGTCCCCTCGCTCGGCGGCCGCCCGGTGCCGGTGCCCGACGTCGTGGGCCTCACGCCGCAGGAGGCCCGGGAGGCGCTCGCCCGCTCCCGCCTGGAGCTCGCCGTGGCCGGCCGGATCTACGACGAGCGGGTCCCCGCGGGGAGGGTCGCGGCCCAGCGCCCGACCGGGGGGCGGCTGCCCCAGGGCGAGCCGGTCGTGGTGCGGATCTCGAAGGGGCCGCCGCCGGTCCAGGTCCCGGACCTCGTGGGCCGGAGCCGCGACGAGGCGGTGAGCGAGCTGCGGGCCGCGGGCCTCGAGCCCCGGGTGGTCGAGCGGTTCTCCGACGCCGTCGACCGCGGCTACGTGATCTCCCAGACGCCCCCGGCCGGCTCCGAGGCGCCGAAGGGCTCGGTCGTCCGGGTCGTGGTCTCCAAGGGGCCCCAGCGGTTCCCGGTCCCGAGCTACATCGGGATGAGCGAGGACGCCGCGGTCGCCGCGATCCGCGCCGACGGGCTCGTGCCGAACGTCGTGAACCTCCCCACGGTCACGGGGAACGTCGTGAGCCAGGAGCCGGTCCCGGGCACGACCGTGCGCGCCGGCGACACCGTCACGGTCTACGTGGCCTGACGGGCCCGGCGCGCGGCATCCTCCCGGCATGCGGATCGGCGCCCACGTCCCCGTCCGGCGCGGGATCCTCTCCGCGATCCCCGCGGCCCGGGAACGGCGGGCGGAGGCCGTGCAGGTCTTCGCGTCCAACCCGCGGGCCTGGGCACCGCCCCGGGTCTCGGAGGAAGAGGCGGCGGCGTTCCGGGGGACCTGGGCGGGCTCGGGCCTGGGTCCCCTGTTCGTCCACGCCCCCTACCTCGTGAACGTGGCGGCGGCCGACCCCGCGGTCCTCGCGCGCTCCCGGGCCCTGCTCGCGGCCACCGTGCGGGCCTCGGCCGCCTACGGCGCGGACGCCGTCGTCGTCCACGCCGGCTCCGGGGGACCCGGGGAGCCCGGGGCGGCCCTCCGGCGGGCCGCGGCCACGCTCCGGGCGGCGTGCCGGCGGGCGGAGGGGACCGCGGTGGCGGTGGAGCTCATGGCCGGGACGGCGGGCGCCGTGGCCTCCACGTTCGCCGAGGCCGCCCGGCTGTTCGACGCCGCCGGCGAGGGCCGGCTCCGCCTCTGCGTGGACACCTGTCACCTGTTCGCCGCCGGGTACGCGCTGGACCGCCCCGAGGGCGTCGCGGCCTGCTTCGAGGAGCTCCGGGCCACGGGGCTCGCGGACCGCCTGGTCCTCGTCCACGCGAACGACGCCCGCCACCCCCGCGGCAGCCGCCGGGACCGGCACGAGCACCCCGGCCGGGGGTTCATCGGCCGCGAGGGGTTCCGCGCGATCCTCGCCCGGCCCGAGCTGGCCGCGCTCGCCGTGGTCGTGGAGACCGAGGGCGACGCCCAGGCCCACCGCCGGGACATCGAGACCCTTCGCCGGCTCGCCGGACGGCGCCCGTAGACCGGCAGTGGTACGTAAGCCTCGGTCCACCCCCACGCGCGTGGGGACGACGAGAAGATCGCCCGGATCCCGAAGCGGCACGCCTTCTACCAGAACCTCCGGGGCAACCTGGAGCGGGTGACGGTGGACCGCTGGATGTATCGGCTCTTCAAGGTCCCCGCGAAGTACCGGACGGCCGGGGCGCGGGAGCTGCGTGAGGGCGTGAGGCCCGTCGGCTCCCGCTTCGTCGAGGAGAAGATCGTCGAGCTGGCCGAGCGGTCGTCCCGGGAGACCGGGGTCCGCATCTTCCCCGCCGAGGTCCAGGCGATGCTGTGGGTCGGCTACAAGTTCGAGGTCGCCCAGCAGGTCCGGCATGTGGTGAAGCTCATCGATGGGCTTCTCAGCGGTGCTAGCAATCGGCGGGCCATCGAGCGATTCGAATTCGTCTGGAAATGGGTCGCCAAGCAGGCCAAGAAGCGGGGGGATGCAGCCCCGAGCATGCGTCCGGGGTTCACACGGGATCTGACACCAGACGACTGGCGGAAGCTCAGGGGGGAGCTGAAGCAGCAGATCCCCCGGCTGGAGGACGCCGACTCCTTCGCCGACATCGCGAAGGGCGACCCCTTCAGTCGCCAGATCCTGGAGGAGCTCGGTGCCAAGGTCGAGAACCTCACGCAGAAGGTGGGGGCCGAGGTCAAGGGGTCGGTGGTCTTCGGGCCCGACTTCACGGCCCTGATCCGCTTCTACCGTACCGGGGACTTCAGCACCCTCGTCCACGAGGGCGGCCACGTGCTCCGCCGCTTCATGGCCCGCGAAGACCTCCAGGTCCTCGAGGATCACTACCTGGGTAGGCGGGCCCCGCAGGTGCCCGAGGCCCAGCTGGAGCGGGCCCGTCGCCTGGGGCTCTCTGACGAGGACGCCGAGCTCCTGGCGGCCGAGGTCGACTTCGAGGAGCTCGCGCCCAGGACTTCGAGCGGTTCGTCGAGGCCCGGGCCCGGGTGCCCGAGAAGTACCGGCACTTCCTCTCCCCCTACACGGCCGACCAGCTCCGGGAGATGGGGGCCCGGGTCTTCCTGTCGCGGGACGGGAAGACCGGTTACGTCCTCAAGCCCGACGGGGAGATCGCGAACGTCTTCAACCTCCCGGGCTCCGTTCCCGGTGCCGGGGCCCGGGCCGTGATCGAGGGGATCCGCCAGGGCGGGAACCGGGTCGAGTTCTTCACCGACCCCCCTGGTGGGGCTGGCGGCTCCCTCGGGATCAAGTATTCGCGCCTGAAGCAGCTCTACGGTAAGCTGGGCTTCGACGAGACGCAGAGGTACCCGTTCGATGTAAGGACTCATCCGACAGGACTTCCCCGACTACGACCCCGAGCTCAAGGGGCGGCCCGACTACGTCGTCGCCTTCCTCCGGGAAGGTGCCGACACCGACGCCGCCGAGCTCGCCCACGTCGAGGCGAACCGAGGACGTCGAGCGCGAGTGGGCCGCGCTCCTGTTCGGGGAGGCGATCGTCGAGGCGCTGGAGCAAAGGCACGCCGCTGGACCTGAGAGGCCGAGGAGCGGTTCGCCGAAGACGTAGAGCGGTACTTCCTGCGGGCCGTCGCCCCGAGCGATGAGCTCCTGCCCATCTTCGAGACCCTGAAGCAGATCCTCCGGGACCTCTGGCAGCGGGTCCGCGGGTGGGTCTCCGGGCAGGAGGCCATCAACCCGAAGGTCGAGCGCATCCTCGACGCCTACTTCGGGAAGGCCAGGGAGCAGGTCGCGGTGAAGTGGTCCAGCCTCCTGGAGGCCCAGCCGCCCCGACGGACCCGGGTCCTCCCGGTCCCGAGCCTCGCGCAGGCCCTGGGGTCGGCGGAGGGGATCAGGCACCAGATCCCCGTGGAGGAGGTCCCGGCGGTCGCTCAGCGCCTCCACCGCCCAATCCGGGCACGGCTGGTGGGGGTCTTCGGCCGCGGCGCGGTCGAGTCCCGCCTCAAGCCCCAGGCCCGCCTGGCCCAGCTCAAGAGCTACGGGGTCGAGGCCCCCACCGACCTCCTGGGCTACCGGATCACGGTGGCCGACTGGAGGGAGGTCCCGGAGGCCGTGGGCCGCCTGCAGGAGGCCGGGCTCCGGGTCCTGGGCGTCACCGACACCCTGGGCACCCCCGACGCGGCCGGGCGGCGGGCGGTGGCGGTCCTGGCCGAGTCGGCGGAGGCCCCCGGCTTCGTCCTCGAGGTCGAGGTCGGCACGCCCCTGTTCAAGGTGACCAGGGACGCGTCGGCGGCCGCCTCGAAGCGGCTCGCGAACATCGAGGCCCGGATGGTACAGATCGAGGAGGCCCTGGCCCGCCTGAAGGGCGAGACCAGGCCGGGGGTCGCGGAGCACATCGACCGCCTCCGGGCCGAGCGGGCCGCCCTCCGGGTCACGGCAGAGAAGGGCCGCCGCTACCTCCAGGGGATCTGGGAGGCGGTGGCCGACGAGGTCGAGGCCCACTACACGGGCAAGGCGATGCCGGGCGGGGCCGAGCGACGGACCATGAACCGCATCCGCCTGTGGGTGGAGCGGGAGCTGGTGAGCCCCCTCATCGAGCTCGGCATCATGGACCTGGACGGCCTGTTCGACCGGGCCTACCTCCCCCTCCGGCTCCGCTCCGGGGCCGCCTGGGACCCCGAGGCCCACGACTTCGTGGGGGGCCGGACCTCGCTCGACATCGATGCCGAGCGTGCCGTCCGCGGCCTCCCGATGCCCGTGTACTTCCCCCACATCGATGCCCGCCGGGCTAAGCCGATGGACTTCCTCCTCGGCACGACCACGGTCGGGATGCGGAAGTTCGCGAAGCCGGGGTTCTTGGAGAGGGACCACGGCTACCTGTTCGCGGCCGGGGAGTTCGAGAAGGACGTTCTGGCCGCCTACTCCCGGCGGGCAGCACGGGCCCTGAAGTGGCGGGACACCTACGACCTCGTCCGGAAGATCGCCAACGAGTTCGGGCGGAAGATCTCCTCGGTCGACGAGCTCCAACCCGGGGAGCGGGTCTTCGCCCCCGATGGCCTGCTCCGCTTCTTCTCGACGAACATCGGGATCACCGACTACTACCTCCGGAAGATCACCGCATCATGTTCGGGGTGACCGAGGAGATGAACGAACGGTGGAGGGGTGCCCCTCAGCTGGCAAAGTCAGCAAGTTGACGGACGTTACCGTGGGCGGCGCGCGTGGGATGTCGGTCGCGTCGATGCTTCAAAGGGGCCGCGACCTTTCGATCGCGGAGACCGGTCCCCGGCCCGGCGACGTCCGGGGGGACCTCTGGCTTCAAAGGGGCCGCGACCTTTCGATCGCGGAGACGAGTTCCGAAACGGTCACCCCTCCCCCGGAGCCCCAGCTTCAAAGGGGCCGCGACCTTTCGATCGCGGAGACCAGCACGCGGTGAGGTGGGGCAAGAAGGCCTCGATCCTGCTTCAAAGGGGCCGCGACCTTTCGATCGCGGAGACTCGATTGCAGAATCCGCCGTCCAGGTGGGAGTACGGATGCTTCAAAGGGGCCGCGACCTTTCGATCGCGGAGACGACCAATGAGAGTGCGCTTGTGTAAGTGCGCATACTGGCTTCAAAGGGGCCGCGACCTTTCGATCGCGGAGACGCCCCGAGGGCGGCGGATGGGCGGGACGATTCCGACGGCTTCAAAGGGGCCGCGACCTTTCGATCGCGGAGACATGCGCGAGTGGGACGGGGGGAGCTTCGCCGAGGGGCTTCAAAGGGGCCGCGACCTTTCGATCGCGGAGACCCGGGCGGCCGACGTCGGCTCCGTGATCCACGCCTTGCTTCAAAGGGGCCGCGACCTTTCGATCGCGGAGACCCACCGGCCCCGGCTCGAAGCCTGCGTCGTCCCACCAGCTTCAAAGGGGCCGCGACCTTTCGATCGCGGAGACCGCGTTCCACGACGACGTCGACCTCTCCCACAACCAGGAGCTTCAAAGGGGCCGCGACCTTTCGATCGCGGAGACGATCGTCGGAGTCGAACAGGTTGACCTCCGTGCTCTGCTTCAAAGGGGCCGCGACCTTTCGATCGCGGAGACGTCACCACCGGGGCCGACCCCGCGCCGACCGACTGGCTTCAAAGGGGCCGCGACCTTTCGATCGCGGAGACCATCGGGTGGCCCCACGCTAGGTTGAGACCCAGCGAGCTTCAAAGGGGCCGCGACCTTTCGATCGCGGAGACCTCGAGGGGCCGTGGGCCTACGTCGCGGCTGGCCAGCTTCAAAGGGGCCGCGACCTTTCGATCGCGGAGACGGGTTCCTCGTGCCCGGGTACTTCGTTCCGGTCACGGGCTTCAAAGGGGCCGCGACCTTTCGATCGCGGAGACCCGTCACCGCCCGGTAGCGGACGCCGGTGGTCGGGTGCTTCAAAGGGGCCGCGACCTTTCGATCGCGGAGACCCAGGCGCTCACGGCGGAGTTCGCGACGGTGCTCCTGCTTCAAAGGGGCCGCGACCTTTCGATCGCGGAGACCCCGGCGGCCGCCCTCAGCA
>FWPU01000914.1_pt1 | contig 10345 bp, 7 predicted proteins | sample 2228361 | NCBI WGS metagenome assembly FWPU01 (sample SAMEA103939777, study PRJEB20133) | metagenome | reverse complement strand
TTGGTTGATCTTAGGTGGTTGGCTGATAACAGGTTTAGTCTTCTTTTTTGTTCCGCCTGCTTCACCATTAATCATTACTGGCTTTTTTCTTATTTTTTTTCTGACTTTATTGGCCAGTTTTTCTTTAATTTTTCAAAGTAAAAGAAAAGCGATTTTTTTGCTTTTAATTTTAGTTTTGCTTTCTTTTTTAAAAAAAACGGGTTATCTTAATTTAATCTTGTTAAGCCTTCTTGTTTTGCTTTTGGGAGTATTACGCTTTTTTACTCACAAGCCCGAAAAGTAATTTCTGTCTCCACTTTCGGCTGATTAAAAGCCAACCAAGCGTTCCCACCCCGCAAAAAAAGTTCCAAAAAACCATCCTCACCGCCTGATGAACCTTTCCCAAAGGCTAGTTGACCTTCCAAAACAGCAAAATTAGCCTCAACAAAATAAGCTTGTTTTTTAACTTGGGCAATGCTTATCTCCACCAATTGACCGTTTTGGAAATCAACCTCACTTCGTCTGATGGTGGTTTTGATATTACCGTAACCATCAATAAAAGCAATTCGATTTGGAGGAATAGTCGGAATTTTTTGACGGTCTAATTGAGGACCCAAAACTGACTGGTCACCTACCAATAGTTTAACCAGTACATCAGGATAAAAATCACGTGAGCGAAATTGAGATCCTTGATTAGCAACTTTAATTAAGCGAAAATCGGCAATTGACTCTTTTACAAACGAAAGATTATAACCGCTATTTACCGTAATCACCAAAACTTGATTGTTTAACTTTACATAAACCAATTTTTCGCCAGCATTACCAAATCTTTTTTCCTTTTTATCTCTGCGGGGAGCACAATTGGCAAAAATAGCTAAATTCGGAAAAGTATTATAAAGCGCATACTGTCCGGTCCAAAAACCAGTGGCTAAGGTAGAAAAAGGAGGAACGGAGGTGGGATAAATCTCCAAATTTCGGTTAAGTTTTTTTAACTTTTGAATCACCTCGCCAAAAGCTGGATCACCCACACCATAATCAGCAATTAAATGAATGAAATAGTTATGATTTGAAGTCATATGTGGGAATTTTATCAAGAAATTTTCTTAAGGACAAATAGTACAAGGAGTTATACTTGATAGATAACATTTATGTATAATTCACATAAAACATTAGTTAGAATCTATTAATTGTTAATTTGTCGAAATTTACCTATATTTCTCACAAACTTTTAATTATTTAAAGAAAAAATTCTAAAAAGATAAACAGAAATTACTATCATTGTTTAGGCAATGAAGGTATAGGAGAATAAGATGGTTTAAAAACAACTTTTATCTGTTTATTGAGGGGAAGGGCACCAAAACTTTGAAACCAAGCCACACCTTCCTCCACCATATCTATTTGTAAAACATACTCTCCCGGAGTTTTTGGCGTTCTCAGATCATCAAATCTGTAATTGACAATATCATTAGGTAAAATCGAAGATTTGGAATCTAACAACTTAGCCCTGAAGTGTAGCCAAGAGTTATTCTCCATTACTGGTTGACCGTTAGTATAAAGCCAACGAGCAGCTAATCTAATTTTAGCTGGATTCCAAGAAATATTACCAATATTTTTAATGGAAAATTGTAAATAAGATTGAGGACCCGTAGTCATTACATCAGATATATAAGGGATTGAAATAAATTTATAATTATAAGAGGGAAGCACATTAATAGCAACATTAATTGTTTTACTACCTTGCCATGCAAACCAAGTTCTTCCTTCTTCAACCATATCGATTGTAAGCTTATAACTACCCGGTTTATTCGGCGCTTTAATAGGCAAGACAAACTTATATTGTTCTCCAGGTAAAACTCTTCTTTTGGTACCCAGGATGGCTCGTGTATTGAGTGGTAATCCTTGTTCGTCTAAAGCTTCTTGACCATTGGAATCAAACCAACGACTTCCTAAATTAATTGGATTAGTTACACCAGATAAATTCCAGACTCTATTACTTGTATTAGTAACCCAAATGGTGTAATTTATAGTTTCATTGGTAAACATTTGATTTTTCAAGGCAGGAGATATTGTTGAATTCAGATCCCATGAGTAAGAATTGGTATAAACACTGGCTAACTCGTTTTCTGTATGTAAATTATTAACAACTTGCTTTTGCCATGCTGGCATAAGAGGAATTTGTCCTCCAGGAACATTTGGATTTCCTAAATAAACAATTTTAACTGCAGGGTAAAGTATTGAATTAAATTCTCTTACTTCTTTATAGAGATCAATTCCGCTGGAAATTAAAGGAACACCTCTTATATTAGTTGTTTTAATAATTTGAAATTTTTCTCTAACTGTTTGACCATCTTTGTAATCTGCCTCACCCTCAAAATTTGTACCTGTTAAAGCATATTCACTAATAAAATCAGGAAGAAAAGTATTATACATTATTTTTCTTGCTCTACTATCAATTACTAATTTTTCTGCTCTTTTTCTAAAGATATCATTGCCTTCGCCGGCTATAAATAATTGAATACCAACCGGAATATTTGGATCAACTTTTTTTATTTCATCTTTAATTTCTTTCATAAAATTTGCTAAATTAAATCTTCGAAATTCTTTGTAATCATTATCTGGTGGATTATGAATTCCTTTTACTACTGATTTATTATTTGTTTGACGCCACTCATTGTATTTCTGAAACTCCACAGGACTATAATCTACTTCATATCCAACATTTATATTTGGATCATCTATCATTGATTCTCTAAAACCCGCATATTGAGGTTCATGCCAAATTTGATAACCTTTAACTAATGAAGAATAATATTTTTTTACATAAGAAGCAAAATTTGACCAAATTTTTTTAACTTCAGTTTTATAAGCATCTGAGGAAAAACTTGGATAAGGGGTATGAATTGTAAAATTAATTGCTCCAGGATTAGTATTGCCCGGAAAGAATGTGTCAAAAGCTGAGTAAACTAAATCAGGATGTTCATTAACACCAATCGTTTGAGGAGTAGGATAAGGGATTATTTCTAAATTATCACAAGTAGAAACAAGGTGCAGACTATTAAGATTGCCTTTAAGAACGGAAAAATCTTTTTTATTATAAAAAATTGGGTTAGGTGTTGGACCACAATTACAACCACAGGTAGGCGGATGACGCATTGCGTGAGTTAAAGGGTTATATTTTTTCCAAAACCAACTATCCGAAGAAGTATAGCTAAATGGATACATTCCTATACCCTGATAAGCATCCAATCCTAAAAAAATTATTAATTTAAGATTGAAATCACGGGCTTTCTCAGCAATTAATTTAAAAATATTTCCCTCTTTTTCACCTTTAGTATTGCCATTAAGATCAAAAACATATTCATTATCTTTTTTTTGAAGATCATACCATCCTAAATGAAGAATAAGATACTCAGGATGATAAGTATTGACTAATCTATTCATTTCTTGATTAATAGCCAAAGATGTATTATCTGAAGAAAAAGATGGCCACCAAATTATGTAAGAAGCTGGTCTTTGTGGAAAATAGTTTATTTGAATTTTTGTTTCTGTTATAGTTTCTTTTATGTCAGTAGCCTTAATTTTGTATTGAGTTCGTTGAATTGTAAGAATAATAAAAATAATTATTCCCAGGGTTATTTTAAGTCTTATTTTCATAGGATCAAATTATATTGTAATCTAATATAACTAAGAAAATTTTCCCAACTTAAATATTGCCATTTTAAAATTAGGATTAATTGATTTAGCATACTGAGAAACCCGCGCAATCAAATCAACCATCTTTCTGGCTAAATCTTCCCTATTAGTTCCAGCAGCATTTGCCGCAATTTCTTCATAAGTTACAATCATATCCATATAAGCACCATCAAAGCCTGCACGCAAGGCTTGATCAACCCGGTTTTTCACCACTAAATTCCACCATTGTTCATCCCAATATTTTACATATCTCTCATCCGGCCAACCACTCACTGATCCAAGCAATAAATCAGGAGCTTGACTATTCACAATATTCCATTCTGGCCGATAATTCTCTAAAGCGCCAATTTCAAAATAAGCTAAAACGATCTTACCACTATTCTTTAAACTCGTAATCTCTTGATTAGTAAAATAATTACTCATTCCGTCCCTGGCTAAATCCACAACTACCAAATCAAAATTATTTCTTTTTATTTGATCAAGAGTATTGTTGGGTTGATAACTGGATAACTGATAAACCCATGTTTTAACATTATTAAATTCAGGTCGAATACCAACATCAGTTGGATAGGGAGACGGGGAAGGAAGCGGCGAAGGTGTGGGAGAAAAGTAAGAAGTAGGACTAATTGAAGGCACAGTTGAAGTGACTGTGGGTAGGGTAGTTAAAGTTGGAATAGGTGTAAAGGTGGGAATTAATGTTTGACCAGACCATTTAATTACTAGTCTTGGTCTTAATGATTTATCGCTGTAATTAGCTGAAGCAAAGCGAAATTCAATGGCACTACTATCATCACCTCTTAAGAGAACACCGAAATTCTTATTAGGATAGATAACCCATTCTTGAACAGCTGATGTTAAGTCAAATTGATACCAAGTTTTGACAGAACTAACTCGACCCTGACTTAAAGGAATACCTTCTCGATCAACGCCAATTTTATTTGCTCCTTCACTACCCCAAACAACATTTTTTGTCGCTTTTGTCCAATTAGCTTCATTCTCAAGCCAGGGTCTTAACATCTTATAAATTTTTAGAGTAAAAGACCCCGAGTCATTAGTACTCACTAAAAAAAGCTCAAGTTTTGCTTCCTCAATTAAAGCATTAAGCGGAATATCGGAGAGATCAAACTTAATTAAACTTCCTATCCAGCTATCAGCTTGAACAGTAAGAGTACCAGTAGAACCATAATTTCTTTTCGGTTTTGAAGAATCTAGTTTAGTATCAGTAACACCCTGATACTTATTAAGATCCTGTTGCAAAACAACTAAACCGGGTTGAATATTAGCTTTAACTAAATCAGCTGTTCCTCGACTACCATAATTAACCCACCACACACTAACCGCCAAGACACCAAGTAAAAAAAGATAAATTTTGTTGACTTTTTTAAAAAAGAATTTGATGAATTGATTAACTTTCTTTAAGGAGAAATTTTTATTATAATTAACTGAAGTTGAATTTTCCTGATTGGGTTGTTCTAATTTAGACATGTTTTAGATGCTCTTTTACGAGCATAGAGTATTATAGAGTATTGTAATTAAAAAGTCAAGAAGTCATGAAAACATTCTATATAACAACAACTCTACCTTATGTAAATGCTGCTCCTCATATTGGTTTTGCTATGGAAATAATCAGAGCAGATACAATTGCTAGATATCACAAATTAAAAGGCGATGAAGTTATTTTTAATACAGGTACTGATGAACATGGTCAAAAAATTTTTCTTAAAGCGCAACAAGAAAAAAAATCAACTCAAGAATACTGTGATGAACACGCCAAAAAATTTCTCCAACTTAAAGATCATCTTAACTTAAGTTTTACTAATTTTATACGCACAACAGATAAAAATCATATTTTTGCGGCCCAAGAATTTTGGAAAATCTGCCAAAAAAATGGAGATATTTACAAAGCTAAATATCAAATTAAATACTGTGTAGGTTGTGAAATGGAGAAAACTGAATCAGAATTGGTGAATGGCCAATGTCCTATTCATCCTCAACAAAATCTAGAGATTATTAACGAAGAAAACTACTTCTTTAGATTTTCTAAATATCAAAATAAATTACTTAATTTATATGAGAAACAACCTGATTTTGTTGTGCCCTATTACAGACTGGAGGAAATTAAAAAATTCGTCAAAAAAGGTTTGAAAGATTTTAGTATTTCAAGGTTAAAAAAGAAAATGCCATGGGGAATTGACATTCCTGGTGATCCAACTCAAGTAATGTATGTGTGGTTTGATGCTTTGATTAATTATATATCAACTCTGGGTTGGCCAAAAAATCTTATGAATTTCCAAAAATTTTGGCCAGGCATTCAAATAGCTGGCAAAGACAATCTTCGCCAACAGGCAGCTATGTGGCAAGCTATGTTAATGTCTGCTGGTTTACCAACTTCCAAACAAATATATATAGAGGGTTTCATAACCGTTGAGGGAGAAAAAATGTCTAAAAGCCGAGGAAATGTAATTAATCCAATTAGTCTAGTTAAAAAATACGGTACTGATGCCTTACGTTACTATTTACTTAAAGAAATTCCTGCTTATGATGATGGCGACTTTTCCGCAAATCGTTTCAAAGAGCTTTATAACGCTGATTTAGCTAATAATTTAGGCAATCTAATTGCCAGATTAGCTCGTTTAGCAGTTAAAGTTAATTTTAACTACCAACCAAAAATGAGTTTTAACCAAACAATCAAAAAAAACCCAATTTATCAACAAGCTTTTCTTTCTTATAATTTAAATAAGGCCTTAAATGAAGTGTTAAAAAAAATTTCTGCGCTTAACCTTAAGATAGACCTAGCCAAACCGTGGCAAAAAAACGATCATGAATTAACCCAATTTTTAAAAACAGCCCTGCTAGAAATTGAAGAGATAAGCTTACTACTTAAACCTTTCCTGCCTAATACCAGTCAATTAATCAGTGAACAGTTTAATGGTTTGATTAAATTAAAAAAACCGCTTTTCCCAAGACTTAAGTAAAGTTTAATTAAAAGTCAATCATGATTGATACTCACGCTCATCTTAATTTTAAAGCTTTTGCTAGTGATGTTTCTTTAGTTGTGCGACGATTTTTAGAGAAGGGAGGAGAATACCTTAATATTGTCGGGGCTAAAATTGACTCCAGTTGGCAAGCTATTAACCTGGCCAAAAAACACTCATGTTGCTACGCCACTATCGGTATTCACCCTCATCATGTTAACACCGTTAATAACTTAACCAAAACTTATGAAGAATTAACCAGTTTTATCAAACCCAGTAATAAAATTATTGCCATAGGTGAAACTGGCCTTGACTATCATCATTATAAAAACTCCCCTTCTCCTGATAGAACCATTAAAAATAAGCAAAAAGAACTCTTTTTGTTTCAGCTTACTTTAGCCAGTTGGCAGAAATTACCGGTGGTGATTCACTGCAGAAAAGCGTATACTGACCTTTTGGCTATGTTGGTTAAATTTATGAAGTCACATTGTCTAACCGGCGTTTTTCATTGTTTCCAGGGCGATGATTATTATCTTAAAAAAATACTTTCTTTGGGTTTTTTGGTTGGTTTTGACGGCAACATTACCTATCCAGAAAATCAAGTTTTAAGAGATTTAGTCAAAAAAACTCCTCTGACTTCTTTGGTTTTGGAAACTGATTCACCTTTCCTAACACCTCTACCTTACCGAGGTCAACGCAACGAACCAGCTTATTTAAGCTACCTTGTTAAAGCTATTGCTGAAATTAAAAACATCAAAGAAAAACAAGTTGTAAATCAAACAAGTCAAAACGCTAAAACGCTTTTTGCTTTTGCTAAAATAAAAAGGTAAAAAACTATGGATCGATTTTTTGAAAAATATCCCAGAAAAAGCCAACGACTTTTGGAAATAGCTATTCCTTTATTTTCCTGGTTTTTAATTACCCTGCCTTTTTGGTTATCGTTTTGGCATCCGGCTTTGGTGGCTTATCTGGTAATTATTTTTGATGTTTATTGGTTTTATAAATCGGCAATCTTAGCTGTTAATGCTCTGCGTGCTTATCTGACTTTAACCGCCCACACAAAAGTTAATTGGCTTTCGCTGGTAAAGAAAATTAAAGGTTGGAAAAAAATCCACCATGTTATCATCATTCCTGAATTTAAAGAACCGCTTTCAGTTTTAAGAGACACTTTAAACAACTTATTAAAACAGGATTTTCCTCTGAAAAATATTTCGGTTATTATCAGCACCGAAGACCGCGATCCAAAAGCTGATGAGACTGGTAATTTGTTAAAAAAAGAATTCGGTAGTTATTTTGCTCATTTTTGGATCAACAAACATAAACTTAAACCGCATGAAGTGGCTGGTAAATCTTCAAATATGGCTTCAGCTGGTCGTTTGGCTGTTAAAAAACTTAAGGCTTTAAAATATGATCTGTCTTGGGTAACCGTTACTTCTTGTGACGCTGATATTTTATTGCACCCCAAATATTTTTCCTATCTTACTTATCTTTTTTTAACCGACAGCAATGCGCTTTATTATTTTTATCAAGCGGCTATTTTGTTTTACGCCAACATTTGGCGCCTGCCTTTTCCAGGCCGAATCATCAATACTATCAGCAGTATTATGAATCTTTCTCTTCTTAAACAAGAAACCCGCTTAATTAATTTTTCCACCTATTCCTTAAGTTTAGCCACTGTTAAAAAAGTCGGTTTTTGGGATGTAGATGTAATTCCGGAAGATTATCATCTTTTTTTTAAAACCTATTTTACCTTAGGTGAAAAAGTAAAAGTCAAACCAATTTTTCTACCGGTTTTAGCTGATGCGGCTGAATCTGTGTCTTTTTTTAAAACCATGATTAATCAATATGAGCAATATAAACGCTGGGCTTGGGGTGTTTCTGATATTCCTTTTGTGGTGAAGAATTATTTTAAAAACAAAACAATTCCTTTCTGGGATAAAACAACCCGTTTAATTCATCTTCTAGAACAGCATATTCTTTGGCCAACTAATTGGTTTATTTTAACTGTTTGGTCAAGCATTCCTCCTTTGGTTAATCCTGTTTTTGCACGAACTGCTTTAGGCCATAGCTTATCACAAATCTCATCAGCTATTTTAACATTGTGTGTTATATTTTTATTAGTGATTATTTTTCTTGATTTTCGTATCAAACCAAACAAAGAGCAAAAAACTTCCAAATGGAAGATGCCTTTTTCTTATCTTCAATGGTTAAGTTTGCCTTTAGTCTCCTTTTTCTTATCAGCTCTACCTGGTTTGGATGCTCATACTCGTTTACTCTTGGGAAAAAAATTAGAATATCGAGTTACGGAAAAAATTTAAAATATGTTAAACGCTTTTTTTAATTATCTTTTCAATCATACGCCGCTTTTATACTTAACCCAAAGTCTATGGCGTGATGAGGCTTTTTCGGTTTTGATTGCTCAACCCGGCGGTTTAAACTCCATTAAAATTACTGCCGCTGATTTCAATCCACCCCTTTATTATCTTATCCTGCACTACTGGATGATAATTTTTGGCAAAAGTGAAATAGCGCTTCGGCTTTTAAGTTTTCTTTTCTTTATCGCCTTGGTGTTTGTTAGCTATTCTTTTGCAAAAGTTTTATTTAAGCAAAAATGGCCTATTTTTTTAACCTTTTTGACGCTGACCTGTCCAATTTTGGTTTATTACGGCTTTGAGGTAAGAATGTATTCTCTTTATGCTTTAACCACTACAGCTTCAATGTATTTTTTCTTTATTAAGAAATGGAAACCTTATCTTGTTGCTACCACTCTAGCCCTTTACACTCAACCTTATACGATTTTTGTTCCTTTAACACAATTTCTCTATCTTTTTTTGACTCATCAATTAAAGAAAAACGTTTTACAAAAATTACTTTTACCTTTTGTTTTTTATCTGCCTTGGCTAATAGTCCTTATCCAGCAATTTAAAAACAGCCGTCAGATGTGGATTTATCCGATTGATCTTAATTTAATAAATGCAGTTTTGGCTAATTTATTAATCGGTTATGAAGGCACTCCGGGTTTCTTGTGGCCTTATATGAAGTTCTTTTCTTTAGGATTATTAATTTTGTATTTATTGGCCTTTCTTCAAAAAAGAATACGCCAGAAATATCTTTTATTTTTTCTTTGGGTTTTTACTCCTTTAATTATTACTTTGAGTTTTTCTTTTCTTAAACCTATTTTCGTTAACCGCTATTTAATTACTGTGAGTGTAGCACAACTTTTTTTAATTACTATCTGCCTTACACATCTACCTTTTAAAAAATTAAAAAAGATAATCGCCGTCAGCTTATTAGTTATTTTTATTTTCTTTCTTTTGTATTTACCCCCTTTTATTAAAAAAGTGGATTTGCGAAGCACTTTTAATGAGGTTAATCGATCTAGCCAACCTAACGATGTAGTCTTTGCTAGTTCACCTTTGGTCTTTTTTGAATCAGTTTATTATTCAACTAATCCTGAGAAAGTTTTTCTTTATAATCCTGATATGATTGCTTTACCAGCCTATTTGGGCAAAGTACTTATTCCAACTCATAAACAAGCGGTTAGTTTCCCAATTTATCCAAATCGGGCCTTTATGATTTATGAAGATGGGCACTATGAGCTTTTTTCTTTAAAACCAACTCTTAACTTATGAACAAAAATCAAATCGGCAAAAATTTAAATAAAACTTTTGCTAAATTTTTTAAAAAAAACGAAAACC
>FWPU01013399.1_pt1 | contig 10349 bp, 9 predicted proteins | sample 2228361 | NCBI WGS metagenome assembly FWPU01 (sample SAMEA103939777, study PRJEB20133) | metagenome | reverse complement strand
ATCTGTAGTAGTTTATGCAATTTATTGTTCCACAATTTATTGATATTGAACCAAAAATTATCGGGCCAATAACTCCGAGACAATTTATTATTTTTATTATTGTCGGTTTCTTTGTTTTTGTTACTTATAAGCTGACGACTATAATTAATTTTATTTTACTTTCTACTTTTTATATAACTGTTGGTTTTGTTTTCGCCTTTGCCAAAGTTAATGGTCGGCCAATTCATTGGTTTTTAATTTCGCTTTTGCAGACAGCAAAAAAGTCAAAATTAAGAGTTTGGGCAAAAGAGGTTTTGTCAATAAAAACTATTGATTTCAAAGAAAAGAGAAAGGTTGCAGCTTTGCCGGCTGCGCCGCGTCGTGTTTTACCCAAAGGCAGACTTTCTGATTTAGCCTTAACTGTTGATACCGGCGGTGCTTACCGGGAAGAATAATCTACGCAGATGAATGGAGATATGAACACAGATGAACATAAATAATCTTTGTAAATCTGTGTCTATTTAAATCTGTTTAGATCTACATACAATTAGTTCGTCCTGGAAACATTTAAAAATAAAATTAAACAAGTAAAACAATCTGTTAAATTCGTGTCTATGTCTAAAGGTATTTTTTCTACTCAGCGCTATTTAGATATTTCGGAAATAACCCGCGATACGATTGTCCTTCGCGATGGCACCTTGCGGGCTGTGCTTTTAGTTTCATCAATTAATTTTGGTCTAAAATCAGAGGACGAGCAAAAAGCAGTTGTCCAAGGATTTGTTCAGTTTTTAAATTCTTTAGAGTTTCCGATCCAGATTGTTATTCAATCAAGAAAGCTTAATATTGATGCTTATTTAGAAGCTTTGGAGCGATGCTATCGCGAGCAAGCTAACGAACTTTTAAAAATGCAGATGGCTGATTATATAAGCTATCTTAAAGAATTGGTTCAATTTGGGGAAATTATGAGTAAAAAGTTTTATTTGGTTGTTCCTTATAATCCGATGGGCGATAAACAACGCGGGTTTTTTACTCGTCTTTTCGATGTGATTTCCATGGGCGTAGGAGTTGTTAAATTGAAAAGGGAAAAGTTTGAACAATATCGCGAGGTTTTATTTCGTCGGGTTGATAATATTATTAGTATTTTGGGTAGTCTTGGTCTGAAGGCTGTTCCTTTAGATACGCAAAGTCTTATTGAGCTTTTTTATAATACATATAACCCAACCGAATCAGCTAATCAAAAATTAGTTGAAGTAGAGAAATTAAAAATTGAATCATAACCTTATTTAAATTAAAATTAAATTTGTATATTGTAATTTGTAGTAATTATGGTTTTTAAACCAGGCCAAGTTGAAAAGCCAATTATTGAGGTAATGAAAAAGCCGCTAACGCTGGCTGAACAACGTCGATTAGCGGCTGAAAAAGAGGCGAGTATTAAAGAAATTCTTGAAGCAGAAAAAGCCTATATTAAAGGTGCTACTTCAATTAGAGACTTTATTGCCCCCTCGGCTTTAAAGATTTCGCCAAAGTTTCTCCAGCTCGGAGATAAATATCTGAGAACAATTTTTGTTGTTAGCTATCCTCGTTATGTTAATGTTGGCTGGTTTGCTCCGATAATTAATTTTTCTGCGCCACTTGATATTGTCCTCTATTATTATCCGGTTCCATCGGCAATTATTCTTAAACAATTACAGAAGAGGGTTGGTCATTTAGAGGCAGAGATTTCCGCTGAATATGATAAAGGCTTACCTCGTGATCCGATTAAAGAGACGGCTTTACGAGACATCGAACAGCTGCGAGATGACCTTACCACAGGCGTAGAGCATTATTTTCAGATTGGTTTGTACATAACGCTTTATGCTGAGAGCGAAAAGGAGTTAGATCTTTTAACTGAAAAGATTGAAGCGATTTTTGGCTCGAAACTTGTTTATACCCGTCGCATTTTTTATCAAGCCGAGCAAGGTTTTAATTCGACCCTGCCCCTAGCGAATGATGAATTAATGATTACTTGTAATATGAGTTCTTCGCCTTGTGCCGCGACTTTTCCTTTTATTTCCGCTGATGTCACTTCTGATTCTGGTGTCTTATATGGTATCAATCGCCATAATAATAGTTTGATTTTATTTGACCGTTTTTCTTTACAAAACGCTAATATGTGCGTTTTTGCTACTTCAGGTGCTGGCAAAAGTTATGCCATTAAATTAGAAGTTCTTCGTTCAATGATGCTTGGCACTGATGTGATTATTATTGATCCAGAAAGGGAATATAAATATCTTTGTGATGCTGTTGGTGGGGCTTATATTAATATCTCTTTGGCTTCAGAATCAAAAATTAATCCTTTTGATTTGCCACGACCAATCAGTAAAGAAATGAAGGTTGTTGATCTTATTCGTTCAGCGGTTATTACCCTAAAAGGACTTTTGAAGCTAATGATTGGCAAACCAGATGAAAATGGGGTTAGACAATTCACACCAATGGAGGACTCGCTTTTGGATCGGGCACTGCTTGAATGTTATGCAAAAAAAGACATTGGGCCAGCTTCAGATTTAAACAAGGTTGAGATGCCGACCCTTTCTGACCTTCAAGAGATACTTGAGGGTATGGAGGGGGGTGCTGATTTGGCAGAGAGATTGAAAAAATATACAGAAGGAACTTTTGCTGGTTTGCTTAATAACCCAACTAATGTTGTTATGGATAACCAGCTGATAGTTTTTTCTGTTCGTGATTTAGAAGATGAACTCCGGCCAATTGGCATTTATACTATTGTTAACTATATTTGGAACATTGTCCGGAGTGAGATGAAGAAAAGAATTTTGGTTATTGATGAAGCTTGGTGGTTAATGCAGCATGAAGATTCGGCCAAATTTATTTTTGCCCTCGTAAAAAGATGTCGTAAATTTTATTTAGGCGTGACAACAATTACTCAAGATGTTAATGATTTTTTAGGTTCTCCTTATGGTCATGCTATCGTTAATAATTCTGCTCTTCAACTTTTAATGAAGCAATCGCCGGCAGCCATTGATTTGGTGGCTAAAACCTTTATGTTGACCGAAGGAGAGAAATATCTGCTTCTAGAATGTGGTGTTGGCGAGGGTATATTTTTCGCTGGCGCTAAACATGCGGCGATTCAAGTAGTCGCTTCTTATGCTGAAGATCAATTGATCACTTCTGATCCAAGACAACTTTTAGAAATTGAGCAAGCAAAAAGGGAGTTTACTGAAGTGATGGGAGAAGAGGTGGTGGGTAAGAAAAAATTAATCAAAGGTGTACAAGAAATAGAGATAGGGTAGCTAATTACCAGTTTTCAATGGTCAATTTTCAATAATTTGAAAATTTAATGAAAATTGTAAATTGGAAAATTTAAATAAATTATTATGAAGAAAGTACTTATCATTATTGTCGTGCTAGTCTTAATCATTGGGGCTTTGTATTTTTTGATTTGGCGGGCTAGGCCAGTTGTAAAGCCTGTTGAACCGAGTCCGCAGCCTGTTGAGGCTGGAGCAGAGCAGGGAGGAGCAGTTGATTCTACGCAACCAGTTATTGACTCTGTTGTTTTACTTCAACAAGAATTAAAGAATCGCGCTCGGGTTTTTATTGAAAGGTATGGCAGTTATTCGTCTGATGCTAATTTTGCTAATTTAGAAGATTTAATACCAATGATGAGCGAAAGTTTGGCAAACGAGACAAAAAATTATATCGCCGCACAAAGAGCCAAAGAGAAGGTTGGCCAAATATTTTACAGTTCAACTACTCGTGTCTTATCAATTAAATTTGAAGATTTCATTCCTGATGTTTCTGCGGTTTTTACTGCTTTGTGTCAGCAGCAAGAGACAAAAGATAAAACAACGAACATGGTCTATAAAACCGTTAAATTAAAAATGGTTTTTGAGAACAATGGTTGGCTTATTGATTCAATAATAATTCAATAGTAATTTGAATTTATGTCTGGTGGCGAACAAGAATATCAAAGAGAATTGAGGCATCAAAAGCATCAAGATTGGCTTAAAACTCAACAGCCAAAATTAGGCGGTCAGTCAGCTGTGTCATTAGGAATACCTGCCCAGTCTAACACTGGTTTAGTTCGAGAATCTAATCAAGAGGAAAAACAGGAAACAGGTTTGTCTCGACCTAACACAACGTTAAAGAGTTTAGGGGTACAAAAATTATTGGCAGCTCAACCATTAGCCGGGGGTAGTACGGCAACCGAAGGTTTTGGTTCGGTTCAGGCAGTACAACAGGGCACAAAAATGATTACAGCCCGGCTCCTCCAGTGGATTTGGAAAAGTGTAGTTGGTTCTTATGGTCTTTCATTACTTGCTTTACCATTTTATTTTGCCATTGCTTATATTGGTCAACTAATACACAAAGGATGGTGTCGTTTTGGCGAAGAATGGTTTACTAGCAGCATGCCGGGTAGTACAGTAACTACCCATGCCGCTGGTAGTACTGGTGCGGCTGCTAGTGCGACCAGGGCACTCCTTGGTAGAGAGAGAATGTCTTTATCATCTACCCCAGCTAATAGTGAGAGTACTCCGGCTCAATTGCCGGGCGTGACATTGGCAACAGGAATGGTTCAAAAGGGATTGGAGTATGGAGAAATTATTATTACTTTTTTAGTTATTTTCATTGTTGGTGCTGTTATTTTAATCATAGCAGCTATAATTTATATGCTGGTTAACCCTTGTGAAGCTTTAAAGGTTTTGGGTAGAGGAAATATGGTTAGCTGGCTCGGTGGCTTCTTGGAGAGTATTTCTAGACCATTTGGTTGGCCTTGTGGGCAATGAAATTTAAAAAAATGAGAGATTATAAATTAAAATTCAAACAAAAAATAAAGTGTCTTACTGTCTTATTAGTTCTTGTCTTGATTCTATTTTCTACTTTTTGTTTTTTGTTTTTTAAAATTACTTTTGCTCAGATTCTTTATAAACCACAAATTCCTATTCCAGAAACAAAATTTGCCGGACCAATTAAGGTAAGCGGAACAACATTGGCAGAATTTATTCAGGCTCTATTTATTTGGGGGACACGAGTTATTGGTATTTTGGCAGTGATTATGATTGCAGTGGCTGGTGTCAAATGGATGATGGCAATGGGTAATCCAACAAAGATCAGTCAAGCTAAAGATAAAATTTCCTCTGCTTTAATTGGTTTAATTTTAGTTGTTGGTGCGCATTTCTTATTAAATTTTATCAATCCGGCTTTGGTTCGTTTAAGGAGTTTAGACATTCTTAAAATAGAAAAGGTTAATCTTGGTGATTGGCCAACCGTAGAAGCTGCTTTGCTTGGTCTTCTTCAGCCGGATTTTTGGTATTATCCGGACTGGCAGCCATATCCTGAGGCTAATGAATGTGGTAATGTGGCTAGGGATAAAAATTATGAAACATCTTTTTATGGTGGAAACTGTTCAGATTATGTTGTTTCGCCACAAATACGAAGACCGTGTTATTTAAGTTTTTCTATGACCGAAGAAAAATTAAAGCAGTGGATAAAAGAAACAGGAGGAGATGAGGAAAAGTTGGTCTATTATGTAGATAAAAAAAAGAGTCAATGTATTGCGACGAACTTGCTTTTTGAGTGGGGCACAGTAGTTTTACCGACTCCAAATAATAAATTTCAACAGACAAAATTCCCTATACTTGCGACAGTGGACTGTGGAAGAATTAGTCAAGGGGAGATAACAAATTTGCCTGGCGTAAATACCTATGCCGGTGCAAAGTGTCCTAGCCCCAACCAAAATTGTGTTTATATTACATTGACCGGTGTGGCTAGTGGGAGAAATATTTATCTTTGGCAAGCTTATTGTCTTCCTGTAATTACTAAGCCAGAGCTTTTTGCTAAAAATTGCGGTCCTGGTAGTAAAAGAGTTTATTGTGACAAGTGTAATAATAATTGTGAACAATGTACTGATCATGTTGAAGTTGAAAATGGCGAATCTATTTGTTGTCAGGATAAAAATAATAAATATTTTTGCAGATAGGCATTAATTTTTTATTTTTAAAACTTAAATAAACGATTTTAAAAAATAAAATAAAAGTATGAAAAAGATTTTAGTGATTATTAGTTTTGTTCTTATTGTTGTAGGTTTGGCCTTTTTGCTTTATTATGTTTTCTTTCGACCAGCTAAACCACAGATTGTAGCTCCGCCAGTGATACCAGAAGCGCCGGCTCGTTTGCCGGTTAGCCGCGAGGCTTGGGAAAGAATGACTGTTGAAGAAAGAAGTCGTTTAGGTTTACCTTTAAATCAGTGGCCAGAAGGAGTAACAGAGGTTCCGGTAGTGGTGTCAGAAAAGACGATTGAAGAAAAAGTTGTTCCTGAAATTTCTGATATTGCTCAAGGTGGGAAAACCTGGGTTAATCCAGTTATGCCTGACAAAACTGTAGGCGCTTATCTTTCTGCTGATGGCATTTCAACTGTTTATTACAACCCCGATAATGGTAAATTTTTCCGTGTTGATGTTAATGGAAACAAAACCCTTCTTTCAGATCAGACATTTTATAATGTTAAAAATGTTAATTGGGCGCCAACTGCTGATAAGGCGATTATTGAATATCCGGATGATTTTAAAATCATGTATGATTTTCGAACACAAAAACAACATACCTTGCCCAAAAATTGGTCTGAATTTTCTTGGAATCCCACTGGTTCACAGATTGCTTTTAAGGTTAATAGTCAATATCCGGAAAACAGGTGGTTAGCTGTTGCTAATCCTGATGGCACTGAGGCAAAACCAATTGAACATATGGGTGATAATGCCGATAAGGTGACAGTTGCTTGGTCGCCAAATAATCAGGTTATTGCTTTTTCTAAAACCGGTGAGCCGCGAGCTGCTTTTGAAAGTAATATGCTTTTAATTGGTCTCCATGGTGAAATGTGGAAATCTTTTGTTGTTGATGGTCTTGGTTTTGAACCAAAATGGTCACCAATTGGCGATCGGATTACCTATAGTGTTTGGAGTCCAGAAACTGGTTATCGGCCAAAACTTTATTTAGTTGAAGCCCAGGGCGACAGAATTGGTATAAATAAAATTGATACCGGTATTTATACCTGGGCGCATAAATGTTCGTTTAATTCAACTGGTAGTACTCTTTATTGTGCAGTGCCGCGAAATTTAGCTGAAGGTGCTGGCGCTTTTCCAGAATTGGCTGGTTATACTCAGGATGACTTTTATAAAATTGATGTTGCCACTGGTCAAGTTGGCTTTTTGACTGAAGCTGGTTTGGGTGGTTATGATGTGGGAAAAATTTATCTTTCTCCTGATGAAAGTTTGCTTTATTTTACTGACAAATTGACGGGTAGGTTGAGATACATCAGACTAAAATAACCCAGAATTCCCACTTGCCAAAATCTCGCTTTGCTGAAGCCAAAGCGAGGCGAGTAAGACTTGCCAAAGATGGTAAAACACAAAACCAAAAATCTAAAAATTAAAACTTTATTAAAAATTAGTTTTGGAGTTTTAGGTTTTAGCTTTAACACTTGAGCTTTGAGTTGTAAGAATCAATCTATTTAGGATTTAAATTAACAACAATGAACAGAAAATCAATCTTTACGATGCTATTTATTTTTACCATTATTTTGTTGGTTTTTTTTATCTTATTGTCAATGACTGCCTTTTCTCAGGTTGGTGTAGTATGTTGTTACAATGCTAAGGCCTATCCTCAACAAAAAATTTGTCAAGACTTTGACGAACTTATAAGGTGTCAGTCTCCGGATTGGGAATGGGTGGCTCCTAATGTAATAGCATCGTGTAGTCAGTTGAAACAAATGAATAATTCGGATTTTCAATCTTATTGTGTTGAATCTTCTTCTACTTCTAAAATAAATGAAGAAGAGTTGGTAAAACCAACTGCGCCAAAATTTGTTCCACCCAAACTTCAGATTATAATTCCCGGTTTTGGTGGTTTTACTGTTGAGGAGTCAAAGCTAATCAGTGAAGAAGATGGAAGGCAATATTACAAGTTTCCCTGGATTGGTGAATATTTTGCTAGATTATTTCGTTGGGGCGTTTGGGCGCTTTCCATTGTTGCTGTGATTATGATTATGGTCGCTGGTTTTCAGTGGATGACTGCCATGGGCAATCCAAATAAAATTGGCAAAGCCAAATCGAAAATCAGTGATGCCTTATTCGGCTTACTTTTAATTTTAGGCGCCAGTTTATTGCTTGGCTTTGTTAACCCTAATTTAACTGTTTTTAGGCCAATTGTTGTTGGGAAAATCAAAAAAATTGAGCTAAATGATTGGACAGAAGATGTCTCGGTAACCAATACCAATTGTCCGGATCCAGATACCCTTCAAGATATCAGTGATATTGATAATGTCGTTTTTAATAGTCAGTACAGTCAACCACGTTTACTGCCAGCCACGGCTGAGAAGTTGATTTTAGCAGCTGCAGCGCTTAAAAATGAGGGCATCGTTTTACAGGTTAATAACGCATTTCGAACTTTTGATCAGCAACAACTTTTATATAATAATCGTGGCAAAAATCCTAGTTGTGAACCAAGGCCTAATGAATGTAATTGTCCCCATATGTTAGGAGTAGGGGTTGATGTGGTTTGTAAAGGTAAAAATGCTAACGATCCCTGTCAGGAAAAAATAAAAAAGGCAATGTTGGAGGCTGGTTTTTGTCAATTAAGCAAGGAGGCGTGGCATTTCGAATATCCAAAAATATCAAAATCTTGTCAAAGATAATCAAATAATCAAAACTCGCATTGATTCATCTCCTCGCTACTGGACAAAGAAATAAGGAAGTGTCTAAATAATTTATGTCTAGCATTAAGAGATTTTTTTAATTTTTAGCCTTTTTACATTTTTTATAATTTTAGCGATTAATAGAATTGCGGGGCGAATGTGTCTGAGTGAAAGATGAGCAGAGATAGGAGCAGAAAGTATTTTATTGTCTTTACATGTTTTTGATGTCTTTTTATAATTAGAGAAACTATATAACACAATGACAGAAAAAATAAAAACAATTTTTATTTGTTCAAAATGTGATGCTCAATTTCCAAAATGGTTGGGTCAATGTCCGGAATGTGGAAGTTGGGGCACACTTGAAGAGAGGGGGGTTAAAAATCAAAAATGCTTGATTGGGCAGGCAAAGGTTAAAAATTTAGTTCAAGCCGGCAGGATTGTTGGTTTTGATAAAATAAAAATAGTAAATTTTCCGAGAATTAAAACAGGGATAGATGAATTTGATCGAGTTTTGGGCGGTGGTATTGTCCCTGGAAGTTTGATTTTATTGGGTGGCGAACCAGGTATTGGTAAAAGCACGCTTGTTCTGCAAATAGCAGAAAAAATTTCCAAATCAAGCGTCCAGAATTCAGTATCCAGAATTAATAATTCTGTTCTTTATGTTTCCGGTGAAGAATCTGCTGAACAAATTAAAATGCGAATGGAAAGATTGGGAATTTCTGGTCAAAGGATGGAATTTTTGGGAGAAACTGACGTTGAGACAATTGTTGCCACTCTTGAAAAATGTAAACCACAAGCTGCAGTTATTGACTCTATTCAGACCCTTTCTTTTGCTGGTTTTCCCTCAGAGGCTGGCAGTATTAATCAGATTAGAGCTTCAACGGCTAAACTTTTAGAAGTTGCTAAAAAAAATAAAACTGCCATTTTTATTATTGGTCATGTGACTAAAGAAGGTTTGGTTGCCGGACCCAAAACATTAGAGCATATTGTTGATACGGTTTTATATTTAGAAGGCGATCCTTATCACCATTTTCGATTGCTTCGGGCAGTAAAAAACCGATTTGGGGCAACTGGCGAAGTGGGCGTTTTTGATATGAGAGATAGGGGTATGGTTGAGGTCAGAAATCCTTCTGAGACTCTTTTAAGTGAAAGAGTGGAAAATATGGCCGGCTCAGTCATTGGCGTGGTTGTTGAAGGCACGCGCTCATTTTTGGTCGAAGTTCAGGCCTTGGTTAGTCCAACCCATTTTGGTTATCCGCAACGCAGGGCGCAAGGCTTTGATGTTAATCGTCTGGCGCTTTTAATTGCTGTTTTAACTCGTCGAGCAGGAATTAATTTAAGTAATTATGATGTTCATTTAAATATCACAGGAGGTATTTGGATTGAAGAGCCGGCAATTGATCTAGCTGTTTGTTTGGCAATTTTTTCCGCTTATAAAAATAAAGTGATTAATCCAGGACTGGCTGTTTTTGGTGAGGTTGGTTTGGCTGGCGAGATAAGACCAGTTAAAGAGATTGAAAAAAGAATTTGTGAAGCCGAGAAACTTGGTTTTAAGAAAATATTATTGCCTAAAGTTAAGATTTCGTCCCAAACAAAAGTTAAATTATTGCCAGTTAAAAATTTAAATGAAGCCATAGGTTTATGTTGAAAATTTTTCGAAAAATTTGGCCGATTTTCCTTATTGTTT
>FWPU01013397.1_pt1 | contig 10350 bp, 9 predicted proteins | sample 2228361 | NCBI WGS metagenome assembly FWPU01 (sample SAMEA103939777, study PRJEB20133) | metagenome | reverse complement strand
TCATGCTCCTCTTCGTTACATCGGAGTGATTGGGAGCCGACGCAAAGCTTTGGTAATGAAAAAGCAGATGCTCGAGCAAGGCATTTGCACCGAAGCGGAATGGGCGAGGATACATACCCCGATAGGGCTGAATCTGGGTGCAAAAACGGTGGAGGAAATAGCCCTCAGTATCGTCGCCGAGTTGGTACGTGTGTACCGGTGTCCATCAGGGACGGCGGGGCCGTTACATCTACGGGACACCCTGCTATGATTGCTGCGGTGGTTTTGGCCGGGGGAACCTCTTCCCGCATGGGCGCCAACAAAATGCTGCTTCCTTGGGGCGCGAATACGCTGCTCGAGTCCGTGTTGGACGCCGTAGAAGTGAGCTGCGTGGATGTTGTACTGGTGGTGCTGGGCCATCAGCATGAGCGTTTGCTTCCGCTGCTGCGGTCGCGTCCCGTGCGTTGGGTGGTGAATTCTCACTACGCCGAGGGGATGTTGTCCTCCGTCCGCTGCGGTTTACGTGCCGTAGGGGCCTCCGACGCATTTCTCGTTGTGCTCGGTGACCAGCCCGGGATTACCCCGGCGCTCATTGACGCGCTTATTGAAAGTTTCAAGACGAACCAGGCCGAGATTGTTGTCCCGACACGCTACGGACGCCGCGGACATCCGATCCTTTTCGCAGCCTGCTTCGTGCCTCAGATCCTTACGCACTTTGATAATGAAGGGCTGCGGGGGTTGCTGCGTTCTTATCCGGAACGTGTTACAGAAATTGAAACAAGCGAGGGCGATATATTTACAGACCTCGACACGCCGGAGGAGTATCAACAGCTTAAGCTACGATTGGGCTTGCCATAAGTGTTTGTAGGGAGGAAGACGCTTCCGGGCATGGTAACAATCTCGTAGATGGTCCATGGCGGTAGGTCGTCTGCGCAATCTATGCGTAAGGACGCAGGTGACGTTCGTCTACAGCAAGCATGTGCGGAACGGCATCGCCCAGGCAAGTGCCTACGCTGCGCGCTGTAGTAATCCAAGGGTGGTCCAACGGTACCGTACGCTTTTTCCCTACGACCTCTTTCAAAGGAACAGGTTCGTACACTTCGCCATGCTTGGCCACCATTACGTTGAACTTTCCTTCGAGGGCTAGACGGGCTGCCATGGTTCCGTAATTCGTCGAGAGCAACCGGTCTGTGGGCGTGGGTACACCGCCGCGCTGTAAGTGCCCCAAAGAGACAACACGAGTCTCTAAGCCTGTGGCTTCTTCTCGATATTTTGCGATGGCGGCACTACCCAGATGCGAAGGCTCATCGCTCTTGTCATCATCGGCGTTTCCTTCGCCTTTCTTTTTCTTGCGGGTCGCCTCTTCCTTAGGTACCGCTCCTTCCGCTACGGCAACAATGCTGAACATTTTTCCGCGGCGCATCCGCAGCAAACAGGACTCAGCCACGATTTCCAGCGAATAGGGGATCTCCGGCAAGAGAATAATATCGGCTCCCCCGGCGATGCCGGCTCCCAGCGCCAACCAGCCCGCATTATGTCCCATAAGATCTACCACCATAACGCGGTGGTGACTGGAAGCGGTAGTGTGAAGGCGGTCAATCGCTTCGGTGGCGATGTACATGCCCGTATCGAACCCGAAACAAATATCGGTTCCCCACACGTCATTGTCTATCGTTTTCGGACAGGTAATGATATTAATATCGCCTTCTTCCACGAGTCGCATAGCATTCTTTTGCGTGCCGCCGCCCCCTAAACAAAATAGGCAATCGAGATTGAGGCGACGATACGTCTCCAGAGCCGCGCCGGTCATATCGCGATACCCACCGTCCGGTGCGGGCATCTTATGGGGCTTGTTGCGGCTGGTTCGCAAAATTGTGCCGCCTACTGTCAGCAACCCACTCGTACCGGCATCGTCCAGCCGGATGTACCGATTTTCAACCAGACCTGTAAATCCGGCCAAAAAACCAAAGACCTCCACGCCGTACGGCTCAAGAGTCTTGGTAATCGCGCGAATGACTGCGTTCAACCCGGGGCAATCCCCACCCGACGTAAGGATACCTACGGTACGCACTTTTTGTTTAGCCATGTCGCCCCTCCTTCGGGTTTTCTGGAGAAATACACCAATTCACATGTGTTTTGGGAACGTAGACTATACGCTGGATATCCCCCATGTATCGCCTAGATGCTAGCGCTTACAGCATTAAAGAAGCAATTGTGCCGAGATGGGCGAGAGGAGTGCAGGGGAAAAAGACGCGATTAACCATGCTTAGCGTCCGCGTATAATGAGTGTCATATTGCCTTGTGCCCTGCAGTAAACATGCGCCTCGGCATTCACACCAGTTGCTTGCCTTCCGTCGTTGCACTGAGCTGTGCATGTTTAATCCCCCGGAGCGCCGCAATACGGTCCGCAACGTGCTGCACCTCTTTCGCCTTACCGCGAAGCACAACAACTTCCAGGCAATTGTGGTGGTCTAGGTGGACATGCAGGGTGGAGACGACTAACGGCCCGGCGTCGTGTTGAATCGCGGTGATTTTGTCTTTAAGCGTGCGTGTGTGATGGTCATACACCAGCGTCAGGGTTGCGGCCACAGCGGCATTGGGATCTTTCCATTCCTCTTGTACTAACGCATGGCGGATGAGGTCGCGCAGGGCTTCGGAACGGTTCGCATAACCCCGCTCTTTCGCATAGTGTTGAAATCGTGTCGCCAGGCTCCGCGGCAGGCTCATGGAAAGTCTTGTCACTTCCTCCATGGTGCGTCCTCCGATGCAACGGCGGGCCGACCAGCGGTAGCAGACCATACAGCGGTCCGTCCCCCGATCGGGAACTCACGTAGCGTAGTTTATCATGAGCAAATCCGGCAAAGTTTCGCTCCCGCCTTCTAAAATCGTATCATCGGCTACGCTTTCAAGACGTGTGCAAGCTTACTAGGCAATAGTGCAGTTGGCCTGCGGCAAGATTCGCACGCGACGCGCCGAATTCCTCAGCGGATTAGATGTCCCGCCTAGATCCAAAAAAGCACGCTTTTGCGCATCTCGGAGTGGCTCTGTTAGCATTACCCTATCACCCAACATAACCTCCAGATCTTCTCACCATGTCCTTTAACCATCTCGTGTATTCACAGTCTTCATCGGCGTCGTATTTGTCCGCCTGGCAGGTATACCGCCGTTTACTGGGCGCCGCCTGGCGCTACAAACGCATGGCGGTCACTGCTCTGGTTCTTGCCGTAGTTATCGCGGTGTCGTTCGGCGCAATGTTGGTAGGCCTGGGTACTGTGGTTCGCCTAACGTTTTACGAGCCTGTGCCGCATGCCGATGGAAAGATACCCACTGACCCCGCCCACGGTATTGCAGAACGCATAGCGTCCGCGCGTGCGTTGCTTCAGACCTGGACCGGTCTTCAATTACCGCCGTGGGAAGAGGTCTTTTTACGTTTTGTTCAGCGGATGCGCACCAACAAAATGTCCGCGCTGACGGCCGCCTCGGCGTTGGTATTAGTTCTAGGGGTGCTCATTGGTATTGCGCGGTTTCTGCAGGAGTATTGCGCCGGTAGCGTCGGCGCGCATTTATCTGTGGACTTGGGCGAGGCGATGTACCAAAACCTGCTGCGTCAATCGTTGCGCTTCTTCGAGCAAACGCCCAGCGGCGAACTCCTGGCACGGTTTACCAACGACATCTTTATGGTAAATCGCGGGATTGCCGATGTCTTCGTGAAACTGTTGCGTGAACCGTTCAAAGCGCTCGCCTTTTTGGCTGTGGCCGTTTCGGTAGACCCCGGCCTTACCCTGATCGGTCTTTGTGTCTTGCCCCCCGTGGCGTACGCCCTCTACCGTTTAGGGCAACGCATGCGGCGAAACGTGCGCCGTTCGTTGGAAAAGATTGCCGGCATGGCTTCCGTAGTTAAAGAAACACTGGCGGGAATTCAGATTGTCCAGGCGTTTCGCATGGAGCCCTTCTTAAACGCGCGGCTTCAAGGGGAAGTCGGTCGCCTCCGTCGCTACTTGCGCAAGATGGTGCAGGCGGACGCAATGACCGGGCCCGTTACCGAATTTCTTCTCTTGCTGGGTATTGTAGCCTTTGTGTTGATCAGCGGCCATCGTGTAGCGAGTGGACGTCTCACCGCATCGGATTTAGTTTCGCTGTACTTAGCCCTCGCCATGATGTTGGATCCGGTGCGGAAACTGTCGAACGTGAACAACCTCATTCAAACCAGTGTGGCAAGTGCAGAGCGGGTTTTCCGTATTATAGACATGGAACCCGCGATTAAAGACGCGGAAGATGCAATAGACCTCAGCCCCCTTCAGCAGGCGTTGACGTTCGAGCATGTGTGGCTTACGTACACCGGTGAGGCCTATGCCCTGTCTGAACTCTCGCTTACGATACGCAGGGGAGAGACAGTGGCGTTGGTCGGGGCCAGCGGGGCAGGGAAGACAAGCCTAATTAAGTTGATACCCCGCTTCTATGATGTATCCCGCGGCGCAATTCTCTGGGACGGCACGGATATACGCAAAGCGACCTTGGCAAGCCTGCGCAGACAACTGGCGATTGTGACGCAGGATACAATTTTGTTTTCGGGCACCGTGCGCGACAACATTACGTGCGGCAATCCGGAGTACACGCAGGAGCAGGTGGAGGCGGCCGCCGAAGCAGCGCATGCGGACGAGTTTATTCGTAGCCTACCCCAGGGATATGACACGGTGTTGGAAGAGGGCGGTATCAACCTGAGCGGCGGGCAGCGACAGCGTATAGCCATTGCCCGCGCCATCTTGCGTAACCCTTCGTTACTCATACTTGACGAGGCGACCTCGAACCTCGATACCGAGAGCGAGCGATTAATCCAAGATGCCCTCAACCATTTCATGCGGGATAGAACGACGATTGTGATCGCGCACAGGCTGTCCACCGTCCAACGCGCCGATCGCATTGTTGTGCTTGATAAAGGGCGCATTGTGGATATCGGCACGCATACCGAGCTCATGGCACGTGATGGAGTTTACCGGCGACTGGGAGAAATCCAGTTCGGTATCCAGAAAGGCGAAGCATGACCTGGGTGCGCTACGCCGTAGTGCTGGCTTTGCTCTCGGTTGTTTCATGCTCGCGTCATGGCTGCAGCCGTGGGCCCTCGTCGGTACAGCCGTCGCCCGAATCCACGGCGCCTCGCGCAGCAACCCTACCCGCCGAGCAGGCCGCGAAAAGCACCCCTTATCCGACATCGTCCCACACGGAGGACGCGGATGTTCCGGCTGTTTTACAATTTCATTTCATCATACGGGATCGGCAAGGTCGGCCCTTGCCTGGGATCGGCGTGCTCGCCGCAGACCAGCCCAACGCCTTTACCGAGCCTGTGGCGCGGGGCACGTTGAGCGATGCTGACGGCAATGCCTACCTCGAAGCGCCGCCGAACCGTCTACTTTTTCTGCGTGGTTGGGACCCTGATCTCCGTTACTTTTCAAACAATTTCTATGAGGTTCCGCCGAGTGGTCCCGGGACGCGTGATAACCTCGTGATTACTATGGTGGAAGCCGCGCGCCTTCGTGCTCAGGTGACGCACGAGAGCCTCCCCGTCGCGGGCGAAACAGTTACACTCATGCTTGTTCATCCGCAATATGGCCCTTGGTGGCCGGCGGAGTCGATAACGGACGCCGCAGGTAATGTCGAATTTGCACCTGTGCCGCCTGGGGAATTTTTGTTGCGCCTGCAGACACAGCAAGGGTACGGCATGGAGAAAGCAAGTACGCCGATTCCGCCGGGTTCGATAACGGATCTCGGCATGCTCGAAGTGCGACCGCTGTTGCCGTAGTTGGACGAAATAATATCTCACATCACGGAAGGCACAACCGGTCCGTTTATTCCGCAGGATCGAGCGGATGACGAATAATCTGTACTTCTTCTTCAAGACATATGCCGAATCGCGCGAAAACCTGTTCTTTGGCCAACTGAATTAAGGCGAGGACATCGGCGAACGTCGCGTTATTTTCGTTCATGATAAAGTTCGCATGTTTTTCACTGATAACCGCGCCGCCGTGACGGGTACCCTTTAGGCCGCACTGCTCGATGAGCCTTCCCGCATGTTCTCCAGGGGGGTTCTTAAAAACGCTGCCGCAGCAATAACCTTCGGGCTGGGTATTTTTGCGGCGTTGTATATAGTGATCGTAGATAGCGCGTTGATCTGTGGTCGCGGGTTGGAACGAAAACGTCCCGCCTAAGATGAGTTCGCCGGGTCGGCAAAACGATTGGCCGCGATAGGTATACAGATCGGGTGTCATGGGAGAAACCCGCAGCCCTGCTTTTGTCAAAACGTCCACCGACTCCATTAGTTCGCAAATGGTTCCGGCGTTCATGTATATAGCTCCGCCCACCGATCCCGGGATACCCGTCAAGCCGCCGACTCCCGTATAATTGTGTGTCAGCATTACCTCTTGTACCACGGCACCCAGCTCCATGCCGGCGCCGATGTAGTAACGGTGTTCTCCTAAACAGCGGAGCTCCCGTAACGACGTCGTGAATAAAACGACGCCGGGAAATCCACGGTCGCTGATGAGCACGTTGGTGCCTCCCCCAAGTACCAAGCAGGGCAGAGATTGCTGCTGCATCCATTCATAGGCGCGTACGGCCTCCTCACGGGTACGAGGGAAAAGCGCCCATTGTGCCGGTCCGCCGATGCGATATCGGGTGGCCTGCGCGAGGGGGTACTCTGGAATAGCAAACTCAAAAGGCGGTGCTTGCATGCACTAAAGTATACCGAAACAGTTGCGGGCGGAGGGGAATCGCTGAGCGAGTCTTCGCGCGTGTTCGTTTACCGCCAAGCCGAGTCCTAGCAGCAACAACAAGAGGTGACGCAAACAATCTCCAACCTTGAAAAATCTTAGGAGCCAGCCATTCGTGCATGCCGATGAGTTGTATTACCACCTCCCTGAAGCGTTGATTGCTCGCTATCCTGTTGCGCCGCGCGATGCGAGCCGTCTGCTCATCGTCTACCGTAACACTAGGACTTTTCATGAGGACGTTTTTGCAAACATTGGCAACTATTTACACCCCGGCGATGCACTTGTCCTTAACAATACGCGGGTGATACGTGCGCGGCTGCACGGTAAGAAGCCTACGGGCGGGCACGTTGAGTTGTTACTCTTGAGGGAGAGAGAGCAAGGACTTTGGGAGTCTTTAGTGCGTCCTGCGGCACGCGTCCGCTCCGGCACCACGGTGGAATTGCCACACGGTATCATCGCCACTCTCGAACAACGGGAAGTGTCGGGGAAATGGCTGGTGCGCTTTTCTCTGACGGACATTATTGCCGTGCTCGAAGAGGTCGGCGCAATTCCACTGCCGCCGTATCTGCACCGCGATGCGGAACCGCTGGATAATGAGCGTTACCAAACGGTTTTTGCCCAAAAACCTGGAAGTGTAGCCGCGCCCACCGCGGGTCTGCATTACACCCCTGCTCTTTTGCAACAGATTCAACAACGGGGGGTACATATTCACTATGTTACGCTGCACGTGGGCTACGGTACGTTTAAGCCGATAACGACCGAAAGGCTCGAGGAACACCGCGTGGATCCAGAGCCCTTTGAGGTAGACGCCGAGACGGCGGAAACACTGACAAACGTACGCGCCGCCGGTGGTCGCGTGGTGGCTGTGGGTACTACCGTGACGCGGGTGTTGGAGAGCGTATGCAGGGGCGAACGCTTCACCGCCCAAACGGGCGAAACCGACCTGTATATCTATCCGCCGTACACCTTCCGGGCTGTAGATGTTTTACAAACGAATTTTCATCTACCCCGGTCGAGCTTGCTAGCACTCGTGTGTGCGTTTGCAGATAAGGAACTTATTTTTTCCGCCTATCGCTACGCCATCGAGAAAAAATTTCGGTTCTACTCCTATGGCGACGCCATGCTCATCGTATAAGGCGGTACCCGTCTAATGCGGCGTTTTTTCGGAAGCGGCAAATTGTTCGGCGTGCGCCGTCGAAGCCGCCCCCTTATAAAGACTTTGATAGACAGCGTAGTTCGTTAATACTTTCCGCACGTAGTCGCGGGTTTCCTGGTATGGAATATGGTCTACAAAATCCTCCCCTCGGCTGAGGGCATATTTACGTTGCCATTTCTGAAAATTACCCGGGCCGGCGTTATAGCTGGCGATCGCGCCGATGTAGGAACCGTCAGCCATCTGCAACATGTCCTTCAAATATTTCGCACCCAGTCGTACGTTATGCTCCGGAAGGTGGAGTTCGTCGGTCATTTCATCGCCAAAATACGCTGTGCGTTTCACGACATGCTTTGCTGTAGCGGGCATCACTTGCAAGAGTCCAACCGCCCCCGACCGGGATACAACGCCGGGGTTAAACGCGCTCTCCTGCCGCATCACGGCGAGTACGAGGTAAGGGTCAACCTCTTGTTCCGCCGCGGCTTTGGATACCACGTCCCAGTAGGCTCGCGGAAACTCCAACAACGCCGCATCGGCGGAAGACAGGGATTTTTTCCATCCGTCCGTGTAGTAGAAATCCTGGACTCGTGTCGCATAGCCCAATTCCGCAAATGCCATGATGCGCGCAAAAGTTGCTTCATCCCAGGGGGGGCGTCCTACCCCACGAAGAAAAGATATGGCTTCCCAGTCTCCTTCGGGTGCGCTGTGTTTCGCCCAGAATCTTAGACGTTTTTCTGTAACGGGCGGCAGTGTTGCCGCACTCAGGCTACGCGTATGAACAAAGGTAGGTACGGCTAAGGGTATCGGCAGCGGGTGCACAGTCCACGCCGTTCGGTTTTCCGGGGAGGCCGTCGCATGTAAGGATGCAGCCGCGCGATGGACATAATAATCGCCGAGCGGTCCCCCCGCTGCGCACGCCATCCATACCTGCGCCGCCTTTTTCTTTCCCGTGCGCTCGTAGAGGGTGCCTAAGGTGTACGCCAACTCAGGGAGGCTCTGCGCACCCGGGGCGTGTGAGCGAAGCGCATCGAGCTGGGCTGCAGCCCCGTCTGCGTCGTTTTTCGTAATTTCGATTCGTGTCCGCGTCTCCAGCACCTTGCTTTTCATCCCCGTGTTGGGACGCTTCTCCAAAAGCACCTCTAAGATTTGCGCCGCAAGATCATTCCGACCGTTACGTACGAGGTAATCCCCCAGCCAGAAAACTACCTCTTCGCTTTCCACCCCTCCGGGAAATTCGTCGAGCAACCGTTTTGCAAGTGTGATCGCTTCCAGGTACCGCTTAGCACCGGCTTGACGGCGTACTTCATATGCTGTATCAATGTAACGCACCCATGAAGGAAGGACGGCCTCTGCAGGATTCGGTCCGGTTGCGCTCTTCCACTCTTGCAACTGGGCACGCATTTCGTCCATTTCACCCGAATGCAAGAGTGCAAAGGCACCGATAACGCGGTCTTGCGCGGCGGACGACTTCAAGAGGCGACGTGCCGCATCGCGACGGTACGGCGTGTACGTACGTTGCTGCGCCCAATTCCGATACAGCGCATACGCTTTTTGTTGCGCGTTTGCTTCACCGGTACCGAGGAGCGCCTCGGCATAGCGCCAACGCACGTCCTCCAGGAAGCGCAGCGCGGGAAAAGCTTCCAAAACATGCTAGTACTGCGACACCGCTTCCGCGTTCCGTCCCTGGTTCCACAGCCAATCGGCGTATTGCACGGTACCGTACATATACGCTGCATTGTCTGTAGAGTTTTGTAGGGCTCGACGCCACAAAATCTCGGTTTCACCGTTTCCAGGGTGTAGTGCACTCTGGATCTCGGCGAGGCGCACTTGAGCAAAGGGAGCCAACTCGTCCGAGCTGTTTAAAACCGCGCGGAAATACTCGCCGGCATCCGCAAGACGGTTTGCAGCGCGGGCCTTAAATCCCATCTCATACAGAGCGTACGGGTCTTGCGCAGGTTCGGCGGGAGCCAGTGCCGAGAGGAATAACAGGACGCCTCCATATCCAAAAATCATTCACGTTCTCCGCATCGCGCTTGCATGCGTCTTCTAACAATTGACGTGCGAAAATTTTACTTGGTATACTCTCTCTGCGCCAAATCCCTGCGAACCTTACTTCACGTTTTGTGCGAAGTGTTTTTTTCTTGCTGCTGGGGCGTCGCCAAGTGGTAAGTCACCGGGTTTTGGTCCCGGCATTCGTGGGTTCGAATCCAGCCGCCCCAGCCAGCCTTTTTGATGTTTGGGAGCAGTAGGGCGGCCTTTGTGCATGCCCATAATCGAAGGATACTTTTTCTCCGTGGCCTATACCCAAGAACTCAAAATCTTTAGCGGACGCGCTTCCCAGAAACTCACCGAAGGCATTTGCCGACACCTCGGGGTGAGGCAGGCGCACGCGGTAGTGGGCGAGTTCAGCGACGGAGAGATCCGAGTACAGATTTCAGAAAACATACGCGGTCG
>FWPU01013394.1_pt1 | contig 10352 bp, 10 predicted proteins | sample 2228361 | NCBI WGS metagenome assembly FWPU01 (sample SAMEA103939777, study PRJEB20133) | metagenome | reverse complement strand
GGGGCGCGGCGCGTCAGGGGCGCGGCGCGTCAGGGGCGCGGCGCGTCAGGGGCGCGGCGCGTCAGGGGCGCGGCGCGCCGTGCCCCTACGGGTTGGGTTGGGGCGCGGGTTTGCCCTATTCGGACACAATGAACGCTCGCCCTTTCCCACGCTGTGGGAAAGGGTGGTGGTGAGGGCACATACGCCAGAAACCAGCCCCAGCGCCCATGATCCGTTCGCTTTGAACAGTCTACAACTGTGCGCAGGTCAGCGCTCGCCGTTGCATGGCGGCGGCAGTTTCGGCGGCAGTGCGCCTGCCAAGCAGGAAGGGCGGCAGTTCGACCTCGATGGCATCCCAGGCGCAGCGGATCGGGCGGGTCGGCGGGATGCCCGGTGCGCTTCTGGCAGAGACCGCAGCCGCCGCCAGCGCCGGGTCGTCGGTGACTGTCGGATCGCTCAATACAGCAATCGATGCAGGCAGCATGCCGAGGTCGCGTGCAATGCGCGCCTGCCACGCCGGTTCGCGCAGCGTGGCTGCCAGCGCCTCTGCCTGTGCCAGACGTTGATCGTCGAGCGCTGCACCGTACATCAGGTAGACGCCGGTTAAAGGCGCTGCCGCAGGTGTTCCGCGATCGGTCAGCGGCAATGGGGCAATCCCCAGTTCCAGCGTGTCGGTCAATCCACGATACCGTTCCAGCGCCCAATCGCCATCGATCGCCAGCGCTGCCCTGCCGCGCCGGAACAGTCGCACGCCCTCATCATACGTCGAGGGGGGCGTTGGTCCGTATCGCCGCACAGTGCGCAGCAGTTCAAGCGCAGCAACCACTGCAGGTGTGTCGAGGGCTGGCATCCCGTCGACATCGAGCATCGCCCCATTTTTTATGTCGAGCCACAACGAAAACCAGCGCGCCTCGATCCATCCGGCAACCAGCCCGACTCGTTCGCCGCCGGTGCTGGCGCGCGCAGTGGCGATCAGTGCATCGATGGTGCGCGGCGGGTTCTCAACGAGTTTCCTGTTGTAGAACAGCAGTAAGAATCCCTGTGCACCGATCGGCTCGCCCCACCGCTGATCATCGGCGCTGGCGCCGGTGATAACGGCGGGAAGGGTTGCGTCTGCAGACACCGGCTGACGAACCGGACGGATCAGTCCCATCGTGCGCAGGATCGCCAGGTCGTTGCCATCACCCCAGATCACATCCGGCGGTGCGCGTCCATCGATCTGATCGACGCGCAGACGGGCGATCATAGCGTCGGAAGAGGCGCTCACGATGCGCACCGGCACACCAGCTGCAGCAGCAGCATCAGCCAGCAGCAGTGCGAGGGCGTCACGGCGTGCTTCATCGCCTGCTGCCCAGATGATCAACGGTTCTGGTGCAGGCGTGGGAACCGGCGACGGTGTTGCTGTTGGCGGCGCAGTTGGTGACGGAAGCGGTGTTGATGTGGCGGTTGGGACAATGGCAGGTTCGGGCGAAGGAGACGGCGCCGCGACTTCAGGTTGCCCACAGGCGGTCAGGAGTGCCAGAACGATCAGCAGGATGTGCACGGATCGCGCCATCATCAGGGCAACAATTTCCACGACGCCTGCCACGCGCCGCCGTAGCGCCGGTCGAGTTCGATGATCAACGGAACCATGCCATCGAGGATGCGCGCATTGTGCAACCCGCCGCAATCGACCGGTCGAAAGCCAAGATCGGTGATCAGCCCGGCGACGATGCGCTTATCGTCCTCATCGTCGCCGGCAAACAACACATCGCGCTGGAGACCATCGGCAGTCAAAGGCGTCAGGATCGTCGTCCAGAAATTTGCCTTGAATGCGGCCACAACCCGCGCACCCGGACCGATGGCGTCGCGCGTGATCTCTGCACCGGCAACCCGATTATCCGGCAGGTGATCGAAGGGGTTCGAGATGTCGATCACCAGGCGCTCGCGCAACACCGTAGCGTGGGCGCGACAGAAGGGCGCTACTTCAGCATACGGCAACGTGATGACGACGATGCCTGCAGCGTCCAGTGCGTCGGCATACGTCGTTACCTGCACATCGGGAAGACCCGCGATCAGATCGGTCTTCTCAGCAGGAACGCGCGACCCAAAAAGAATGCGATGACCGGCGCGCGCCCATCCGGTTCCCAGACCGCGCGCCATTCTCCCTGTTCCGATCAGAGCAATGGTGGTCATGCTGTTTCCCCTGTTGTCTGAAACCAGTGTCGTGCATGGTCCAGTACCCGCATACGGAGCGCCGATGGTGTTGGAACACCGGCGGCATCGAACGCCAGCAGCGCGCTACCGGCGACCGGCGGCGCGTCCAGGAGCGCAATGCGCGCACCTGGCGCACACACATGCACCTGAGCGGCAAGTGCATCAATCAGCAACACGCTCCGCGATCGAAACACACCGCCTGCCAGCACCAGATCGAACTCCTCGTGCTCGAGAGCAAGTCTTCGCACAACCGCTGCGGCGGTTAATCCCATGTCTTCGCCTGCCTGTTGAATGATACAACGGGCCACCTCATCGCCTGCCTCAGCCGTTGCCACAACCAGCGGCGCCAGCCGTCCATTGGGCGGCGGAGCAGCGCCGCGTGACACACGTTCAATCAGATCGGGGACATCTGCCGCCCCATATGCCTGCACAAACGCATCTGCCAGCGCAGTCGCCGGTCCGCGCCCGATCCAGGCGTGCCCGATAGCACGGGCCGCTGCCCATACCAGTCCCGCTGCACCGTGAAAGTCACCCCACTGCATTCCCAGACCGAAGGTGCGAAAGGTTGCACCGCGGCGGTTGCGTCCAGCAATGGTCGAACCGGTTCCGGCGATGACCACCACGCCGCACCCGTCGGTGGAGCCGGCGCGGAGGGCGGCAAAGGCATCATTGACCAGCAGGTACGGTCCGGGAAGACCCAGGCGGGCAATCACCGGTCTGAGGCGCGCCGCATCACTCTCCCAGTCGAGACCTGCCAGCGCATATCCGGCAGCTCGCAGGTCACGCCGTGCGATCCCCGCATGGTGGAGCGCCATGGCGATTGCCTGCGCATATGCGTTACAGGCGCCATCGAGACCAACAACCTCCCAGTTGCCCGGTCCGCTTACGCCGCCGCCAACGACATTCCCCTCCGCATCCACAATCAGCGCATGCGTCTTCGAGCCCCCCGCATCGATGCCCAGAAACATACCCGTTTTTCATCCGATCAACGTAAGAACAACTCCACCACCGGCACCGTCACCCGGGGTTTGACGACCGGCAACTCCAGGGTCAGCGTATCAGTGGCAGTTTGCGCGATACTCCACTCGTTGTGTCGTCCCGGCTCGAGCAGGCGCACCTCACTCGCATCGTGGAGCAGTTGTGCATACGCGACCTTCCCTGCCAGCCCATCGAGGTGCACATGGCGGAAGGGCCAGGAAAAGATATGCAGGTAGAGGCGCCTGCCATTCTGCGTGAAGCGGCAATCGGATGGCGCGGTAAATTCGCTCTGGGTGCACCCATAGATCGAACGGCTGTGCAGGCGCATCCAGTCAGCGTAGACCTCGAGCGCTGCAAGCGCCCGATCATCGAACGTTCCGCGCGCAGTCGGACCGACATTCATCAGCAGGTTGCCGCCGCAGGACACCGAATTGATCAGCATCTGGATGAGTTGCTCGGGGCTCTTCCAGGTCATTTCGTCGCGATGGTAGCCCCACGAGCCGCTGAAGGTCTGACATGTTTCCCACACGACCGGTTCGCCATCGACGTGAACCCACTCGCGTGGCTGAAACTGTTCTGGCGTATGCACATCAGCAAACTCGGTGGGCAGGTCGAGACGATTATTGACGATGATATCGGGCGCCAGATCGCGCACCAGACGCAGCAGCGCCTCGCTTTCCCAGTCGGCGCGCCCCTTGCCGGGCAACCCGTTGTATTCGCGATTGGGGTAGGAGAAATCGAACCAGATAATGTCCACCGGTCCGTAGCCAGTCAGCAACTCGCGCACCTGATTACGCATATATGCAGCATAGCGACGCATATCACGACCAGCGTTCAGTTGAGCGACATTCGGATGATCGCGCAGCGGATGGAAGATATCGATCAGAAAATCGGGATGATGCCAGTCGATCAGCGAGTAGTAGAAGCCGATGCGCAACCCTTCGGCGCGGAATGCGTCGACGAATAGCTTCAACAGGTCACGTCTTGCTGGCGTATTCGGCGCCTTATACGCAGTGTACTGCGTATCCCACAGGCAGAACCCCTCGTGATGTTTGGTCGTAATGACCACATACTTCATCCCGGCATCACGTGCGGCGCGCGCCCATGCCCGCGGATTGTACAGATCGGGATCAAAATGGTCGAAGTAGCGCTGATACGCTTCATCATCGATCTTCTCGTGACTCTTGACCCACTCATGGCGTGCAGGAAGGGCGTACAACCCCCAGTGGATGAACATCCCGAAGCGGTCGTGGACGAACCAGGAGGTATCGCCGCGCGTCGGTGCAGGTGTGAGCATCGTCGTCTCCTGTTGGCACTATCACGTGTCGGGCGGTAACGGTTCCAGATCAGTATCCTGCCTCTTTATCGACCACATTGAGCAGCGGTTCGCCGTTCAGATAGCGGCGAAGGTTCTCGAAGAACAGATCGATCATGCGTTCGCGGGTGCGTGGCGAAGCGTAGGAGATATGCGGCGTAATCCAGACGTTGGGCGCCTTCCAGAGCGGATGATCGGGGGGAAGCGGCTCGATCGGCAGCGCATCGAGCGCCGCGCCGGCGATACGCCGGCTGTGCAGCGCTTCGAGCAGCGCATCCGTATCGACAATCTGCCCGCGCGCGATGTTGATCAGATAGGCGGTCGGCTTCATCCGGCGGAACGCATCAGCGTCGAACATGCCGCGGGTTGCGGCAGTCAGTGGCGTGGCAATGACCACATAATCAGCCTGCGGGAGGACATCGCGCCAGCTATGCTCACCGACCATCAGATCGACGTCGGCAGATGGTCGTGGACGCCGGCGACTCGCAAGCACACGCATCCCAAAGGCGCGCGCGCGCTTTGCCACCTCTGAGCCAATGTTGCCATACCCGATGATCAGGATCGTGCGCTCGAACAATTCATCGATCGGCATCTCTTCGCTGCGCTCCCACTCTTCGGGCGCCAGCGCCTTGAGGTCGAACGCGCGCTTGGCATGGTTCAGGATGTACATCAGGACGAACTCGGCGATGGGGATGGCATGCGCCCCTGCCGAGTTCGTCAACACAATATCGCGTTCGAGGATTTCGGGGATCAGGAGGTGTTCGACGCCTGCACTTGGCGTGTGAATCCAGCGGATATTGGGCGCAGCCGCCAGAACGCGACGCAGCGCGCTTACCGGCGTCCACCAGCGCAACAGCATCGTAACATCGTGCACAGCACCTTCCGGTTCTCCAGTATTGTCGAAGCGCACCACCTCCAGGTCCGGCGCCATCTCCGACAGGCGAGGTTCGATCAAGGGCGCGAGCGCCTGCGGAATGAGCAATTTCATACACACCTCACAGAAAAACGACCACCGCCTGTCAACTGACCGACTCACCCGGTTTCAGGTCGATCACGGTCACATCCACGCCGAAAGCGCTGCACTGCTCACGCAACTGGTCGGGCGTGCCGCGCAGAATCGGGAATGTGCCATAGTGCTCCGGAATGGCGAACTTCGGTCGGATCAACTTCAGCGCATACGCCGCCTGCATCGGGTCCATCGTGAAATGGTCGCCAATGGGCAGGATCACCAGTTCGGGGCGATACAGGTCGCCGATGATCTGCATATCCATCGTGACCGCAGTGTCGCCGGTGTGATAGATCGTAAACCCGTTTTCCATCCGCAGCACGTACCCCGCTTCGGTGCCCATCGGCACAACCACGCCATTGTCGGTATAGGTGCTGCTGTGGGTGGAATGGGTCATTGTAGCGCGAATACCGGCCACCTCCACCGTCCCGCCTTTGTTGAACCCGACCAGGCGATCCTGGGCGATCCCCTTCGACGCGAGCCAGGACGTGACATCGTACTGCCCGACGATCATGGCGCTGGTATCACCGGCAAGCGCCATGATATCGCCGATGTGATCAAAGTGCCCGTGGGTCAGAAAAATAACATCGATCCCCTCGCGGCGCACCCGCTGCTTCCACTCGTCGGGACAGGAAGGATTGCCATCGATCCATGCATCAATCAAAACCTTCTTTCCGCCAGGGGTCTGAATGTGGAACGTTGCATGACCGAGCCAGCTGATCGTCGTGTCGCGACCAATCGTTGCCATACACTCCTCCTTTCTGTGTCCGAGGGTGACCTGGGGCGCATCTGGAAAACGCATCCCGCCAGCGTCGCCTCACGGCGATTGGCGCAGCGCTAAGATTGCGGCATCTGGCGGGAATAGTATAGCACAGGTTGAGACAGGCGAGAGGGGGAGGACGTGGAACGTTGAACGTTCAACGTTCCACGTTCAACGATTTATGCTGCCAGCGCCTCGCGCAATTTGCCGACGACCATGCTTTCCGGCGCGGCGCCTTCGATGTGCACCACGTCGCTGATGACGGTGCGCGGCACTCCCATGACCGCGTAGCGTTCGCCGAGTTCGGGGAATTCGGTGACTTCAACGACATCGGCGGTAATCAGCGGGCTGGCATACGCCAGGCGATGCGCCAGCACCCCGGCGCGCGGGCAGTACGGGCATCCCGGCGTCACGAAGACCTGCAGGTGCAGCGGTTGCTTCAGTTCGTTCAAAAAACTGCGGGTCGCCGGTTGCAGCTCTGCAGTATCGCTGCCAACCATGCGCAATGCTTCGAGCAGGGTCACAAACTCATAGCCGCCTGGGATGCCATAGAAGCGCACGCCGTAGTTCTGCGCTTCTTCGCCGCCAAGAATGACGATAGCCGGCGCCTTATCGACGCCAAGTTCGGCGGCGCGCGCTGCGTCCGCCTCCAGGTCGTATTTCTCGACGCGCAGCAACGAATGGATGCCGGCGACTTCCTCGACCAGTTCGCCGGTGACATCGCACAACTCGCAATGTTCCTTGCTGGTGAAAAACGCCATCGTTACCGGTCGCTTCAATCCTTCATCGAGTTGCTCGCGGACAATCTTCCGGTCCTTATCGTTCAAGAGCGCCATCGGGCTTTCCTCCTTTGTTCATCGGTTATTCTGCGGATATGATGAAGAAACCGCATGAAACGTTACACTAGCCATGCAACGCCGGCAGGAAGACCGTCGGGCTGGACACCAGCAGCGGGCTCTGGCTCTTGAACGCCTCGGCATACGCCACTCCAAAAAGGCGCCCGATATACGCATCCTCCGCTTCGTACAGCGTCAACAGCCGGTCATGCCCTTCCACTTCGAAAATCGAACCATATTCAGCAATCGCAGCACGCTTCCGATCATAGGTAGCGCTGACGTCCACTGCAAAAGCAAAGTCGCGTCCCCATGGGGGTTCCATCTTGCAATGCGGGTAGAAGAGGCGCGCAATCGCCCACGGCGACGTATCACCGAGCGCTTCCCCGCCCGGCACCCGACTCCAGTGATCGAGACGCGCATAGAACACCGCTGCACTCACCAGACTGCCGACCGCTGCGTGATCGGGGTGAACGCATGCGTCGGTGGTGGCAAAGACCATGGCAGGGCGATGGATGCGGATCAGACGGGCGACTTCGAGGCGCAGGTCGATCGTGTCGGTGATCAGGCGATCCTGCCCGTCGAGAAAGAGACGATCGGCGCCCAGATGCGCAGCGGCGCGTTGCGCCTGTTGGGCGCGCACACCCGGCGCCGCAAAATCGCTCGGTTCGCCGTCGCACAGATCGACCAGCAACACCCGCTTTCCCTGCGCCGTCAGGAGCGCGATTGTGCCGCCCATCTGCACTTCGGCATCGTCGGGATGCGCAGAAATGACCATGACATCGTATGACATGGTTCGCCCCCTTTCCATCGAGATCGATCCGTCGAAATACGATGTGCAGCGCCGCGGCAACGTTACATGCAGCGGCAGCGGTGTATACCATTTTTGAGTTTAGTGCCTATCCGAAAAACCGCTCCTTCGATACGCGCTGCCCCCATACGGGGGCGCTGCGCGCTACTCAGGATGCGGTTTTTCGGTATTCTGGGTTATTCGGATCCCTAAATCAAATCCTCGTCAGGGGATTTCCCAGCAAGGATGCGGTTTTTCGGTATTCTGGGTTATTCGGATAGGCGCTTAGATTTTAGAGTACTACGCCTGGCATCATGAAGCCTGAAACCGCATATGGCAATGCAGCATTATCAACGATAACTGGTATAATTGCGTTTCCTGATCGGGTGATCTGGCGAAAAGAAAAGGAGGCTGGCATGGGAGGGTGGTCGGAACTGGATGCAGTGTACCCGCCTGGCGCACTGACTCCCGGTGCGGCGCTGGTGGTGGCGCTGGCGCACCTGTATGGCGCAACGAGCCTCTACGATGGCGACGGCGCACTGGCGCGCTTTGTGCCGGATGCGCGACGTGGTCTGGCGCTGGACCGCGATCTCACCGACCGGATCGAACAGTACCTGGCGCGCGTCCCGTTCGATGATTTCGTCCGTGAAGCGCGCGAGCGGCTCAACCATCAACAACTGCGTTGCCTGGCGCTCAACCTGCTCGACGCTGTCCTCGCCGCCGGTGAACGTCCCGAGGCGCATCCGCGCTACCGCGCGCTGGTCGAAGGGCTCGGCATCACCGCCGAGATGATCGCCCCCTACCAGCACGCCTTTGTGTTGAAGAACGATCTGAGCGTCTTTCCGCAATAAATGACCATTACACCATCGCAGCGCAGCGCATTTGCCGCAAGGACATTCGCGGCATTACGGTATCGCAACTATCGTCTCTGGTTCTTTGGCCAGATGGTGTCGCTCTTCGGCTCCTGGATGCAAACCACGGCGCAGGGGTTCCTGGTCTTTCAACTGACCGGTTCGCCCGCATACCTGGGATATGTAGGGTTCGCCGCCGGCGTTCCTGCATGGGCATTGACCCTCTATGGCGGCGTGGTCGCTGATCGCATACCACGCCGCACGCTCCTGATGGTCACCCAGACGGCGCAGATGGCGCTGGCATTTGTGCTGGCGGCGCTCGTCTTTGCCGGCATCGTGCAACCCTGGCACATTGTGGCGCTCTCATTCCTGCTCGGAGTCGCCAATGCGTTCGATGCCCCGGCGCGTCTGGCATTCGTGCGCGAACTGGTCGATAAAGAAGACCTGACGAATGGCATTGCGCTCAACGCCACCATGTTCAATCTGGCAACAACGACCGGACCGGCGATGGCCGGGGTGACCTACAACCTGGTCGGACCAGCGTGGTGTTTTGTGCTTAACGGCATCTCATTTCTGGCTGTGATCGGCGCGCTCTGGCGGATGCAGATCGCGCCAAAGCCAGCCACGCCACACAGCGCCTCGACGTGGCGTGATATGCGCGAGGGAGTAGGGTATATTCTGCGTGAACCGATGGTGCGCACGTTGATTGCGCTGGTCGGAGTGACAGGCTGCTTTGGCATCTCGTTTGCAACGCTCTTTCCGGCATGGGCTGTGCGTATCCTGGGCGGTGATGCCACAACGACCGGGCTCTTGCAGTCGGCGCGCGGGTTTGGAGCGTTGCTGGGAGCATTACTGATAGCGTCACTGGGCCGCTTCCAGTTCAAGGGACGTTTGCTGACCATTGGAACGTTTGCATTTCCATCGCTCCTTGTGTTGCTGACTTTCACCAGCTGGCTGCCGTTGACCCTCGTTATCCTGACCGCTGCAGGGCTGGCTATGATCCTCATCATGAACCTGGCGAACGCACTGGTGCAGACATTGACCCCCGATGCGTTACGTGGCCGGGTGATGGCGGTGTACAGCATGGTCTTCTTCGGCATGATGCCGGTCGGCGCGCTGTGGGTCGGACTGATCGCCGAGCGTGCGGGTGAACCGACAGCAGTGATCAGCGGATCGCTGGTGGTGCTCGTCACGGCAGTACTGATCTTCATCGCCGTTCCGCAAATACGTGCGCTGGAGTAGAACGTGGGGACGTGCGAACGTGCAAACGTGCAAACGTGCGAACGTGGAACGTGGGAACGTGCGAACGTGGAACGTGGGAACGTAAACGTCCCCGACCCTTGAGGTCTTCGCCGGAGATGGAACGTAGAACGTGGGAACGCGCGAACGCGAGCGCAGGCGCGCGAAGATGGAGACACTGGTGCACGGAGTGCGCCCGCATTCGTTTATTCGTTTCCCATTCGTTGACAGCGGGTACGGGAACGTGGAACGTGGGAACGTGGAACGTGGGAACGTGGGAACGTTGAACGTGGAACGTGGAACGTGGGAACGTAAACGTCCCCGACCCTTGAGGTCTTCGCCAGAGATGCGTCGTTGCCGGGACACGTCACCAGCGTCGTGATCCTGGATCACACCAGGGCGCGC
>FWPU01013393.1_pt1 | contig 10354 bp, 7 predicted proteins | sample 2228361 | NCBI WGS metagenome assembly FWPU01 (sample SAMEA103939777, study PRJEB20133) | metagenome | reverse complement strand
GCGGTCATCAAACGACGCAGCCAGGGTGGCAAGACTATCACCCTTGCCGTTCAGGCGTTTGCGCACGAGGCAATGAAGCCCGTTCTCACGAAATGGGAGGAGAAAACCGGCAATACCGTCAAGCTTGAATCAGGACCGGTCACCGGGCAGGAGATGGTGACCCAGTATGCACCGCAGTTCCAGAGCGAGACGAGCCCCGTCGATGTGTTCAGCGATGCCGATGACTCCAGCCCGACCTTTATGCGCGCTGGTTGGTTGGAGCCCCTCGACGACGCGATCCCACAAGAAACATGGGATGATTTCCCGGAGAGCTTCAAGGAGCAGATCGAGATCTGGCACTCCTATGAAGGCAAGCACTACCGGGTTCCCCACGAGTTCGCGATTGGCTACACGTTCTACCGCAAGGACTGGTTCGACCAGCGAGGATTGCAGCCACCTAAGACGTGGGATGAGGTGGTGTCGATCGGCAAGGAGTTCACTGCGCCACCCGTCTACGGCACGTTAGAGGCGATCAGCAAGCCGGGCCTGGCCTTTGTCTACACTGCTTATCTGGCTGCGCAAAGCGGCGGCAAAGTGTTTGAGTTCGACGAGGAGACCGGCCAAGCTTTGCAATTCGCGTATGATCTGATTCACACGCACAAGATCATGCCCGAGACGGCGCTCTCCATCAACTACGAGCAGCAGAACGTCGAGTACATGAATGACCATGTCGCATTCATGCGCCAGTGGCCATTCTTCTTTGATGTCGCCCGCGGCAACACTGCTTGGTATGCCGAGGGTAAGGCCGACATCGCGCTTCCGCCGGCTGGTCCTGCTGGCGCGAAGTCGTGGTGGGGCGGCTGGGGCTGGTCGGTGCCGAAGTTTGCACCGAACAAGGAAGAAGCGCTGGATCTGATCGCCTTCATTACCTCAGTTGAGAATGCGCCGATTCTTGCCGAAGGGCAGAGCTTCTTTGCAACCCCGCGCAAATCAATCATGGCGGCGCTTGGTGACTCGGGCATCGCCCCGTACATGAAGCTCTACGCCGATAACAACGTGCCTTCGCCACGCCCGTTCCACCCGAAGGTGGCTGAAGCTCAAGCGATCGTTGACGATGTGGCATCCCTGTTCCTGACGAAGCAAGCAACGCTGGCCGAGGCGCTCGCCCAAGGTAAGGAGCGCATGAAAGCACTCGGCTAATGGCCGTGCCCCCACCCCCTGATTCTGCTCTCAGGTTCGTGGGCGAGCCAGGGGGTGAGGGGCTTCGGGCCTGGAACCAGCAGGAGCCGCTACATTGCTTACCCGAGCACTCACGGGCGGCGGCCGCGGCAACGCGCGGAACGTTGTTCGCTTGAGCCGCCGCACCAAGCGTATCCTCACGATTCTGGCGTTGCTGGCGCCGGCGGTCGGCTTGCGGCTCTTTACCGCGGTCTACCCATATGTTCAGGCGGTACAACTGTCCTTCTACGACTATAACCCCGCGTTTCCCCCGAAGCGGTGGATCGGATTTGATAATTATCAGAAAGCGCTGAACGACATCGTCATCAGAACGAGTCTTTCGTTCACGGTCATCTTTGTCGTTGCTTCGACGATCCTTCAGATAATTCTCGGTTTGGGTGTAGCAGTCCTCTTGAATCGCCGGTTTCCAGGCCGCGGTCTCGTGCGGGCGATCAATTTGATTCCTTGGGCGATCCCGATGGTGGTGGTCGCGGTGGGATTTCGCTGGATGCTCGATCCCCAGTACGGTATTTTCAACGACCTGCTCGACCGGATATTCGGCATCAATGTTCCGTGGTTGACGCGATTCTGGCCAGCGCGAGTCGCGGTTATCGGCACGAATGTGTGGAAAAGCACCCCGTTTCTCGCGATTGTCTTTTTGGCCGCGCTCCAAGCGATTCCTCAGGACACGATCGAGGCTAGCCGGGTGGATGGCGCCAACCGAGTGCAGTCCTTTTTCGGGATCACCCTCCCGCTCCTCATGCCACAGGTTGTGGTTATTGGGCTGTTCATGCTCGTCTGGCAGCTCGCGTCGTTCGATCTGATCTTCGCGATGACCGGAGGAGGACCCGGATATGCAACCCAAGTGCTGGCCTATTCCATCTACCAAGTCGCATTCACCGGCCTGAACTATGGCTACGCCTCGGCGATCAGCATGATCCTGTTCGTTGTTGTCGCCGTAACGACGGCGGTGATGCTCCTGATCTTTCGCCGCGTCGAAATCTCGCTTTGAGCGTGGATTGCGCGGAGTGATAGCAGCGGGGAGCAGGTGTCATGGCAGTGTTGACGAAGCGAGCCGGCGAGCGCGTCGCAGCGGCGGCATGGCACTCACCGGCGGTGGCAAAGTGGCTCGACCGGACACTATTTCTCATATTGCTGGCGTCGTTTCTTGTTATTGTGCTGCTGCCGTTCTATTGGATTGTCATCTCGTCATTTACGCCAAAGACGGAGCTGTTCACGACGCCACCACGATACTGGTTTCACAACTTCACCGCGGATAATTACCGAGCGCTTGCTGCTAATATCCCTCTCTTCCAGTATCTTCTGAATTCGCTCATTTTCGCGCTCGGCTCAAGCGCGGTCTCGGTGGCGGTTGCGTTTCTTGCGTCGTATGCTCTCGCGCGGCTGAATTTTCGGGGAGCCAACCTCGTCTTTGCTGGGTTTGTCGTGTCGATTGCGCTGCCCCAAATCGGCACCCTCGTGCCACTGTTCGAGCTCTTTAAGAACCTCCACCTGATCAACACGCACCATGGACTGATCCTGCTCATGTCGAGCCTGATCACGCCGTTCACCGTCTGGATCCTGGTGCCGTTCCTGCGGCAGATACCGTTCGAGATCGAGGAGGCAGCAATCGTCGATGGTGCGCGGCTCTACCAGGTGCTGTGGCAGATCGTTCTGCCTATGATGCGGCCGGCCCTGGCAACACTCTTCATCATCAATTTCATCATTTCCTGGAACGAGCTCCTGTACCCGCTGGTGTTCGCCCAGCGGCAGCGGACGTTGTCGGTCGGGCTCGTGCAATTAGCCGTGCAGCCGACCGCTGGCGGCGGGCGACCGTGGGATCTGCTGAGCGCGATGAGCGTGACCATGATCGTGCCAGTTCTGCTGTTGGTCCTCATCTTCCAGCGTTTGATCGTGGCCGGTCTAACGCGCGGGGCGCTGAAGGGATAGCCCGCGCGAGAGGGGAGCTTCATGGCAGCCGAGCGCCGTCCGCTGTATTACACCTTCGGCAATCACATGCACTGGGTCGATATGGAGTGGCTCTGGGGCTATTTCGTCCTGCCGTCATCGGTGCGCGACATGCTCTCCTTTTGTGCGGAGACAGGCGTCAAGGGGAATGTCAATTTCGACGGTGTTGGGTACGAAAAGCTGGCGGCAGAGGCGCCAGAAGTTCTGGCAGCGCTGCGCGACGCCGTGCACCGGGGCCAGATCGAGGTCGTTGGCGCTTCGTATGGCCAGCCATACGGTCTCTTTCATGGTGGCGAGTCCAATGTGCGGCAGCGCGTCTACGGCGCCAGGGCAGTGCGCCGCCTACTGGGCGTCTGGCCCAAGACATTCTGGGAAGAAGAGTTCGACTTTTTCCCGCAGTTGCCCCAGATCCTGGTGAGTGCGGGGTTCAACTATGCCTCGCTGTTCTTCCAATGGACCTGGCATACGCCCTCGGTCCCACACGAGCCGGTACCGGCAGTCTGGTGGGAAGGACTGGATGGCACGCGCATTCTGACCGCCACGCGTAACGCGCTCAATCTGCACCAGTGGCCAGAGGATTTCCAGGCATTGCTCGCGGACCAGGCGTCATGGGAGATGCCAGCGGCAGGTATTGTCCAATGGCTGGAATTAATGCCCTCGCCAGATTGGATGTGCCGGGCAGAACTCATGCTTCCCCCGCTCAAGGCGCTCCTGGCACGCGAGGATCTGGAAATCCGTCCAGTGACGCTCTCTGAGTATCTGGACCAGGCGAAGTCCTGCGCGGAGGTCCGCAAATACACACTCAACGATGTGTTCCACGGAGTCAGCCTGGGGAAGAATGCGGATATCATGCGGCGGGCAAGCCGCGAATGTGAGATGCAGCTCCTGACAGCGGAAGCCATTGCCGCGATGCTCGGATTCTTCGGACGGCCCTATGCCTGGTGGAGCGTCTATCCAGTTTGGGAGCTCGAGGAGGCCTGGCGCGAGCTCTTCGTGGCGCAGCATCATGACAACGATGAGTGCGAAGGTCTGTGTGGGCACATCGGGCGGCGATTCTACGAGCAAAGCCGGTCGCTGTCCGCTCATGTTGTCGCCGGGGGACTCCAGCATCTCGCTGACCGAACGCCGGGTAAGCCCGGGCGCGTTGTCGTCTTCAATCCCCATGGTTGGAGCCACGACGCGGTCGTCGCGCTTCCCACGCATCGGTATCCCATCGCCCTGAAGAATCTCCCGCCCATGGGTTACCGGGTGTTGTCGCAAGACGACGTGGTTGCGAGCATCGTGCGCCGGCACGGGATCAAGCTCGAGGACCGGGGGAGCAGCTCCACGCTGCGCCGGGACGACTTCGCCGTGACCGTTGACCGGAAACGCGGTCTGATCTCGCAGATTCGGAGCGCCGAGTTCCCGAACGGGATTCTTGACGAAACGGTCGGATTCGGCGCCCTCCACATGATCCGCGATGGGCAGCCGGAGACGTTCCCCCAGGTCGAAGTAAACATCGTTGGTGAGGAGGAATGGGGGCCAGCGATCGCGATTACGCGGCGTGGAAGGGATGGCGCCGCGGTTGAGCTTCTCGTCACGATGCCGATAGGCATGGATGCGGTAGATGTCACCGTCTCTGCCGCTCGCCTTCCCCGGCCAGATGGAGGCATGAATGCCTCGCTCCAGACGGCGATTGCCGTGAACCTGCCGGCGTACCAATTGATCCACGACCATCCGTACGGTCTCAGTGAGATTCAGGCGGCGGGGAAATACGTGAGAAAATACCCGACTGGTGACTGGATGACGTCACCCCAGGTCTTTGAGGAAGTCCATAATCCGTTTACCGCGTTGACCCTACTCGATTTTGCCGGCGAACAGAGCGGGCTTCTTTACCTGCACGACGGCAGCCAGGCCTTCTTTCGCGACGGCCGGGTTATCCGCAACATCTTGACCATGTACGACCCTTGGGACGAGGATTATTTCGTCAGCACCGTCCGCGCCCAGTTCCGTCTGATTCCCCATGGTCCGCTCACGAATGCGCAGCGCTGGCGAATGGCCCAAGAGTTTCTCCAGCCCTTGCGCGCGATGGCATCGGACAAGCCCGGCGGGGATCTGCCCCCAGAGTTCGGCGCTGTCTGGTGCGACGCGGACAACGTTGTGGTCACGGCGTTGTATCGTGAATCCGCGGAGGCGGGCGCCCATCTCGACAGCTACGCGGGAGAGGGTCTAGACCATCCCTACATCCTCCGGCTGGTCGAATTCAATGGAGAGCCGGCCAATGCCCGAGTTGTGGTTCCCGGACCGGTGGCGAGGGCCATCCGGGCGACCGTGCGCGGTGATGCGATCACGCCATTGCCGGTCGAGCCCACCGAGCCTCCGCCAGGATTGGCATGGCCGCCCGAGTGGAGCGCCGTGACGGTCGAGATGCGTCCGTTTGAGATCGTGACGGTCTATCTCGATCTCGTCCTTGGCCGGCCGGTCAGTCGCAATCTCGATGACTATCGCTCGGTTTGGGCCACGGTGCATCGCATGGAGAACAGCGGCTCATCATGAGCCGAAGGTGGCAATCCGTAATGTTCGCTTTGCATCCCTAGAGGGAGAGACGTGGGAAGCGCGTATCATCGCGATTTTCAAACAACCGCCCGCCCGCCCCGCTTCACCAAGGACACGCCACCGGAGCGGCAGCTTGGCATTGGCGTATTGGGACTTTCGGAAGGGCGAACGATGCTGGTGGCGCTGGATCGCGCACCACACGCCCGCGCGGTGGCTGGCTGCGATCTGAGCGTGGAGCGGATTGAAGCGGCCCGTCGAGATTGTCCCGATCTGTTTTATACCACTTCCTACGATGAGCTTCTGGCTCATCCCGACGTGCGCATCGTTGCCATCTACACGCCCGACGCGATGCATGGTGAGCATATTGTGCGGGCATTCGCGGCGGGGAAGGATGTGATCTGCACCAAGCCGCTGGTCAACTCCCTGGCTGACGCCAAGAGAATCCTTGAAGCTGGACGAGTGACCGGGCGCAAGCTGCTTGTCGGGCAGAGTACGCGGTTTTTCGAGCCGTTCATCCGGCAACGCAGGGCATTCGAGCGTGGAGAGATTGGCCGTCTTGAAGTTGTTGATGCCCACTACATTCACCGGATGGATTGGTATTACGAAAAGAGTCCGTGGGCGGCAACAGAAACCGACTGGGTCTTTCTTGGACTCAGCCACCCAATTGATCTTGTTCGGTGGTACCTTGGCAGGATCGACGAGGTGCACGCCATCGGGTCGCGCTCGGCTCTCGCGGAGCACTATGGCGTTCGGGGCAGGGATATCTATCTTGTCAACCTTCGGGCGGCGGATGGCCGGATCGGACGGGTGATGGGACATTACGGCCTGAACGAATTGCCCTCGGCACGAAACGCGATCGAGCTGGTGTTATTCGGTACAGAGGGCACGAGCCTGGCACAGTACCACGACATGCGCTACCTGCACACGCAGCCGGATGGCACTGAGGTAAAGGAGGATATGCTGTACGCCCTCCGGGCTTACTATTTCAACAATGAAGTTCATGGCATGCATTACGGTGAGTTCGCGAATTACGCAGACTACTTTGCGAAGGCGCTGCTCGACGGAACACCATATTCTCCCGATTTGGAAGAAGGTGTGGAGACGGTCTGCGTCATGGAAGCGGTTCGCCGCTCGGCTGAGAGCGGCGCGCTGGTCAAGGTCGCGCCGCTCCTCGCCGAGGTTGGGTTGTGAGCTGTGAGTGCATAGCTGTGAGTCCCACGCCCCGCGTGGCGGTGAATGCAGAGGGAATTCTCCGGGATTACGCTGCAGCACGGTAACGCAACGCGCGTGTCGCACGGCCGGCGACCGCCAGCAGGGCCACAAGTGACGCACGGAGGCTGGACTGGTTTGAGTCGCCCGTCGTGGCTGGGCCAGCGTCCGTGCTCGGAAGTTTCCCGACATCGCCCCCATCGGCCACTGGGATGTTGTACCACTCACAGGCAACGTCGTCGCCCGTGTCGAACGCGAAGCGGATGCCTAGCAGTGGACCACTTGGCTGAAAGTCGATCGTTTCGTAATCGAAATCAAGTGGCTCCCCGCCATGCTTCGTACAGAAGACGGCGTACTTACCGGTCGCGCTGGCCGGCTCACCGACGGTAACAACATCTGGCCTGGTGGGATCGAGATCATACGGCGCCAGCGAAAACGTCACCAGGCCGTCGCCGCGCGACGTCGTGGTCTCGGCATTGGCGGTGTTGGGAGTCGCGATCGAGAAGTCAATGCCAGCGTCGGGAGCAGCGCAATCCTCAGCATAGCTTTCGCCGGTGTAGCCGGGAAGACACTGGGCAACGCCGATAATCAGTGAGCCGCCCCCTGCGCCGCAATACTTGGGGCTTGGATCCAGACGGTGAAGAGGGCTGTGGCGAGTCCCAAGAGGTTCATAGCAGCCCGCCCGAAGCGCCAATTCAAGCGCCCCTGGCGCTGCCCGCTCTTGATCGCTCCGTGCCACAAGTGCGTCACTTCTCCTCCTACACAACAACCAAGAATTCAGTGTTCTGCAGCCGCGGCGCTCGAAATTTCAGACAGGGGTGCCCTTCCTTGTGTGAGATCCGGATTCCAGGAGCCGCGCAGCGTCACGACTCGTGGCTACAAACGCGAGAGAAGCCGGGCTGGTTTCGCGCACGCGGAGGAACGACGTCCTTTGCGAGACACACCCATCTGAAGAAGATGATGCACGCGGTTGCTGGCAAGAAGCGGCACGCTACCTCCCTGGCCCCGGCGCGATGGCGAGCCAGGGGCGGCAAGCAGAGGCTTGAGGCGCGGATGTCTACCGGCGGCTGGCGCGATAGAGATCGTCGAGCTGATCCAACGTCGCGTCGATGTCGCCACCATCCCGGAGGAAGGCGTGAATCAGCTCGCCGCCGCGCTCCTGAACTGGGAGGTACCCGTTATACCGCGGCCGCAGAAACGCGCGGTCCAGGTTATCCAGTGTGTCAATGAAGAAATTGGACGAAGCGGCGTTCACCTCGGGATCGAGCCAGGCATTGCGATGGCCGGGTTGCCCGCCGGAGGTGAAATAAAGCGTTCGCTGGACTTCGGCGCTCGCGACAAATCGAGCGTAGTCGCAGGCAACAACAGGATAGCGCGTGCGGCTGGAGACGGCCACACCGGCGCCACCGAGGATTCCCCCACGCGATGGACCGCCTCCCACGGTTGGCACGCCGGTGAACCGGACGATATGCGGGCGGAATCCCGGGCGTCCGTAATTCGAATAGCCGAAGAGGAGGGGCACGTACGCGATCTCGTTCGTCGTGCTCATCCGGTCCAGCGTCTTGGGTGGATTCCAGGAGAGTGATTCCGGATGAGCGGCGTCGCACAGCGTCTTGAGCAATTGGAGCGCGTAGCGACCCATTGCCCGGCCGACCACGGCGTTGTCGGTCGCAAAGGGCTCCTCGTCGTGGGCTGTGCAGATGGAGCAGAAGGCCATGATCGCGTCAGTGGGAACGAGGGGAATGGCGACCCTGGCGGTCTCCTGGCGGCGACGCATCGTCGCGACACGCAGCACGTCATCCCAGGTGCGGGGAAGCCCGCCAAGGTCATTGAGAAGGTCTGGCCGGTAGGCGCTGACATGCCCAGCGGCATCGGTGGCAAGCGCCCATTGGTGCCCGTTATAGATGTAGCTACGGTGACTCGGGCCGACGCTGTTCGCTGCTTGGTCGGCGAGAAAACGGGTGTCTAGATATTCGTCTAAGGGAAGCAAGCAGCCGTCGTCGGCAGCAAAGCCAACAAAGGGATGATCAATCACGAGGAGGTCGTACTGGCCGGCGAGCCGCTCAATGGGTAGGTCACCAAAGTCCTTCAAGCTTCGCGTGTCCCAGGTAATGCGAACCTGTGGATGCTGGGCCATGTAGGCTGCCGACGTCGCGACCATGCAGTCATGGCCACGGGGGTGATCCCAGCTAATACCTCGTAACTCAATAACGTCGCTCACCCTGACACAACCCCCTGCGCTTGAAGCTCGCGAATCTCCTCATCATTGTATCCGGCGAATTCTTTGAGTATCTCGACAGTGTGCTGGCCTACGAGCGGAGCTGGACGCTTGATTTCGCCAGGAGTCTCACTGAACTTCACTGGGATGCCGATCCCGCGTACTCGGCCGGCCTTTGGATGTTCCCACTCCACGATGATCTCGTTGGCGGCCACTTGCGGATCCTGCTCAACGTCAGCGAAGGTGTAGACCGGGCCACACCAGATGTCTTCAGCCAGCAGAATGTCTAGCCACTCTTGGGTGGTCTTGGTGAGAAACGCCTTTTGGAAGTCGGCCCGAATCTCATCTCGCCCCTCCATGACCTGTGAGGCAGTGCACGTCTCATAGCCAGGGACGCCCACCAGGCGGGCGAGCTTGTTGATTGGATTCATGGCGATGGCAATGTAGCCGTCCTTGGTTTGATAAAACCCGTACGGGGCGCCCAAATACGGGCCGGGAATACCACTGCGGCTGCGCTGCGGAAGGCCGCCACCGTTGAGATAGACGCCGTATTCCTGAATGTGCAGGTTCATGATTGAGTTCAGGAGATTCACATCAACCCGCTGGCCGCGTCCCGTGCGCTCCCTGGCGTAGAGTGCGGCCAGGATGCCGTAAACGATGTGAAACCCGGCTGTGAAATCGGCCAGACCAACGCCGACCCCCTGTGGTGGATCATCGGCATTGCCGTTGAGATAGCCAACTCCGGCGAGCGCTTGGACGAGAAGGTCCTGCCCCGGCCGCTTGACGTAGGGACCGGTCTGCCCCCAACCGGCGCTGGCGCAGTAGATCAGCCGCGGAAAGCGTTCCTTGAGCGTGTCGTAGCCGAGCCCAAGCCGGTCCATTACACCGGGTCGAAAATTCTCGACAACGACGTCTGCCCGCTCGATCAGTCTCAGCGCGACCTCTTTGCCCCGGGGATGCTTGAGGTCGAGACAAATGCTCCGCTTGTTGCGGTTGAATGACAGAAAGCTGATCCCCTCGCCTTCCAGATAGAGGTTCGCCATGCTCCAGTGGCGCATCCAATCGCCCTTCGGGGGCTCGATTTTGATGATCTCCGCGCCCATGTCGCCAAGCATCTGCGTCGCAAATGGCCCTTGGGCCAGTTGCGTAAAGTCAGCAATCACAAGTCCTTCGAGTGGTCCACCCATCGCTTCGCTCCGTAAAGGGGGTGAGGGGTTAGGGGCCGGG
>FWPU01013392.1_pt1 | contig 10354 bp, 9 predicted proteins | sample 2228361 | NCBI WGS metagenome assembly FWPU01 (sample SAMEA103939777, study PRJEB20133) | metagenome | reverse complement strand
TGTGAGCGTTGTTCGATGAACAACGCTCACAATGCTTCGCCCCTACAAAACGCCACATTTTCGAAGGAGTGAGCGAAAGGTGCAACTTGTGATACAATCGCTGTGGTGTGCTGTGGCGTGCTGGGTGATGTGTGGCTCCGATGCCGGTGGAGCCACTGCGTCGGAGACTGGACGAACGTTTTTCGTATCCGCCGCGTCGGGCGATGACCGTCATGACGGGCTGTCGCCGCAGGCGGCGTGGCGGAGTCTGGCAAAGGTCAATGCCGCGCCGCTGCGCCCCGGCGACCGCGTGCTGTTCAAGCGGGGGGAGGCATGGCGCGGGCAACTTACCCCGCAAAGCGGTCAGGACGGCGCGCCTATCGTCTATGGCGCTTATGGCGAGGGGAACAAACCTTTGCTCTTGGGGTCGGTCAGCCGTAGTCGCCCAGAAGATTGGCAGCACGAAGGCGGCAATATCTGGGCGACGGCGAAGCCGGTCTTTACGGAGCAGCCGCCATTGAGTCCCTTCGCGGCGACGACCTGGATGGTTCACTGCGAAGGCGGCGCGCAGGTGCAATCATCCGCCCTCAAAGCCGACCCGCCCGGCGCGCTGCTGGGACTGCGGATGGAATGTGCCCGCAGCGGCGCGGCGTCGAACCATATTCAACTCTACAATCGTGGACTCTCCGTCCGCGAGGGCGATTACTTTGTGTTTGCGTTCCGCGTGCGCTGCACGAAGCCGTTCACCCTCTCCCGCATCGCGCTGATGAAAGAGTCCGCACCCTACACGACCTACGGCATCACTCCCACACTGGAACTAAAAGTCGGTGTCGAATGGACGGAGGCTGCCGTCCGTTTCAAAGCCACCCAAACCGCTGAGGACGGGCGCATCACTCTTTACCTCGGCGACACGCTGCCGTCGGGAGCGGTGTTCGACTTCCAACCGTTGTCGTGGAAGCGTCTGCGCGGCAGCGCAGCGGAAGAATTGTCAGTGGATGTGGGTAACATTATCTTCGATGCGGGGCGTTCCGTCGGCGTGAAGAAGTGGTCGGCGGCAGACTTGAAGCGGCAAGGCGACTACTGGTATGACGCTCAGAACTGGCAGGTCAAAGTGTATTCCGAACGGAACCCGGCGGAGTTGCACAAGAGCATCGAACTGGCTTTGCGGCGGCACATCATTGACCAGAGCAACAAGCACCACGTCATTTACGAGGACTTGGCGTTGCGCTGCGGCGCGGCGCACGGCATCGGCGGCAGCAACACTCACCACATCGTCATCCGCAACTGTGACCTTTCCTACATCGGCGGCGGGCACCAGTTCACGACCGCCGACGGACACCCGGTGCGCTTCGGCAATGCCATCGAGTTCTGGTCAGACGCCCATGATAACCTTGTGGAAGGCTGCCGTATCTGGGAAGTGTATGACGCTGCACTGACCAACCAGGGCAGCGGGGTCAATGTGCAGCGCAACATCACCTACCGTCACAACGTGATATGGAACTGCGAATACTCTTTTGAATACTGGAATCGTGGCGAGAAGTCACAGACGCAAAACATCCGCTTCGAACATAACACCTGCGTCAACGCCGGCTTCGGTTGGGGGCACACGCAGCGTCCTGACCCCAACGGACGGCATCTGATGTTCTATTCCAACTCCGCGCAGACCAGCGAGTTCTACGTGGTCAATAACATCTTCTGCAACGCCACCGACAGCGGCTTGCGGATGCAGAACGACTGGAGGGCAGGGCTGATGATGGAGCGCAACTGCTGGTATCAGCCGCGCGGCACGCTGATATGGTTCCGGCAAAAAACGTTTGCACCCGACCAGTTTAGGGACTACCAGCAGGAGACCGGGTTGGACGCTCACTCAATTGTCGCCGACCCCAAGTTTGTAGACCTCAGCCAACTGGACTTTCGCCTCGCCGCCGACAGCCCCGCGCGGAGGCTGTCGGCGGAGGGGGGCGCGGTGGGGTCGCTGAGGCGACTGGTGGAATAACCACGTCAGACACAAGTGACTTGCCGCCTAGTGCGCCTAACAAACCTGTCACCCTGAGCGGAGCGAAGGGTCTCAAACGGCGAGATTCTTCGCTCCGCTCAGAATGACAGGTTTTGGGCTAAAGGTTGTCATTCTGAGCGAAGCGAAGAATCTCAGCCGATGACAGAATTTATGAACACCTACTTATCACCGTCAGAACTCGCTCTTTTGAGGTCATAGCGTCCGCCCTGTCGTCTCACGGCGCGGGGTCGTCGCGTCCGTTCCAGAGGGAGTTATCGTTGAAACTTCCCAGCAATTTGCTGCGCGTCATCCATTTTACGTGCCCGTCACAGAACGCGACGTTGCAACCTTCGTTGTGCCAGAAGCCGGGCCAACTCCGCTTGCCGTGCCACGCCCAACCGTTGTCCTCATCAATGGGTTGAGGCAGCGGCGGCGAAGCCCAGTTGCTCATGGGCGGGTCGACGATGAAGGTATGATAGTAGGGGACGTAAGCGACGCCTTCGCTCTGAACGTCCGCACGGGTGATGCCCGCCGCGTCCATGATGGCGACGGTGGCAGCGGGGACATGGATTTTGGCGTCGGGCACCACGCGCCGTGACGGGTCAATGAAGTGTCCGTTGCCGAGATACTGATAGTTGTAGCCGTAGCCGCCGTTGCGTAGGTTGGCGGGATTGTCGGGGCTGATTGAGGGACAGATAAAGACGTTCCGATTTTTCAGGTAGGGCTGAATCACGTCATACCAGCGAATGTCCGGGCGATTTGGACGCAGGTTGTGCGGGGGATAGGCTTCGAAGTCCTGAACGTACATCGCCAGCGCCATGCCCAGCTGACGCAGGTTAGAGCCACACGCCGTCTGTCGCGCCTTCTCCCGCGCCTGATGAAAGACGGGGAGCAGAATCGCCGTCAGAATCGCGATGATGGCGATCACGACGAGCAACTCAATCAAAGTAAATCCCTTGCTGTGTTTTCTTTGCATTCTTTCACCTTGCCTTGCTTTAGAATCTGTTGCCGCTCCATCACTGTCGCGGCTCCGATTGCAGAGCAGCGCGGGCTTCCGCCGTGCCGATGTCCTGCAATACTTCTTCGACTTTCTTGCGCACTTGCTCGTTCGGGTCAGAAAGGGCTTGGGCAATCGCCTTGACCGACCGCGCTCCGTCGGCTCGCCCCAATGCTTCCACCGCCCGCAGGCGAACGCCAGCGTCCGAATCTTTGAGCGCGTCCGCCAGCGCCTCCCTTGCGGTCTCGCCCCCCAGACGTCCCAACGCCGTCACCGCCTGCGCCCGCACGGCAACGTAAGGCTCGGAACGCGCCAGCCGCGCCAGTTCTTCAACCGCCCGCATGTCACCGATCCGTTCCATCGCTCCGATTGCCGCAGCGCGCGCGTCGGCATTACCCTCTCGCAGCACTTTGAGCAGAGACGGCACGGCTGCCTTGCCCATCTGCCCCAGCGCCGTCGCCGCTTCAACGCGCACCTTCGCGTCCCCGTCGCTCAAAGCCGAAATTAAAACCGGCAGCGCGCTTGCCTTCCCCCGCCGCGCCAGCGCCAACGCCGCCTGAAAATGGTCTGTGGTCGCCGTCCGATGGACGCGCCGCGCTATGATCAGCCGCGCAACGGCAACGACCAAGACCACCCCTATCACCCCAAGCAGAACCGTTCTTCGCATGAGAACCCATCGGGCTGGCAGGGCGAGTGCCCTCTGAACGCGCCCCTACCACTCACCACACTTCGCCCGGTCGCTGCCGCCCTGTTCGTATTCGACGATGTGCCGTCCGATTTCCCAATACAGTCGCACCATCTCCGTGTTGACCGTCTGCACCACGCGCTGCCGCGCCGCATCAATTAGCCCGCCTATCGCCTCAACCAGGTGTGCGTAGCCCAGAGCCGGTCGCGGCTTGCTGCCTTGCGCCCGTTAGATGGATGTGGTTTTGGTTTTGGCTTTTGCCATTGCTAACACCTCCGCGCTCTCCGCGGCTTCAAAGGTGTAAAGGCGGGTGATACGTTTGGGGGTGGGCCATGGGAGTCATTCCTCCAGTCGCGCCAGAAACTCCTGTGGCGTCACAATTTCAAACTTGAACTTCCGTCGCCGCTCTGCGGGAATGTCCAGCAGGTCGCGGTCATTCGTGATAAGGAACTTTGCCTTTCCTGTGACGGCTGTTACTAACATCACGTTGTCATCAAGGTCACGGCTCTCGGCGAATCGGGGACCGAGGTTGATGTGAGTGACAGTCTGACGCCGCTGCAAACGTTCAGCGAGACGCTGAATGCGTCGCTCTTCCACCCCTAATCGCGCCAGAACCTCCAGATACTCGGCGACCACTTCGTCGCTGACAACCAGTTGTAGTTTGCGCTGGTCGCGCCACAGGCGAAAGACCTGAGCCCTGGCGGACTGAGGATTGTGGCTGAGGTAATAGCCAACGACGATATTGGTATCCAGCACAACATGGATACGCTCCTTACGACGTGGCACGTCGCTCCCTCTTCTCTCGCCGATACTGGCGGACGATTTCAACGGCGTCCTCCTCGCGGTAGCCGCTGCATTGCACGTCGCGCCGAATTTCCTCATCCAACTTCTGGTCCTCCCAGATTTCCAGGCACTCGCGCATGTAATCCATCAGCAGGCGCACCGGATTGCGCCGCCGCTCCCGCGCCGCCTTCTGGAACTGTTCCCACAGCGGGGATTCTAAAGGAGAATCTTTTGCCATCACTTAATCACCTCGTCTCTCATCATAGCGCATTTCGTGGCAGGGGGCAACTGACGGTCATAGTTCACTGCCCCAAAATCATCCGTTCCACCCTCGCCTTCGCCTCTATAACCACGTTTTCCGCTTCCAGTTGCAGCGCCTTCGCTTTCTCGCGGCGGCGTTGGAGTCCGCTACTCGCCTTCGACAATTTGACTAATCCACTCTTTGACCTCTTTGGTTACCCTTTCCAGTTCGGCTTCCGCTGACCGTAGCCTGTTCTCTGCTTCTTCAATGCGAGCGATGATTCTGTCTTGTTCATCCAGTGGAGGCACAGGCACCAGAATATCCTCGAAATCCGCTGGCGCAATCCTTTTCCGACCGCTGTGCCCGCTGGCTAAACCTTTCAGATAGTCCTGCATCCATTGAGTGCGAAAGACAAGATGCAGAAAGCGGGGTCTCACCTGTGTTGGGTCTGGAACGTAAACAGGATATTCGCTGGTAACGGCGGCTGTACCCAACTCATCAGGAATGACACCGATAGCCCCGTTGCGAACATCAATTTTGGAAGAGACCAAATCACCATGGTATGCGTAAAAGAGCGGTGTGGTGGGTTTGATTTCTCGCTTCAGGTCGCGTAGGACGATAGAACCGTCGAAGTGAATCGTTATTAACCGAAAGGAAGTTGCAGCGGTTCGGTCTATAGGCTCAATCCGCCTCGAAGCAACCTCACCGAACCTCTTCAGATTTGCTCCACGAGGAACAAGCGGTAATGCGAGGAAATACTTGGGATCGAAGCGATAAGCCATGTGAGCGCGGCTCTCTTGAAAACCAAATGAGCGTTGAATGCCCCAATCTCGGCGTCCCCTTTTGAAGTTATGGTAGGCTTGGGCGATGGCGGGCAAGTCGTTACTGTCGGGGTATAGTGTTGAGTCATAGCCGATATGCTCGGCGATTGCCATAAAGATGGGGTAGTCCTCTTGGGGCTTTTCTCCCTCGCCCCATTTGCGCAGGAAGAGCAGCGATGACTTGACTGTCGAACCATACGGCACGAAAGCGTGTTGGGGTAGTGAAACAACAGCAAGAATCTGCGCCCGCTCCATGATGAAGTCGCGCACGAATTGCAGGCTGGAATTGGTCAGCACGCCGTCGGGCAACACGATGCCCATCCGTCCATCGGGTTCAAGCAGGTCGAGGCAGCGTTCGATGAACAGAATCTCCATCTTCTGGCTTTTGCGCTTGTTGTCCTTGCCGCCCAATTCGTAAAGGTGGAAATAGTTACTGCCGTTGCCGCGCTGCGACGGACTGACCACCGCGCCGAAAGGCGGGTTGGTCATCACCAGCGTGTAACTGGCTTGCTTAATCATGATGCCGTCTTTGAGGTTGTTGAGCGCGTCGTAGGTCTCCAGCGCATCGGCGCACTTGATGTTGGTGTGACCGTCACCGTGGATAATCATGTCCATCATCGCCACGCGGCTGATTTGCTGGTTGATTTCTATGCCGTGCAAGTTCTGCCGCGCCCAGTCCTTCCACACGTCGCGCCCTTCCGTTTCGCCCAACCCTTCAATCAAATTGTGACGCACCTTCTCCAACGCCGCCAGCAGAAACCCGCCTGACCCGCAGGCGGGGTCAATAATGCGGTCCCGCTCAGACGGTTCCAGCATCTCCACGACGAAGTCCACGATGTGGCGGTCGGTGAAATACTGCCCCATGTCTCCACGAAAGACCTTACCGTTCATGAACTGCTCAAACGCCTTACCTTTCGCGTCAGGGTCGGTGCGGTTGAGCGAGATGCCTTGCAGGATTTCGATGATGCGCCGAATCTGCATGTCAGACACGGCAATATCGGCGCGGAACACGGAGGGCGCATTGGCGCGGGCTTGGGTGTAAATGCTGCGGACGCGACGGGCAATTTCGGTGGTGCTTTCGTTCCTGCCACACTGAAAGCCATAGGATTCGTTCCGCTTCGTCCTCACCCGCTCGTCCATCATTTTGGCGAGCATCAACTTGCTCATCTCATCGAACGCCTCGATGGGGTTGAGCCGCCCGCCTTCCCAGAGGATGTCGTGACACTGCTGAAGTTTGTTCTCCAAATCCTTTTGGGTTGTGGGAGTGAGGTCGTATCCAGATGTATCCTTGTAGTAACGGTATTCGGGAGGCTTACCGTAGCGGACGGGCAGGTCGCCTTCTTCACCTTTGCGCGTCTTCAAGTCGAACTTTTTCGGGTCGAAGACGATGCGCACGTTGCCCGCGACGAGCATCCCAAATGCCGCGCCGTGCAAGTTTGAGTTGCCCAACACTTCCCGCAGACCCGTTTCAATATCGGCTGCTGAGGCGTCGTCCCGCTTGCACTCAACGACGGCAAAGGCTTGTTTGCGCTCGTCGTCTTGGAACACGATGATGTCAGACGGTATCTTCGGCTCGCGTCGCGGCGGCTTCACTTCGAGGTCAATGCGGTGGGGCGGATATTTGTAGCGTTCAATCAACTCCACGTAAAAGGCGGCGCGGACTCGTTCTTCGGGGTCACTGGCTTTGTAGGCTTTGCCAGCAGCGAGATAAACATACCTGCCGTTATCCTGTTTCAGGTAGCCTTTCTCGAAGCCGAGCGCAATCCATTCATCAAGCGATTCAGGCGGTTGAGTGGACATCAGAAACCTCCACTGGAACGTTTCTATTCGAGCTTCGCCGCGCCATCTGCTTATCCTCTTTCATCGCGACACCGCCACTCTCACCTTCACCCGCTCCATTCCCGATACATCGGGACGGTTCACCAGCGGCAGCACAGGCGGCGAGGTGTCGGGGAAGGCGAGCGATAAGTTTTCACGTTGGAGAGCCTCCCAGCACCGCCTTGGCGACCTCCACTGCCTCCACACAGTTCTCGCCGTAGCCGTCCGCGCCGATGGCGTCGGTGAAACTTTGCGTGACGGGCGTGCCCCCGACCAGCACCTTGAACCGCGCCCGCAGCCCCTCGCGCTCCAGCCGCCGAATGAGCCGCTCCATGTTGCGCATCGTTGTAGTCATCAGGGTGGACAGGGCGATGATGTCCGCGTCCACTTCCACCGCTCTCTCAATGAACTTCGGGATGGGCACGTCCCGCCCCAGGTCGTAGACCTCAAACCCGGCGATGTCCAACATCTTGCCCACAATCGTCTTGCCGATGTCGTGGACGTCGCCCTCGATGACGCCTAACATGACTTTGGCGGGCGCGCCGATGCGGTGCTGGCTGAGGTGGGGCTGGAGCGCTTTCAAGGCTTCGTAGAAAGCGTCAATGGAGCGGACGCACTCCGCGACGGAGATAGTATCCGCCTTCATCTCCTCGCAGACCGTCTGGACGCCCGGCAGCAAGCCTGCCACGACCATCTCATCTGCGTTCAGCCCCATCCGCAGACCGTCCTCGGCGGCTTGCCTCGCTTGCAGCAGCCGCCGATGAATGACGCTCTCACTCAGGGTTTGAAGGACTTGGTGCTTCATCATAGCCCTCACCGCTCCTTGCGCTACGCTGCCTGCGCGTGCTGGACGCACTCAATCGGCAGCCCCTTGCGCAGGTTCCCGAAACAGCCCTTGTTGCACTTCTCGCAAACGATGATGTCGTTTGTGCGCCCGGCGCGCGTCTTGTCCGCCCAGAAAGGGTCGGCGATGAGACCGCGCCCGATGGCAATCAAGTCCGCCCGCTTTTCCGTCAGCGCCTCCACCGCCCGGTCGTGAACGTCCATGTCGTTGACGGCAATGATGGGCACGGGCAGCGCGCGCTTGAACGGCTCCGCCAAATCCGCAGGAGCGTCCTCGCTCGCAGGAGAAACGTCCAGCACGTCCAACCCGCGCTCCACTAATTTTCGCGCAAACTCAAGGCTTTCCTCAACGGTGTAACTGTCGCGCTGCTTGGGCGTGTGGCGGTAGAGTAGCAACGTTTGTTCTCCGACGGCTTCCCGGACGGCGGAAACAACCTCCAGCCCCAACCTCATGCGCCTCGACAAGTCGCCGCCGTAAGCGTCGGTGCGGTGGTTGTGGCGGGGAGAAAAAAACTGATTGAGCAGGAAGCCGTGCGCGCCGTGCGGCTCCACGCCGTCGAAGCCCGCCTCCCGGCAAATCGCGGCGGCTTGGCGGAAGCGTTCAATGCTCAGAGCGATGTCCTCCGTCGTCAACTCGTCCGGCGAAGTGCGCTTCTCTAACGCGCCCATGAACAACTGGATGGCGATAGCGGCTCCCTCGGCGTGAACGGCGTCCACAAGTCGGCGCAGGTTGGAAGGGGTGAGTTCCGTTCCGAATCGGTGCGTGCGCGTCGCCTCCACGATGACCAGCCCCGCGCCTCCCGCCGCCAGCCGACGATACCACGTCATTCCGTCCTCGCCCACGATGTTCCGATTGGTCACCATGGGCGGCACGACGATGCGGTTTCTCAGCCGCACGCTTTTGACCGACAGCGGCTCAAACAAGACTCTGTGTTCTGGTCTCATCATTGGTCATCCCCCCAAGGGTTAAAGGTTGAAGGTTAAGGGTTTGTAGTGTTCCTTCAAGGTAGGTTTGACGGGTAGCCGCACCCTTTATGGGAGCGCCCCATCGCAGGCGTAAAGCCTGCGGCTACGTTCAGTTGAAGCAAACCGATGTCGCCTGCGACTTCCTCAAACTCCCAACCGCGCTGGGCGCAGATGCGCTGCACCTGCTCGCGCAGGTTGAGGCGTTGGGTGAAGTCGAAGTCAATCAGAACGCCATGCGTGTAGTTGTTCGTGCAGCGCTCCATCACCTCCAACAGGTAGCGCGCCCGCTCCTCGCCGTATTTCTGTATCCAGTGATCGTAGGCTGCGATACTTGCGGGGGCTGGCAGGGACGCACCGCCCCTACTATTGACCCATTGACCCATTGACCCATTGACCCATTGACCTGTTTTGCGTTGGTAGCACTCCAGCCATCCCGATGTGTAGTAGTAAGTGCCGGGGCGCGACGTGAAGAACTTCTGATAGCGTTCCCAAGAGTTACGCAGTTGAGCACACAAGAAGGGGTTCTCACCCCTCCCCGCACGCGGGGAGGGGCTGGGGGTGGGGTTAAAAGCGGTGGAAGCAACCGCGTAACTCTTGGTTCCTTCGAACCCAGAAAGAACGTGATACAGTCGTGAGCGCGCGGAATGACGAGCGGCGTGTGCTGCGTCGTCAGTCCGACGAGAATGTTGCTGCACAACCCGTAGCCGATGAGGATAGCGTCAAACTTCCCTGCGGGCACGGCGTCAATGCACTCCTGAACGTGCGCGCGACCGACGCAAGGACGGTCGTGATGTCCCTGCGGCAGGAACTCCAAATCCATCAGGTTCCGTGACCGCGCGGCGGCGAAGCAGATTTCGCGGTGCGCGATTTCGCAGGCGATGACTTTCAGGAACACGGACGTTTCCCCCAGTGTAACAGGCTCTTCAAGTTGCCATTCTAACTGTTATACTGCCTAATCCTGTGTGGGAAATTCCGTATTCAGTGAGGGTCAATCATAAACCTCTACGGGTCCAAACGTCTGTGGAAAGTAAGGGCGCAGGAACTTGCGCACCTCCCAGCAGAGGTGGCACTTCTGGGCGTAGCCGCTGCGGGGCGCGTAGCCGCGTTTGATGGCGAGTGGGTGCATTACGTAAAATTTGCAACTCTCGTAAGGAGGCGCTGCTCCGACGGATGTGGGGCAGGAGGCAGGAGGCAAATTTTACGTCCTGCGCCCCGCTGGAAAAAG
>FWPU01009385.1_pt1 | contig 10357 bp, 6 predicted proteins | sample 2228361 | NCBI WGS metagenome assembly FWPU01 (sample SAMEA103939777, study PRJEB20133) | metagenome | reverse complement strand
GATGATGACCAGTGTGGGCCGTGCCATGCCGGGATGCCGCAACGCGCGCGCTCGGCTCTAGCGCAGGAGCCGGCTGCTTGCCTTGCTGGCGATAAAGGCCAGCACTGCGAACATGAACAGCTCTACGACCTGCAACCGCTCGTCGACCTGAAAGCTGAAGATCGGCGGAAACAGAAAGAACGCCGCGCCGAATACGGCGATGATCGAGGTGACGCCGCGGGTGTGCTGCTGAAGATCATGGCAATACCCGCTATTGGCAGCAAATAGAAGAAAATCAGATGATCGCGCACGAAATATTCGCTGTACGCCATCATGATTACCGTCACGATAATGACGGCGAAAACTCCAATAAGCGCTGGGACACCGTGCTCCTTCAAGCAATCGAGCCACAGCCAATTAATGCCCACTTCGGCAGAACCGACGCCACCTCCGGATGAAATGCGACTCGTATCGTCCACAAGCCGACCCGTCTGCCCCACCACCATGCCACCGTGCCACTATGCCACACGGGGCATTGGGCGAGAAGGCCGACGCCTGCCGGTTTCGACACCGGCTTCGAAACCCAGCGCGTTGGTCGCCGCGCTCTCGCCGATGCTATTCCGCGGCCATCCGCGTTGCCGGCTCGATCGCCTCGACTTTCGCCGCGCAGAACTTGAACTCGGGAATTTTCCCGAATGGATCGAGCGCCGGATTGGTGAGAAGGTTTGCGGCCGCCTCGGCGAACGCGAACGGAATGAACACTACACCGTCCGGAACCGCATCGTCCTGCCGCGTGGCGAGCTCGATCGTGCCGCGCCGCGTGGAGACCCGGACCATATCACCCGCCGAGATGCCGAGCTTGGCGAGGGTTCCGCGCGAGACGGACGCCACCGCACCCGGTTCGAGGGCATCGAGCGCCGCAGCGCGCCGCGTCATGGCGCCGGTGTGCCAATGTTCGAGCTGGCGTCCTGTCGTGAGAATGAAGGGATACTCTTCGTCCGGTTGCTCGTCGGGCGGCGACAGCTTCGCAGCTACGAGCTTCCCGAAACCTCCCGGCCGCGGGAACCCCTTGTCGAACACCACATCGCGGCCCGGCTTGTCCGGCGCGTCCGAGGGATAAGTCACCGCGCTCTCACGCTCCACCCGCTCCCACGAGATGTTGTCGAGCGAGGGCATCAGCGAGGCCATTTCCGTGTAGATCTCCCGCGGATGCTGATAGTTCCAGTTCATGCCGATGCGCTTTGCGATTTCCTGCGTGATCCACCAGTCGGGCTTGGCTTCGCCGGGCAGCGGCAATGCCTGCCGGCCCATCTGCACCTGACGGTTGGTGTTTGTCACCGTCCCGTCCTTCTCCGGCCAGGCCGAGGCCGGCAGGATCACGTCGGCATGAAACGCAGTCTCGGTGAGGAACAGGTCCTGCACCACGAGATGCTCGAGATGTGCCAGCGCCTCGCGCGCGTGGTTGAGATCGGGATCCGACATCGCCGGATTTTCGCCGAGGATGTACATGCCCTTGATCTCACCCGCGTGGATCGCTTTCATGATCTCGACAACGGTGAGCCCGCGCTTGGTGTCGAGCTTGGCGCCCCAGAACTTTTCGTACTTGGCGCGGATTTCCGGATCCTCCACGGACTTGTAGTCCGGGAAGAACATCGGGATCAGCCCGGCGTCGGAGGCGCCCTGCACATTGTTCTGCCCGCGCAAGGGGTGCAGCCCGGTCCCCGGCCGCCCAACCTGTCCGCAGATCAGCGCCAGCGCGATCAGGCAGCGCGCGTTGTCCGTGCCGTGCACGTGCTGCGACACACCCATGCCCCAGAAAATGATCGCGCTCTCGGCACGCGCGTAGACGCGCGCCACCTCGCGCAGCGTCTCGGCCGGAATGCCGCAGATCGGCGCCATCTCTTCCGGCGTGAAGTCCTTGATGTGCTCGGCGAATGGTTTGAAGCCTTCGACATAGGTTTGCACGTATTGGCGGTCGTACAGCTCCTCGGTCACGATCACGTTGAGCATGGCGTTGAGCATCGCCACGTCCGTGCCCGGCCTGAACTGGAGCATGTAGGTGGCATGCCGCTTGAGCGCCTGCCCGCGCGGATCCATCACAATCAGTTTTGCGCCGCGCTTGGCCGCCTGCTTGAAGTAGGTCGCCGCAACCGGGTGGTTCTCCGCCGGATTCGCCCCGATGACGATGATGACATCGGAATTCTTGCACTCGTTGAAAGTCGCGGTCACCGCGCCTGAGCCGATGCCTTCGAGCAGCGCCGCCACGGAGGATGCGTGGCACAACCGCGTGCAGTGGTCGACGTTGTTGGTGCCGAAACCGGCGCGCACCAGTTTTTGGAACAGGTAGGCTTCCTCGTTCGTGCACTTGGCCGAGCCGAAGCCGGCGAGCGCTTTTGGTCCATCGCGGTCGCGAATCTGCTTCAGGCCCGCGGCCGCGCGATCCAGTGCCTCCTCCCAGGTCGCCCTGCGGAAATGCGTCCATGGATTGGCCGGATCGACCACGTCGTCGGCTCGCTTTGGCACGCCGTCCTTGCGGATCAGCGGCACGGTCAAGCGATGCGGATGCGTGACATAGTCGAAGCCGAAGCGACCCTTCACGCACAATCGGTTCTCATTGGCCGGCCCGTTGCGGCCGCTGACGTAGGCGATGTTGTCGTTCTTGATGTGATAGGTGATTTGGCAGCCGACGCCGCAATAGGGGCACACGCTGTGCACCTCCCGTTCCGGCTTGCCTTTATACACGTTGCGCTCGTCCACCATGGTGGCCGGCATCAACGCGCCGGTGGGGCAGGCCTGCACGCACTCGCCGCAGGCGACGCAGGTCGAGTGGCCCATCGGGTCGTCGAAGTCGAAGACGATTTTCTCGTGGTGCCCGCGGCCGGCCATGCCGATCACGTCGTTGACCTGCACCTCGCGGCAGGCGCGGACGCAGAGATTGCAATGGATGCAGGCGTCGAGATTGACCGCCATCGCCACGTGGCTGCGGTCGGGCGGCAGCGTGTCGCGGCGCGGAAAACGCCCCTGCGCAATGTTCTGTCGCGTCGCGATCTTCCACAGTTCGGAGTCGGGATCGTGCGCGACTTCGCGCGGCGGCTGGTCGGTAAGCAAAAGCTCCGCCACCATGCGGCGCGCGGTCTTGGCGCGCTCGGTCTGCGTCTTCACCTTCATGCCCGGCATGGGCATGCGGATGCAGCTTGCCGTGAGCACCCGCTCGCCCTCGATCTCCACCATGCAGACGCGGCAGTTGCCGTCCGGCCGGTAACCCGGCCGCGGCAGGTAGCACAGGTGCGGCAGCTTGATGTTAAGCCGCCGGGCCGCACGGAAGATCGTCTCGCCCGGCCGGATGTCGATTTCGCGGTCGTCGATGAAGAACGTGCTGCGCTTATGTCCGTCTGCCTGGGTCATGTCAGATCCGTCGATACCTCGCCGTCACCTCCAGGATGACGGACGTGAATTCACCACTTCCCCAGCGGCTTCGCCAGTTCCTCCGGAAAATATTTTAGCACGCACAGGAGCGGATTGGGCGCCGCCTGGCCGAGCCCGCAGATCGAGGCATCGCGCATCACATCGCTGATTTCGGTGAGCAGCGCCGGATTCCACGGCCCCTGCTCCATCAGCTTCACCGCCTTCTCGCTGCCCACGCGGCAGGGGGTGCACTGCCCGCACGACTCGTCTTCGAAGAACTTCATCAGGTTCAGGGCCACGGCTTTCATATCGTCCTTGTCGGAGAGGTATACAACAGCGTGCGATCCCACGAAGCAGCCGTGCTTTTCCAGTGTGCCAAAGTCGAGCGGCTCGTCCGCCATGGATGCCGGCAGAATGCCGCCTGACGCCCCACCTGGAAGGTACGCCTTGAACGCGTGGCCCGGCTGCATGCCGCCGCAATATTCCTCGAGCAACTCCCGTGCGGTGATGCCGGCCGGCGCCAGTTTGACGCCCGGATCGTTGACGCGCCCTGACACCGAGAAGCTGCGCAGGCCCTTGCGGCCGTGCCGGCCGTGCGCGGTGAACCACGCCGGCCCCTTCTCGATGATGTCGCGAACCCAATAGAGCGTTTCGACGTTCTGCTCGAGCGTCGGCCGACCGAACAGCCCGACCTGCGCCACGTAGGGCGGCCGATGCCGCGGCAAGCCCCGCTTGCCCTCGATCGATTCGATCATCGCCGACTCCTCGCCGCAGATGTAGGCGCCGGCGCCGCGCCGCAAATGCAACCGCGAGTGCTTCGCAAGCCCCGCCTTCTCGACCTTGGCGATCTCCTCGGCGAGCATCAGGCGCACTTCCGGATACTCGTCGCGGATGTAGATGTAGGTTTCAGTCGCCTCGACCACCCAGGCCGCGATCAGCATGCCTTCCAAGAATCGGTGCGGATCGCGCTCGAGATAGTAGCGGTCTTTGAATGTCCCGGGTTCTCCCTCGTCGGCATTGACCGCAAACAGCCGCGGCGGGGGCTCCGCGCGCACGATCGACCATTTTCGTCCGGTGGGAAATCCGGCACCGCCGAGGCCGCGCAGGTCGGCGTCGCTGACGATCTTGATGATTTCCTCACGCGTGCGCTTTCCAGCGAGGCAGGCCTCGAGCAACTTGTATCCGCCGTCGGCGCGATAGACGTCGAAGCCCGTGCCGGCCTTGTACGCCTGTGGGTGCAGCTTGGCTTTTACCGCCGCGGCAACATTGTCGGCAGTGGCTTTCATCACCTGCACGTGCCCGACCGCGACCACCGGCGCCCGGTCGCAGGCGCCCATGCAGGGCGCGCGCACGACACGCACATTGGCGCCAAATTTTCTCGGCAGCTCGGCAAGTAATTTCTCCGACCCCACCATAGCGCAGGAGAGCGAATCGCAGATCCGGACCGTGATCTCGGGCGGAGGGGTCTCGCCCTCCTTCACCACGTCGAAATGCGCGTAGAAGGTCGCGACCTCATACACCTCGGCAAGCGCGAGCCTCATCTCATGGGCGAGCGCCGCAAGATGTGCGGCCGAGAGGTGCACGTACTTGTCCTGAATGAGATGCAGATGCTCGATCAGGAGGTCGCGCTGGCGCGAACGTTCGCCCAACAGCATCCGAACCTCTTCCAAAGCCTTCGGGTCGACCTGCCGGCCCTTGGGCGTCTGGCGCGGCCGGCGCCCGCGCGGCACGGCTCCATTGCCTCCCGAACGCGGCGGCTGATGCACGTTCATGGCGTTCCTCCGCCTGCACAATCGAACGCTTCCAGACCGGAAGCAATCCCTTGCGCCTCATGAATCATCGATCGACCGCCCAAGGCTTGTACGCCAACAATTTCGTGCCGCCGCGAACCGAGGACTGACGGACCCTCAGCCTAGAACAACCCGACAATCCTGCCGTCCGGCCCGACGTCGATCGCATCCGCCGCCGGCACCTTCGGCAAGCCCGGCATGGTCATGATCTCACCGCAGATCGCGACCACGAACTCCGCGCCCGCCGACAGCCGGACCTCGCGCACGTTAATGGTGTGATCATTCGGCGCGCCCTTGATATCCGCGTTGGTCGAAAAACTGTACTGGGTCTTGGCGATGCAGACCGGGAACTTGCCGTAGCCCATCTTCTCGTACGACTCGAGCTGATCGCGCACCGCCTTGTCGGCGGTAACATTGCGAGCCCGGTAGATCTCCTTCGCGATGGTATTGATCTTTTCCCACAGCGGCATTTCGTCCGGATAGAGCAGCTTGAGCTTGCTCTTGCCGCTTTCCACCACCTTCACCACCGCGCGTGCTACGTCCGCTGCGCCCTTGCCGCCTTCTGCCCAGTGGTCCGCCATCAGCGCCTCCACCCCGAGCTTCTTGCAGCTCTCCGTCACGAGCGCGATTTCCGCGTCGGTGTCAGCCGAAAACCGGTTGATCGAAACAACGGGTACGATGCCGAATTTTTGCACGTTCTCCACGTGCCGCTGCAAATTCGCCATTCCGGCCTCAAGCGCTTTCAAATTTTCCGTCTTGAGGTCTTCCTTTTTGACCCCGCCGTGCATCTTTAGTGCGCGGATCGTCGCCACCAGCACGACGGCATCCGGCTGGAGCCCGGTCTTGCGGCACTTGATGTCGAAGAATTTCTCCCCGCCGAGATCGGCGCCAAAACCGGCCTCCGTCACCACATAATCGCAGAGCTTCAGCGCCGTTGTCGTCGCCAACACCGAGTTGCAGCCGTGCGCGATGTTGGCGAACGGCCCGCCGTGAATGAACGCGGGCGTGCCTTCCAGCGTCTGCACGAGGTTGGGAGCGAGCGCATCCTTGAGCAGCGCCGTCATCGGCCCGTGGCCTTTGATGTCGCCGGCCCGCACCGGCTTGCGGTCGCGGGTGTACGCAACGACGATCTTTGAGAGACGCTGCCTGAGGTCCTCCAGGTCGCGCGCAAGGCAGAATATCGCCATCACCTCGGAGGCAACCGTAATGTCAAAACCGTCCTCGCGCGGGAAGCCGTTGGCCACCCCGCCGAGCGAGGAGACGATCGAGCGCAGCGCGCGGTCGTTCATATCCATTACGCGGCGCCACACCACGCGCCGACTGTCGATACCGAGTGCATTGCCCCAGTAGATGTGGTTGTCGACAAGCGCCGCCAAGAGATTGTGCGCCGTGCCGATGGCGTGAATGTCGCCCGTGAAGTGGAGGTTGATGTCCTCCATCGGCACGACCTGTGCGTAGCCGCCACCCGCTGCGCCGCCCTTGACGCCGAAGCACGGGCCGAGCGAAGGCTCGCGCAGGCACAGCATCGCTTTCTTGCCGATGTGGTTGAGCGCGTCGGTCAAGCCCACCGTGGTCGTCGTCTTGCCTTCGCCCGCCGGCGTCGGGGTAATCGCCGAAACCAGGATGAGCCTTCCATTGGGTCGGTTCTGCAGCGTCTTGATGTAGTCGAGCGAGACCTTGGCCTTGTAGTGCCCGTAGGGTTGCAGGTGCTCAGGGGCAATGCCCAGCCGGTCCCGCGCCAGCTCCAGGATCGGCCGCATCTTCGCGGCCTGCGCAATTTCGATGTCGGATTTCGGGTTGATATGCTGCGAGGCAGGCATGGGTGCTTTTACTGCGGTTGCGGGTGTCGGATTCATGAGAGCCTCGTTCCAGTGGCGAGTTTTGCGTTGGCGGCAAATTCGCCGGCGCCGATCTTCGGGCCGTCGGCCTGCACGCGCGTGACTTTGAAGCGGCCGTCGGCGCACACGACCGTAAAGCCGTCGCTGCCGACCTCCACAATCTCGCCCATCTTGCCGCCGATACCCTTCGGGTCCTTGGCCGGGATGGGTTTGGCGTCAAAAATCTTCAGCGTCTTGCCGTCGAGTCGCGACCAGGCGCCCGGCGACGGGTTGCAGCCCCGGATCAAGCGGTCGATCTGCACCCACGGCTTGCCCCAGTCGATATGCGCGTTGTCCGGCCCGCAGCGACCCTCGTAGGTCGCCTTCGACTCGTCCTGCTTGATGCGCGGCGCCTTGCCGGCTTTCACCAGATCCACCGCCTCCATCATCGCTTCGACGCCCATCGGGAACAACCGGTCAAAATAGACCGAGCCGACCGTATCAGTGTCGCTGATGTGCGTCCTCTTCTGCAGAAGGATGTCGCCGGTATCGAGCCCGTTGTCCGGCCAGAAGATTGAAAGGCCCGTCTCTCTCTCGCCCTTGATGATGGGCCAGTTGATCGCGCTCGGACCACGGTAGGCGGGCAGCAGCGAGGGATGGTACTGGATCGAGCCTTTGGTCGGAATGTTGAGAAACTCCTCCGGCACGAACAATGTGACGAACGCCATCACCTGCAGGTCGGGCCGCAGCGCGCGGAACTGCTCCCACACTTCCGGCTTTCGGTAGGATTCCGGCTGATAGACCGGCAGCTTGGCTGCGATCGCCGCTTCCTTCAGCGGGTCGGGTTTCTGGCCCGGCTTCTCCGGCGCCACATAAACGGCAATTACATTTTCACCGCGTTTGAGCAGTGCCTCCAGCACGGCCTTGCCGAACGCTTGCTGGCCGTGAACCACGATACGCATCGAACTACGCCTCCCGTTTCCCCCAAACCGCCGTTGCCGGGCTTACCCTCGCGGTCGATCCGAAAACCAGCGCCCCGACCGATCAGCACCAAGCCCGGGGCATCACGCCTTCTTGTTTACGCCGCCTCCGCCTGCGGCTTCGCGGGCGCCGTAATCGCGCCGGAAGCCTTGATCTCCTCGTACTCCTTGGCCGAGTAGCCGAGCACCTTGGTCAGGATCTCTTCCGTATGCTCGCCGAGCAACGGCGAACGTTTCACCTCGGTGATCGAATCCGACATCTTCACCGGATTGCCGACCGTCAGATACTTCCCGCGCGTGGGGTGATCGACCTCCACCACCGTGCCGGTGGCCCGCAATGAAGGCTCCTCCGCGATCTCCTTCATGGACAGGATCGGCCCGACCGGAATGTCGAGCTTGTTGCAGATGTCCATGACCTCGAACTTGGTCTTGGTCATGGTCCACTGCTCGATCGTATCAAAGATCTTGCGCAACCGCGGCAGGCGGGCGTTTGGCGTCGCGTAGTCCGGATCGGTTTTCCACTCCGGTTTTCCGATCAGGTCGCAGATCGCCCCCCACACCGGCGCCTGCGTGATGAAGTAGATGTAGGCGTTTGGATCGGTCTCCCAGCCCTTGCACTTGAGAATCCATCCCGGCTGTCCGCCGCCGGAATCGTTGCCGGCGCGGGGCACAGTATCGCCGAAGGGAATACCCTCGCCGTATTGGCTGTATTCGGTGAGCGGGCCGTGCTTCAGCCGCTGTTGATCGCGCAGCTTGACGCGGCAGAGATTGAGCACGCCATCCTGCATCGCCGCCAGCACGCGCTGGCCGCGTCCCGTACGCATGCGTTGATAAAGCGCGCATACAATCCCGAACGCGAGATGCAGACCCGTGCCGGAATCGCCAATCTGGGCGCCGGTCACCAGCGGCGGTCCGTCGCGGAAGCCGGTGGTGGAAGCCGATCCCCCGGCGCATTGCGCGACGTTTTCGTAGACTTTGCACTCCTCATAGGGCCCCGGCCCAAACCCCTTCACCGACGCCATGATGATGCGCGGATTGAGCTCGTGGACGCGCTCCCAGGAAAAGCCCATGCGGTCGAGCGTGCCGGGGGCGAAGTTCTCAACCAGGACGTCGCAATACTTGATCAGCCGCTCGATGATCTCCTTGCCCTTCGGATGCTTGGAATCGACGGTGATCGAGCGCTTGTTGCCGTTGAGCATCGTGAAGTACAGGCTGTCGACGCCCGGAATGTCGCGCAATTGCGAGCGCGTGATGTCGCCGACGCCCGGCCGTTCGACCTTGATGACGTCCGCCCCCATGTAGGCCAGGAGCTGGGTGCAGGTCGGACCCGACTGTACGTGCGTAAAGTCAAGAACGCGCACGCCTTCGAGCGCCTTGCCGGCCTGCCCCCACGGCTTTGTCGACGGCTTTGGCAGACCGTTGGCGCCGTTCCTCCTTGACGCAACAAGCCTTACCAGCCTTTTCTTTCCGTTCCGGCGCGTCGCTTTGGCCTTCTTACGCTTCTTGGTCGCCATATTCCATTCCTCTACGGTTTTTGCACCCCATGCTCCGCACAGCAAACGCCTTCATTTCTTGCGCAGCGCGCTTTGCGGATTGAGGTTGCCGATCCGCCCGCTTTCACTGCCGGCGGCCGGGTCAATCACGGCGTTGATGAGCGTCGGCTTGCCCGAGTCGAGCGCGGCATCAACGGCGCGCTTCAATTCGTCGGGCGTGGTGACATGCGCACCCGCTCCGCCGAACGCTTCCATGATCTTGTCGTAGCGCGCGCCTTTGACGAACACGGTGGTCGCCGGATCCGCGCCGCCGGACGGGTTGACATCAACGCCGCGATAGATGCCGTCGTTGTTGAAGACCACCACGCAGACCGGCAGTTTGTAACGACAGATCGTTTCCACCTCCATCCCGGAGAAACCAAAAGCGCTGTCGCCTTCCACGGCAAGCACGCGGTTTCCAGTTTCGATCGCCGCCGCGATGGCAAAGCCCATGCCGATGCCCATGACGCCCCAGGTGCCGACATCGAGCCGCTTGCGCGGCTTGTAGATGTCGATGATGCCGCGCGCGAGATCGAGCGTATTGGCGCCCTCGTTGACCAGAATCGTGTCCGGCCGCTCCTTGATTACCGTGCGCAGCGCCCCGAGCGCGCTGTGGAAATCCATCGGCGCCGTGTTCTTCATCAACCGCGCCGCCATCTTCGAGATGTTTTCTTCCTTCTTGGACTTGATGGCGCTGATCCACTCGGCCGGCGGCGGCGCCCAGTCGCCCATGGCGTCGAGCAACGCCGAAACGCAGGAGCCGATGTCGCCGACCAGCGGCGCCGCGATCTCGACATTGGAGTCCATTTCCTTGGGCTCGATGTCGATCTGAATGAACTTCTTCGAATGCGGCT
>FWPU01003790.1_pt1 | contig 10357 bp, 8 predicted proteins | sample 2228361 | NCBI WGS metagenome assembly FWPU01 (sample SAMEA103939777, study PRJEB20133) | metagenome | reverse complement strand
GCTTACGAGGTCATCAACAGCGTGGGCGTCAGCAAGGGCGGACGCACCCTGGGCGCGCTGGTTGTCCAGGAGGACATCAAGGTCTGGAAGGGAGAACCCTTCGAGCGGGCGATGGCCAACTTCTACCTGGGCCTGATCTACTACATCCGCCAGGACTACGCCTTTCTCATAGAATACTGCCGGGTCCTGGCCCTGGCGGCGGCGAAGGGACCCGACCTGGGCACGATGGAGAAGTTCGCCGAGCTGTTGCACTCCACCTTGACCACCGAGATGGCCCTCCACCGGGGATACTGCGCCAGGTTCGGCATCAGCGCCGAGGAGCTGGTCTCGCTCGCGAAAAAATATAGAGCGAGCCTTGTAGCCAGCTCGTATAATGAGCCCCTGATTACTTCAGAGTGGGCCGTTGAAGTTTTTAGAATTGCCCGCGCTCAGGGCTTCAAGACGGCTTTTATCTCCAACGGCAATGCCACGCGCGAGGTGTTAGAATATTTGCGCCCGCATCTCGACTGCTACAAAGTCGATCTCAAGACGATGCAAGATAGAAATTATAGGGTGCTAGGGGCCGTGTTGAAGAACGTGCTCGACACCATCGCGATGGTCTACGAGATGGGCTTCTGGTTAGAAGTCGTCACACTGATTGTGCCGGGCTTCAACGACTCCGATGAGGAACTCGAACAAGCCGCTAAATTTTTAGTTTCGATCTCGCCCGACATCCCCTGGCACGTGACGGCGTTTCACAAAGATTACAAAATGCTCGACCCCGACAATACGCCTGCGGAGACTTTAATTCGGGCGGCCCAGATCGGCTACGAGGCCGGGCTTCGCTATGTATACGCGGGTAACTTGCCGGGGCTCGTCGGGCCTTATGAAAACACCTATTGCCACAGTTGTAAAGCGCTTTTAATCGAGCGCTACGGCTTTGCAGTTTTGCAAAATAAATTAATAAACGGTCATTGCCCTGACTGCCATCATGCCATCCCCGGCATTTGGGGATGATTAACTCTTCCTCTTAAAAAAGAGCCAGTTTTTCGGGTCTTCTTGAGGCTTGAAGCGAATCAAGCAGTAGATGCCGTTGAGTTTTTCGCCATTAATTTTGGCGATGATTTCGTTCTCTTCACGCTTGAGGATTTCGAAATCCCCACGATCCCAGATCTCAACGTTGCCCGCGCCATATTGGCCTTCTTCTATGATGCCCTCGAAGTTCCCATATTCGATGGGATGATCTTCGGTCTGCACGGCCAGTCTTTTTTCACCCGGCTGAGTCGGAGGCTCTTTAGGAATCGCCCAGCTCTTGAGCACCCCGTCCATCTCAAGTCTTAAGTCATAGTGCAGGCGCGTGGCCTGATGTTTCTGAATCACATAGAGCGGCTGATTGCTTTTGCGGGCTTTTGCAGGTTCACCCGCAGGCTCTAGTGCCTTTTTGAAATCCCTCTTCTTGCGATACCCCTCTAAGCTCATAAAAATTACACCCCGATCTTGGGACAAAGTTCACTGATCACGCAGCGCTCACAATACGCTTTCTTTGCGGTGCACACGGCCCGGCCGTGATCCTTCATCAGCCACGTGATCACCTTCCAATCTTCTTTAGGGACGAGCTTTATCAAGTCTTGCTCTATTTTGTCTGGGTCTTTTTGTTTTGTGAGGCCCAGCCGTTGCGAGAGCCGAATCACGTGTGTGTCCACTACAATGCCCGCGACTTTATTAAACGCGTTAATTAATATGGCGTTGGCCGTCTTGCGCCCGATGCCTGGTAATTTTATTAGTTCTTCTAAGCGATCAGGAACTTTTCCGTCATACTGCTCGACAAGAATCTTACAAGCCGCTTGAATGTGCTTGGCTTTCTTGCCCGCGAACGTGATGTCTGAGATGTGGCTGATGAGTTCCTCTGGCGGGGCGTTCGCATAGTCAGCTGCCGTCTTGTACGTTTCAAAGAGCTCTGGGGTAGCGGCGTTGACGACTTCGTCCCGGCACTGAGCGGAGAGAATCGCCGCGACGAGCAACTCTAACGGGTTATTAAAATTGAGATAATATTTGGCGTTGGGGTATTGCCGCTTCAGAGCCTGAATGACCTTCTGCACACGGTCTTGATCGGTCTTCATCGCCACTATCGTAGCAGAGTTAAGGCGCCTCAACAAGGACCTCTGTCGCGCGGAAAATTTGCAAGTTCACAAGTTTGCAAGTTAGAATGAAATCCGTCACTTTGCTAAACGATCGCACAAAGGGGGTATGAGACTATGGCAAAGCATGAGCGCGCAGACTCGAATGCTCCAGGGCCAAAGGTGCGCGGTGAGCCTATCACGGGCAAAGAAACCACGCAAGAGCTTTTGCACAAGAGCCTCAAGGCGTTTGTGGGCCGAGAGGTGCAAACGGCTTATGAGATCATTCGCCGAATGATCACCGAAGATCACACGATTGTGATGTCCGTCTCAGGCGCCATGACACCCGCAGACTTGGGCACAACCTGCATCATCCCGTTGATCAAAGCGGGTATTATCGACATTCTCACCACCACAGGCGCGAACATCTATCACGACTTGCAACGAACCATTCAGGGCGAGTTCTATGCCATTGACCCCAACGCCGGAGATTTACAATTACGTAAAGCCGGGCTCACGCGCATCTACGACATCGTCTTCCCCGAAAAAGACCTCTACAGAACAGACGAACTCGTGCAAGAGCTTTTGGTGCAGAAGCCGTTCCAGCGGCGCATGACCACCCCCCAGTTTCACGATCTTCTGGGCAAATATGTGAGCGGTTTGATTCGAGAGCGCTACGATCAAGATCCCCAAAGCTCGAACAGTTTAACGATACAAGCGCACTTGCATCGGGTCCCGATATTTTGTGGCGCGCCTCAAGACGGCTCGATCTATCTCAATGCGGCTTATCTTAAGCGCAAACTCAAAGAGAAATTCGGGTTCGAGATCGACCTCGCAGAAGACATTCACGAGTTTGGGGCGTATCACTGGCTGGCCAAGAACCGCTGGAGCAGAAAACTCAGCATTATCATTCTGGGCGGCGGGGTGCCCAAAAATTATAGCTTGCAGGCCGAGCCTTATCTCTCACAGATTTTGGGCATTGACGTCGGCGGCTACGATTGTGACGTGCAAATATGTGATGCCCACGTGCAGGACGGGAGCTTAAGCTCATGCACGGCGGGTGAGGCTCACACCTGGGGCAAAGTGTCTGCAGAGTTCCAAAAGAACTCGCAGTACGTCTTCGCGGAGGTCACATCTGTCTTCCCGTTTATCGTGCACGCGCTTCTGCAAGAGGGGCTCAAAAGAGCGGGCCGAAGATTGCTCGATCGTCGCGAGGAGGCGCTGACACTGTTAGATCGGGAGCTTATGAAGGCGCATCGAGCTTAACCTCTTTATCTCCCCACAGCCCTTCGAGGTCGTAAAAGCGGCGCGCCTCCCGCTGAAAGATGTGAACCATAAAATCCCCATAGTCTAAGACAACCCAGTTCTTGCCTTCCAGGCCCTCTTCTTGGAGCACTTCTCTTCTGAGATTTTCTAAAAGATTTTTCGCAATGGCTTCGACTTGTTTGGGGTTGTCTCCTTCGGTGATCACAAAATAGTCGGTGGGGATCGAAAAATCCCGCATGTCGAGCACCACGGTGTGCTCGCCCTTCTTCTCTTCGATGAGCTCTAAAATGCGCTTTAAGGCTCTTTCGTCTCCCAAATCTTTTTATGTCGCCGAAGGCGGCGGATCATTTCCCCAGATTGAAGTCCTTACCCGCAATAAAAATGAGATCGACTTCCTTTGGGTCTAACCCCTTCGCAACGACTTCTATACGCTTCCCCAGCTCTTCGGGCTTGACAATTTGAATCGCTTTCGCTTCCGTCCTGCCTCGCAGCTCGGCTTCGAGCCGCTTCGCTTTGTTCTCATCGCCTGCGGCATTAATGATATAGCTCTGCTGGTATTCGAAGTGATCCGCATTGCCGATGTGCACCACTTGAAAGTCCTCGGCGGCCAGAAGGTCGCTCACGCGCCTCGCTAAGCCTTCCACGCCGTTGCCGTTTAACACCCCCACTTTAATATCGCCGTTGGTGAGCACATCTATGCCCTTGATCAACTCGTTCACAAGCTCCGCCGTCTTCACGATGTCGGGCTCCAAGAAACTCATGCCTTCAGCCGTAACCGGGCGAGCGGGGATCTGCTTCAACGTAACTTGATCTTCTCGAAGGCCCATGAGCTTTTTGGCCAGCTCGTACATGTCAAGGAGCGCCATGTTGGTGTCGATGTATTGATACGCGGTTTGAATCAGCGCCTTGAGCATATCGAAGTCTTTGAGCTGAACACCTTGAGCGAGTAAAGCTTTGATGAAATTCTGCTGGCGCTTGATGCGGCCCCAGTCTCCAGTCTCATCCCGAAATCTCACGTAGTCTAACGCCTGCTTGCCCATGAGTTTCTGAGTTCCAGCCGGAAGACTGATAAAGAGCTTCTGGGCCTTGTCTTCATATTTAAGCGGCTTATCGATGGTGAGGGTCACTCCTCCCAATAAATCAATGATCTTCTCGAAGCCCTCATAACCCGTTACGATATGGAAATGAACGGGAATATCTAAAAAGTTCGATACCACTCTGCGCGTCAGCCCAACACCTCCATCTGCATAAGCCGCGTTGATTTTGCGCAGCCTCCCGTCTGGGAACTTCACGCGCAGGTCTCTGGGAATGGAGATCGCTTTCACATCGCCCTCTTTAATGCTCGCGATAAGAATGGCATCACTGCGCTTGGCTTCCCCCACTTGGTCTAAACCCAAAATTAAGATGTTCGTGCGCTCGTCGGGTTGGGGGCTTACTGGAAATACGCCCTGGCGCCATAGAATGACGGCCACCCCCATTAGAAGCAAGAGCGCTAAGGGTAATATAAAACTAACTCTGCTTTGTCGCCGCGCTCGGTTCCTGCGCATCACTGTTTATATTGTAAAACTTATCAACCGAAAGTCAAGTGGCTGTTAAGGACATAAGTCTCCGACAGAGGGGAACTTCTTCCAGGTGATTGTGTATATTCTTCGTGTATATTCACTTGGCGGAGTCAAGCCTTAGAATGTGGGCGCTTGCGGCTTGGAGTGTGAGCGCCAATACCCTTGACATCTGCTCAAGGGTGATATAATATTAAAGCAGAAGCTTGACAGAGTCGAGCCAGATGGTATATGAAGTGGAACGCGAAAGACGCCAAGAGAACAGACCCAGAGGGGGTGATGGCATGAACGGCTTAATTCGAGACATTGCGCGCAAGATCCGAGAGGAGCAAGTTCGAGATAAGTACAAGGGCATCAAGTTCGAAGAGTATGTGGAGCTGGTCATGGACGACCCCAGGATCGCCCGCAACAGCTATCAACGCCTATACGACATGATCATGAGGCACGGTACCCGCAAGTACAAGCCCAAGGGCGAGGACAAGGAGATCGTGCGCTATAACTTCTTCGATGACCCCTTCAGCGGGGGCGAGGATGCCATCTATGGGATCGATGAAGCGCTGAAGAACTTAGTGGACATCTTTGATGCGGCGGCCAAGGGGCTAGGGCCCGATCGGCGTATTATTCTATTGCATGGCCCGGTGGCCACGGCCAAATCCACCATCGGCCGACTCCTAAGACGCGGCCTGGAAGAGTACTCCAAAACGCCCGAAGGCCGACTCTACACGTTCGAGTGGGATGTGAGCCACTTCGAAGAAGAGCCCTATGATGTCGTGCCCTGCCCGATCTTCGAGGAGCCGCTTCGGCTTATCCCCAGAGAACTACGCCAAGAGCTTGTCACGGAGCTTAATAAAAAGCTCAAGGAGGAGTATAAAGCTCCCTACGAACTTAAGATCGAGGGGGATCTGTGCCCCAAGTGCCGCTTCTACTTCAATAGATTCATGAAGCTCTATGACGACGACTGGGAAAAAGTGGTGCAACACGTGACGGTGCGGCGCTTGATTTTAAGCGAACAAGACAGAAGGGGCATCGCGACTTTTGAGCCCAAAGATAAGAAGAACCAAGACGAGGAGGAGCTTACAGGTGGCATGAACTGGAGATTAGTTCAAGTCTACGGCTCCGACTCCGATCCCCGCGCATTTAACTACGACGGCGAGCTTTGCATCGCGAATAGGGGCATCTTCGACGGCGAAGAGCTTCTAAAGCTTCAAGAAGAATTTCTATATGACTTTCTGCACGCCACTCAAGAACACGTGATCAAGCCCAAGAAGAACCCGCGCATAGACATTGACACGGTGATTCTGGGGCGCACGAACAACCCCGAGTACGAGCGCGTCAAGAGCAACGAGAAGATGGAGGCCTTCAACGACCGCACGCGCAAAGTCGATATTCCCTATGTGCGGCGCAAGTCCGACGAAATCAAAATTTATGAGAAATTCTTTGGGGGCGAGCGGGTGGCCGGCAAGCACATCGCGCCTCATACGCTCGAGATGGCCTCACTCTGGGCTATACTCACTCGCTTAGAGGAGCCCAGCGGCGATATCACGCTGCTGCAGAAGGCCAAGGTCTACGACGGCGAAGAGATCCCCAACAAGAACTTCGATCTTGAGAAGCTCAAAGAAGAAGCTAAAAGTGAGGGCTTCTTCGGCGTCAGCCCCCGCTATGTAATCGATATGATCAGTAAAGCCTTGGTCAACGACACCGAGGGCTGCATTAACCCGTATAGGGTACTGACCATGCTCGAAGATAATTTGCACAATCACTCGGCCATCGATGAAAACAGAATAGACGAGTACAAAGAATATATAGAAATCGTGCGCGACGAGCTCTCTGAAATCAGCCAAGAAGAAGTCCGGCGCGTGATCTCTCACGACCCCGAAGAGCTGCAAGAAGTGGGGCAAAAGTATCTCGATCACGTGATGGCCTATCTGCACGATGAGAAGGTGGAAGACAAGTACACCGGCGAAGAAAAAGAGCCAGATGAGGAGTTCATGCGCGCCATCGAAAAACAGATCGGCATCACGGAAGCTCAGAAAGACGACTTTAGACAAGAAATCAGCAACTGGATCAGCGAGCGCGCCCGCAAGGGGCTGACATTTAAGCCCGAAGATAACGATAGATTGCGCAAAGCTTTAGAGAAGAAGCTCTGGGAGGACAAGAAGCACAACATCAACTTTGCGGCCATGGTGTCTGATAAGGTGGTCGATCCGGAGCACAAGAAGCGCAAGACCGAATGGATAGAAAGATTGAAGAGCCAGTTCGGCTATTGTGATGTGTGCGCGGAGAACGTAATCGATCACGCCGGGGCCGAAGTGGCGCGCGAGGAGCTCGAAGAGCGCGAGAAGCGAGTATAATGCGCAAGCGCATTCGCAAAGACTTAGAAAGATTCAAGCGGATCGTGCGGGGCGAGATCCGTAAGAATCTAAAAGAGCTCATTGAGAGTGGCCAGATCGTGGGCCAGCGCGGCAATCAAATAGTCAAAGTACCCGTCAAGAGCATTCGCATCCCGCAGTTCCGCTACGACCCACACGAGGCCGGGGGCCTCGGCGTGGGGGATGGCGAGATCGGCGACTTCATCCAGCCTGACGAAGAGTTTTACAACGGCAAGCCAGGCAGTGCCCCCGGCGCCCATTTTCCCGAAGTCGAGATCGAAGTTCGGGAGTTAGCTGAGATTTTGGGCGAAGAATTGGAGCTTCCACGCATTCAGCCTAAGGGCGAAAGACTCGTGCTCTCAGGGGACGAAGAATACGAAGACGTGGCCGTCGTGGGGCCGGAAGCCCTCTTAATGAAGAAGCGCTCGTATAAAGAGGGCCTGCGCCGCCAGATACTTATGAGTCCCAGAGAATTCTCCGGCCCCATCATCGTCACCCCTATCAAAGAAGACAAGCGCTACCTTTATATCGAGCCCAAGCACTCCCCTGAGGCCAACTGCGTAATTGTGTTCATGCGCGACGCCTCCGGCTCCATGACCGGCGAGAAGACAGAAATTATCAGACAAGAAAATTATTGGATCGACCTCTGGCTGCAAACGAACTACGACAACGTGGAGCGCGTGTATATTCTGCACGACTACGAGGCGCAAGAAGTGGACGAGCAAGATTTTTATGAACTTTCGAGCGGCGGCGGGACTCGAATTTCGAGCGCTTATGAACTGGCCGAAAAAATTATAGACCGTCGCTATCCCGTCGAAAGCTGGAATATCTATGCGTTTCACTTCTCTGACGGGGAGAACTGGATCGGCGACACCGAAAACGTCTGCGTGCCTCTGCTGCGGGATAAGCTGTTGCCCAAGGTGAATCTGTTCTGTTACGGCCAAGTGGCGTTGGGCAAGAGAAGTGCGGGCATTCACTTGAGCAAGATGCGCGACCAACTGAGCGATAGAGACAATCTTGTCACTTCGATCATCTCCGGTCGCGAAGATATCCTGAACTCGATCAAAGAGTTTTTGGGGAAGGGCAAATAACGGTTTGCAAGTTCGCAAGTTTACAAGTTGGCAAGTTGAGGAGAATGAGATGCTCACGATGAAAGGGTTGGAGGAAGCACGCCGGGAGGCGCGCAGACTCGCCGAAGCCGCCGGGCTTGACCCCTATCCCGTCATCTTCGGCATTGTAGACTATGATCAGCTCAATGAGTTAGCCGCGTATGACGGCTTCCCCGAGCGCTACCCGCACTGGCAGTTCGGCATGAGTTACGACTACTGGCGCAAGCGATCCGCTTACTCGGGCTGGTGGACTTATGAGCTGGTACTGAATACAAATCCCGCCATCGCGTATCTTCGCAAAAGCAACACGATGGCCGAAAACAAGGCCGTGATGATCCACGTGTACGCCCATGCCGACTTTTTTAAAAACAATCAATGGTTCAAGCATACGCCTAAAGACATGATCAAGGTGATGCACACCCACGCCGAGCGCATCGAAGAATATATGAACAAGCACGGCGTCGCGGAAGTGGAGTCTTTTATCGACAAGGCGCTCAGCATTCAGTACGACATTGATCAGTATGTGCCGTTCATCAAGCGTCGGAGGCCTTCGAAGAAAGAAGAAGATGACGAACGCGAAGAGATCGTCAAGATCCCCATCAAGCGCGACTACATGGAGCGCTTTGTGAACCCGCCAGAGTGGATCGAGAGACAGCGCCAAAGGCTTAAAGAGCTGCGGGAAAGACGCAAGCAGATGCGCGATGAGACCGAGCTAGAGAAGCCGCAAAAAGATATAATTGGCTTCTTGATGAGGCACGGCCACCTGGAAGATTGGCAGAAAGACGTATTAGCCATGATTCGAGAAGAGTCCCACTATTTTGTGCCGCAGCTGATGACCCGTATAATGAACGAAGGGTGGAGCTCATTCTGGGAATCGAAGCTCATGGCGGAGTTCGCGGAGCCCAACGAGTTTCTCGACCACGCCGACATGCAAAGTCGGGTGCTGAGCGGCGGCGTGCTCAACCCCTATAAGCTGGGCAAACTCATCTGGGAAGACATCAAAGAGCGCTGGGACAAGGGGAGATTCGGCCGCGAGTGGGAGCTGTGCAGAGACAAAGAGAAGAAAGAAGAGTGGGACACCAAAGCGGGACTTGGCACAGAAAAGATCTTCGAAGTGCGCCGCAACTACAACGACATCACGTTTCTTGATGAGTTCTTCACGGAAGACATCTTCGAGAAGCTCAATCTCTTCGCGTACGAATATGTGCCTGAAACCGGGGCGTATCATATCACGTCGCGAGATTTTCAAGACGTCAAAAAGAAAATACTCTTCTTGCATACCAACTTGGGCAGGCCCACCATCAAAGTAGCCACGGGCAACTACGACAACAAAGGGGAGCTTCTTTTATTGCATGAATGGAACGGCATCGGGCTGCACATGGAAGACGCCAAGGCCGTCTTGAAAAATATCTATCACATGTGGGGCCGGCCTGTGAATTTGAAGACGATCATCATGCGAAAAGTTCGAGACCCCGATCCAATGCGCAATCGTATACATCCAGACAGGCCGCTGACGGCCGTGTTGGAGCCTCAAGGCGTCATGCTGCGCTACGACGGCGAGAACTTTAGAGAGTTAGCTCTTAGCCCCGACGAAGTCAAGGACATCAAGTTCGACGAAGTAAACTACAACACCACTCCCCAAGAGTGGATCGGGTAGAAGCGCCATCCCTCGAGGCCCTTGACGGAACATTGCTCCTACGGTATAATCAACCCGACATGTCGATAGCGATATATCGATAGAGAGGGCTGATAGTGATGGACGTTCTCTTTCTGATCGGTCGGATTCTGTTTTCGGCGCTTTTTCTGATGAGCGGCGTGGGTCACTTCATGCGCCTGGAGCAGATGGCCCAATACACCAAAGCGTCGGGGGTTCCAGCGCCTAAGCTCGCCGTGCTCGGGGCGGGAGTGCTATTGTTGCTGGGCGGCTTGAGCGTGCTCTTGGGCTTCTATCCCACCAT
>FWPU01013389.1_pt1 | contig 10358 bp, 8 predicted proteins | sample 2228361 | NCBI WGS metagenome assembly FWPU01 (sample SAMEA103939777, study PRJEB20133) | metagenome | reverse complement strand
TTGCGCGCACGGAGGTTTCAAACACCCCCTCCCCTTCCCAAAATGCGTCCACAACGCGGCTTTTGTCGCGCACATTCATCAGGAACATCTTGCAATCGGCGCGGTGTACTGTTATGCCGGTAAAGCGCGTGACGTATCCCACGACCGGATGACCCGGCATAGGTTCACAGCATCGCGCGAAATGCACAGCCATATCGCGCAGTCCTTGAATGCGGATTAGTTTTGCGCGGGTTGCTTCATCTACTTTACGTACTATGGTGCGCTGAGGGGTTACCACGCGCAACGGAGGGGCGGGTGGACGCGTCTCCGGCAAGAGCGCATCCGGTTTGGACTCGGTGGACACAGGTTCCAATTTGCCGAGCTCGCGTAATCGCTGGCGGATACGTGTACGCGCCCGTCCGCTTACGACAAATTCAAGCCAGTCGCTATGCGGCGTTTGATTTTTCGCCGTGATAATTTCGACGACATCCCCGGTTTGCAGGTGATAGCGCAACGAAACCATCTTGCCGTTGATTCGGGCGCCGATGCAGTGATGGCCGACCTCGCTATGAATCATGTACGCAAAATCTACCGGCGTCGCCCCTTCCGGGAGTTCCTTAACTTCGCCCTTGGGCGTAAAGACATAGATATGGCCGACGCGGAAATCGCGCTTCATGCTCTCGAGCATTTCCATGCCTTGGGCGTCTTTAAGCCAATCATAGGTTTTGCGCAACCAGGCGAGTTGCTCGTCCAATCGGGGATCCCGGCCTTGTTCCCCCTCCTTGTAGATCCAATGGGCGGCGATACCTTCGTTCGCCTCGCGGTCCATTTCCTCCGAGCGGATCTGCACCTCCATCGGTCGCCCGTTTTCGCGCATGATCGTAGTATGAAGCGCGCGGTACATATTGAGCTTGGGCATGGCGATGTAATCTTTAAAGCGGCCAGGTACAGGCGTCCATAGGGAATGCACTACGCCGAGCGCGGCATAACAGTCGTCTTTGCCTTGGGTGATAATGCGTACACCCAGGACATCTGTGACTTCTTCAAAGGTTTTCCCCTGCTGTTGCATCTTTTGGTAAATGCTGTATAAGTGCTTGGGGCGGCCGGTCACCCGAGCCGCGATATGTTTTTCGTTCAGTTTTTTCTGCAGGAACGCAATCGTGTCGGCTAAATACGCCTCGCGATCCCGTCGCTTCATCGCCACCTGTTTGGCAATAGCCTCGTATTCGAGGGGATGGAGATAGTGGAACGCATGGTCCTCTAATTCCCATTTCCATCGGGATATACCGAGACGATGCGCCAATGGGGCGTAAATCTCGAGCGTTTCGCGGGAAATACGTAAGCGTTTTTCCCGAGGTAGCGCTGAAAGCGTGCGCATGTTATGCAAGCGGTCGGCTAGTTTGATAAGGATTACGCGAATGTCGCGCGCCGTGGCAACCAACATTTTCCGAATGTTTTGCGCCTGCTTCACCGCCCATCCTTCCGCCGAATCGGACTTGGGTGTCATGGTGGAAATTTTCGTTACGGCCTCTACCAGCGCGGCTATTTCGTCGCCGAAGGCTGCGGCTAATTCTTCGCGGGTATGGCGGGTATCTTCCAAGACGTCGTGTAAAAGGGCGGCGGCGCACGTCACGGGGTCCAACCCTAAGTCGGCCAAAATACAGGCGACCTCGAGCGGATGCTCGATATACGGTTCCCCCGATAAGCGGAACTGTCCTTCATGCGCCTTTTGCGCATAGGCAAAAGCTTTTTCGACGAGGGCTACGTCCGCCTTCGGGAAATTACTTTGAAGCTGAGTTAGAAGTTGGTTCAGGGTTGTACCCATGGAAGGCAAGTCCTAGTGAAAAATATTGTATCATGACGGTGGAATCCGGGGCTTTTATATACGCAGAGAGGATTGCGGCACTACGGTAGATTAGTGACTGAGACGGGAGGCCGCTACGAACGATTCAATTTGCATTAGCACCGTGGCTTGTTGTTTAGTATGCATGTACTCAGGCTGGTCCAAGGTTCTTCGGCTATTCACACAACGTTAGGAGGCTCACGGGATGAACAACGAAAGCACCATGACACGACGGGAATTTGCCGCTAAGACAGCGGCGGCGGGCTTTTCCATTCTGACGGCGTCCGCCGCGCAAGCCGCAAAAAAGAAAGCCGGCAAAGATGCGATAAAAATCGGGCTCATTGGGTGCGGCGGACGCGGCACCGGTGCAGCCGTGAATTGCCTTAAAGCCAATAAAGACGTTTTGCTTATCGCGCTGGCCGATGTATTTCCGGATAAACTCGAAGCATGCCGTCGAAAGATCTCATCACATCCCGCCAAGGAAGTGAAAGACCAATATGCCGTTGAAGACGACCATTGCTTCGTCGGGTTGGATGCGTATGAGAAGCTGTTGCAAACCGACGTGGATATGATTATCCATGCCACGCCGCCGTACATTCGCCCTGTGCATATCGAAGCGGCGGTCAAGGCGGGGAAACACATCTTTACGGAAAAACCTATAGCGGTGGATGCCGCGGGTGTGCGGCGCTTTATTGCCGCAGCGCGGGAGGCGGAAGCCAAGAAACTGAGTTTTGTATGCGGTACTCAACGCCGTCATCAAAAAGAGTATCTCGAAGTGATCCAACAAATTCATGACGGAGCCATCGGTGAGATTCTCGCGGGACGGGCGTATTGGTGCGGGGAATTGCCCTTTTCATATGAGCGCAAGCCTGAGTGGAACGACCTGGAGTATCGGTTGCGTAACTGGTACAACCAGATTTGGACCTGCGGCGACAATATTGTCGAACAACACATACACAACCTCGACGTCATCAATTGGACTCTGAACGCCCACCCCGTGAAAGTATTTGCGTCAGGAGGACGGGCATGGAAACCGAATACAGAACGGTACGGCGACATTTGGGACCATTTCTGCTGCGATTATGAGTACCCGAACGGGGTTCATGTTCTAAGCATGTCGCGTCATTGGGAGCGCAGCGCCGGTGGTGTGTTTGAAGAGGTCACCGGGACCAAAGGAGTCAGCCCCTGCCGTCGTCCGCAACAAGAAGGCGATCCCGATCCGTATGAACAAGAGCATGTAGATTTACTTGCGAGCATCCGCGGTACCGGCCCCTATCTGAATGAAGGGGTTCGCTGCGCCGAGAGTACCCTGACGGTTATTATGGGCCGTATGTCCGCCTATACGGGTGAGGTGGTGACATGGGACCAAGCCATGAATGCCGACGAGGACCTGGTTCCCAAAGAGCTTGACTTCAGCAAACCCTATCCGCTGGGACCTATTCCTGTGCCGGGACGCAAGCGCAACGCGTAGGTAAAAGAAGTCTATGATTGCGCGTATTTTCCCAAGAAATATGCCCGAGGATGTCACGGGGCCTCCCGGTCCGGCAGAAGAGTACACAGGGTATGCAGATGCCTTATCCGTTGTGCTGTCGTCATTTCCTGTGTAGCCTTGCGGCGAAGGTGCTGTGCGTCGCGCTATGTTTAGGCGTGTTTGCCCAAGAAGAAACGCCTCCCTCCTCCGATAACACCGAGGCGCAAAACATTCCGGTAGAGATTCGCCCGTTGTTGAAAGGTGGAGGCTTTGACCTGACCCCAGGCACCGACGAGACCCAATCTCCTCCCCCCGTAGGTTGGAGTGTAAATGAGCCCGGCCCGGGCGTACGTCTTGGGCTTTCCCGCGAACAAAAATTGAGTGGAAGCTCGGCGCTAAAAATTGAGGCGGGCGAACAACCCGCGGAGGCTGTTTCCGAGCCGATGCCCGTCGAACCAACGCTTAAGCGCGTGAATGCGTCGGTACTTGCCTACGGGTCCGAAGAAGCCACCGCTCTACTCCGTTGGCGAAAAGGCACACAAGTGCTCCGTGAGGACACGCTACCGCGCGTCGGCAAGATTCCCAGCGGTTGGCTGCGCTTTCGCTCCCAGGAGGTTACTCCGCCCGAGGGTGTGGACAATGTAGTGCTGGTGCTGTCGGTGCCGGCGCACAGCGTGACATATTGGGACCAGGCAACCATAAACGGCGAGTTCGAGCGGTTGCTGCGGGCCGGTTTGTGGCTCAATCAGTTGGGCTATGAAAAGAATGCGCCGAAGCGTTTTGTGGCGCACTGTGCAACAAAACCGCACCGTGCCGCCTTCGAAATACGCGACGAACACGATACGGTGAAGTACACGAAGGATTTGGAGGGGGGGGACCGGATCGTAGACGCTTGGGGGAATGATTGGGGCGCTTACTTTTATCGCGGCGATTTCACCGACTTCATGGAAAACGGCAAGTTTAAGGTGGTGCTTTTGTTTGATGAGGCAAAGACCGAGTCGGCTTGGTTTGAGATTGCAAACGATGTGCTGTGGCGTAAAACAGCCGGATTACAGTTACATGCACTGCGCAGCCAACGATGCGATGGAGGTGGAGGCGTCACGGATCCGTGTCACGCTCCCTCCACCGAGTTTATCCCCGGTGGCTGGCACGACGGGACACTCTGCACGAGAAACCATACCCCCGAGGTCTTTTGGTATCTCGTGGAAGGATACAGGGCGGCTCGATGGCGGCATGCCCACTTAGACGAAGACAAAAACGGTACCCCGGATGTGCTGGAAGAAATCCAATGGGGCGCCGACTATCTCACGCGCACATTGGAGGAGAACACATGGCGCGACGAGTTGGACCGGGTTGCCTCCGGTTTCGCGGCATTAACACGATTTGTGCCTGAAAACGAGACCTATCGAACCACCGCGCAAAAACTTTTAGATATGTGCCGCCGCCAGGCCCTTACCACGCCGTACGTGTTTGCGGCCGCTGTGGATCTCGCCCTGGCCACGAACAACGACGAGTACCGTACGTACGCCCAAACACTTTTTCGTGGTCCTAGTGTTGAAGCCGGTGAGATTTTTTCAGATTACGAGGACGAGTGGGGGCGGTTGGGCGCCACGTTTGAACTGGGCAAGTGGTTTATCGAAAAGGCGGACGCGCTCTTGCCGTTAGCCAACAACCCCTTCGGAGTGTACATGTACGACGTAGAGGGGACGAAGACGTTTTTTGGTACGCCCGGCAAGGAGAGTGCCATGCCGGTGGGCAACACGGCGCATATTCTGGAAGCGGCCAATCTCGCGGCGCGTGCTTTCCGATATGCCCCTAAGCCGGAATATGCCGCGTTTGTGTATGATCAATTGAATTGGCTTTTCGGCGTGAACCCGTTCGGTGTTTGCCTGATGGCCGGCGTCGGCGAAAAAAATCTACGGGCATATGCCCTGCCTTATGTATCTAAAAGTGCCGCGCTGGGGGGCATCCCGGGTATGTTAGCGAACGGGTTTACTGGACGTGCCCCGCAAGATGACCGTCCGTATGTGGACCTGGAAAGTACCGACTCGCCCGAGGTAAAAACCAACGGCGTTTCTGTACGCAACACGGCGCTGTACTTTAATACGTTGTGCCACATCAAGCGTATCCGCTACGGCGCGGAGGACGAATAACCGCGACCCGGTCGCTCGTCGGAATCGGTTGCATTGCAAAAGCAGTGCAATAATCGAACAGAGCATCAAAATCGTCTGCGCGAATCACACCAGCCCGGCGAAACGCCGCTTCGTATGCCATTTCTTCGCCGGCGAGGCTGCCGGAATGTGAAGCGGCCGCTTTTGCGCCCGCCGCGGTCGTGCCGACTTTGAGAATCACGACGGGCTTGACACTGCTTACAGCCTCTGCCGCGCGAAGGAAGCGTTTAGGTTAGCGGCGGTATCTATGAGGCCGAGGCAATTGGGCCCCAGCAATCGTATGTTATGCTCGCGGCAAAAGGCCGCCGCTTCCGCCTCGCGTTTTGCGCCTTCGGGGCCGATTTCGCGAAAGCCGGCCGCCAACACAATAACCGCCTTGACACCGCAGCGGGCGCAATCGTTGAGTGCGGAAAGGACAGCGGCGGCGGGCACGACAACAATGGCCAAATCCACAGGAGTCTCCGCTTCGACTAACAAACGGTGCGAAGGTAGACCCAAGATTTCTTCAGCATTAGGATTAACCGGGATAATCTTGCCCTGACATCCGCCTTGAATCAGGTTTTTTATTACGATATGCCCGATTTTGCCTGGATGTCGTGAAGCGCCGATGACTGCAATGCTTTTCGGCGCAAAAAACGGCGTCAGGGTCTGCAACGATTGAGGTCGAACACGGCGGGGCAGGTTCATACGCGTACGCTCACGTACGGAGTGAGGTGGATTTATTAATAGAGTTTAGTGCTTACCCGTTATAATTCGTAGTGCCTTTCTCCAATTAATTTTTAACTTTTCACGCATGGGCTGCGTTACCGGAAATGAGGCATTGTATGTCCACGTCAAAATTGTTTCAGCGTAGGTAATCGCATGACCCCGATGTTTCACTTTTCCTCCCTGTATGCCGCACATCACGTGCCGGGTTCTGTTTTCGCCCGCTCCGGGTCGTTTACTTTGTCCTGGTGCTGTGCTCGGTTCATGCAGAGGAAAAGCCGTGTGATAATACGGCTACCTCAGAGACGCGTGCGCTGTTCGCCCTCTTAAAATCTTCCGCCAAGGATTACCTGCTCGTCGGGCATCAGGACACCACGCTGTACGGCGTCGGTTGGACAGCGACGGGAACGAACGACTCGGATGTAAAACGTACCACAGGCGACTTTCCCGCCGTCTATGGATGGGATCTTTACGACGCAGACACTTGGATTGCAGGTAGCAACGGGGATGTATTGCGCGCGCACGTGCTTGCCGCTCATGCCCGTGGCGGAATTAACACGTTTTCGTGGCACTGGGGCAACCCGCTTACGGGCGGCACAGCGTGGGATACCACGCCGGCGGTACGCGCCGTACTTCCCGGCGGTGATAAGCACGCACGGCTTTGCGAGCGGCTCGACGCCATCGCCGCGTTTTTCGCCTCGCTACGCGACAACGAAGGGAAACCCGTGCCCATCATCTTCCGTCAGTGGCATGAGCATAACGGCGCATGGTTTTGGTGGGGAACACCGCACCATACCGCGCCGGAGGAATTTGCGGCGTTGTGGCGTTTTACGGTGGAGTATCTTCGGGATATTAAGCAAATACATCATGTTCTGTATGCGTGGTCGCCGAACTGGTCCTGGAAAGATGAATATTTCGTAGGCTACCCGGGTGATGAATATGTAGACATTTTTGGATTTGACGTGTATGTGCCTAAATTGGCGGGGGCTTTGCCCTCCGTGCGGCGTCTGGTTGAATATGCGGAAGCGCGGGGCAAGATACCGGCCCTCACGGAAGTCGGATATCCGGACGGTTTGACGCGGTGTACTGAAACGCGACTCTTTACCGACGACCTTTTGTATCCATTACGAGACGACCCCGTTGCGCGACGCGTGGCGTGGATATTGCTGTGGCGGAACGCCGGGCCCGACCATTTTTGGGTACCTCCTCCTGATCACCCCTTGGCGGAAGATTTTCGGGCGTTTTACGCCGATTCGTTCACCGTATTCGCGGCGGAATTGAAGGAATTGTGGGCGAAGCAGCCCTAAGTAAGGGCGGTACGTGGCGGAGAGGGTGGGATTCGAACCCACGGTACGGCATACACCGCACAACGGCTTTCGAGGCCGCCGCCTTCAACCACTCGGCCACCTCTCCGAGGCCATAGATGAACACATACGAAAGGGACAAGGCTGTCATAGGTAGGCTGCCATTGTAACAAACCCATTCCTTCGCCACCAAGCCTTTGAATGGGAAGTTCCGGGATTTTACTTATTGGGCGTAGTACGAAGGTATCGGTGGGTTTAGCGGCGAGAGCAAGGTAAAGTAGATCGCTGGATGCCTCGAAAAGACGGAGAAACGCACGGGGTGGCGGTTCGCTTACCGCCTTGCGATCCCGGGAACAGGGTGACGATCGAGTAAGAAGCAGACTTATTCTTCCATGGATGAAAAATCAAGCAGACGTGGCGAAAACGGCACATGTCCCAGCAGGTAGGCCGTGAAATTAAACCAGCGCGGGACTCGGTCGAGGATAGCACTGTCTGAAGTAACGACAATTTTTCCACACGCAATAAGAGTTTGGTCTACATGGGGTAGTACTTCGATATGCCACGGCAAGGACTGTTGCTCGGCAAATGTCCGTATGAATGCGGCCAGCCGCCCACTGTTCGAGACCGGTGCATCGAGATACCATGTCGCTTCCATGGCGCATAACGATTGGAATGCCTTAGCAATAACCTCCAAGGCTGTCGCGGTCTCCGCGACGCGCCGATAGCTTCCGTGCAAGCTGGCTAAATCGCGAATGCACCCATCTTGCGCCCGTATCAAAACCCCACCCGACAAAAGGCTCTCTGTAGTAATTAAGAGATTGTACCCGTCTATGGCCAAGGCAGCGCCGCGTACCTGGTCTTCAAGGACTTCATGGGTACGACGATGGACCCGGTCGCCCACACTGCATGCGGCACGTTGTAACGCCATGCGTTGGCGCACGCGCAATTGGTAGCGGTCGCCGACCAGTTTCAGGGCAGCCGTCTTCGTATACCCGCGCGACAATAACCAGGAGAGATCCGCACAAGCACGTTGCAGAATGGGCAAATGTTTTTCCGAGAACAGGGATTCATCCGCGGGGTGGGCTCCCCGGTGTCGTTGACGGTATGACATCGTCCCGATTCTCTCAGTTCATTGCGGGACATGGTCAGGGCCCGGCGTTCGAGGACGGATACACGTCTTCATCGCTCGGTACGATTGGCAAGTCTGCGGAATGGGCGGGGCTTGGGGGTGTTTATGAATGACCTGCATAAATTTTTCTATGGGTGCCTGCTGATCCAAGGCACTGTTCACGAGCAGAGGCATCGAGGACGTTCGCCGCGGTTTAACGTTGAGTTCCACAGAAGGACGCTCAGGAAAATCGTGTACCTCGGGTTCCCACTGTTCGCGGGTGGCATCCATGTATTCGGCTAAGTAGGCAATGACCTCACCGGCAGACCAATCCTCGCCGCGGCGAAAGGCCTTGCGCCAATCTGAGGGCAAAGGACGTCCATACAGAAACGGCAGGCGGTATACATACCATGACGCCGCCCACCATGGGTCTTTGCCGCCGCTGCGGCGGACAAGTTCCTCCGGTTTACGACTTTCTCCCACGTAGCGGGCCCAGATTCGCTTTAAATGTGCTAATTCGGTCACAGCCGGATTCCTTGTATCGGTTTGGACATCGGGGTTTATTGTACCGTGTTCAGCGGCGCGGCGTACAGATAAGCAATCGCGCTATATGGGAACATCCGTTTAGGAGAATATTCGGGACATTTTCGACGCGTGTCGGCGAAAGAGAAGCAAGGCGTTTTTAAGACCGATCGGGAAGCTACGTCTCAACGCAATTAAGAAACCGATTGCAAACGCCGCGCGCTATCTCCAGCGCAGGTGGCAATGCTTTTGGTTGTCTCTTGACCACATCCGCAGCACACACTGCGCATGGGAAAGATACGCGGGGAACCTAACAGGGATGGTATAAAGAACACGGCGGCGACATCACAATCGCTGGGCAAGATCAGAGTAATACAAATGCGGAGCCCTTCGCCTCTGTGAGACGAAGGGCTGAACACAAAACCCTCCCCTTTCCCCTCGAAGCGTCAGAGTTGGGCAATCGCACCCAGGATATTGGCCACGCCCTCGTTGACCGGTGCTTTACTTCCACCCGTGCCGTATGGATTTTCCGCGATGTACCGGATAAACTCCACATGCCCGTCGAGGTACAAAACGTTGGAACCGCCGGGAATGTGGTTGTATTCGCTCGGTACGGTGGCGACCTGGTCGAACATAATAAACACCTCGCTCTGCGCTTTAGCGGATGCTGCGGGGTTGTTAATATCCGTTATGAGAAAACGTTCGATACCTTCACGCAACCGATGGATTGTGTCTGTTTCGGCGTTGCCGGCACCCGGAAAGGCGCTTACGTCAACGTCTCGGTCTACGCGCTCATGGGGATATGGAGGGGTGGTCGGCGTAAGCAATGCCGGTACGAGCTCCGTCAATGCAAGCGCCCAAAGTTGGTCAGGGATGATCGCCGTCGGAGGTAAACCGGACCAAATGGTGCCGATGGGTTGAATCGCCCAAGGGTCAGTACTATCTACCTCGTCGAGAACCCAGCCGAGGTACGCATAACTCGCATCCACTGCTTGCACACCTTTATCCGTGTCGTCGCACGAAAGATGCAAATTTTTCTCATCTCTCCCCGGAATGATGAGGTCGTCGGGTTTTTGGTTGGCGTCTGAGGGGCAGTAAAGTACATTTGGGTCCGTGAGATACTCGGGATAGATTGTGCGCACGTTGGGGCCTGCCGCTATTAATATAGGGCCGCTCCACGTACCGGGGGGCAAGTTGGGATCACTGCAGTTCACGATATTTTCAAAAGCCGTAGCGAGCGCAAGCATGGGTGGAT
>FWPU01013388.1_pt1 | contig 10359 bp, 7 predicted proteins | sample 2228361 | NCBI WGS metagenome assembly FWPU01 (sample SAMEA103939777, study PRJEB20133) | metagenome | reverse complement strand
CGAGAAAAAGGGCATAATCTCAAATGAATTAGGCCAAAACTATGCCTATATTTAAAAAATGTCTTATTTCAGAACAACTCTATTAAGGTCAAATCAACACAGAAGGGCTAATTTCTTTACGAACTATTGTCAAGATAAACAAAAAAAATTAGGTATATTCATGGATTTTAAAATTCACACTAAAACAGTCTACAATTGCTCACTTGAAAGAGCATTTAAGGCTCCAATACTTTGTGATGTAACCAAGGTGCATACAGGATTTGGTTTAATGCCAAAAGTAATAAAAACAACCAATGACGAAGATTGGGGTAAGGTTGGTTCAATTAAGAATGTTTACGCAGCAAAATCGCTAACCTTTAGAGGTGGTGAAGTCGCAACAGATAAAATCATAGAGCGTATTGAAAATAGATATTGGAAAGTAGAAGTAGGAAATTTTAAATCTTGGATGTTGAATATTTGGAAGTTCACTTTTGAATGGACAACTACCGAGATTGAACCTAATAAAATACAAATCAATTACGACTACACTATTCACGGGAAGGGAATTTTGTTTATTCCATTTCAATGGCTTTTTGCAAATGTTTTTTACAAGAAATACATGAAACAAGTTCTCGAAAACGTGCGAAAAATGGCAGAGGGAGATGAGCCATTTCTGTATGATTAAACCAGTTCAAACTGATAACGGGTGTTTACCGCAAGTGGCGATGGTGCGCTTAATTGAAAATTTGGGCTTCGCCCACTCGAACGTGAAGGCTGAAGGTACTCTTTAGACATTACAGTTATACAGCAAAAGTCGCACGGAAGAATTCAACGCAGTGTACGGTATCTATTTTTCATTCCACAAATTCAATAGGCTCCTTCTTATCTAAGCCTAGGCGTGCCAGTAGTGCGTCGAAGAGGGAGTACATGACCGGCACGAAGATGAGCGACAAGAACATGGAGGAGCTGAGACCCCCGATGATAGCCCAGGCCAAGCCGACCTTCCAGGCGGAGCCAGCGCTGGTGGACAGGGCCAAGGGTAGCAGGCCGATGATCATCGAGAGGTTGGTCATGAGTACTGGGCGGAAGCGGAGTTTGGTAGCTTGCAGGAGCGCTTGCTTGAGGGCCATACCGCGTTGCCTGAGGTGATTGGCGAAGTCCACTACGAGAATGGCGTTTTTGCCGACCAAGCCCACCAGCATGAGCAGACCTAAGCCGGTGAATACCGTGAGGTTTTGCTGGGCCAACGCCATGGCGAGGAAGGCGCCAATGACGGAGAGCGGTATGGACAGCAGCACTACGAAGGGGTACATCCAGTTGTCGTAGAGGGCAACCATGACCAAGTACACCAACACCAGCGACGTCCACAGGGCGAAGCTCATGGTGCCCATACCCTGCTCTTGGCGCCGCAGGTCGCCGCCAAACTGGAAGTGAGCGCCGGTGGGTGGGCGTAGGGCCATGACCTTGGCCTTCACTTCGCGAGCGACCGTGCCTGTAGGGCGTCCGATGACGGAAGCCGAGAACTGAACGGAAGGCAGGCGGTCGCGCCGCTCCAATCGAGTGGGGCCGAAACCTTCGCGCACTTCTGCGAACTGGCCAATAGGCACCGGAATGCCCAACGGGTTGGTCAGGGTGAGGTTGCGGATGTCTTCGGCGCTGCGCCGGTTGAAAGCGTCGAGCACCACGCGGATAGGATATTCGTTAGCACCGTCGCGAAAACGGGTCTCGGTGTTGCCGCTAAAGGCTGTTTGCAGCGTCAGACCCAGCTGCGCCATGGTCAGGCCGTATTCGGCCATGCGTTGCCTGTCCACGATGACTTGCACCTCTGGGTTGCCTGCCTCTACGCTGGGGGTTATTTCTACGCAGCCGGGCACGGAGGCCATGGCGCGCATGATGTCGTCGGACATGGCCAGGAGGCTGTCTAGGTCAGGGCCGTTGATGCGCACCTCGATGGGCGAGAACGAAAGACCCAAGAGGTCAATGGGATTGGCCCGGATTTGGGCACCTGCTATCTTCTCTTCCAGTTGCAATTTGAACCGGCGCGCCAGTACATCGGTGGAAATATGGCGCGGGTGAGGATACGGCTCCAGCATGACCAGTATTTCAGCCACATAGGGAGCATTGAGGCCGAAGGACTTCGTGGTGGTGCCCACCGTGGTGAACAGGCGAACTACATGAGGCTGTTGCTGAAGCCACGCTTCTATTTGGCGCACGACGGCGTCCGTTTGCGCTAAAGAAGCCGTTTTGGGCAGCTCTATTTCTAAGAGGAACTCTTCCCGTTCGCCAGCCTCAATGAAGGCGTTGCCGATGAGGCCAGAGGTAACCAACCACGCAGCGCCCCCGCCCAAAGCCCCCATCAGCAGCAGTACGGCCGCCTTAGTACGCCCGCTTTGCAAGGCCCAGCTCAGCGCTCGCACAAAGCGGCTAGCAAGCCTATCGAGAAAGGCCTCAAAAGCCAGCACCGACTTGCCCGCCCAGTCGCGCCCTTCGAAGCGGTGCAACTTGCCCACGCGCGAGGCCAACCACGGCACCAGCGTGAATGACACTAACAGCGACATAAGCGTCGCCACCAGCACCGTCATGCAAAACTGGCGCAGCAGGTCGGGCACAATGCCCGTCGTGAAGATGATGGGCAAGAAAACCACCACATCCACCAGCGTGATGCTAATGGCTGTAAAACCGATTTCCTGACGCCCGTCGTAGGCTGCCTGAACGCGGTTTTTGCCCATCTCCAGGTGGCGGTAAATGTTTTCAATCACCACGATGGCGTCGTCCACCAAAATGCCGATAGATAAAGACAGCCCCAAGAGCGACATCATGTTGATGGAGTAATCCATCACCTTCATCATCACGAAGGTGCTCACGATGGAGGTCGGGATAGAGACCAGTACAATGGCCGCATTGCGCAGGCTGTGCAAGAATAGCAGCATGACCAAAGCCACCAACACCACGGCCATGAGCAGGTCATGGATGACGGCATCGGTGGCCTGCCGAATGAACACCGTGCTGTTGGAGATGACCTCGAAGCGAAGCCCTTCGGCGGCGTAGGTCTGCTCCATGTGCTGCATGCGCTCCAGCAGCAGGCGGCTCATCTCCACGGCGTTGGCGTCGCCCTGCTTGCGCACCTCTAAGGCCAGCATCGGCTCGCCGTTGCTGCGACAGAAGACCTCTGGCTCGCGCACGCCGTCTTGCACGTCGGCCACATCGCCCAAGTACACCAAGCCGCCCTGTCGCGAGCGGCCTACCACCAAGCGCCGCAGCTCCTCCAAGGAGTGGAGCTTACCGGCTAAGCGGATGCGCACCTGCGTATCGCCGCTGACCACCTTGCCCGTTGGGAAGTCTAAGTTCGACGCCTGTATGGCCTGCGCTATTTGAAGCAGCGACAGGCCGTACTGCTCTAAGCGCGTGCGGTAGATGTTCACCTTCACCTCTCGCATCTCGCCGCCCAAAATGCTCACTTGGCCCACCCCCTGCACCTGTTTCAACTCGGGCAATACGCGCTCCTTCACCAAATTGTAAAAGTCCACCCCTACGGCGTTGGCGCGCACCGCAATGCGCATCACCGGCAGCTCCGACAGGGCAAACTTGTTCACTACAGGCGGCCGCACCTCGCGCGGCAGCGTCGGCAAAATCTGGTTGATGCGCCGCTGCAGCTCCTGCACCGCCCTATCTAAGTCGGTCTCCTGGTTCAACTCCAGCGCAATGAAGCAGATGCCCTCGTTGGAGCCTATCTGGATGAGCTGTACCCCCTCCATCGAGGCCACTACGTCTTCCAAGGGCCGCGCGACGGCGTTCTCCACCTCCGCGGGCGAAGCGCCAGGGTATATGGCCGAAATCGTGATGACCGGCGGGTCGAACTTGGGCACCAGCTCGATGGGCAGGCTGAAATAACTGGCTACGCCCATGAACGTCAGGACGGCAAATACCACAATGACTAACGAAGGGCGTCGGATAGAAAGGGCGGTCAGATTCATCGGTGCTCGCGCCGGTAGTGATTTTTGGGCGGCAAAACTACGGGCATCGCGCGGCCCCGCACCGGAAAAAGGCAAAAGACGCTGCGCCCTGTCGCCGCACTATGGCCACTCCAGCGCCTCCCAAGCCTCCAGCACCAAGCGCTTCGTCCGGTACTCGCCGTACCGCTTCTCTTCCTTGTCCTTGAGCACGCGGAAGGTCTCGCCCGGAAAATCGGGCCCGCACACCTCCTCAGGGTCTAATATGCAGCGCAGGTCTTCGCTCGTCAGCCCATACAGGCGCGCGCACAGGCATCCACCCGAGCGCGCAGATGCGCGCGGCGCTCCTCGTGCCACCGAAACGGCGGCAACGGGCATCCGCCCCCGCCCTCCGGTGCCCAGTCTATTTCTCCGTAGGCTTCGGCCCACACCGGCAACTCCCACGCGTGCCCGCTTGTCTCTGTGCGGTTGTCTTCCCATTGCTGCCGCAGCCGCGCTCGCAGCACCTCATCCGCCTCCCGCCATACGTCGTCGGCAAAAGCCTTCACATCCCACGATGTGTACGTCAGCTCCAGACCCAACACCACCAACTCCTGCCGAACCTCCGCCGGTATCGAAGCTGGCGCCGGCACGGGTATTTGGTTCACGTAGTTTGAAAGGGTTCACATTCTCATGCGAGGGCTGTTTCCCAGAGCACTCGCGCTGCGCCTACCGCCGCCCTCACCGAGGCCGTTTTTGGGGAAAAACAGCCTCGGTGTTTTGGCTTGGCTTTTTGGCGCACCTGCACCCACGGTGCTCCAGCTTGGACCTGGCATGTGCCCGTTTCGCCCTGGGGGCTTAATAGTGGCGTGAGCGGCACCGCAGGGTCGCCGTGCTTGCAGGCGCGGAGGCGGAAGGCTGCTGTTTCGCCATTATTAAGGCCCGAAAGCGGGACGAAAACACGCCCGGGGCCAAACAGGAGCAGCGCGCCCAACTACTACGCCCGCAGCAGCCGCTCCGAAGCCGGCAGCCGTTTTTTCAACCCAAAAAACGGAGGTGAGAAAGGCGGCGAGAAAGTGGCCGGCTCTACTCATCACTTATCACTTTTCACTTCAAAATAGTAGGCTCTGAGGGCGCTTTAGAAAATATCATTCATCATTCATCACTCATCATTCATCATTCATCATTCATCACTTTTCACTTCAAAATGAGAGGCCCTACGGACGTTTTGGAAAATGTACCCTTTGCAATCACGTAGAAAAAATTCAGGTGGGTGCATTCTTTCTTTCTTGTAGCGGTCTCCAGTACCGCCTGATGATATTGTAGAATGTCAACTATTGCGCTGAAATTTGGGTGATAGACCTAACAGTGAGCCGCTTCTGAAAAGATCGGTTCGCAGGCGTTCATGCGCATTTCGCGGCGAAGCGAGTGCTCAGGCCAAAAGTCTATGTTTTTGCAAATGTCTTGCAAATCAGGCGAAGATTTTTGCACGGCGGTATTCTGCTCGTCGTCGTCGAAGGATTTGCCAAAAAAGGAACCGCCGCCTGCTGCGCAACAAGGGGGTAGCAGGCGGCGGCTGAGTAGCAGGGCGGGCAAGCGCCTTAGGGCTTGAGAATGATAAGCCGCTTGGTGCTGATGATTTCGCCCTTGCGGTTAGAGAGGCTGTATAGGTAGGTGCCCTTGCTGAAGTCGTCTAAGTCGAGCCTGATAGTGCGTTTGCCAGAAGCCTGAAAGGTCTCTTTCCATACGACCTTGCCGACGAGATTGAAGATCTTCAGCGTGTACTCGTCGTTAGGCAGGTTGGTGCATTCGAAGCGCACTTTATCCACGGCCGGGTTGGGCAAGGCCTGCACGTTGGCCGTACCGGGCGCGTCCTCTAGGTCGAGGGTTACCGAGCTGGTCAGCGGCAAGCTCTTGAAGCGCACGGTACGGACGGTGTCCCCTGTGAAGTTGGCCGTGATGGTCAGCAATTCCTCCTTGTAGCCATTGCCAAAGAAGCGATAGATGACTGAGGAGTCGGCGCCAGTAAAGCCACCGAGGGGGGTGGCCCCCAGTAAGGCTGTGATGTCCACCCAGATAGGGAAGACCCCACCCAGGCGGGCCTCTATGAAGTTTTGCGTCTTATTGACGCGCTTTTGCCGCAACACCGGGATGAAATCCTTAGCATTGGGAATTTTTAGCCCCCCCCAGGCATCCACCGTGTCGGCATTCTGTACGCGCACCCGAACGCGCACCGAGTCAATGAATTGCGCGCCGGGAATGTTGGCCAGGATGGAGTCGAAAAACGGCGGCCAATCCGATACTGCAAAGGGTATGGTCAGGTTGGTCGTTTGGCTGTGGATGGCGCCATAATTCAGCGGCGCGCGGCGCTCCACCAGTGCAGGGCCGTAGCGTCCGGCGGCGGTGGGGGCAAAGGGTATGGCCGCTGCTCCGCCGATGAAGCCCATGAATTCAAACTGGGTATTGGTAACGTTGTAGTAAGACTCTCCACCGCCAAAGGTTTTCACCAGCAGGTCAGCCCCAGAGAAGGTTGGCGCGTGGGTACCGGTCGAGGCAGGCAGAAAGACCGTCTGCGTGTTTTGGGTGCCCTTGAGGTTGGAGAAGTCCCATTGCTGGTTTTCGCCGGGCGGTGTGATGAGGTCGAGCGCCGAAGCCGGTGGGGTGGCATCCAGAGTATAGCGCAGTGTGTCGCCTGCCACGGGAAAATAGTCAGCCGTGATAGTGATTTGGGCCACTGCGTTGAGCCAGAGCGTGGAGAGTACAGCGAGTAGCATTCCTTTCATAAAAGTGGGAGTGTGGGTAAAAGGTTCTATCGAAAAGGGCCAACCTTCGTGGGCTGGGCCTCAAAGGTAAGGTGCTTTTACGGGCTTTCGAGTTGCGCTCGTTGTTCAAAAATACGAGCTTCGACATTTCACGGACGAACAGCCCATTGATGCAGCCGAAGATTACAGGGCCTGAAGTTCGACCAGTTTTCGATAGAAGCCATCGCGCTGAATGAGGTGCTCATGACGCCCGCGCTCGATGATTTGCCCTCGGTCGAGCACGATGATTTCATCAGCGTGCTGCACCGTACTCAGGCGGTGCGCAATTACGAGCGCGGTGCGGTTTTGCAACAGCCGTTGGAGTGCGGCCTGCACCACTTGTTCTGACTCGCTATCCAAGGCTGAGGTGGCCTCGTCGAGGATGAGGATGGGCGGGTTGCGCAGCAAGGCTCGGGCGATGGTCAGACGCTGCCGCTGTCCTCCGCTAAGTTTGGTGCCTCGGTCTCCGATGTTGGTCTGGTAGCCCTCAGGCAAGGCCTCGATGAATTCGTGCGCATGGGCAGCACGCGCAGCCGCCTCCACTTCAGCGTCCGAGACGCCCTCCAGCCCGAAGGTGATGTTGTTGCGCACCGTGTCATTGAATAGGATGGCCTCCTGGCTGACGATGCCCATCAGTCCGCGCAGGTCGCGCAAGCGCAGGTGGCGGATGTCGGTGCCATCGAGCAGGATGTGGCCCTCCGTTACGTCGTAAAAGCGCGGCAGCAGGTCCGCAATGGTGCTCTTGCCCGCTCCGGAAGGCCCTACCAATGCGATGATCTTGCCTTTGGGAATGGTGAGGTTGATGCGGTACAGAGCGCAGTTTTCGGCGTTCGGATATTGGAAAGAGACCTCCCGAAACTCGATGCTTTCCGAAAAAGTGCGTATCGGCACGGCATCGGCCCGGTCGCGAATGGTTACCGGCTCTGCCCACAACGCCTCTACGCGCTCTAAGGCTCCTAAGCCCTTTCGGATGCTGTACGACGCCGCGCCCAGGCGCTTAGCTGGCTCAATGATGTTATAGAATGCGTATAGAAAAGTGATGAAAGTAGGCGCCGTCATGGCCCCCTCAAACACTTGGCGGGCCCCAAACCATAAGATGACAGCCACCGCCACAATACCCAAAAACTCCGACAGTGGAGAGGCCAAATCGCGCCGTCGGCTGATGCGCGTCAGCAACGACGCATAGCGCGCGTTCTCGCGCTCGTAGCGCGCCTGTTGCCAATGTTCCGCATTGAAGCCCTTAATGATGCGCAGCCCTCCGAGCGTCTCCTCCAACACTGCCGACACTCCACCTAAGTACCCTTGCGCTGTGTGCGACTGCCGCCGAAGCGCCAAACCCACGCGCCCAATGACCAAACCCGAAAACAGCATCAGCACCAACGCAAAACCCAACAGCGCGGGCGACACGTACAGCATGAATGCCAAACTGCCCACAATGACGATAGGGTCGCGTGCTACCGACTCCACAACCCCGATAATGCTGGTATCCACCTCCTGCACATCGGCAGAGACACGGCTCATTAGGTCACCTTTGCGCGCCTCCGAAAAATAAGACAGCGGCAACTCCAAAATCTTTGACACCACACGGTTGCGCAAATCGCGAACTACTCCATTGCGCACCGGTGCCAAAAAATAAAGCGATAGATAGCGAAAGAGGTTCTTGCCTAAAAAAGTGAAGACCAACAACCCGCACACAAGCAAAAGTGCATACTCCCGCCCTTGCGTGCGCACCAATTCTGCAAAGTAACTGCTCACCGTCTGCTCCGCTGCCCGAAAGCCCGTTGCTTCGCGCAACACCTCTCTATTGTCGGCTGCCTTGCTCGGCATATCGAACAAAATCTGTAGAAAAGGCTGCAGCACCGGAATGCTCACCACCAAAAACAGCGACATGAGCACGTTGCTGACCACTGCCAACACCAACAGTCGCTTGTAAGGGCGGAAATATGTCAGTAAACACAGCATGAATTTAAGCGCTTTTCAGCCACAGCCGAAACTTCTCCGTTGCAATGGCCCGGTGACTGATGCGGTTCTTCACCTCCTCCCCCAGCTCCGCAAATGTCTGCTCATAACCCTCCGGAATGAAGACGGGGTCGTATCCAAAGCCACCCTCTCCGCGCTTCTCGGTGGCGATGCGCCCCTCGCATATGCCCTCGATAAGCATCTCGCGCTCTCCAAAAGCACATGCAATGATCGTGCGAAAGCGCGCCCGACGACTGCGGTGCCCCGCCAACTTCAACAACAGCAAGGCCATGTTTGCCTCCGGGTCTTTGCTCTCTCCGGCATAGCGCGCCGTGTGCACTCCCGGTGCGCCGCCCAGCGCCTCTACCTCCAACCCTGTGTCCTCGGCAAAGCAGTCATAGCCGTAGCGCTCCTTCACGTAGCGCGCCTTCAGCAGCGCATTGCCTTCCAGCGTCGCTTCTGTCTCCGGTATTTCTTCCGCGCAGCCGATATCTTTTAGCGTTAGTATCCTGTAGTCAGGCCCGAGTATTTGCGCTATCTCCCGCGCCTTGTTCGGGTTGTGCGTCGCAAAAACCAGGGTAATGGTGTGGGTAGTCATCCTACGTTGTGTCTATTTTGGCCCGCAAAAGTAGGAATTCGACGAAAAGGCCCTGATTGCAAATTGTGGGTAAAGTCCTTTTCTTTGTTTTTTTATTTGGCAATAATCCATCATAATATCTTCTCGTTTTTTAAAAATGATGATATTCGGAACGATACATTGAATTTAAAGCCTTTAGCCTATCGTACAAAACCGTGGAGCACCACACCCTTACCGTAAGCCGCACAGCCCACTATTACACCTTAGGCACTCCTGGCCCTCACGTGCGCCAGCTGTGGATCGCCTGTCATGGCTACGCCCAGTTGGCCAGTGACTTCCTCCAACTACTACAGCCCCTCGACGACGGCAGCCGCCTCATCGCCGCTCCCGAAGGACTGAACTATTTCTACAAGAAAGGCTTCGATGGCCCCATCGGCGCCAACTGGATGACGCGCTACATGCGCGATGACGCTATCGCCGACAACGGCGCCTATCTCCAAAGCCTCCTTCACCGCCTCATGTCCACACTACCACCCGACGTGCGCCTCGTCCTCTTTGGCTTCTCCCAGGGCGTCGCCACCCTGTGCCGATGGGTCGTGCGTTACCACCCGCCCTTCCACGACCTCCTCCTTTGGGCCGGCCTGCCACCAGAAGACATCTCCTATCGCGAACACACCGCCTACTTCGCCGAACGCCATATGCATCTCTTCTTTAGCCCCGACGACCCCTTCCTCACCCCTGAGCGCCGCAGCGTCGTCCAGCACATCGAGGGCCGCGACGGCATCTTCTTCCACAAAACCACCTACCGCGGCGCTCATGACATCCCACCAGAGGCCCTCCTCGCCGCCGCCCAAAACTTGCGCTGAGCCAGTGGGCCTCTGCACGGCTGCACTTTCCTTTCTCTCCTCCGTTTTTTTGGGGGAAAAACGGGACCGCCGTCTGGTGCAAACCCTCTTAGCCCACGTCCATCTTGCGCGGCATCTGTTTGGCCGGGCGTGTTCTCAGCCCGCTTTTGGGCCTTAATAATGGCGCAGCAACAGCCTCGCATCGCCGCGCTTGGCCAGGGCTTGCCCACATCAACGAACTACTGCTCCCGAAGCGTGCGCACTTCGTC
>FWPU01013384.1_pt1 | contig 10362 bp, 11 predicted proteins | sample 2228361 | NCBI WGS metagenome assembly FWPU01 (sample SAMEA103939777, study PRJEB20133) | metagenome | reverse complement strand
TCGGTCATCCAATGGTCCGACCAAAAGCATCGCACGCCCGCAGCCGCCGCGTCAAGGGGCTTCTTGGTCACCTCCTGGCCAGCGGAGCTGTACGCTCCCGCTGAAGCCCGGAAGCGCGAAGGTGGCCGACCAGGCCCATCACCCCCCGTGGCGCCAGAATCATGATACCGACCAGGATCAGACCCTGGATCAACAGGCTCAGTCCACCGTATCTCGCCAGCAGGAAATGCAAGAACAGAACGACAGCCGTGCCCGCGAAGGGACCCGTTTCCGTTCCCATGCCGCCTATCACGGTGCACAGGATCACGATCATGGTCCACCGCACGCTGAACGCACTCCAGGGTTCCACATAGCCCTGATACAGGTAGAATACTCCGCCGGAGAGTCCGGTCACGAACGCCGCAATGATGAACGCATACAGTTTCAGCCGGAAGACGTCAACGCCGGAGCTGGCAGCGGTCCGGTCGTTGTCGCGAATCGCGGTGATCCCCAGTCCGAACCGCGTATTCAGGAGCACTCGCATCAGGACCGCCGAGGCGACTCCGACGGCTAGGGCCAGCCAGTAGAGCTCCGCCATGGAGATGCCGCCGATGCCCCTGATCACGTACCCTGCGCCCCTCCCCTGGAGTTCTCCGCCAATCGGCCTCCACAGCAGGAACAGGGTGCGCAGCGCCTCCGGGATGACTAGCGTGGCGATGGCGAAATACATGCCCTTCAGCCGGAAGAGCGGCGGAGAGATGGCCAGCGCAAATATTGCGGCAAGCACAGCCCCGGCGACAATCCCTAGGGAGTAAGGGAGATTTACCCATGTGGCCACGGCCAGGGCGTACCCGGCCAGCCCGATGAAGGCGGGCTGGCATAGAGAGACAAGCCCGGAGTAGCCCGCCAGCAGATTCCACATGTTAGCCATACCCAGGTAGAGAAAGAAGTACACGAGGTACAGCAGCCAACTGCGGGGGGCGCCTGCAAGTGGCAAGGCCGCCAGCAGGAGCAGGCCTGCGGCGAACCCGGGCAGCTGGGCGGGTCGTGGCCTGCTGATCTCCTTCCCCTCCCTTTAGCGACCGAAGAGACCCTGCGGCCTCAGGGCAAGCAGCACGAGCACCGTGAGGTACACCGGCATCATCTGAGCGGCAGCGCCGAAGAAATGTCCTCCCAGCGACTGTGCCAGCCCGAGCACGATGCCGGCCAGGAAGGTGCCCAGCATGCTGCCGAGACCGCCGATGATCACGACCCCGAAGGCGATGATCAGGTAGGCCACTCCCGACGAGGGCGTAAAGGGGAAGGTCAATCCCAGGAAGACCCCCGCGACGGCGGCCGTGGCAGTGGCCAGGCCGAAGGCCAGCGCGTGGATAAAGTCGGTATTGATCCCCATAAGCTGGGCGGCCTTCGCGTCCTGGGCAGCGGCTCTGATGGCTCTGCCCAAGTAGGTCCTCTTGAGGAACTCATGGAACGCAACCATGACGACGGACGCAGCCACAAGGTCGAGTAGATAGACCAGTGGGATGTCGGATCGTCCCAGCCGAACACTGGCCAGCATGTACGGCGTAGTCAAGCCGCGAGATAAGGGAGACCAGACGATCTGGATGGCGTTCTGCAGGATGATGGAGATCCCGAATGCCACGATAAGCGGCGTCTCTGCGGAAATCCTCGAGGCACGCTGCAGCAGTAACCTGTGCAGGCCGAATCCGAAGACGCCGAACCCCGGGATTCCCACCATCAGGCTGAGGACGGGGTCCAGCCCCGCCAGGGTGGAGGCGGCATAGGCGGCGTAACTGCCCAGCACCACCAAGTCGCCGTGGGCCACGTTGATGAGCCTCATCACGCCGAAGACAAGGGACAGACCCAGGGCTACTAACGCGTAGAGGCCTCCCAGCAGAGCGCCCATGATCACAGGTGCCACCAGGTCGGTGAAGACCACCGGGATCACATCTCTTCACCCGTCGCGGGACCGGCGCTGCCATCACCCGAGAGAGCAACAGATCGATGCTCTCAGACGCCGAAGTAGGCGCGCCTGACCTCCTCGGTCTCCCGGAGGACGGCCGCGTCGCCACTCAAGACGATACGCCCCTTCTCCAGAACATACGCCCGATCCGCTTCCAAGAGGCTCTGCTTGACGTTCTGCTCCACAAAGAGGATGGCCACGCCCCTGGCCCTGATCTGCTTCAGCGTGCGGTAGAGCTCACTGACCACAATCGGGGCGAGCCCGAGCGACATCTCGTCCAGGAGCAAGAGCGAGGGAGCTGACATCAAGCCACGCCCCAGCGCCAGCATCTGCTGCTCTCCGCCGCTGAGGGTCTTCGCCAGCTGGTGCTTCCGCAGTTCCAGCCTGGGAAACAGCTCGAAGACGGTTTGAAGATTGGCCTCTCTCCGTGATCGCGCACGGCGGTTGTAGGAGCCCAGGATGAGATTGTCCATCACGGTGAGGTCGGGAAAGATCCGTCGCCCCTCGGGCACGTGGGCGATCCCCAGCTCGACGGTATGCCACGGGTCGATCCGGGTGATGTCTCTCCCCGCAAATTCGATCCGGCCATGGGCGGGCCGCAGGAATCCCGAGATAGTGTTCAGCACCGTCGACTTGCCGGCGGAGTTGGCTCCGATGAGGGCGACCATTTCGCCGGCGCAGACATCCAGCGACACACCCCACAGAGCCTGGAAGGCCCCGTAGCAGACATCAACGTCGAGCATCCTGAGGAGGACCTTCTGCGGTTCTCCGCCCGCCATACCGCTGCTACTGCCCCAGATACGCGGCCATCACGGCCTGGTTCCTCATGACCTCGTCGGGAGTGCCTTCGGCAATCTTCGCGCCCTGCGCCATGACCACGACGCGGTCGACGGCGTCGGTGATGACCCGCATAACATGCTCGACCAGCAGAATGGTCACGCCCGCATCGCGCACGCGCTTGAGCGTGGCCAGGAACCTGGAGATTTCGGTTTCGGTTAAACCGGCGCCGACCTCATCCAGCAACACCAGCCGGGGTCTGGTGGCGAGACTCCTGCCCAATTCTAGCCTTCGCAGGGCGTCGCCCGGCAACGCACCGGCCGGCGCGTCCTTCCACTCCGCGAGGTCGAGCATTTCCAGGATCCTGGCCGTCTCCACTTCCGCCTCTGCTCCGCGGAGCCGGGCTCCAAAGGTGGCAGCCACCAGGACGTTTTGCCGGACGGTCATGTTTGTGAAGGGCTGCGGGATCTGGTACGTTCGGGCGATGCCCATATGGCAGACCTTGTGTGGGGGTAGCCCGGTGGTGTCGTGCCCGCGAAACCTCACAGTCCCGGAGTCGCACCGGTGCTCGCCGGAGATGATGTTGAGCACGGTGGTCTTGCCGGCGCCGTTGGGACCGATGAGCCCGACAATCTCGCCCGCCTGGACGTGGAAGTCCAACTCCCGCACGGCCACCAGACCTCCGAAGCGCTTGGTAAGCCGGGACACCACGAGGATGGGCGTCTCCACCGTCACCACCGTTGGACGGAGGGGACCTGGCAGTCCACCGAGACAGCCGGGTCCCCTCTCCGCGCTCTCCCCTGCAGCAGACCCCCGGACCGCTGCCTCCTTACCTGGAGGGGATGGGGAAGAGCGGTTCAGCAGTGGCCTTGATGAAGTCGTGCTTCGAGAAGACCACAGGCAACTCCCACACCCATGGCTTGTCCGTCTTCTTCCATTGCCCGAAGACCAACGGACCCCGGCTGAATTGGTTTTCGTCGAACTTGACTCGGTGCGCGATGGTGAGCAGGTCGGTCGTCGCCAGAGCAGCGTTGACCGCTGGTCCGTCCAGCGTTCCTGCTCGCTGGATGGCGTCGATGAGGACCTGGATGATGCGATATCCCGGACCGATGTTGCGGTTCAGCGGCCGCTTCTTCTCCGTCGTCCACCGCTCGGCGAGAGACTGCGGGGTCGTCCCGCCGATCCCGGGGGAGTCTTGGAATGACGGATCCCACCAGATCTCCACGCCCACACCCAATGGCAGATCTCCGCCCCACGCCGAGACGTCTTCGTAGAAAAGCGGCGCGCGGCCGATGGAGATCATCTTCGGCCGGAATCCCAGCGTCGCGGCCTGCCGCAAGAGTGTGCCCGCGAAGGGGGCCGGGGCATTCCCCCAGAGGATCTCAGCCCCTTCGTCCTTCCAGCGGCGGAGGATCGAGCTGAAATCCGTGGTATCCATGGGAGCCAACCCGAGCTTCCGCTCCGTGCCGATGACGGTGTATCCCCACTCCTGAAGCGTCTTCGAGAAGAGTTCAAACCAGCCCACGCCGTCGGGGTCGTCGGAGGCAAACACGGCAACCTTCTTGTTGGTTTGGCCGCCAAAGAGGTCCAGCATCGCCTTCCACGTGTCCACAATGGTGTATCCCGGCACCGCACGGAAGTCGCCTGGGGGTGCCGGCGTGACGATGGCGAACAGGCCTGTGGCCCACGTGTACTTCCACCGTCCTTCCGCCTGATTGCGCATGGCGGTGAAGGGCTCCAGCGGTCCGGTGGACATCACATAGGGGATCTTGTACCGATCGGCGACGGTAGCCACGCCGGGGTGCATGGGAGGAGGCTGATCGCCTGCTCCCAGGAAATGCACTTTGCTCCGGACGATGAGGTCTTCGGCCAGCGCACCCGCCTTGGCCGGGTCACTCTCGGTGTTCACCACAACCAGCCGCAGCGGGATCTTCCTCCCATACTGTCTGACCTGCACTCCCCCCTGTCGGTTGATATCATCCACCGCAGCCTGCATGCCAAATGTGAAACCTTCGCCGAAGCCGGCGTAGATGCCGGTCAGCGGCGCGGGCACGCCGATAAGAATCTCCGTCGGCGCTGTCGGCCGGGAGGGACGGAAGACGACGAATAACACAACCGCCAGCGCGACCACCAACACCGCCAGAAACGCGATTGTGCGCTTCCTCATGACTCACCTCCGCGCGAGAGTGGGCTTGGGGAAGGGGTGCCTATGAGGATCCAACGGCCCGGGTGCCGAAGGCCCCTGCAGCAGGTGTGAGGGTGCGCCTTGACGCGGCCCATGTGGGTGCTATATCTGTTCTTAGCATGAAACGATCGTTTCGTCTAGAGAGACGCCCTTGAGCAAGCCGGCACACACCCCGCCCGGGCCGTGCATCCTTCTCCCGGTGGCCCTCCCCTTCATCCTCGCGACCCAGCCGCAGCGGGCTTTCGCGGTTCCACAGCAAAAAGCGCCGGCCGACGGTGCAGTATGGTCCAGACGGTAGGCAAGACGGGATATGCCGTCCGGTCGCTGGCGCGCGGCCTGCTCATCCTGAGCTGCTTTACGGTTGAGCACCCCGAGTGGGGCGTCAGCGACCTCAGCCGACAGGTGAAGCTGGACAAGGCCACGGTCTTCCGTCTGACGAAAACCCTTGAGGCCGCGGGGTTCCTGGTTGCGGACCGTGGCAATGGCAAGTACCGGGTCGGACCAGCCTTGCTCCGGATCGCCTACGTGGGCATTCTCCAGTCGGAGCTGCTGCGCGTGGCCCGCCCGTTTCTGGAGCGACTGGCCCAGGAGACCGGCGAGAGTGTGGACCTCGCCGTCTGGACCGACGAGGGCGTGCTGTTCGTGGACCAGGTGCGCACATCCCGACCGTTCAAACCCGTGTCACGGGTGGGACGCGTATTCACCGACTTGAGCAACGCCCACAGCAAGGTCTTCCTCGCATTCATGCCCGAGGACAAGCGGTCGGCGATGCTCCAAAGGCCTCTTGCGGCTCTGACGCCGTTTAGCATCACTGATCCGCAGCGACTGGCCGCGGAGATCCGCGCCGTCGCTGCCCAGGGAGTAGCCTACGACCTCCAGGAGCACACCGTCGGCGTGTGTGCGGTGGCGGCGCCCATCTGGGGTCCGCCGGGCAGGATTCGGGCGAGCCTTGCCGTGGTGGCGCCGGCCGATCGTTTCGGCCCATCCGAAGCGGCGTCGTTTGCTGCGGCTGTGCGGAAGAGTGCCGCAGCCATATCCCGCGAACTGGGTTACCCGGCGGCATCACAGCCAACGCCCGGTTGACGGCGTCTGGCGAATCGATGAAGTGGTCGGAGGGGGTCTATGGAGAAGCTGGAAGCGGCATTCGGCGTGAGTCTGGAGGGTCCCTACTTTTCGCCGGGCCGATGGGCATCCCCGCTCAACTACCTGCCCGAGGTGCGCGGGCAAATGGCCCTCCCGGCGCGGCTGACCATCCACGACGTAACCCTGCGGGACGGAGAGCAGACGGCCCGTGTGGCGTTTACGGTGGAGGAGAAGCTCTACCTGGCCGTGGAGATGGACCGCCTGGGCATTCCCTCCATCGAGCCCGGGCTGCCCGCGACCGAGGAGGACCGCGAAGTCATCCGCACGCTTTCACAGATGAAGCTGCGTAGCCGCGTGACGCCCCTGGTGCGAGTCCGGGAGGACGACCTGCAGGCGGCCATCGCCGCCGGTGCGCCGGCCATTGTGCTCGAGTTCGGAATCAACCCTTACCTGGTGAAACACGCGTACAATCTGACCCCGGAAGCGCTGATCAACCGGGTGGTGGAGCTCAGCCACCGGGCGAAGGATGCGGGGATGTACGTGGAGTTCATGGGCTGGGACACCTTCCGCATTCCCAGCCTCGAGTACGTCAAACGGTTCTTCGGAGAGATCATCGAGCGCGGACGGGTGGACCGCATCACCGTCTCAGACACCTTCGGCATGGCGCATCCACTGGCCATGCAGTTCTTCATCCGGCAGCTCCGTGCCTGGTTCCCCGAAACTCCGCTCGGCCTGCACATTCCCAATGAGTTCGGCCTGTCGACTGCCAGCGCGCTGACGGCGATCGCCTCGGGGGTCGACGAGGTGCATTGCTCCGTGAACGGCCTGGGCGAGCGCGCCGGCAACGTGGCCACCGAGGAGGTCGCCGTGGCGGCGGAGTACCTGCTCGGCGTGCCGACGGGAATTCAATTGCAGGGGTTGACCCGTCTGTCTCAGATGGTGGCGGAAATCTCGAAGGTCAGACCGGCGACGAACAAGCCGATCGTGGGCAGCCGCCTGTTCGAGGTGGAATCGGGCATCATCATCCACATCCTCAGGCAGTTTCAGGAGACCCCGATCGGGATCCTGGGCATGATGCCCTATCCTCCCACACTGGTGGGGCAGGCCGGCGTGGAGTTCATTGCCGGCCGGGGGAGCGGTCACAACTTCGTGGAGATGCTGCTGGCGGAGATGGGAAGGACCGCCTCCAAGGAACAGGTCGCCGCCATCGTGGAGCGGGTCAAGCACACCGCCTTGGTGCTGAAGAATGGGCTCCCGCGCGACCTCGTGGAGGGCATCGTGGCGGAGACGCTTGACGGCAGAGCGTCGACCGGTAAGGAAGGGAGTTAAGGATGGCCTCGTCGACGGACATGCTGGAGTTCTACGACCTGAGCCACCCATGGGGGCACGACGCCCCCCTTTGGCCATACTTTCCGGACATCAAGATTGAGCGGTTCCACTACCACGCCAAGTCCGGGGTACTCTCCCAGCAGATCACCACGTTCATGCACTCTACGACCCACACGGATGCCCCCGTGCACGTCATTGAAGGTGCCCCCTCCATGGATCAGGTGCCGTTGGATCGCTTCTTTGGCACTGCGGTGGTGGTCTCCATTCCGAAGGGCAGGTGGGAGAAGATCATGCCCGAGGACCTGGAGAACGCCAGGCCCCGGATCGAACCCGGAGACATCGTCATCATCAACAGTGGGTGGCACCGGTACTACGGCGACAGCCGCACGTACTTCGCGTATTCGCCGGGGCTGTACCGTGAGGCGGGCGAGTGGCTGGTGGCCCGTGGGGTCAAGGCCGTGGGGGTGGACCAGCAGGCGCTAGACCACCCCCTGGCCACGGCCATCGGGCCCCACGGCCCCGGCCCGCTCCTCCCCGACGTGTGTGAGGAGTTTCGCCGCGAGACGGGGCGGCGCGTCGAGGAGGTTTTCCCCGAGTGGGAGCCGTGCCACCGGCTCCTGCTGGGCAACGGGATCGTGGGATTCGAGAACGTCGGCGGGGACATCGACAAGGTGACTGGCAGGCGGGTCACCATCGCGGCCTTCCCCTGGCGTTGGGTGGGAGGCGATGGCTGTATCGTGCGCATGGTGGCCATGCTGGACAAGAGCGGCACATTCCGCATCGAGAGGGCTTGACCATGAAGGTCACGAGGATCTCCCAAGCCGTTAAGTACACCCCGCCAAAGCACACGGAGACCGTCCACGCCATGCACCTCCAGCACGCGCGTCTGGGGTGCGGAGCTCCATTTTGGGTCGGACTCTCCTACTACCTGCCGGGGGCGAAGGCGGAGTGGGACGCCAGCCCGTTGGACAAGATCTACGTCGTCCTGGAAGGGGAGCTGACCGTCGCCCTCGAGCACGAGGAGGTGAAGCTTCAGCCGCTGGATTCCATCTGGATCGGTCCCAACGAGAAGCGCGAGGTGCGCAACGACACCAACCGGGTGGCCTCGATGCTGGTCATCATGTCCTACCCGCCTGGTTGAATTCGAGGGCGGCGAAGCATGACGGCGCCTGGCAGCACAGCACGTCTCTTCAATATAGAGGGCGCAGTCGCGCTCGTCACCGGTGCGACCGGGGCCCTTGGCTCGGCGGTGTCCCGGGGGCTGGCGGAGGCTGGAGCCCGGGTCATGCTCACCGGCCGCAGGGCGGAGACTCTCCAGCCCCTCGCTGCAGAGATCGCCGCCAGCGGCGGCATCGTCGACTTCTGTGCCGGCCAGCCCGACCAGGTTGGCGATGTGCGGCGCGTCGTGGAGGCCACGACGGAGCGCCTGGGCGGCATCGACATTCTAGTCACAACCCAGGGCATGAACAACCCCAAGCCCATCATCGAGCAGCCCGTGGAAGAGTGGGAGGCTATTGTCGACTCCCACCTGAAAGCCACCTGGCTGTTCTGCCGGGAAGTCGGCCGGGCGATGATCAGGCAGGGACGGGGTGGCCGGGTCATCCTGATCGGGTCCCAGCGCGGCGAGCTGGGCATGCCAAACTACTCCGCCTACTCCCCCGCGAAGGCGGCGATCCACCTCCTGACCAAGACCCTGGCCTGGGAGTGGGGCCCGTACGGCATCCGCGTCAACTGCATCGCCCCCGGGCTCTTCCGGTCGCGGCTGACGGAGTGGATGTGGGGCGATGAAGAGGTGTACAAGAGGCTTCTCACCCGCATCCCCATTGGGCGGCTGGGCGAGCCCGACGACATGGTGGGGGCTGTGATCTACCTGGCTTCGCCGGCGTCGGACTTCGTGACCGGCGCCGTGCTACACGTGGACGGCGGCTACACGGCAGGGTAGGCGCGCCATGCCCACAGAACGGGTTACCGTGGTTGGGGCGGGACTGATGGGGCACGGCATCGCCCAGGTCTTCGCCACGGCCGGCTATTCCGTCTGGCTGGTCGAAACCGACCCGTCGGTCCTGGCCTCCGCGGCGAACCGCATCAGGGAGAACCTCTCTGGGATGGCCCAGTATGGGCTTGTGGAGAGCGCGGAGATCGATACGATCTTGGGGCGCATCACCACGACCGCCGATCTGACGCAGGCGTGCCACGGCTGCGACGCCGTCATCGAGGCCGTAACCGAGGAAGCTGCCATCAAGCAACGACTGTTCGCGGACCTCGACCGATATACTCCCCCGCAGGCGGTGCTGTGCACCAACACATCGGCGATCCGCATCTCCGAAATTGCCCGGGGAGCGACGCGCCGGGAACGTATCCTGGGAACGCACTTCTGGAACCCCCCGTTCCTCATTCCGCTGGTTGAGGTCGTGTCAGGCGAGGAGACGGCGGAGTGGGCTGTGGAAACGGCGGAAGGTCTCCTGAAGCGGGCCGGCAAGCGTCCCGTGCGGGTCAGGCGGGACGTCCCTGGATTCATCGGCAACCGGCTGCAGCACGCCCTGTGGCGCGAAGCCTTCGCTTTGATCGACGCCGGCGTGTGCGATGCGGCCACGGTGGATGAGGTCGTGTGCAACGGATTCGGCCTGCGTCTGCCCGTCCTGGGGCCGGTGGCGAACGCCGACCTGGTCGGCCTAGACCTCACCCTTGCCATCCACGACTACCTGCTCGGGCACCTGAGCACGGCAACGACTCCCTCACCCACCCTGAAGGCGCTGGTGGAGGAGGGTCACCTGGGGTTCAAGACCGGCCGGGGCTTCCTGGAATGGTCTGACGCCGCCAAGGCCTCCACCCAGGAACGGCTCAGGCACCACTTGATGAAGCTGCTCGCGGAGCGAAAACGCTCCGGTACGGCCTGACCAGGAACGCAGCGGGGAGGGCCCCACCAGGGGCCCCGCGGAATGACGCCAGGGTGGGCCCTCTCAGGGTCCCAGGATTCTTGTCCCGACCGCGAGGGTGAGGCTGCGCGGTTGAGAGGGCAAAGTGCGCTCAGCGTGCCCGCTCCTCC
>FWPU01013381.1_pt1 | contig 10363 bp, 11 predicted proteins | sample 2228361 | NCBI WGS metagenome assembly FWPU01 (sample SAMEA103939777, study PRJEB20133) | metagenome | reverse complement strand
CATGCCCCGCGCGCCGCGAGGCGCCGGGACCGGTGACCGTCACGACCGGGGCGGGGTCGCCCGGGCGCGAGCCCGCCGGCGTCCTGGAGCCGCCCGCAGAGGAACGGAGCCCGTGAACGACCGCGTCTACATCCACGAGTTCATCGACATCATCGGCCACAACCGGGCGCACTACATGCAGCACATGACCGCGAACTGGGGGCCGATCGGCCGGGAGGAGCGCGGACAGCTCTGCTACGGCGTGTGGGCCCTGATCGGGTCGACGGGACCCTGGCCGAAGACCGTGAACATGTGGGAGCACGAGAGCTGGTCGGGGCTCGCCGCGTCGTTCGCGACCGAGGCCGTCGGCAAGGGCGCACAGGACCCGTCGCTCGAGCGGTGGTGGGCACGGGCCGCCGGCTTCCGCAGCGGCGGCTACGACCGCATCATGCGCCCGGCGCCCTGGGCGCGGGGGATCGAGCAGCTGTGCGCCGACGGCGTGCGCGGCGACGTGTACGCGCACGAGCTGGTGACGGTCGAGCCGGGCACGGCCGCCGACCTCCTCGAGCGCGCCCGCGACGCCGCGGACCTCCACGCCCGGCACGGCTGGGAGCTGTTCGGCGCGTTCACGACCGCGATGGCGAACGACGACGAGGCGCTGCTGCTGTGGGCGATCCCGACGTGGCAGCAGTGGGCCGACGGCGAGGCCGACCCGGCGCTGGGTGCGTGGCGGCGGGGTCTCGCCCCCCGGAGCTGGCACCGGGTGCTCCTGGTCGACGCGCCGCTGTGCCCGTTGCGCATCGGACGCCAGCCCGAGCGCACCGACCGCACCGACTGGCACGACTGAACGCCCGCCCCGGCCGGTCAGCGGTGCAGCGGCGCGACGACCTCCTCGCCGAACTCGGCGAGGGTCGCGGGGCGCGCGAAGTCGCAGAACCAGGCGTAGACGCGCTCGACCCCTCGCTCCTCGAGCCGCCCGAAGTGGTCGCGCAGCTCGGCCCCCGTCCCGATGACCGGCCGTGACCACCCGAAGCGCCGCCGTGCCGACTCCCGTACCGCGTCGGCGTCGCCGCCGCGGGGCACGAGCGCGACCATCTGCTGGATCGACACGCGCGCGTCGCCGGCCTCTCCGCGCAGCTCGTCGAGCAGGTGCAGCTTGCTCACGTCGAGGTTCCACCAGTCGGCGAACTCGCGGACGAGCGCGAGCGTCTTCTTCCCGGCACCACCGATGACGACCGGGATGCGCGACAGCGGCCGTGGCTCCTGGCGCGCGCCCCGGAGCCGGTGGTACTCGCCGTCGTAGTCGACGACTTCGCCGCGCCACAGTGCGCGCAGGACCTCCAGCGTCTCGCGCAGCCGGTCGACGCGGGCGCGCGGCTCGGTGGAGCCGACCCCGTAGGTCGCGAGCTCCTCCGGCACCGATCCCCACCCGATGCCGAGCTCGAAGCGCCCCCCGGACGCGTGGTCGAGCGAGACCGCCTGGCGGGCGAGCACGGCGGGCAGGCGGAACGCGTCGCACAGCACGAGGGAACCGAGCACGAGCCGCTGCGTGTGGGCGGCGAGCCACGCGGTCGTCACGATCGCGTCGTACATCGGCTGGTCCTCGGCGAGCGGCGGCGCCAGGTGGTCCATGCCGGCGATGCCGACGAACCCGGCCTCCTCCGCGGCGCGGGCGCGGGCGACCAGCTCGTCGAACGAGAGGCGCATCTGCGGGAGGAACAGCGAGAACTCCACGGTGCGGGGGGCCTCCCGGGTCAGGGCATGACGCCGACGCGGGCGACGGGCTCGGCAGGTGCCTGCCGGCACGCGAGCGCGCGGTCGAGCGAGTACCACAGGGCGTCGCGGATCTCGCGCGGGTCGATGAGCTCGTCGACGCCGAAGGTCTTCGCGGTGCGGTACGACGCCTGCACCTCGTGGCGGTGCAACATCGCCGCCTCCTCCTCGTCGGAGCCGCGCGAGCGGCTCATGGCGGCCGCGCCCATGGCGCCCATCGTCACGCCCGGGAACGCGAACACGCCCGACTGCCCGTCGAAGGGGATCATGGCCATGACCATCGATCCGAAGCCGTAGGCCTTGCGGAGCGTGACCTCGAACTTCGGCGTCGTCGCCATGGTCTGCGCGGCGTACATCCGTGCGCCCTTGCGCAGGATCGCCTGCTGCTCGGAGCGACGGCCGGGCAGCACGCCGGGGTTGTCGGCGAGGAACACCAGCGGCAGGTGGAACGAGTCGGCCACCGTGATGAAGCGCGCCGCCTTCTCGGCCCCGTCGGCGTCGATCGCCCCCGCCATCACCTGCGGCTGGTTCGCCACGACCGCGACGGGATGGCCGCCCAGGCGGCACAGCGCGCACAGCACCGTGCGGCCGAACTCCGGCTGCACCTCGAGGACCGACCCGGCGTCGAACACGACGTCGAGCACCCGGCGCATGTCGTAGACGCGCCGGCCGTTGCGGGGCACCAGGTCGACGATCTCCGGGACGGGCCGGGGCCCGTCGTCGCCGCCCGGCACGTGCGGCGGGTACGACCACGCCGACGACGGGAAGTACGACAGGTAGCGGCGCACGAGGTCGAGTGCGGCGGCGTCGTCGTCGGCGCCGTTGTGGATCAGGCCGCTGCGCAGCGCGACCTCCGGGCCGCCGAGCTCCTCCTTGGTGACGGTCTCCCCCGTCGACTCGGCCACGACGGGCGGCCCCGCCGTGAAGATCGCCGCGTGGCGGCTCATGACGGTGAAGTCCGACAGCGGCGCGACGAGCGCCCCGTGACCGGCCGATGCGCCGAGGACCGCGGTCACGAGCGGCACGCGGCCCGAGCACCGCGCCTGGGCGAGCATGTCGGTCGGGGTCGGCGCGACGTGGGGCTTGCCGTCGGCCCGGTAGCCGGCCCCCTCGAGGATCATGATGCAGGGGATGCGGTCGCGCAGCGCGAGCTCCGCGACGCGGTAGCGCTTCGCGTTCGCGGCCGCGCTGATGGTCCCGGCCTTCACGGTGAAGTCCTCGGCCGCCACCATCACGGGCCGGCCGTCGATCCGGCCGTGGCCCATCACGATCGCGTCGGCCGGCGCCTCCGAGCCGCCGGTCAGCGTGCCGAGCTCGCGGAACGTCCCTTCGTCGAGGAGGTGCCGGACGCGGGCGCGCGCATCGAGCTTGCCGGCCTCGCGGTGGCGGCGGAGCCGTTCCTCCCCGCCCATGGCGCGCGACCGCGAACGCCGCTGCGCGAGGTCGTCGAGGACCTCCTCCCACCCCTCGGTTCCCGGCTCGCCGGTCCGGGACCGTGCGTCGTCACCCATGCCGCACCTGCCCGTCAACGTCCCTCGAACCGTGGCGGGCGCCGCTCGAACCACGCCAGGAGCGCCTCGCGCATGTCCGCGGTCTGCACGTTGACGCTCTGCGCGAGCGCCTCGACCTCGAGCGCCTGGGCGAGCGCCATCGTGGACGCGTTGTCGAGCTCGCGCTTGGTCGAGGCCAGCGCGATCGGCGGCCCGGCCGCGATCGTCTCCGCGAGCGCGGCGACCGCGTCGTCGAGCTCGTCGGCCGGGACGACCGCGTTGACGAATCCGATCCGCATCGCCTCGGTGGCGTCGACCATGCGCGCGGTGAAGGCGAGCTCCTTCGCCCGGTGCACCCCGATGCGCTGGCGCAGCAGCCACGACGTCCCGAAGTCGAGGCTGAGCCCGCGCCGGGCGAAGATCGCGCAGAACCGCGCACGGTCGGAGCACCAGAGCAGGTCGGCCGCGAGGGCGAGGCCCAGGCCCGCGCCCACGCACAGGCCGTCGACCTTCGCGATCACCGGCACCGGGCAATGGTGGACGGCGAGCACCACGTCGCCGAGCACGCGCATCGCGTCGGTCATCGTCCCGAGCGGCCGGTCGCCGGTGGCGGCCGGGGCGTCGTCACCGCGGCCGCCGCCGAGGTCCGCACCGGTACAGAAGTCGCCACCGGCGCCGGTGAGCACGACGACCCGCGCGCCGCCGTAGCCGACGTCGCGGAAGATCGCGCCGAGCGCGACCCACATGTCGCCGGTGCACGCGTTCTTGGCCTGCGGTCGGTCGAGCGTGACGGTGACGACGGGCCCGGCGCGTTCGACGCGGATGTCGGGGTGGCTCCGTGCGGAGCCGTCTCCTGCGGGCATGGTGCTCGACTTCTCGTCGCCGACGGTGGCGCAGAGACATCTATAGGTTTTCGGTTCCCGCGGTCAACCCAACCCGTTCAACCATCTGGTTGACAAAGCAGCGGCCCGGTCCTAGCCTTTTCAACCGATCGGTTGAACGAGGGAACACGAGGGAGAGCGCGTAGTGGCCGCCGATCCCCTGTCGCAGGTGTTCGCGGCGCTCGCCGACCCGACCCGGCGCGACATCGTCGCCCGCCTCGCGGTGCGCGACGCCACCGTGACCGAGCTGGCTGCGCCGTACCCGGTGTCGGTCCAGGCGGTCTCGAAACACCTGAAGGTCCTCGAGGACGCCGGCCTGGTGAGCCGGCGGCGCGAGGCCCAGCGCCGGCCGGTCCACCTCGAGGCCGAGGTACTCGACCTCACGACGAAGTGGCTGGAGCGCCACCGCCGCCGCGCGCAGGCGCGGTACCGGCGCCTCGACGCGCTGCTCGCGTCGATGCCCGACGAGCCGGGCGCGGGCACCGGGCCGGCGCCCGGCGCCACGGCGGGATCCACGGACCCGGGAGCAGGACCATGAGCGACGCCAACGAGACCCAGATCACGACCGACCCGCGGGTGCCGCTCGTGCGCATCACCCGCGAGTTCGACGCACCCGTCGGGAAGGTGTTCCGCGCGCACACCGACCCCGCGCTGGTCGCCCGGTGGATGGGACCCCACGGGATGGAGATGGAAATCGAGCACTGGGACTGCCGCACCGGTGGCTCGTGGCGGTTCCGGCACCACCGCGGCGACGAGGAGTACCGGTTCCGTGGCTGCTTCCACGAGGTCCGCCCGCCGGGCCTGATCGTCCAGACCTTCTCGTTCGAGGCCGAACCCGACTTCGTCGCGCTCGAACGGCTCGTGCTCGCCGATCTCCCCGGTGGCCGCACCCGCCTCGTCGGGACCTCGCTGGTCGAGTCGTTCGAGGCGCGCGACGCGTTCGTCGCGAGCGGCTTCGACCAGGGCGTGCGCGAGGGCTACGAGCGCCTCGCCGCGCTGCTCACGGGCGCGCCGACGGCGGCGACGCCGTGAGCGACGAGGTGTACGCACGCTACCGGCGCGTCGCCGACGCGTTCGGTGCGCGAGTCGACGCGGTCCCGGAGTCCGCCTGGGACGACCCGTCGCCGTGTGAAGGATGGCGGGCCCGCGACGTCGTCGCCCACCTCACCGAGTGGATCCCTTCGTTCTTCGCCGCCCACTGGGGGCTGGCCGCGCCCGCGATCCCGCCGGCCACGGAGGCACCGCGCGAGGCGTGGCACGCGCTCGACGCGTGGGCGAGACGATGCCTCGGCACCCCGGAGATCGCCGGGGCCGAGCGCGACACGCCGATGGGACGGACGACCTTTGCCGCCGCGTTCGACACGATCGCGACGGGTGACGTCCTCGTCCACACGTGGGACCTCGCGCGCGCGACGGGCCTCGACGACCGGCTCGACCCCGACGAGGTGCGCGCGATGCTCGCCGGGATGGAGCCGATGGACGCGGCCCTGCGCGCCTGCGGCCACTTCGCGCCACGGGTCCCGGTGGCCGCCGATGCCGACGACCAGACGCGGTTGCTCGCGTTCACGGGGCGCCGGCCGTGACCGGCGGCCGCACCCGGCAGCAGCACCACACCGACTAGGAGGACGCCGGCGCGCGCAGCCCCGCGACCGAACCGCCGTCGGCGAGCACGTCGGTGCCCGAGACGAACGACGCGTCGTCGGAGACCAGGAACGCGACGACGGCCGCGATCTCCTCGGGGCGGCCCGTGCGTCGCAACGGCGTGCGGTCGAGGATCACCTGCATCACCGGCTGCGCGGCGAGCTCACGCCGTCCCATCGCGGTCTCGACGATGCCCGGCGACACCGAGTTGACCCGCCCGCCGCGCGGCCCCCACGCGACCGCGGCCCGCGCCACGGCCCGGATCACCCCGCGCTTCGCGTAGGCGTAGGCGAGCCCGCTGTCGGTGATGCGGGCCGAGGCCCGGTCGAGGAACCCGTCGGCGAGCGGATCCTCGACCAGCGCGTCGAGATCCGGGTCGGCACCGGCGAGGGCGACCTGATGGGCCGCGCTCGAGGCGAAGCACACCGCGCTCGACCCCTCCGTGACGAGCGGTTCGAACGCGTCGAGCAGGAGCCGGGTGCCCACGAGGTCGACCGCGAGGATCCGGCGCGGTTCCCCCATCGTCGGCGAGATCCCCGCCGCGTGCACCAGCGCCCGGAAGGGGCCGAGCCGGGCCACTTCGGCGGCGAGGCGCGCGACCGCGCCGGGATCCGAGACGTCGCAGGCGAAGCCGTGGGCGCCGTCGATCGCGGGTGCGTCGAGGTCGACCGCGACGAGGTGCCCGGCGACCGGCCGCAGCCGCTCGAGGCACGCACGTCCCATCCCCTGCGCGGCGCCGGTGACGACCACGACCCCGTCCGCCGCCCCGGTCGCGCTCATGGGCGGCCCGCCACGTCGATGACCACCTTGCCGACCGCCGCGCCGTCCGCGACGAGCCGCAACGCCGCCGCAGTGTCCTCCAGTGCGAACCGCGCGCCGACGTGCGGGGACGCGCGACCCGCCGCCAGGTGGTCGAGCAGCTCGCGTTCGTCCCGCGCGACCTGGCCGGACGCGTGCTTCATGAACCCGGCGAACTCGAAGCCCATGATCCGCACTCCCTTGAGCAGGACGAGGTTGAGCGGGATGCGCGGGATGGTGCCCGACGCGTACCCCACGGTCACGAAGCGCCCGCCCCAGCGCAGCGAGCGCAACGCCGGCTCCGAGCAGTCGCCGCCGACCGGGTCGACCACGACGTCGACCCCTTCGGGCACCGCGGCCCGCAGCGCCTCGCGCAGGTCGCCGGACCGGCGGTCGATCCCCCGCGCCGCGCCGTGTTCGGCCGCGACCGCGAGCTTCTCGGCCGACGACGCGACCGCGGTCACCTCGGCGCCGAGCAGCACGGCGAGCTGCACCGCGGCGAGCCCCACCCCTCCTCCCGCCCCGAGCACGAGGACCCGTTCGCCCGGCTGCACCTGCGCGACCGACCGCAGCACGTGGTAGGCGGTGCGGTGCGCGACCCCGAACGCGGCGGCGGTCGGCGCGTCGACGCCCTCGGGGATCGGGGTCACCGCGGCGGCGGGTAGCACGGCCTCCTCGGCGAACGCGCCGATCATGGTGGAGGCGAAGACCCGGTCGCCCACGCGCACGGTCGTCACGTCGCCGGCGGTCTCGGAGACGACGCCCGCGAGCTCGCTGCCGGGCACGAACGGCGGCGGCACGACGACCTGGTACCGGCCCGCCACGAGGAGCACGTCGGGGAAGTTCACCGCGGCCGCCTCCACCCGCACCCGCACCTGGCCGGGCCCGAGCGCGGGCGGGTCCACCTCGACGACCTCCACGACCTCCGGCTCGCCGTGGGCCCGGCACAGTGCGGCCCGCACGGTCAGCCCCGTTGCGCGGTGCCCGTCACCGGCCGTAGTCCGTCGAGGCCGCGAGGTCGGCGGCACCCCGCATCAGGTCGAGCACGATCGGACCGAACGCCTGGAGCTTCGGGTCGTCGCCCGCGCGCTGGTAGCCCTGCTCGAGCACCACCGCGAGCTTCCACTTGGCGAGGATCACGTAGTAGTCGATGTCGTCGACCTGCCGGCCCGACACCTCGGCGTAGTGCGCGAGCACCTGGTCACGCGACGGCATGCCGTACATGTCGACGTACCCGGAGGTCGACGCCGCCGGGTCGTCGGTGTCGTCGGGCCAGCCCTGCACGACCCAGCCCAGGTCGAGCTTCGGGTCGCCGACGGTGCCCATCTCCCAGTCGACGATGGCGGCCAGGCGCGCGGGCGCGCCGTGGTGGTACATCACGTTGGCGAACTGGTAGTCGCCGTGCATGAGCCCCGGCACGTAGTCGATCGGCCGGTGGGTGCGCAGCCACGCGGCCGCCTCGTCGAAGCCCGGGAGCTCGCGGCCCTTGACCCGTTCGAGGAACGCGGTCCAGCGGTCGACCTGGCGTTCGTGGAACCCGTCGGGCCGCCCGAGGTCGTGCAGCCCCTTGGCGCGCCAGTCGACCGCACCGAGCAGTGCGATCCCCTCCACGAGCTGGTACGCGAGGCCCTTGCGCGCATCGAGGTCGGTGTCGAACGGCGCGGGCCACCGGCGCTCCTCGAGCCCCATCGGGGACCAGCCGTCGACGAACCCCATCAGGTAGAAGGTGCGCCCGAGCACCGACGGGTCCGTGCAGGCGGCGATGGCCGGTGTGTGCGGCACGTCGGTGCCGTCGAGCGCCTCGATGATGCGCCACTCGCGCAGGATCCCGGCGTCGCGCGCACCGGGCGCGCCCGGAGGCGGGATGCGCAGCGCGGCGTGGAGCTCACCCCGGCGGATCTCGTAGATCTCGTTCTGCGACCCGCCGGCGACGAACCGGTGCGTGATCTCCTCGCCCTTGCCCGGCAGCCCCTGGTCGTCCATCCATTGCGCGAGGCGTGCGAGGTCGATGCCGGAGTTCACAGGTTGCCCACCTCGAGCTCGAGGAGGTGCGCGTACTTGCGCTTGGCGGCCTCGATCTTCTCGGGAATCCACTCGCTCGGCCACATGCCCGGCGCCGGCCGGTAGTCGCGCAGCACCTGGCGGGCGACCGTGACCTTGTGGACCTCGGTCGGGCCGTCGGCGAGGCCCATCACGGCCGCACCGTGGATCATCCCGAACAGCGGCATCTCGTTGGTCGTGCCGAGTGCGCCGTGCACCTGCATCGCACGCCAGGCGATGTCGTGCAGCACGGTCGGCATCACGACCTTGGCGGTCGCGATGTCCTTGCGGACGCGCTTGTAGTCGTTGTACTTGTCGATCTCCCAGGCCGTGTAGAGCACGAAGAGCCGGAACTGCATCAGCTGGGCGTACGAGTCGGCGATGTAGCCCTGCACGAACTGCTTGTCCGCGAGCGGCCCGCCCGCGGTCTCCCGGCTCAGGACCCGCTCGCACATCATGTCGAGCGCCTTCTGGGCGAGGCCGATGGTGCGCATCGCGTGATGGATGCGCCCGCCGCCGAGGCGCGTCTGCGCGATGGCGAACGCCTGGCCCTCGCCGCCGAGCAGTGCCGAGGCGGGGACCCGCACGTCGTCGTAGTGGATGAGCGAGTGGAACCCCTCGTTCAGCGGCTCGCCGAAGAGCCCCACGTTGCGCACGATCTCGACACCGGGCGTGTCGGTCGGCACGAGGAACATCGACATGCCCTGGTAGGGGCTCACGTCGGGGTTCGTGACGGCCATGACGATCAGGAACGACGCGGTCTTCGCGTTCGACGAGAAGTACTTCCAGCCGTTGATGACCCACTCGTCGCCGTCCCGGACCGCTCGGGTCCTGAACAACGTCGGGTCCGCGCCGGCGTGCGGTTCGGTCATCGAGTACGACGAGAAGATCTCGCCGTCGAGGAGCGGTTGCAGGTACCGCTCCTTCTGCTCCGGCGTCCCGTAGTGGGCGATGATCTCGGCGTTGCCCGTGTCGGGGGCCTGGCAACCGAACACGATCGACGCCCACAGCGACCGGCCGAGGATCTCGTTGAGGAGCGCGAGCTTGAGCTGGCCGTACCCCTGGCCGCCGAGCTCCGGGCCGAGGTGCGTCGCCCACAACCCCTGCGCGCGCACCTCCTCCTTGAGCGGGCCGACGATCCGCCGGCGCGTCTCGTCGAGCGGCACGAACTGCTGGTGCGGGAACAGGTAGTCGAGTGGCTCGACCTTCTCCCGCACGAACTCCGCCGCCCAGTCGAGCTTCTCCTGGTACTCGGGATCGGTCTCGAAGTCCCACGCCATTGCGCCACCCCCCTCGCAACGTGGGAGACTACGATTCTGGTCCGGAGGAACGCAATTCTGGAACCGACGAACGACGTTGCGGCGGAGATCGCCCGGCGGACGCTCGCCCGGCGGGGCGCGGACTACGCCGGCGAAGTGCGCCGGCTGCTCGACGCCGCCCTGGCGGTGATGCGCGAGGGCGGGACGGCGTCGCGCGCCCGCGTCGCCGACATCGTCGCCGCCGCCGGCCTGTCCAACGAGGCCTTCTACCGCTACTTCCCGTCGAAGGACGCGCTCGTCGACGCGCTGTTGGAGGACGGTGCCGCCCGGCTGCGCAGCTACCTCGCCCACCAGATGGACAAGGAACGCACGCCCGAGGCGAAGGTGCGGCGCTTCGTCGTGGGCGTGCTCTCCCAGGCCGACGACGACATCGCGCGCACGACGCTCGCCGTGCTGTACAACGCGAGCGGCGGCGGCGCCGGGCAGGCGCTCGGCCGCCACT
>FWPU01013380.1_pt1 | contig 10364 bp, 6 predicted proteins | sample 2228361 | NCBI WGS metagenome assembly FWPU01 (sample SAMEA103939777, study PRJEB20133) | metagenome | reverse complement strand
AGGGTCGGGAGGTAGCCGGCGCAAGCCTAAGAGTCTGTCTAATAGTTCTGGCTGCTCTTCCGACCGGGCCAGAGTGCCTGAAGCGCCGCTCTGCCACGATGGATCAGGTAGCCTTCGAGCGCATTGTGGCAGTGCCGCGTGTGGTTTTGCGGGGTCGGCCAGGGCAGCGGTACGGCTTGCGCGGCGTCGCCGGGCGGTGCTATCCGCTGCGGGTCGCGTGTTCTTGAACGGCTCGTGCTGGCCGGTGCAGACTTTCTGCCGCGCTGGTGGCCTTTCAGTCTGTTGGCCGCTTCGCTCTGGCCTGGCGGTCGAGGTCGGGCTAGCTGCTGCGACGAGACGTTTGGAGGAAGGATGCGAGCAGTCGAGCTGATTCTGACGCATGCGCGGATTCCTCTGCGTCGCCGCGTCTCCCACGCCTTGGCTTCCCGTTCAGCCAGCGATAACCTGATTGTGCGGACACGGCTTGAGAACGGCATTGTGGGCGTGGGTGAAGGCGTGCCACGCGAATACGTTACGGGCGAGACGATCGATGCTGCATTTGAGCTGATCTTACGCTCTGATTTGGCCGCTCAAATTGGTCTGGTCGATAGTTTCGCGCAGGCGGTGCAAATGATAAGCGGGCTGCAGTTGCGGAAAGGGCAGCCGGACCCGCGCAATATGTATGGCAATGCCGCTCGCTGTGCAATTGAGCTGAGCCTGCTGGATGCGTTCGGCCGACATTTCAAGGAACCCCTTAGTGCGGCTACGCGTTGCGTAGATGGTGCTCAGCGAATTCGGCAGCAGGCTCAGTGGGTGCGCTACAGCGGGGCAATCACGGCTGGCGCAGATCGGCAGGAGTTCCAGGCGGCCTTGCGTACGCGCCTCTACGGGTTCCGCGACTGCAAGATCAAGGTAGGCATGCCGGATGTGGACGACCGTAACCGCCTAGCTAAACTACGCCGAATGCTTGGCCGGCAGATTCGTATACGGGTGGATGCTAACGGCGCCTGGCAGCCGGATGAGGTTGCTGAGCGGATTATGGAGCTGGCCGCATACGATGTGAAGGCGGTCGAACAGCCGGTAGCACACGAGCAGGTTGGCACGTTGCAGGCGGTGCGCGGCTGCGTGCCCGTGCCCATCATGCTCGACGAATCGCTTTGCAGCATGGAGGATGCGAGGCGGGCCTACGAGCAGGGCCTCTGCGATATGTTTAACATCCGGCTCTCCAAGTGCGGCGGGTACGTTAATTCGGTCCAGTTGGCGGCTTTCGCCGCCTCGCATGGGCTCGGTTACCAACTCGGCTGCCAGGTAGGAGAGACAGGGATTCTCTCAGCTGCTGGCCGGCACTTCGCCAGCTCGGTGGCAGGGATAATATTCCTGGAAGGCTCGTATGACAGGTATTTGGTTGAGGAGCGATTGACGCGTGAAGACTTGACATTCGGGTTTGGCGGTTGGGCTCGAGCCTTGTCCGGCCCAGGCCTGGGCATTACATTGGACACTGCCGCTCTCGAACGTGTCACAGTGCGAGAGGAACGGGTCGAGCTTGTCGGACCGAGAGGCAAAAACTGAGACGTATCGCGCCACTGATGGCTACTTGTTGCACTACCGGCATTGGGAGCCGGAGGATACGCCGCGCGGACGCATTGTCGCCATACACGGCATTCAAAGCCACAGTGGCTGGTACTTATACTCCTCGTCGCAGCTGTGCGAGGCAGGGTTCGAGGTGTTCTACCTGGACCGGCGCGGGTCAGGTTTGAACCGTGAGGAGCGCGGACACGTCGATAACTTTCACGTGCTGCTGGACGACCTGGTGCTGTTCATCAGCCGGGTCAGGGTGCTCGAGCCCCGTTTGCCGGTCATGCTCATAGGCGTTAGTTGGGGTGGCAAGCTGGCCGTTGCAATGGCCAAAGAGCACCAGCAGCTTATCGACACGCTCACGTTGATCTGCCCCGGGCTGTTTCCAAAAGTCTCGCCCCCCTGGTACCAAAAGGTTCACATTGCTCTGGCGCGGCTCTATGCGAAGCATCGCAAGTTCACCATCCCACTGACCGACCCGGAACTGTTCACGGCAAACCCGAAATGGCTGGAATTCCTCCGTAATGACCCGCTCAGCTTACACCGTGGCACGGCCGCGCTGCTTGTGGCCAGCGTCCGCTTGGACTGGTTCGTACGCGATGCGCCGCAGAGGATAACCGTGCCAGCACTGCTCATGCAGGCTGAGCTGGACCGCATTATCGACAACGAGAAGACGCGTGCGTACTTCGAGCGGTTCGCCAGTCGCGAGAAGCGGGTGATCACGTACCCTGGGGCACAGCATACGCTCGAATTCGAGCCGGACCCTGAGCCGTTTGTTCGCGACCTGATAGAATGGCACATCGAGCAGGCGAGCCGGGCGCAAAGCATGCGCCCCGGCCCATGAACCGCCGTCGCTCTCAGCATCGCGCAAGTGCCTGGCATGGGCCGATGAAGGGGTTCCGGCACGCGGCCAGCTCAGTTAGCAACCGCGCCACTTTGCAAGCCTATCCTAGTTGCTCAGCTCTTTTTGTCTTTTCCCTCCTGAGCTTGCTGCCCGGCCGCAGCTTTGGACGGTCGACCGCGACGTACAGTCACCTTCTGCACCTTGACCTTGGGCAATCCAATCGGGCTGTCGCCCTCTTTCCAAATCTCGTCAGCCTTGAGTCTTGCGATCCGCTCCGCCCTTTTCAGCACGTTACGCTGCCTGAGCAAATGTGCTTTTGTCTTGAGACTCCTATCTAGTGACATGGAGTTGACACCTCCAGCTCGAATCCTGTCATCCAGCCTAGACGAGTACACTTGCCTCGAGCGGGCATGCCCTGGCGGCCCCTAACCGCCAGAAATAGAGCTCGAGAGCTAGTACTGTAGCAGCCGAGCAGTAGTCGATCAACGGCGGGTGCAGACCGATATGTTCGTTTGGTCCGTATTCCGAGCCGTGGTCCTCGAACACCCTGAACTACATGGTTACATGCTTGCACCCGGCGTGTCTACCAAATCGCCAACTACGCATCGCCAAGTCGGCAGCCATGGTCTCGCAGGCCGGGCAGCGCAACAAGCCGGCGACGGCTGCACCTGTCATGTCTCTGCTAGTGCAGGTTGACAGTCGTTGCGGATCTCCCCCGTTGGGCCGGCAAAACCGTCAAACTGATTCCAACTCGGCCAGTGCATCAACTGACTCCAGGAGCGCATGCTACCCTTTCTTAGCGGCGATGCCTTCGGGATGCGGTAACCAGCGACCGCCCGTGCACACCGCTGCCTTGCTCACTACTGAATAGCTTCGTGCCTGCCGCGTAGGTATGAATACATACCTCTGTGGTCGGCCAGATACAGTCCCGGACCGCTACCGTCAACTTCTCCACATCGCAATGGCGTAAGAACCGGAGAGGACAGAATGAAAACGGAACTTGTGACTACCGATGTCGGCTTCGATCAGTTGCGCGGTGAGTGGAACAAACTGTTTGAAAACGACGAGAACGCCACACCCTTCCTGGACTGGCAATGGTGCCGTCTCTGGTGGAAGCATTATGGCGAAGGGCAAGAACTTGCAATCGCGGTTGTTCGCGACGGCCGTGCTGTGGTCGGCATCGCTCCGCTGTTTATCCAAAAGAAGGCAGTCGGAAAGCGCCTCCGGTTCCTGGGCGTGGGTGAAGTACGGGCCGAATACCCTGCCTACCTCATGGCTCCCGATTGCCGTGAAGCAGTAATGCAAGAGCTGCTGCAGTCGTTTTCCCAGACCGGGCCGTTGAGCCGTTATGTGCATGAACTTACCGCGCTTGCCGCTGACAGTTCATTCTGGCGGCTGCTCATGTGCCAGCTGCATCAGCGGGGCCTCCGCTGGCACGTTCAGATGGTCGAACGGAGCTGGCAGATAAGGTTGGATGGGTCTTGGGACTGGTACCTGAAGGGACTGACAAGGAACCAGCGGAACAAGGTCAGGCGGCTGGAGCGGGATATGGTCAAGCACCAGTTTCGTTGCCGGATAGCACGATCGCTGGCCGACTGGCATCGCTACTGGCCTGAGCTGGTGCGACTTCATCAGAAGCGTTGGCAGGCGTTGGGAGGAGCGGGCTGCTTCGCGTCGAGACAGTTCAAGAGCTTTCACACGGAGAGAAGTCGTCGGTTGCTCGAACGCGGCTGGCTCCTGCTGCTCGTGCTCGAAAAAGACGGCTTGGTGATTGCCGCCCACTATTGCATACGCCATCGTGGAGTAGTCTACGGCTACCAAGCGGGATTTGACCCTGGGTGGCAGGAATATAGTCCGGGCAATATGCTGCGCGTCTACGAGCTGAAAGAGGCGATCGAACGGGGTGACCGCGTACTTGACATGCTCGGGGGCAATGAAGAATACAAGGCGCGGTGGGCGAACGCCAGTCGGCCGCTTTTACGGCTGTTGTTCGGCTCCTCACGCGCTGCTGCCTGCGTGCGTTCCGCCGCCGCCCGACAGCGATTCAGGCAGTGGGCGCGCAAGAACCTGCCACCGGCTACATTCGACGCACTACGCTGGCTCCGCTACAGGCTACTCGTGGGCCGCTGAGCAACTGGCCAGTTACGTTACCAGACGCTTCGCCTTGGGCCTGGCACCGAACAGGCAGGATCAGTGCGCGCGGCAAGGCTGTGATAGCCGGCTGCGTGCAGGGCACATCGGCTCTCGGCCTGTTACTGGCTTCTCGAGTAGCTTCAGGTCAGAACGCAGGTCGCTGGGACCCTTCGAGCAGCTCTTCTCGCCGGATCGGGCTCGTCTTCTGCTGGCCCGGCGCGAACTCAGCTCCACAGTTGGTGCACTTCAGCCAGAACTTGCACTGCGTGGCACATACCTCAACGGTTCCGCTCGGTTTGCCGTCCTCTGTTGTCTCGAACATCAGAACACCCTGGATGCAGAACCGTAAAGGACTATGACCACAGACACCACACCGCATTCCAGCGTTCCTCACTGCGATAGGCCAACGAAACGACCTTCCTAGCGCCCGCCGGGCTACCGGACCATGTGACCGACGTCTGCAGCGGGGCTAGATCACTACGAAAGCGCAAGACGTTCCCGCCTCGTTCCCTGATCCGAACAGCCCTAAACGATCCCAGCGACGAAGCGCGACATGCGCGAGTAACGAGACCTCAGGCAGGTGAAAGCCTGACGGTTCCCTTACCGGCCCGCGATCATATAGCTACCTGTCGCTTAGGTCAAGCGAGTGCGAGAAATTCGCACGCGGTGAATCCGAGCATCCGAGCTTCTTGCTCTTGACACCCCACGTTTGATTTGGTTCAGGAAAAGCAGCGATTGAAGCGCTGAACTACAACGCTGCCGGCTTGAACCTGCGCCGATAGCTCTTCCCGTCACAACCGACGCCTTCTTGCCAGTGGATCAGTAACCGACTCAGATTACCGGTGCGTCGCAGGTGTAAGGAAGCGAACCGTGCCAGAGAGTAATGCTAATGACAAGTGGGGGCCGCGTCCTGTGCGGCTCAAGCGAGAAGGGGACAAAGGGCTCAGAATCTCCTGGAGTGACGGGCTGGAGCAGATTGTCCCCTGGTGGACACTGCGCCGAGTTTGCCCCTGCGCCCAGTGCATGCAAGAGCGAGCGAAGCCGCCCAGCGAGCTGACCGTATTGAGCCCAGAACAGGCAAGACCGCCCAGGCCAGCAGCAATGAAGCCGGTAGGCCGCTACGCCTATTCGATCGAATGGTGCGACGGCCAAAAAGGCGGCATTTAGACGATCGAGAAGTTGCGCCAAATCGCCGAGCAGCACGGTGACACCGTGCCGGAACCCGAGGAAGGAAGCGGCACGTAGTCGGCTCCACGACGGCGACCTGCCAAGACCCGCTCGATCAGCTCGCCAACTGACCGAAGTGGAAACGAACACGAGTGGAAGAAAAATGGGGCTCAGTACGCTCACTTGGGCGAGCGAGAATCGACAGCGCTGTTGCGGCCAATAGCGTGCGTGGCGCCAAGGAACAAGAAGTCTCGGATCGAGCCTGAACGCGCGGCCGCTCTAGTCACACCGAAGGGGGCTTAAGCTCTCGGCCCTAGCTTGCCGCTTCGCGGCCGCTGTCGGACCGCTGGGCCGAATGGGCGTTGCCAACGGCGAAGGGTCGCACAAGATCATGGCGGTTCCAAGCTTGGCGACCCTTTCGTGGTTCATTCTTCTTCGGACACGCCGCTGACCGGGGCGGCGCTTCACTGGCCCTGGGCTGTGTTTTCCTACTCCTTGGGAACTAGAGTTGTGCCAGGGCAGCTCAGCACGCGACCCGACCAAAGACCGAAGTCGCGCACGCTGCGGCTGCCGCTGGCAGCGGCACCAGATCGAGTTGTTCGCTTGCTCCCAGAGGCCAGCCAACAAGATCGGAACAGCGGCATTCGCCCCAGTGCGAACACACAATGCTCTCGTATTAACCAGGGAAGGCCCGTTTTGCCCTCGCTGGCTGCAACTGCCGCCACCGATATAGGCAAGAACGGCTGCGGTCGGAGCTTCGGCCCTTGCCTGGCAGCTCTTCATCGAGCCAACTCCTGCACCGCATAGGCCGACGCTGGGTGCATGCAAGCTTCGCGTTGGTGCGATTGTCCCGCCGGCTGACGCGCGGGCCATTCCCTTGAGCCGATCAGCGGGGCTGGCGAACGAAGAATTGGTTTGTAGTGGAGAGGTCGCGAGCAGCACGGCTGTACGTACAAAAGTGTTCGGCCGCACTGTGCAATTTCAGGCGGCCGGGCTCGCGCATAGTCCGGAGCTGGCATAACTATTTGGAGCGCAGGCGACACAGGCTTGCTGACAGCGTTGCAGCTTTGATATCAGACGCTGCGACTTCGACATCTGCGCTGCCCCGCTCCGCATCTGCCAGGTCGTGGCTGTCCCTGCGGCCATCCTTTCGGAAACGTATCAGAACCTATTGTTGATCAACAGGTTAGACAGGTGCCTTAACGCCAAACCCTGCTCAACTCACCGCGTGCCTTGAACCAGGGGACCAATGGTACGGCGAATGCCAGTTATTGGCACGCAAAGTAAGCCGGTGATAGTCACTGGTCCACGCTAGCCAACGCCACCGGCGAAACGCCTAGCGGTCTGGCCCGACGCCTTGGCTGCGGGTCCGCTGGAACCGCTGAGTAACCTGACGCAGCTCAAGGCCGCCACCAACGGAGGCCGCGCTTTCCAGCCCGACCGCCGGCCTGGAAAGATCCACACACAAGATGAGGGCCCGATGCACGCAGGATAGGAATAAGCACTCTAACGCATAACCTCATGACTCCTTTGCAGGACGCGCGTCTGTGAGCCGCTCACGCCGAAGACTACCCCGTGAGCTTGCCCGCATGTTCCAACTTGGGAGCTTGAATGCGACCGGTCGGTTCAAGGCGGGCGACGTCGTTTGAGTGCCGGACGTGAAGGCGATGCCTGTCTTGGCCGGCCGGGACAGGAGCGGGCAGCGGGGCGGTCGGTTCAGCCGACTCGCCACGCTTGCCTATTGCTAGCGCTGGCCGACGGCTGCAGCCAACCAAGTGCCGTCTGCCCGGCGCCGCTCAGAAGAGCTATTCCGCGTGCCGAGCCGAACGCTGGACTTAGAGATGATGAAGGGCAATTCGCCCTAACCGGCCAAAAAGCTTCTTTAATGCTGCCCCTCAGTTGCATGCCGCAGAAGGCTCGCTGCGTTCGGGCGACCCGCCCCAGCTTCTGGCTGACTGAGCTAAGTAAACAGCCGGGCCGTTGGCCCGGCTCGCTGCCATCCTGCTGCAGCAAAAAGCAACGCTGTGCGCACCGAGCCCTGCATATGTGCAAGAGCTGCTAGCTATGCAATTGTATCTACATAGTCGATCACTCGTCGTTCGACCGGCTAAACAGTCGCTGCGTCTGCCACATGCCGGGAACAGTTAGAACACCACTTTCGCGGCCAGTTTGGTGCGTCGCCGGCATGGCAAAACGGCCCAGATCAGGTGGTGGAGAGTGCAATAGCTGGCTTGCTTGTCAAGGCCGAAGAGGTCGAAGATCCGAGCCTAGTCTGCCGCTGCGCGGCTACCTTGTGTCGGCCTCGGAACTGTCCCAAGAGGGCTGCGGCCCGATCACAAACGTGCTCGATTCCAGGTCGCGGCCAAACGAGCCAACCGCTGCCACAGGAAGAAAACAGCTGGCAAACAGCATCAACGTATCTCGTGCAACACAACGGCTGGTTAAGCGGCCCTGTCTTTCGGGCGAAGTCCCGGACCACGCCAAGACTCTTGGCGTTTCGGTAGCCGGAAGAGTTATACTGCGGGCAGCGGCGAAGGAGATGAGCAACGACGTGGCGTCGTTAAACGTAATCGGCGTGGTGCTGAGAACCGACAGAGCATGCGAAGAATCGGTTCTGGCCCCGTGGCTGAGGTAGCGATGTCGAAGTCTATAGATCGTAGAACAATGCCAGTGTCGATTGCCGGGCTGGGTAGTTGTACTAGCCGGCGCTGTGAACCCGATTCGGTCAGGCAATCGGCTGCGTATCGAGTTGCAGTAGCTATGGCGATTGCACAGCTACTGCTCCTATCGGATCCGGTTCGGGCCGGCGCCCGGCTTGCCCGAGCCGAGCCTGAAGCGGTCGGTATGGACTCCGAACGCCTGCAGAACATTGACGATGCTGTAGATCGCTGGCTGCAGGAGAAACGCATGCCCGGCTGCGTCGTATTGATCGCACGCCAAGGCAAGATCGTGTTCCTGAAAGCCTACGGCAGCCGCAGCGTCCTGCCGCAGCGAACCCCCATGACGGTCGATACACTCTTCGATCTGGCATCGCTGACCAAGCCGGTCGCTACGGCCACCTCTGTCATGATACTGCTGGAGCGAGGCAAGTTGCGAATCAGCGATCCGGTGGCAAGGCATTTGCCTGAATTCGGCCAAGCGGGCAAAGACAAGATTACCATCTACGATCTGCTCACCCACCAGGGTGGGCTCGTCGCGGACAATCCGCTCGCGGACTACAAAGACGGCCCGGAGAAAGCTTGGGAACGAATCTGTGCGCTGAAGCTGAGAGCGCGTCCCGGCGAGCGATTTCTCTACAGCGATGTCGGCTATATCGTGCTGGGCAAGCTGGTCGAACGGCTGTCGGGCAAGCAGCTGGATCAGTTCGCCAGCAAGAACATATTCGAGCCGCTTGACATGCGGGACACCTGCTTCCGACCGCCGCCGCATCTGCGCCGGCGGGCAGCCCCGACTGAGCGGCGCAACGGGCACTGGCTCCAGGGCGAGGTGCACGATCCACGTGCTTACGCCCTGGGCGGTGTCGCTGGGCATGCCGGACTATTCTCAACTGCCAGTGATCTGGCCATTTACGCTCAAGCCCTGCTCAACGGTGGCCGCTACGCGGGCCAGCAGATTCTTGGCAGGCAGACGGTCCTGTTCATGACGCGTGGCAGGCAGGTCGCTGGCGGCTACCGCCGTGCACTCGGCTGGGACGTCAGCTCCGGCTACTCGTCGAACCGAGGCGAACTGTTCGCAGAGCAAGCATTCGGACACGGCGGCTTCACCGGGACAGCGCTCTGGATCGACCCGGAGCTGCAGCTGAGTGTGGTCTTCCTGAGCAACAGAGTGCATCCGGACGGCAAGGGCTCGGTGAACCGCCTGGCCGGACTGATCGGCACGATAGCGGCCGGCTCGCTCTTGGCACCGGCGAGCCGGGCTGAGGCGGCGGCAGGAGTTGACGGCCGGCCACTGCTAAGCGGCATCGACGTGCTCCGCCGCGAGCGGTTCCGCCGCCTGGCGGGCCGGCGCCTCGGGCTGATTACGAACCAGACAGGCCGAGCCGCCGACGGAACGCCAACAGCCGTGCTGTTGAAGCAGGCCAAGGGCGTAGAGCTGGTGGCACTGTTTAGCCCGGAGCATGGCCTGTTCGGCAAGCATGAGGGGAAAGTGGCCGACGCGCTCGACCCGCGGACCGCCCTGCCTGTGTTTAGCCTTTATGGCGAGCGGCGCAAGCCCTCATCCCAGCAGTTGCGCGGGCTCGATACGCTCGTCTTCGACATTCAGGACATCGGCACCCGCTTCTACACCTACATTTCGACCATGGGCCTGGCGATGGAAGCGGCGGCGGAGCATGGGGTCAAATTCGTCGTGCTCGATCGGCCCAACCCCATCAACGGCACTGATGTAGCCGGGCCGGTGCTCGATCCGGGCTGCGAGTCGTTTGTCGGCTACCACACGATAGCTATTCGGCACGGCATGACCGCTGGGGAACTGGCCCGAATGTTCAACGCCGAGCGGAATATTGAGGCCGAACTGGAAGTGGTGCCAATGGAAGGCTGGCAGCGGAGCCATTTCTACGACGAGACGGGCCTGATGTGGATCAACCCGTCGCCGAACATGCGTAGCCTGAGCGAAGCACTGCTCTACCCGGGCATTGGGTTGCTGGAGACGACCAACCTATCGGTCG
>FWPU01013378.1_pt1 | contig 10365 bp, 9 predicted proteins | sample 2228361 | NCBI WGS metagenome assembly FWPU01 (sample SAMEA103939777, study PRJEB20133) | metagenome | reverse complement strand
TCCCGTTTGGGAGGTTGTTTTTGTGTTTTTTAACTTTTAGTTTTTCAAAAAGAAAAACCTCCCAAACGCGTTGGTTTTAAAAAAGTAAAAGCAAGTTTGGAAGGTTTGTTTTCTCATTGTTTTTTCATTTTAACATAACTTAATTTTTTGTCAAATTAAAGAACTTATCTTATTCCCAACCTCTTCAGTTGTTAAATGATTAATCTTTTTAAGGTCTTGCGTTACCAAACCCTGATTTAAGCTTTTTTCAACAGCCTGAAAAACACTTAAAGCCTCTTTTTCTAAATGCCAGTAATCAAGCATCATAGCAGCAGCCAAAATGGCGCCTAAAGGATTGGCGATATTTTTACCAGCTGCTTTAGGGTAAGAGCCATGAATTGGTTCAAAAAGAGCGGTTTTTGTACCAATTGAGGCAGAAGGAATCATACCTAAAGAAGCAGTAATCACTGAAGCCTCGTCAGATAAAATATCGCCAAACATATTTTCGGTTAAAATTACATCAAAAGCAGTAGGTTTTTTCATCAGCTGCATTGAGGCATTATCCACATACATAAACTCTAAAGTTACCTGCGGAAAATCTAAAGCCACTTGATTAACTACTTCTCGCCAAAGACGCGAAGTTTCCAAAACATTAGCTTTATCAACCACAGTTACTTTTTGTCTTCTTTTTTGGGCAAATTGAAAAGCTAGTTTTGCCACCCTTGTAATCTCCCAAGCTTGATAAACCGCTGTATCAAAAGCCATCTGGCCATTTTTTTGCCGGCCGCGTTGGCCAAAATAAATACCGCCGACCAATTCCCGGATAATTAAAATATCCGTTTCTTTAATAATTTCCTTTTTAAGTGGTGATTTATCAAGAAGCGCTTTATAAGTTTTGATTGGTCTTAAATTAGCATAAAGATCTAAAGCCTTTCGCAACTGTAAAATCCCTTGTTCCGGTTTAAGGTGGCTTGGTTTTTGGTCGTAAGCTGGATCACCTACAGCGCCAAATAAAATAACTTCACTTTCCTGGCATAATTTTAAAGTTTCGGCAGGTAAAGGTTTACCAGTCTTTGCCAAAGCAGCAGCTCCAATCAAACCGTATTGGTAAGAAAAACTATGTTTAAATTTTTTTTCCACGGCTTTTAAAACCTTAAGAGCTTGTTTGATTACTTCAGGACCAATTCCATCACCTGGTAAAACAGCAATGCTTTTCACCATATTTTGTGTTTTTGTTCGAATTTTTTAATTAAAGAATTTTGAGCAAGAATATAACCAATTTCATCTATACCGTTAAGTAGGCATTTTTGAAAAAAAGGATTAATGGTAAAAGAAAAAGTTTGATCAGCAACTGTTATTATTCTCTTTCGTAAATCTACACTAACTTGTAGATCAGGTTTTTGACTGACTTTGTCAAAAATTTTTTTAATTTCTTCTTTGGTTAATTTAATTATCAAAAGACCATTTTTAAAACTGTTTTGATAAAAAATATCACCAAAGGTCGTACCTAGAATCACTCGAATACCCCAATCATAAAGAGCCCAAACCGCATGTTCACGTGAGGAGCCAATACCAAAATCCTGACCAACCAACAGGATTTTGGCTTTTTGATAAAAAGGCTGATTAAAAGGATTATCTTTATAAGGCTTACCTTCTTTATCATAACGCCAGTTAAAAAAAAGCATATCGGCAAAACTTACTCTTTGGGTGGCTTTCAAAAAACGAGCGGGAATAATTTGATCAGTGTCAACATTTTCTTTGTTTAAAGGCAAAACAATGGAAGTAATTTGGCTGAATTTTTTCATAGGTATTCTCTAACATCAACAATTTTACCTTCAATCGCTGCTGCGGCAGCTGTTAAAGGGCTGGCTAAAAAAGTGCGCGCTCCCGGACCTTGTCGGCTCTCATAGTTGCGGTTGCTCGTGGAAACACAATAATGACCGGGAGCAACTTTATCATCATTCATCCCTAAACAAGCAGAACAGCCAGACCAGCGCCATTCAAAACCTGCTTTCTGGAAAATTTTATCTAAACCTTCTTTTTCTGCTTGCCTTTTAACACTGCGGGAGCCAGGAACAACAATAGCTTTCACTCCTTTTTTAACTTTACCTTTTTTGGCAATACTGGCTGCTTCCCGTAAATCAGAAATTCGGCCGTTAGTGCAGCTGCCGATAAAGACTTCATCAATTTTAAAACCTTTAAGAATCATTCCCGGTTTAAGATTCATGTATTTAAGGGCTTTTTCTAGCTCTTTTCTTTTACTTGTATTTTTTAACTTGGCCGGATTAGGAATTGGTTCATCAAGACCAATAGCTGTTTCTGGAGTAGTACCATAGGTAATTAAAGGAGTCAGATTTTGGATTTTGATTTTAACCACTTTATCATAAGTAGCCTCTGGGTCAGAAACCAAAGTTTGCCAAAATTTAACCGCTTTTAAAAAAGCTTTACCTTTTGGGCTAAATTGACGATTAGCCAAATACTCAAAAGTGGTTTGATCAGGCGCAATCATTCCCATGCGGCCGCCTGCCTCAATTGTCATGTTGCAAATGGTCATTCTTTGCTCCATGTTCATTTGACTAATTAACTTACCCTTATATTCCACCGCATAACCGGTAGCGCCATTAACTCCAATTTGCCGGATAATGGCCAAAATTAGATCTTTAGGAGTCACACCTTTGCCTAAAACACCTTCAATTTCAATAGCCATAGTTTTGGGTTTGTTCATTAATAAACATTGTGTGGCTAAAACCATTTCCACTTCACTAGTACCAATACCCCAGGCCAACGCACCAAAAGCGCCGTTTGTGGAAGTATGGGAATCACCGCAGACAATTGTCATTCCTGGCTTGACAAAACCTAATTCCGGACCAATAACATGGACAATACCCTGATACAAGCTGTCAAGCCCAAAAAACTTAATACCAAAATCCCGGCAGTTTTTCTTTAAAGTTTCGACTTGTTTCTTGGATAATAAATCATAAATTTCTTTTTGGTTAATGGTTGAGACATTATGATCAGCGGTGGCTAAAGTAAGATTCGGCCGTCTTACTTTTAATTTTTTTGCTCTTAAATTGGCAAAAGCTTGCGGTGAAGTTACTTCATGAATTAAATGACCATCAATATAAATAATGGCCGGTGCGCCTTTTTCTTGATAAACTAAATGATTTTGCCAAATTTTTTCAAAAAGTGTTTTGCCTTTTTTTTGCATAATTAAGTTAAATTAAAGCAATTGCCTCAATTTCAATTAAAGCATTTTTAGGCAACGCCGCCACTTGAATAGTGGCTCGGCTTGGTTTGTGATTTGGAAAAAATTGAGCATAAATCTGATTAACAACAGCAAAATCATTCAGATCTTTAAGATAAATAGTGGTTTTAACTACTTTAGTTAAACTTGAACCAGCTGCTTGAAGCACTTTGGTTAGATTGGTCAAAACCTGTTTGGTTTGCGGCCCAATGCCGTCAACCAGTTGATTAGTTTGCGGATCAATTCCTAACTGACCGGAACAAAAAACAAAATTGCCCGCTATTACTGCTTGAGAATAAGGACCAATTGCCGCTGGTGCCTGGGAACTGTTAATTGTTTTAAGGTTGTTATTCATTTTTTTACCTCCTTTTAGCTAATTAATAAATAATAATTATTTTTTAGTTAAGTGAATTAGCCATAATAGCGCCAAAATTCGCGCTTAAAACTTGATCAGCGTAGCGACCTAACCAGCCTTGTTTAATTTTTGGCTGAAAAGATTTTAATTTTTGCATTCTTCTTTTTAACTCTTGAGGAGAAATTTTTACATTAATGGTTTTTTTAACCACATCAATAGCAATTATATCGCCGTTTTTTAAGACAGCGATTGGACCACCAGCTGCTGCTTCTGGTGAGATATGACCAATGCAAAGACCTCTTGTGCCGCCGGAAAAACGACCATCAGTGATTAGAGCCGCCTTTATTCCCTGACCGGTTAATGCTGATGTTGGCGCAAGCATTTCCTGCATGCCCGGTCCGCCTTTTGGTCCTTCAAAACGAATAACCACTATTTGTCCGTCTTTAATTTTTCGCTTAAGAATGGCTTGGAGTGCTTCTTCTTGTGAATCAAAACAGCAGGCTTGACCTTCAAATTTAAACATTTCTTTAGCCACACCAGCTGTTTTAACCACCGCACCATCAGGTGCTAGGTTACCATAAAGAATAGCCAAACCGCCAGTTTGAGCAAAAACATTTTGAGAAGTTCTTATGATTTCACCATCAGGTAAAGGCGCTTTTTTGATTAATTCGACGATTGTTTGACCAGTAATTGTTGGTTGATTAAGATGCAGGGGTGCTCGACCATCAAGGTAAGCGGCTTTAAGAATGGCAGGAATGCCGCCTACCCTATCAACATCTTCTAAATGAATTTCTGGTCTTGAAGGAGAAACTTTGCAAAAATTAGGTGTTCTTTCTGAAAGCCAATCAATTCTTTTCAACGGATATTTAATTCCGGCCTCATAAGCTAAAGCCAGGGTATGCAAAACAGTATTAGTTGAACCGCCCATGGCCAAATCAAGAATAAAAGCATTATCAATTGCTTCTTTGGTAACAATATCGCGTGGTAAAATTCTCTTTTTTAAAATTAACTCCACTGTTTGGGCAACTTGGTCAATTAAAGCTAATCGTTTTGGATTAATCTGCCAAAGTTTTTTCTTTTTATTAATCCAGCTGGCAGCTGGAATAGTGCCATTACCGGGAAGTGCCAAACCAATAGCTTCGGCCAAACAGTTCATCGAGTTGGCAGTAAACATACCGGCACAACTGCCGCAGGTTAAACAGGCATTGGTGGCGATTTCTTTTAATTTTTGAGCGGAAATTAGACCTGCGGATTCCTGACCCACTGCTTCAAACACCGAAACCAAATCAGTGTTGTTAAAACCAGCCAGCATCGGTCCGCCGCTAACATAAATGGCTGGGATGTTTAACCTAACCATTGCCATCAGCATTCCGGGAACAATTTTGTCGCAATTGCCAAGACCAATCCAAGCATCAGGCGGATGCGCAGTTATTACTGTCTCAATCTGATCGGCAATTAACTCACGGGAAGGCAATGAATACTTCATACCAAAATGACCCATAGCAATACCATCATCCACCGCTCCTCCAATATGGCAATACCAAACATTGTAGCCTTTGGCTTTAAGCTTTTTAACTAATCTTTGGCCTAAAACCTCAAGGTGAATATGACCAGGAATATGGGTAGTAAAGGAATTAACCACTGTAATAAAAGGTTTTTTCAAATCAGCAATTTTTTTAATGACCCCGCTTGCTATCATCAAAGAAGCAGCCGGCAACATATGCTTTCCTGTGGCGACAATTCGACTGCCTTTCTTTTGCAGATTTTTAATACCCTGATGATATTTTTGGTCTTTCATTTTTAATTAATTGATATAAGAATACAAAGGATGGTTCGGCGAAATTTCTTCATATTGAACTTGATTTTTAACCAAACGCTTAATTAATAAATGATAATCTTTTGGTTCCTTTAAATTCACCTCCCCGATAAAGTGCTTCTATTGAAGCAACGATAGTTGGGATTATAGAAGGGGTAGAGAACGAAGATTCTAAAAGCGTACTGTGATTATTAGTGATTTTCTTAACATATTCCAGTCGGATAACCTCAACGGTTGGTATTAAAATTTCACTAATAAGTTTTTTAAAAACTTGGGTGTTGTTTTTTAAGTTAATTAGGAAATAATATTTTGTATTTTGAAAAATTAAGCTTCTTTCAATTACTTCGTTATATCTTAAAAGATCATTATTGCCTCCTGAAATAACACAAACTGCCTTTTTACCTTTAATTTGCTCTTGAAAATAAAAAAGAGCAGCCACCGGCAAAGCCCCAGCTGGTTCAGTCACAATTCCCTCCTGCTGATAAAGATCAATCATCGTTTGGGCTACTTTTCCTTCGGGAATTTTTACCATCTGGTCAACATATTTTTGGCATAGTTTAAAAGTTAACCGACCAGGCGTTTTAATAGCAATACCGTCAACAAAAGTATCTACTTTGTCTAGGGTTTCAATGCGCTTCTTTTTTAAAGAATAATACATAGAGGCAGTACCATCAGATTCGCAACCGATAATTTTAGTTTTAGGACTGTATTCTTTAAAATAAGAAGCAATGCCGGAAATTAACCCGCCGCCTCCCACTGGCACAAAAATAAAATCAATTCCTTTTTCCTGTTCTAAAATTTCTTTAGCAATTGTTCCCTGACCAGCAATCACAGTTTCATCATTAAAAGCATGAACAAAAACTTTATGAGTAATTTTGGCGTATTGTTGAGCCAGTTGATTAGCCTCATCAAAATTAGGCCCTTTTAAACAAATTTTGATAAAAGGACCGCCAAAACTAACCACCCTTTTGATCTTTTGGTGAGAGGTAATTTCTGGCATATAAATAGTACCGGCAATTTTTAACAGAAAACAGCTTAAAGCCACTCCTTGAGCATGATTACCGGCACTGGCACAAACAACTCCTTGTTTTTTTTGCTGGGCTGTTAAACTGGCCAATTTATTATAAGCACCGCGAATTTTAAAAGAACGGATTTCTTGCCAGTCTTCTCGTTTGAAGAAAACTTGCGAGTGAAACAATTGACTATAAAAACGATTAAGCATCAAAGGTGTTTTTCTAATCACCTTTTGCAGTCTTTTGGCTGCCTGGTCAATTTTTTGATTAAGCGCTTTCATATAATTTTATTTAAAGCATTAAGATAAGCCTTAACTGAAGCAACAACAATGTCAGTATCAGCCCCAAAACCATAAACAAAATTTTTCCGGTATTTAAGTTGAATATGTACCTTACCTAAATCATCACTACCACCAGTAATGGCCTGGACTAAATACTCTTCAAGCCTTACTTTCTTTTTGACAATTTTATCAACGGCGTTAAAAGCGGCATTGATTGGACCATTACCAAGGCTGGTTGCGGTGTGATTTTCGTCTTGGTATTTTAAACTAACAGTAGCCATTGGTTTTAAAGGCCAACCGCAAACAACCTGAAGAAAATTTAATTCTAATTTACAATGATTAGCCGGCTCGCCGGCTAAAATATACAAATCATCATCATTAATCTCTCTTTTTTTATCGGCCAAAATAATAAATTTTTGATAAATTTCATCAATTTTTTGTTTGGTTAAGGTAAAACCTAACTGTTTTAAACGGTGAGTTAAAGCTGCTCGGCCGCTTCTGGCCGTTAAAATAATTTTGGAAGAAGGAATACCGATATCTTTAGGGTTAATGATTTCGTAAGTATTTCTTTTTTTCAGTACACCGTGTTGATGAATACCTGAGGAGTGAGCAAAGGCATTGCGCCCCACAATGGCTTTATTGGCTTGAACTGGCATGCGCATTAAACGGGAAACTAAACGGCTGACCTGTTGGTTTGCAAACCTAAACTTTTGTGGGTTTTAATAATCATCGCAACTTCTTCCAACGAGGTATTACCTGCTCTTTCACCAATACCGTTAATCGTTACTTCAACTTGTCTGGCGCCCGCCAGAATTCCTGCCATGCTATTGGCGGTGGCTAAACCTAAATCATTATGACAATGAACAGAGATAATAGCTTTATGGATATTTTTGACATTTGTCAAAAGAAAGCGGATTTTAGCACTGAATTCTTCAGGCAGACAATAACCAGTCGTATCAGGGATATTAACCACACTGGCTCCGGCTTTAATTACCTCCTCAACCATTTTGGCTAAAAAACGATTATCAGCTCGACCAGCGTCTTCAGCGTAAAATTCTACCTCCTCAACAAATTTTTTAGCGTATTTAACCGCCCAAATTGCTTGTTCCAGAATTTTTTCCCGGCTGGAATTAAATTTATAACGAATATGGATATCAGAAGCACCGATTCCTGTGTGAATTCTTTTTCTTTTGGCAAACTGCAGTGAGGTAGCTGCTACCTCAATATCTTCTTTTTTTGCCCGGGTTAAGGCGCAAATAACCGGTTTAGTTACTGTTTTGCTAATCTCAACCACCGATTGAAAATCGCCTGGACTGGAAATGGGAAAACCAGCCTCAATAATATCAACACCCAAGGCTTCAAGCGCTTTAGCAATTTCAATTTTTTCCACTGTATTAAGCTGACAGCCGGGTACTTGTTCGCCGTCGCGTAAAGTGGTGTCAAAAATAAAAACTTGATTATTTTTCATAAATTATTTTTGCAAACCGGCAAACTTTCTAATTTTTCTGCCGACTTTTTCTATTTCCAGATCGGCTAAATTTTCCAGTAATTTTTTCAGTTTTTTTGATTTATTTTGACTAAATTCAGCAATCCATTCTTTAGCAAAATGGCCGTTTTTAACCCGTCTTAATACTTGCTCCATCTTTTGTTTTACCTCTTTGGTTATAATTTTTGATCCAACAGTTAAACCGCCATACTTGGCAGTGTTGCTGACTTTTTGGTACATGCCACCAAGACCTGATTGATAAATTAAATCAACAATTAACTTCATTTCATGAACGCATTCAAAATAAGCAATTTCTGGTGGATAACCGTTTTTAATCAAAGTTTCAAAACCAGCCCGCATCAATTCAGTAATTCCACCGCAAAGAACAGTTTGCTCGCCAAAAAGATCGGTTTCGGTCTCATCTTTAAAAGTTGTTTTAATCACGCCAACTCTAGTGTGACCATTAGCGTGAGCTAGGGCTAAAGCTTTTTCTAAAGCATAACCAGAAGCATCCTGATAAATAGCTAATAATGCTGGCACACCAAACCCATTTTGGTATTCTCTTCGTACTGTTGGACCAGGCGCTTTTGGCGCAATCATTACTACATCAACTTTTTTGGGTGGGGTGATTACTTTAAAGTGGAAATTAAAACCATGACTAACCACAATTGTTTTACCAGCAGAAATACTTGATTTAATCTGTTCAAAAACAGCTCGATGCAGTTCATCAGGAATTAAAAAATGAATAAAATCAGCTTGAGAAGCAGCTTGGGCAAAGGAATAAACCGCAAAACCATCTTTTTTGGCTTTTTGCCAAGATTCACCTTCTTTTCTTAAACCTAAAATAACCTTAAGACCGCTGTCCCGTAAATTGTTGGCCCAAGCATAACCCTGACTGCCATAGCCTAAAACGGCAATGGTTTTATTTTTCAGTATTTTTAAATTAGCCTCTTTTTGATAATAAATTTTTGCCATAAATAGTCTCCTTTCTTTTTTAATAAATTAAGTTAAACGAACTTCATCAACTGAAGCGCCAGCCGGAATCATTGGAAAAACATTATTTTCTTTTTCTACCTCAACCACCAAAAGATAAGGCCCTTGATAACTTAAAAACTGTTTAATTGCTTTTTTAAGCTGAGATCTTTGTTCCACTTTTTTGGCTTTAAGAAAAAAACCAGAGGCGATTTTGACAAAATCAGGGTTTTTTAAGTTAACAAATGAATAACGTTTAGCAAAAAAAAGGTCTTGCCACTGGCGAACCATCCCTAAATAATGATTATTAAAAACCAAAATTTTAACCGGCAAATTCTCTTGAACAATGGTAGCTAATTCTTGAATTGTCATCTGAAGTCCGCCATCACCTACAATCACCACCACCGGTTTTTGAGTTTTGGCTGCGGCTGCTCCTACTCCAGCAGGTAGGGCAAAACCCATTGTGCCTAAACCGCCAGAAGTAATAAAACTTCTGGGTGAAGTTAGTTTAAGATAGCGAGCCGCCACCATCTGATTTTGTCCCACATCAGCCACATAAATTGCTTCACCGTTAAGATAATCAGACAAACAATTAATCACTTCAGCCATTCTTAATTTACCTGTTTGTGGTTTAATTTCTTTTTTAATGACTTTTTCGTACTCAATTTGGTAGTAACGCTTAAATTCAAGAAACCAAGAACGCCTCTTTTTTCTTTTTAAAAGATTCAGAGCTAAAAGTTTTTTTAAAGCAGTTTTGACATCAGCCACAATTGGCAAGTAAACTTTAATAGTTTTATTGATATTGGCCGGTTCAATTTCAATCTGAACAATTTTGGCTTTAGGCGCATAAGTTTCAGTTTTACCAGTCACTCGATCATCAAAACGCATTCCTAAAGCTAAAATCAGATCAGCTTGATTAGTTAGAACATTCGGAGCATAATTACCATGCATGCCTAAAAAACCAACATAATTGGGAAATGTGGTTGGTACAGCTGATAAACCTAAAAGGGTACAAGCCACCGGCAAATTAGCTGTCAAAGAAAGTTTTTGCAGTTCGGTACTGGCTTGGCTTAACAAAACTCCGTGACCAGCTAAAACTAAAGGTTTTTCTGCTTGATTAATAAGCCAAGTTACTTCTTTTAATTTCTCAGTTAATTCTTTATCTTCAGCTTGATTCGCTTGTTTTTTAATCAAAGACTGATAATTAAAATCCAGCATT
>FWPU01013377.1_pt1 | contig 10368 bp, 7 predicted proteins | sample 2228361 | NCBI WGS metagenome assembly FWPU01 (sample SAMEA103939777, study PRJEB20133) | metagenome | reverse complement strand
GCGCCCAGTTTTTGGATCAAGTCGTGGGGGCCGCTCCGGATTGGGCGGCATTGGAGCGCCAAGCCCGGCAGGTTCCGCCCGGCTGCAACGCCACGGGCGTGATGCCCTTTGTCTTACCCGAGCCTTCCCTGGGCATAGACCGGCAGCAAACGGGGCTGCGTTGGTACCCGCAAGAACCGAGGGAACCGGGCGTACGCTATCGCGCCGCCCTGGAAGCCTTGGCCTACCTCATCGCCATGGCGGTTGCGGAGCACGAAGAGGCCGGGCAAGAGATCACCCGCATCACGGTCTCCGGCGGTATCGCCCGTAGCGACCTGATGTGCGAAATCCTAGCGACCGTCCTGGACCGACCGCTGTTACGGTTGGAATCAGAGGAAGGCCCCGCCCTGGGAGCCGCCGTCACCGCTTTGGCCGCCTTGGAATCGAATCTCCGCAAGCAAAAGGGGATCGCCAAGAAGTTCACCGTCGCGGATGCCGCGCTGGCCATGGTTCGATTCCGCGGCACCATGGCCGGCTGCGCGGATTGGGTGGAACCCTATCGCTTGGGACTGAAGCAGTTTCGCGAGATTTTGGGACGCCTTCAAACCGGCCGACCCTTGCGTTAAGGTGCTTGCGTGCCGCCGAAGGATGACCAAAATTCGGCGATGAGCAAAACCCCTGCGCGGGCTGGACGATCTTCGGGCGGGCCTTGACACGCCTTGCCCTCGGCATCAACCTCAGGGCGCGGCGGGATCGGCCGGCCTCAAGCAATAGAGATCGCCTTCTTCGGTGGCGGCGAAGATGCGTCGACCGACGACCGCCGCCGATGCCGAGACTGCACCTCCCAAATCCAATTCCCATTTCAGAGAACCGTCTTGCAGCCCCAGGCCGTACAATCGGCCGTCCAGGGAACCGACCACGACCACGGCGTGGGTGAGGTCGCCGTTTTCGGGTACCACGATGACGGGCGAGGCGTCCACGTAGCGCTTCGCGGCGAACTTCCACACCGTTTCGCCGGTCGTCGCATGGAAGCAATAAACCTGTCGGTCGCGGCAACCCACGACCACGTACGCACCGCATGCCGCGGCGGAGGAGCGGAAGGCGTCGGCGGGGTTTTCCGGGGGAAATTGCCAGAGCCGCCGCCCGCGCTCCCAGTCGATGCCGAAAAAGAAGCCGCTTTCGGTGCCCACGTACAATGCTCCGCCCAGCACTGCGGGAGTGCAACCCGTCGGGCCGTCGAGGTCGCAAGCACTTCGTTCCTTGCCGGTTTGCAGATCCACCGAGTGCAGCTTTCCGTCGCAGCCGGCCACGAACGTGCGGTCCTCCACGACGGGCGGCTGGCATCGGATTTGGTCGGGTAAAGCAGTCTTCCAAACCGGCGTTCCGCTTTCCGCGTCGAGACAGTAGAGGTTCATATCCTGGGAGCCGAAGAGAATGCGGGCGCGACCGTCGGCCGCGAAGACGTTGGCCGCGTTGTCGATGGTACCGCCCGCCTCGAATTGCCAGAGCGGCTTGCCGTCCTGGGCATTCCAAGCGAAGAACTTGCCATCCACGTCGCCCACATACACGCGCCCTGCATGCACGGCGGCGGTAGCCAGGAATCCGCCGCCCATGTCGTGCTTCCATCGCAACCGACCCGGGCCCACGTCCACGGCGTAAAACGTGCCGTTGTTTCCGCCGAGGTACACCATGTCTCCGGCGACGACGGGCGAGGCCGTAAAGGCGTCTTTTTCCGCCGAATAGACCCATTCGATTTGCGGCAAGCGTTCTGCGTTTCCCACGGCGACGCCGGAGCACGCAGGCGTGCCGCGAAACAGAGGCCAAGCGTCGGTGGGGGCGGTCTCGCAGGCCGCAGGACTTCGTACGTCAGCCTCGGGTAAGCGCTCCGCATCGGCAGCGCCCCGCGCATTCGCATCGGGGGCAGCCGACGTGGATCGCACGTTCGGCGACCCGGAATCGTTCGGCCGGCCGGGCGGAACACGGGATTCCGTCAGCGGCTCCTCGGCGGCAAGCCGGCCCGAAAAACAGAATAGAAACCGCCGCGTGCGAACGAATAGGTCGCCGTCGGCAAAGGCGGGAGTGGCTAGACAGCCGTCCCCCAAGCGGTTTTCGGCGAGCAGCTCCCAGCGGTCATCGGCGCGGACCACGAACACCGTTCCCTGTTCGTTCACGGCATAGAGCCTGCCGTCCGCCGCCGTGAGCGATGCGGTGAACGCCCCGGAGAGATTGCCCGACCAAATCGTCCTGCCCGTTCCCGGGTCGTAACATGTCAGACGCTTGAGATCGTACAGGACGTAAAGGCGATTACGATAGAGGAGGCCTGAGGGAATGTAAGGGCCGCCGCGGGGGAGTTTCCAAAGCAAGTCGGCCTCCGTGAGTCGGCCGTCGCGTCCCAAGGGCACCGCGAAGATAGGCCCGTTACGGCCGCTCATACTGAAAGCCGTTTCTCCCGCCGCGACCGCCATGGGAGTCACCAGTGTTTCCAGGCCGTCGATGTGCCACCGCTCTTTTCCCGTGCGGGGATCGTACGCGGTGAGGTAAGCGGTGCCGTCCACCTGGCCGCCGTTGACCAACAGCTCATCGCGGCCGCCGGAGGCGATCGCCGAGCGAACGATCAACGGCGTGGTCCAACCGCCGGTGCTTTGGCGAGGCGTTCGCCAAGCCTCCTCGCCGTCGGTCTTGCGGAGGGCGACGAGAAAGGAATCGCGCTCGCGATCGCACAATTGAATGACCCAATCGCCGAAGAGGACGGGACTGGAAGCGACGCCGTAAATGTGCTCTTGCGGTCCCAGGTCGCGCCGCCAAACGAGCTTGCCGCCGATATCGTAGCAGAACAGCCCGGCCGAACCGAAGAACGCGAAGACATGGCGGCCGTCCGTCGCAGGCGTCGCCGACGCGTAGCCGTTCTTGGGGTGTGTTTTGCTCTGTGCGGTTGCCGCCTTCCGCTGCCATAAGGGACGTCCGGTGTGCCGGTCCCAGGCTCCTAGGTAGAGGTCGGGAGAACGGCGGTCTCCCGCCTGCCACGTCAAAAACAAGCGGTCGCCCCAAATGACGGGCGAACTGTTGCCGCTGCCGGGAAGCTCGGCCTTCCAACGCACCCCGGCGTCGGGGCCGAAACGAACGGGAGGCGAGCCGCCGGGCGCCACGCCTTGTGCCGCAAGGCCGCGAAAGCCGGGCCAACGGTCCAGATCCCGGCCCGTCTCCAGTGGGTCCCGCGCCAGGGCCGGCCATGGAGCCGCCTGCGGCGAGACCACGCCACGACGACATCCCAACCCCCAAAGAAGCCCGCCGCCCAACCATAACAGCAGCAAGAGGGCCGAGAGACGCGTCGCGGAGACTCGGGACAGGCTTCGATCGGCAGCAGAACCGGTGCAAGCCGGCGGTCGGCCGGGACACACTCCGGTTCGCCCGGCGCTGAACCACAGACATGAGGCCGGAGTGCCAACCACGCGTCCTCTCCCTTCCTGGGAAGCTACTTCCGTCGCCGCAACGTCACGCTTCCACCGCCGGCCTGCCGATTGATACCCTCCACCCCGATTGGGCGGCCGATTCAGGGAGAATTGTTGGACGAATTGGCCGGGCTGGGCGGACTGCTCAATTGCGATAGGACCTGCAAAATCCCGTTCAGGTGCGCCATCCGCGGACCGAAACGATCCACGAACTCGGTAAACATGAACTCCCCGTCCAGCAGGTTATCGAAGTTATTGTTGACTTCCTCGGTCAACTGGTGCAGAAACTCCGTTTGCACGCGAGACAAGCATTCGGCGGCCTCGCGGCACTTCTTGGCCAGGTGCGGATTGGCTTGCCGCCACTGTCCCAACTCCATCGCCCGTTGACGTTGGGCGTTACCGACCTGCGTGGTCAACTCTTCCAGGATTTTCGTCTGGCGCTGTTGAACCATGAGAATCTGTCGCAGCAGGAGCGCGATCTCGGCAAGTCCTGCGGTCTGCGGCGTGGGCGATGCCGCGGCTTGGGTCACGTCGATTTGCGTAAAAAAGGGAGGTTTCATGGATTGGCTTTCGTTCATCGGCGTGCTTCCTCCACGAGGTTATTACAATCAGTATAAACAGGCGCGTCGAGAAAAGTCGAGCGCCGGGCGCGAAACTTGAGTCAATCTTTTCCCGTTCCGCCGAATCGTCACCGTCCCGCGCCGCTACAACCGCTACAGCTTCGAATTTGCCGACGACCGCTGCCGCCATAAAGTCCGGCGTCATTGGAACCGATACAGTGGGAAGCCTCGGAGGAGGGCCCCACCGTGCCCCGCCTCCTCGCTCTACCGTTCGACCGGACTGTGCTATCTCTCGATTCCGCAACACGTGAGACCTCATGAGCGAAAAGACACGTAGTAAAGGGGGGCGTTCCGCCCTATCCTTGGGTTTCCTGTCCGTATTGTCTCCCTCCGAGGTCGGGTTCGTGGGAGGCTACCTGATCCTGAACGGGGTCGGCCGCCCTTTGGAGTTCCACTGCACAACCCCCGTCAAGGCGACTCGGGCACAGGAGATCTTGTACGGAAATTCATTAAAGCCGTACCTGTTTGCCGAGCAGATCGCCCCGGCGCTGGTCGCCAAGGCCAAAACCCCGGTAGCGTTGATTTGCGTGGATCGCTGGGAGTTGTTGGATTTCGCGGATCACGCGGGGACGCCGGTGGCGGCAGTCATGCTGGACGACGTTACGCCGCCCGCCGCTCCGCACTTTACCATGGCGGACCGCGGCCATGCGCCCATCAATCCGGCGCAGGAAAGTGCGGCCCGCGTAGGGGACGTCGCTCGCTTCGCCCATGGGGCCTTGCAAGCTTGGGAACGAAACACCGGAAGTGCGGCGTTGCTCGGCAGCGGTTCCTCGCCGTCGCCGGCGTCCGCCGCCACGCTGGTCGCCCCCGAGCATGCCGCCGTCACGATTTCCGAGACCGGCAACGGCGCCACCTACGGCCGGCACACGGCGAACGGACTGGAGTGCTGGCAGGGCCGGTTCGGCCACATCCGGCTGGTCTGCGCGGCATCCCACGCGCCGGCAGTCACCCGACTTCTCGCCGATTGGGCGCCCTGGACCGACGCCTTGGACCTTTCGGAGCCGTTTGAACGGATTCGCGCGGCGATCGACGAGGCCTTGCGTCGGGGGTGAAATCATGTTTTGGTCGGGATTGTTGTTTGGAAAGCAGCGTTCCGGCGGCAACCGGCCGGCGACTTCCGCCGCGAAGGAAGACCCGGCAGCCGGCCTGGATCGGCGGATCGGCGCGGTCCGCGATCCCGCACTCGCATGCGCCGCCTCGGTGCAATCCGCGGACTTGGGCGTCCGAGTCGAAGTCTTGCCGACCGGTTGGAACGCCGCGATCCAACGCGGTTTTTCCGTCGAAGTCCGACCCTGGAAGGAGTCATTTCCGCGGCCTAGGGTCGTAACGCTGGGCGTTCCTCGGGTCGCCGTCACCGTGAAGAGTTTTTTCTTCGACCAGGCCGCCCCGATGCGGCCGGAAGCGGCTCCGACCGACGCCCCGGCCGCGAACGGCTCTTCTTCCGCTTGGAACTCCTTATTGCAGCGAATCGCTGAGGGCAAGCGGCATCGCATCGCGCCGCCCCAGGACCTGATCAAGCTGGAGGATCGGCTGCAATGCCTTTTGCAACCTTCGCTGGAAACGCTCCTGATCGAGCGGAACTTGGAGTTCCCCTTCGCCCCGTTTCCGTATCAATTGGAAGGCGTCGCATTCTTGTATCCGCGTCACTCGGCGATTCTGGCCGACGAAATGGGGCTGGGAAAAACGATGCAGGCCATCACGGCGGTCCGATTGTTGGTCCGCAGCGGCGAGGCACGATCCGTATTGCTCGTCTGCCCCAAGCCGCTGGTGACCAATTGGAAGCGCGAGTTCGAACAATGGGCCCCCGAAATCCCCGTGCTGGTGATCGAAGGCGATCAGAGCCGGCGCCGCTGGCAGTGGGAGTCCGCCCCCTTCCCGGTCAAGATCGCCAATTACGAGCTGTTGCCGCGCGATCGAGAGATTTTGGAATCCGCGGGCCGCGACGGCAGACCTCGGGTGGCGTTCGATCTGGTCGTGCTCGACGAATCCCAGCGAATCAAGAACCGTGGTCCGCGGCATCGCACGGCGGCGGAGCTGGGCCTTGACCGGCACGCCCGTCGAAAACAGCACCGAAGACCTGGTCGGCATTTTCGAGTTCCTCTCGCCGGGCTTCCTCTCGCCCGACATGAAACCCTCGCGGATGGGGCACACCATCGCGGACTTCGTACTCCGCCGCACCAAGGATCAGGTTTTGACCGATCTGCCGCCGAAACTGATTCGCGACGCGGAAGTGGAATTGACGCCGGAACAGCGCGAGACCTACCGCTTGGCGGAGAGCGAGGGTATTCTGCGGCTGACCGAGATGGGTGACGCCGCCGCCATCCAGCACGTCTTCGAGTTGGTGCTGCGGCTCAAGCAGATTTGCAATTTCGATCCGGCGACGGGGGCCAGCGTGAAGATGGAGCGTTTGGAAGCGGACCTCGAGGAGATCGCCGACAGCGGGCGAAAGGCCATCGTGTTCAGCCAATGGGTATCGACGCTGGAGGAGATCGCCCGGCGCCTGGAACGATTTCACCCGTTGTTGTTCCACGGCAAGATCCCCTCCGCTCGCCGCGATGAAGTGATCCGCCGATTCCGTGACGATCCGAGGCACGTGGTACTGTTGATGAGCTACGGGGCGGGCAGCGTGGGACTGAATCTGCAATTCGCCGGATACGTCTTCCTCTTCGACCGCTGGTGGAACCCTGCCGTGGAGGATCAGGCGATCAATCGGGCACATCGCATCGGCGCCGGCGGCCCGGTCACCGTCACTCGATTCTTGGCCGTCGATACCATCGAGCAGCGGATCAATGCCGTCTTGGAAGAGAAGCGGCGCCTTTTCGAGACCATCTTCTCGCGTGTCGGCGGACCGCGCAAACTGGCCCTCACCCAGGAGGAAATCTTCGGCTTATTCAACCTCCGCTGCCCGGCCCCGACGGCATCGTCATCGGCTGGCGCCAGCCGCGCCGCGTGAACAAGCCGCCATGCCCTCCCGGCTGACCGTCGCGACCGGCCCCAATGGTCCGCCGCATCTTCAAAAACCCAGCGTGGGCATCGTCAGCAGAACACGTTTCTCTTTGACGAGGATCATCCGCCTACTCGGAATGCACGGCCCAAGGGTGTGCGGAACGCGGGCTGCGATCCGGACCCGCTGCCTCCCACCCAATCCCGTTCGTCGATAGGCCGCGCCGGCAGATCGGATTCCCAACCAAGGCTCCTCCCACATCAGCATCATAAGACGCCAAAACATGCCTTTTCGGCCCTCCGAACAACGTCAACCGGAGGCCTGCCCTACCCGGGCTTTCCGGAAAACTCTTGAGGGCGATTGACACGGCTCGGCTCTTCAACAAAACTCGGCATTGATGGGCTACCGCCGAGGGGGGGCCGGTCGCTACGAAAATTCCGCCTCACTCCCGTAAACATTCACTCTCCGGTTGTCCCTGAGCACGCCACGAGGTAACACCATGCGAAACGCTTTTTTCATCGCGGCGGCGGTGTGGACCATGGTCGCAGGCTACGACCAATTCCGCGGCGGTTGTTGCGAGGCCTACGCCGACAGCGACGGAGTCATGCCGCCGACCCTGCCGGAGCAAGACAAGGAAGCGATCCTCGAATTGCAAAACGCGGTTTACGACGCCACGCAGAAGCAGGCGCGGTATCTGTTGAGCTTGGTCCATCCGTGGCAGGAGGACGCCGCTTTGTTGCTGACGACCGACAGCAAGAGCGATGAACATTGGATTCGTCCCAACACCGGAACCGTCGAAGGTTTGGCGTTTCTTTACCGGTTCGGTCCCTACGATCCGAATGTCGTCGGTGCGACCCGAAGAGAGCTTCTGCCGATCATCCTGGGAATGATGCGATACCTCGTCGCCACGCACGTGACGGGAGATCGCGTGACCGGCGACGGTCGGCCGTGGGGGGATGCTTGGCAGTCGGCCCACTGGGCCCAAATGCTGGGTCGGGCGGGCTGGTGGATTTGGGATGATTTACCCGAGGATCTTCGGCATGGAATCCGTCGTGTGGTGGCGCACGAGGCGGCGCGGTTCGTCGATGCCGTACCGCCGCATCAAATCCAACTCGACACGAAGGCCGAAGAGAACGCTTGGAACAGCCAGATCTTCTCGGTGGCCGTTCTCTTGATGCCGGAAGATCCCCGGCGCGAAGCTTGGGAAAAGGCGTTTCAGCGTTGGGTGATCAACTCGTTCTTGCGCCCGGCCGACGAAAACTCGGATCGCGTCGTGGACGGCCGCCGGGTTTCGGAGCAATTCACGGGCGCCAACGTCTACGACGACTTCACTCTGGAAAATCACGGCATGGTCCACCCCGACTACATGCAGACCTTCGGTCTCTCGCTGGGATGCGCACTGGATTTCCGGATGACCGGCCGCGAGCCGCCCGAGGCACTGTTGTACAACGTGCCGGGCATTTACGAGAACCTGAAGTGGTTCGTGCTGCCGGACGGCGGATTCGTCTATCCGTCGGGGCAAGATTGGCGATTGTTCCGCAACGCCGACTGGCTGGGCAGCCACGTCTTGATGGCGGTCTTCGGGCGCGACCCGGAGGCCTGGACGCTTGCCCGGCGGTCTTTGGAGGTGCTCCGCCGCATGCAGGCGCGCAACGCCTCCGGCGCCGTGTATCAACCCCAAGAATTCTTCTTCCCTTCCACGCAGTCGGACCTGTTGCGCTCCTTGGCTCGCACTTGGCTGGTGCTGCATTATGCCGAGGATGTGCGCGGCTCATGGTCGGAACGGTTGGGAGTCCGCCGCCTGGATTCGGGACGGATCATCTTGAATCGTACCCCGACCGCCGTCCACACCTTCAGTTGGGGCGCCGTAGTCATGGCCCAATGCGTCGCCCAGCGCTTGGATCGCGTCGTATCGCCGGACCAACGGAACGGCCTCGGTCACATCCGCGCGGAAGGCTCGCCCAAGGCCCTGCCCGTCAGGTTGATGGACGCCGCCGTGACGGAGAGGGACGGGGGTTTTGACGCGACCGTGGTCGTGGAGCATGGTCCCGGCGTCGTCCGAGCGGACCTGCGCTATATCTCGCATGCCGACGGTCGGTTTGCCATTTCCGAGCGTCTGACGGCCCTTCAAGATGTCACCACGACCGAGATCGCCACCGGCCTGATCGGCATCTTGAACAATCCCGCCTGGATCTACGAAACGGGCCGACGTCGCGTGACGGTCGACGGCATCACGACCTTGGCCGAAGCCCTCGGCGGTAAGAGGATCGATGCGGCGGGCGGCCGGATGATCGATATCGACGGCGTGCTGCGCGTCACGGCCGATCGCCCGCTTTCGGCTTGCTACCTGGGCGCGACGAACTACGAGCGGGCACGCGTCACGGACCGCCTCTACCTAAACCGTATCGCCGAACGCCGCGATTGGAAGAAAGGCGAAATCATTTCCGAGTACACCGCCGTGATCGAGGTGCTTCCCCAAGACGAAAGGCACGCCGAGGAATAGGCGCATCCGACGGAGAATAGGATCGCGCCGCGGAGGGGAGATCGATCTCTCGTCACCGGCCGAAAAAAGCCGCTCGCGGCCTGCTTTGCGCGGAACAGCACGGTGGCCGATCAGCTACCCGGCCAGGATTCGAACCTGGAATTAGGGAGCCAAAGTCCCTTGTGTTACCGTTACACCACCGGGTAACAGCCCCTTGAGAACGCGCGATCCGGGCGAGCGTCCCTTAAAGCCTTTCTCTATATTTAACGCACGGTCTCACCGGCGACAAGTCCGGTGGAGAGAATCGCCCTGCGGTCTCGGCGGCGTTTCGTGCCGCAGGGGGACCGCGACGGAAAGCCCGCGGTGTCGAAAAAAGGAAGCGGCCCGATCGTTCGACCGAGCCGCGTTCCTTGGACCAGGCCCTTTGCCGGATTCGGCAGAAGGCCGATTTCGATCAAACCGCGTCAGATCGTGCGGCTATCCGAGGGGCTGGGGGCCGCTTGCGCCGGCTTGACGTCGGCTGGGGCGGCTTCCGCTCCCGGTGCTGCACAGGCGTCGCTGGCCGGCTCGCAAGCGCGTTGCACCTTCACCGGGCAGCACACGCGAACCGGAACCAACTCGCACACCACGCGGGGCACGCAACGGGTGACCGTGTACGGCACCTGCTTCTTGACCCAGCACACGTCGTACACCGTCTTGGTGCAGGTGACGGGCTTCATCACGCGGCAGGGTACCGTCTTCACGCAGGTGGTGGGCACCAGCTTGCAGACCTGATAGACTTGCGTCTTCGTCCGCTGCTCACGCACCCACTTGCAGACCTTGTACGTGCAGGTCTTCACCCGTTGCTCCGGTACCATCTTGCACACCTGGTAGGTGCAGGTCCGTTGCTCCGGA
>FWPU01013376.1_pt1 | contig 10368 bp, 8 predicted proteins | sample 2228361 | NCBI WGS metagenome assembly FWPU01 (sample SAMEA103939777, study PRJEB20133) | metagenome | reverse complement strand
TACACTTTTTCCCCCCAAGGCCTACTTGTTCGCCCCCGTCGCGGCCGCCATCATCGGCCTCATGGTTCTCCTCGCGGCGCTGCGCCACTGACGCATGGAGGTCGTCGAGCAAGTCGTCGGCGCCTACCGCGCGTTCGATCCGGCCGCCTGGGTCGGCGTCTACCGGCTGCTCCCGATGTGGGTGGGGCTCGTGGCGGTGGCGGCGGGCGTGCTGCTCCTCCTCTTCGGGGGTGGGCGCGCCTTCCGCTTCGTCGCCGTGCCGATGGGCGCCATCGTCGGAGCGCTCTGGGCCTCGGTGGTGGCCGACAAGCTGGGCTTCTCCGGGAACGAGCGCGCCGTCGCCCTCATCTCCGCGGGAGCCCTCGCCATCGTGGGCTTCGCCTTCCCTCCGGCGGCGGTGTTCTTCGCCTTCGGGCTTCCTCTGGGCCTCTTGGGCGGCGAGCTGGCCGGGCCGAACGACTGGCTGGTGGGCTTTCTGCCCGGCTTCCTTTTGGGCGGCGTCGGGGCCGCAATCTTCCACCGCCACATCGGCGCGGTGGCCGCCTCCGTCGCCGGCGCATGGCTTCTGTGCATCGGCAGCCTCGCCGCGCTCCACCAGGTGGGCAGCATCGTCGCCGCCGTCGCCAGCCAGCCCTTTGGCGTTCTCATCGCCGCGGCCCTCTTCGCCGTCGCCGGCAGCGTCTACCAGCTCGCCGTCAGGCCCTCGCCCGAGGAGGCCGACCGCATCCAGTTGGAGAAGCTGCGCGCCAGAAAGAAGCTCGAGGAGAGACGGGCCCTCGAGGCCCGCTGGGGCCGGTTCGATGGCGACCCCGAGTAGGCAACCGCGACACGAGCGCGCGCTCCAATCGCGGCGCAGGCGCTCCATGCAGAGGCCGGCCTCATCCATAACGACAACTACGGTATTTTTTCGAAACCCCGCCGTTACACCACGCGTCACCCTCTGGTGACGACCCTTCGGTTCATCCATATTGACGGTTATGGTTGCGCTGTCGTAGAGAGGCCCACGCCGCGGCGGCTCGGCGCTTGCTGAGGCGTCGCGCGGGGCTGGATCGGCGTGCCCACCTGACTTGGCGAGCGCTGGTCCGTTTACGGCCGGCTGCGGTTTTTCCCCTTCCGTCGCCGGCCGTTCTTTTTGTGCGCGCTCGGGGAGGGGCCGAGTGCGGCGGCGATCCGGTGCATCGCGGGCCGGCCCATGATAGGTCGGCGGCCTCGATGGGTCAGCCGAAGCGCAAAGAGAAGACGGTCGAGGCGGAGCAGGCGCAGTCGCCGGCGGCGGTCGAGCCCGCCTCGTCGAGCTCGCCGCGTGCCGAGCCGTTGAGCCGGCGCGGGTGGGCCATCGTGGCGGGCGCGGTGGTGCTGCTGAACATGCCGGTCCTCCACTACTACCTCTTGCGGCCCCGGCCCGAGGCGACCGTCACCGTCCCCTACCAGGACGACTTCTCGAATCCGTCGACCGTGGTGGACAACTACTGGACGAGCGGCGGCCACTGGCGGGTGGTGAATGGCGAGCTGCTCTCGCCCGGCGTGAAGAACAACCCGCTGTGGCTGAAGGCCGCTCTGCCCGAGAACGTGGCGGTCGAGTTCGACGTGCGGTCGATGTCGCCGGAGGGCGACATCAAGGTCGAGATCTTCGGCGACGGGAGCGACCACGCCTCGGGTTACGTGCTCATCCACGGCGGGTGGAACAACTCCATCTCCATCATCGCCCGGCTCGACGAGCACGGCCCGTCGCTCCATCGGCTCAAGCAGCAGGCGCAGCAGGTGGCGGCGGAGAAGCGGCTGCCGTCGGCGGGCCTGGTGGAGACCGGCGTGTTCCGCCCCGACACGCGCATGCGGGTCGAGGCCAACCCGTACCGGGTGGAGCTGGGGCGGACGTACCACTGGCGCATCGAGCGGCGCGGCTCGCTGTTGCGCTGGTTCATCGACAACCAGCTCTTCATGGAGCTCGACGACCCGTTCCCGCTCAAGGGCAAGGGGCACGACCGGTTCGGCTTCTCGAGCTGGGAGGCACAGCTCTACTTCGACAACCTGCGCATCACTCCCCTCTGAGCCTTCCCGCTCCCGCTCCCGCTCCCGCTCCCACTCCCGGCAGTTGAACCGGAAAGAACCCGCCGGTCGCAAGAGCCTCGAACGCGCTCAGCCGCCCGGAGTCGTCAGATCGAAATCGGGGAGCTGCTTGCGCATGTACTCGCGCATGCGGCCGATGAGCGCGGCTTCAATCTGCCGGGCGCGCTCGCGGCTGACCCCGTAGCGATCGCCGATCTCCTGCAGCGTCAGCGGCTCGTCGGCCATGAGGCGCTTCTCGAAGATGAAGCGCTCCTTTTCGTCGAGGTCCTTGGCGAACTCGGAGAGCTTCTCGCGGAAGACGCGCTTGAGCTCCTCGTTGCCGAGCCGCTCGTCGGCGGGCGCGGCGGTCGAGGGGAGCATGCGGTCGACCTTCAGCGTCTTGCCGTCGTCGCCGAACGGCGCGTCGATGGACACCTCGTCGTGGCCGAGCCGCTGGTCCATCTCGATGACGTCCTGCTCGGTGACGTTGAGCCGTTCGGCCAGAAGCTTCGGCGTGGGCTCGAAGCCCTGGGCGGTGAGGCGCTCCTGCTCCTGGCGCAGCTTGAAGAAGAGCTTCCGCTGGGCCTCGGTGGTGCCGAGCTTCACCAGCTTCCAGTTGTCCATGATGTACCGGAGGATGTACGCGCGGATCCACCACGCGGCGTAGCTCGACAGCTTCACGCCCCGGTACGGGTCGTACTTCTTCACCGCCTGCATCAGCCCGATGTTGCCCTCCTGGATGAGGTCGAGCAGCGAGAGCGGGTTTCTGTGGTACTCGTGGGCCAGCTTCACCACCAGCCTCAAGTTGGCGGCCACCAGCCGGTAGGCGGCGTTCAAGTCGCCCGTCTCGCGGTAGCGCACCGCGAGCGCGTGCTCCTCCTCGCGGGAGAGCAGCGGGTGGCGGTTCACCTCGGCCATGTACGCCTGCAGCGGATCGCGCGCGGCGATGCCCGGCTCGGTGCTTCGGGCGGGAACCAGGCCCTCGATGGCCGGGCTCTCGGAACCAGCGGAGCCGTCGAGCACCTCGTCATCGAGCTCGTCGGGCGAGGGCTCGACCTCGTCGATGGACGGCTCAGCCGGTTGCTCGGCCTCCGGCACCTCGGCCTGGGCAGCTCGCGCGCGGGACGGGAGCGGGCGCTCCTCGACGACCTCGGCGTCGACCACCTCGGGCTCGACCGGCCGCTTCGGGCGCGGGCGCGAGGGGGCCTTGGCCTTGCCCGGCTTCGCTGGCGCCTTCGGTTTGCGCGTGCCCGACGCCATGGCCAGTACCTACCTCAATCGAGCGGGGGGTGAAACGGGACCGTTGCCCGGAAGACGCATCGTTGCCACCGCCCGACCGCGAGGGTATTCCCTCGAGCGATGGAGACCGAATCACTAACCGGCGCAGACGCCGACAGCGAGACTTCCGAGAGCCGGCCGCAGGAGTACCTGGCGGATGTTGGATTCGACGAGCTGGCGCTCTCTCCCGAGGTGCGTCGGGCCATCGCCGAGCGCGGTTACGTCCACCCCACGCCGGTGCAGGCGAAGGCCTTCCAGCCGGTGGTCGAGGGGCGGGACCTCATCGTTCGCTCGAAGACCGGCACCGGGAAGACGGCGGCGTTCGGCCTGCCCATCATCGAGCGCATCGACAGGGGTGAGCGCGCGGTGCGGGCGCTGGTTCTGTGCCCCACGCGCGAGCTGGCGCTGCAGGTGGCGACGGAGCTGGGCGATCTGTCGAAGTACCGGGACATCAAGGTGGCCGCCATCTACGGCGGAGCGTCGATGCGGGCCCAACAGGACGCGCTCGCGTACGGGTCGGCCATCGTGGTGGGCACGCCGGGCCGGGTCTACGACCACATCCGGCGGGGCACGCTGAAGCTCGACGGGTGCCGCGCGGCGGTGCTCGACGAGGCCGACGAGATGCTCAACCAGGGCTTCTACGAGGAGGTCACGCGCATCCTCGACTGCCTGCCGAAGGACCGGCAGGTGCTGCTCTTCTCGGCGACGGTTCCGCAGGACATCCAGAACCTCATGGCCCGCTACACGCGAAACCCCGAGACCATTCTCATGTCGGGGGACGTGTACACCGTCGAGCACATTCAGCACGTGCGCTTCGACATCTCGGACGCCTACCCCAAGCCGCGCAACCTCATCTACGTGCTGGAGATGGAGGAGCCCGAGAACGCCATCATCTTCTGCAACACGCGCGACGACACCGAGCTCGTCACCGCGGTGCTCAACCGAAACGGCTTCGACGCCGAGCTGCTGAACGGAGATTTGCCGCAGAAGGAGCGCGAGCGGGTGATGGGCAAGGTGAAGCGGGGCGAGGTGGCGTTCATGGTGGCCACCGACCTTGCGGCACGCGGCATCGACATCTCCGACTTGAAGTACGTCATCAACTACTCGCTGCCGGAGGATCCGGCGGTGTATCTGCACCGCGTCGGCCGCACCGGGCGCATCGGCAAGAAGGGCATCGCGCTGAATCTCGTCTCGGGGCGCGAGCTGTCGACGCTCACCGCCCTCGAGCGGAAGTACGGCGTCGTCTTCGAGAAGCGCGAGATGCCCACGCCCGAGAAGGCGATGGAGCTGTGGACCGAACGGCACGTCAAGGAGATCAAGGACGCCGCCGCCGGAGCGGTCTACGAGGGCTTTCTGGGCCTTTCCTCGACCCTGAAGGGCCGGCCCGACGCGGACGATCTCGTCGCCTTTCTGCTCAAGTACTTCTTCAGCCACCACCGCATGGAACGCGTGCAGGCTCTTCGCGAGCGGGAAGCCGAGCGGGCGAAGCGCGAGGAGAAGAAGGAACGGCCCAAGGAGCGCCCGAAGGCCGAGCGCCCGCGGGAGAAGGAGAAGCGCGGCGCGAAGCTCGAGCCGTCGGGCATCAGGCTGTGGGTGAATCTGGGCCGCATGGACGGCATCGAGGACGCCGGGTTGGTACAGGCGCTCGAGAGAGCGGGAGCTCCGGCGGGGAAGGTGCAGCGCGTGGAGATGAAGGGCACCTACAGCTACCTCTGGGTGCCCGAGGCCGACGCCGCCGCGTTCGAGGCGACTTCGGGCAAGCAGCACGGCGAGAAGGCGATCAAGGTCGAACGCGCGCGGAGGTAGCGCGGGCTACAGCCTGGCCCGCCGCGCCCGGTGGTAGTGCGACGCGCACAGGCCTTTGGCCAACACCGGCCGGTCGCAGCCATCGGCCGAGCACTGGCTCGAATCGGGCCGCCGCACCGCCAGAGGCCGCACCTCGGGGGTCAGCCCGAACATGGCGTGGCCCACGGCCACCAGCTGATCCACCTGGCTTCGGCTGAGCCGCGCCTTGCGCGCGAACTCGAGCAGCCGGCCGTAGTACGGGTCGTCGTACGCCTCGACCGGCGAGTCGCGGAACAGCTCGGACATGGAGACGCCCAAAGCCTGCGCCACCTCGACCAGCGTCTCGTAGCTGGGGCTGCGCTCGCCCCGCTCGAGCAAGGAGGCGAAGCTCACGGAGATGCCGCAGGCCTGGGCGAAGGCCTCCTGGGTGAGGCCCTTGTGGTCCCTCAGCGCGCGGATGCGGCGGGCGAGGTGCTGGAGCTTCTCCTTGGCCTTCGCGTGCCTCGCCTCGGTGATGACGTAGGTGTCGGCCTGCACCTTGTTCATCCGCCCCTCGCGGTTCGCATGATACGCAAAATGGGCCTTGGCGCGCTAAGGTGCGCGGCCGGGAGGGAGAGGATGAACGCCGCCGAGGCCGCCAACTACTACTTCCGAAAGGCCGCCCGCATCATGGACGTGGGCGAACGCATCGAGACGTTGTTGGCGACGCCGCTCCGCGAGGTGAAGGTGCAGGTCTCGATCGAGCTCGACTCGGGAGAGATCCGCACCTTCATCGGCTACCGCATCCAGCACGACAACAGCCGCGGACCGATGAAGGGCGGGCTGCGCTACCACCCGCACGTCGATCAGCAGGAGGTGGCCGGCCTGGCCGCGCTCATGACCTGGAAGACCGCGGTGGTCAACGTGCCCTACGGCGGCGCCAAGGGCGGCGTCCAGTGCGACCCGAGCACGATGTCGCTCAAGGAGCTCGAGCGCCTCACCCGGAAGATGGTCGACCAGATCCACGACGTCATCGGGCCCACCCGCGACATCCCCGCGCCCGACGTCAACACCAACCCGCAGGTGATGGCGTGGATCATGGACCAGTACTCGAAGTACCACGGCCACGCCCCGGCGGTGGTGACGGGCAAACCGCTCGATCTCTACGGCTCGCGCGGCCGCGAGACGGCGACGGGCCGCGGCATTCTCTACATCTGTCGCGAGGTGCTGCGCGACGTGGGCCTGCCCATCAAGGGGACGCGCTTTTCGGTGCAGGGCTTCGGCAACGTCGGCAGCCACACGGCCCGGCTGGTCTACGAAGATGGAGGGCACGTGGTCGCGGTGTCCGACGTGCACGGCGGCGTGAAGAACCCGCAGGGCCTCGACATTCCCGCGCTCTTCGAGCACGTCAAGCGCACGGGGACGGTGAAGGGGTTTTCGGGCGGCGAGCCGTGCACCAACGAAGAGGTGCTCGCCGCCGACTGCGAGGTGCTGGTGCCCGCGGCCCTCGGCGGCGCCATCGATCGGAAGATCGCCTCCGAGGTGCGCGCGCGCATCGTCATCGAGGGGGCCAACGCTCCGACGGATCCGAGCGCGGACGAGATTCTCGAGCGGCGCGGCGTGCTGGTGGTGCCCGACATTCTCGCCAACGCGGGCGGAGTCACCGTCAGCTACTTCGAGTGGGTGCAGAACCTGCAGCACCTCTCGTGGGACGAAGACCGCGTCAACGCCGAGCTGGAGAAGGTGATGAAGGAGGCGTACGAGCGCGTGGCGTCGATCTCGCGCTCGCGCAAGCTGCCGCTCCGCACGGCGGCCTACATCCTCGCCATCGGGCGCGTGGGCAAGGCCACCGTCCTCCGCGGAATTTGAAAAGGAGCCGCCATGGCCTCGTCGCTGGTCAAGAAGCTCGTCCAGGTGCCGATCTTCCGCGGGCTGAAGGAGCCCGAGGTGGCGCAGCTCTCGGAGATTTCCGAGGAGACGTCCATCAAACGCGGCGCGCAGCTCTTCGGCGAGGGCGACGAGGGCGACGCGCTCTACGTGGTGCTCGAGGGGCAGCTCGAGATCACCAAGCGCGACAGGGCCGGCCGGCAGCAGCTTCTGGCCACCGTCGGCGATGGCAGCGTGCTCGGCGAGATGAGCCTGGTCACGGGCCTCTCGGCGCGCTCGGCGACCGCGGTGGCCGCCACCGACGTGAAGCTGCTGAAGATTCCCTCGAACCGGTTCGGGAAGCTGCTCCGCGAGGACAGCGTGGCTGCCCTCAAGATCGTCGCCAACCTGGCCCAGGTGATGTCGCGGCGGCTCAAGCTCATGGACGAGAAGGTCATCGAGCTGCTCGAGAAGGGCTCGAGCCCGAAGAAGGCCGAGCTCGCCGAGTTCCAGAAGATCCTCAGCGACTGGTCGTTCTGAGGCGTGATCTCGCTCGCCGACATCGAGGCGGCCCGGCAGCGCATCGCCGAGCAGGTGGTGCGCACGCCGCTGGCGCGCTCGGAGCACTTCGACGAGGCGGGCGGCGCGCCACGGGGGTGACTACAATCGCCCGGCTTGAACCCGGTCGAAGACGATGGGTCTTTTCCTCACTGTGCTCCTGGTCGCCTCGCCCGGAGCCGATCGAGCGCGCGAGCTGGCCCGCAACAAAGCGTGGGACGAGCTGTACCTGTCCTTTGCCTCCGCGGATCCAAAGCAGCCCAGCGACGATCGCCGCGCCATCGGCGAGGCCCTGCGGAAGGGCTGCGAGGCCCTGCTCGAGTCGGACGCGGTGATGGCCTATTCGCTGGGCGAGCGCGCACTCGCCTTCGACGAGACCGAGCCGGCCCTGTTGTGCACGGCCCGGGCAGCCCGCGGCTCGGAGCAGCGCGGCGCGGCGGAGGAGGTGCTCCGGCGCGGGCTCGAGCTGTTCCCCCGAAACGGCGCGTTCGCCCTCGAGCTGGCGCGCCTGCACCTGCTCGAGCAGGACCCGTCGAGCGCCCTCGCGGTGCTCTCGCGCATCGGAAAGGGCTCGCCCGAGTGGAACGAGGCCCAGTCGCTCGCGGCCCGGGCACGCGCCCTCAAAGACGCCGACGAGAACGCGCGCAGGCAGGCCGAGGCGGTCGAGAAGGCGATGACGCGCGAGAGGCGGTCCGGCACGTCGCTGACGTACGAGTCGGGCGTGGCGCCGGGCGGCATGCGGGTGCGGGCGAACGCGCGGTTCCAGTTCAAGTACTTCAACAACCAGCGCGACTTCGGCCAGCGCGCCGAGTACGAGGGCCGGGTCGCCGCCGCGCTCGAGGAGGCGTACCGTGCCGCGAAACGCACGCTGGGCCGGGCGCGCGAGAAGCCGGTGGACGTCGTCCTCTACACTCGCGAGGAGTTCGCGCTGCACCACGGCACCAGCACCTCGACCGCCATCGCCGGCTACTATGGGGACGGCGCCATCCGCATCAACGACGCGGCGGAGATCAACCCGGCCAACACGGCCACGCTGACGCACGAGTACGTGCACGCGGTCATCGACGAGCTGAGCGGCTTCCGCGCCGGACGCGTGCCCATCTGGCTCAACGAGGGGCTGGCCACGTATGTCGAGTGGCAGTTCAGCGGCGCGGAGGGACCTCCCAGACCGGTGGCGGCGGCGCTGCGGACGATCGCGGCCGGAAAGGGGCTGCCGTCGTTGGGCGAGCTGGCATCGCGGCCGCTGGCGCAGCAGCCCAACCCTCCGCTCCGCTACGCGCTGTCGGGCGTCGCCGCGCGGCTGTTGGTCAACTCGGGCGGCGTCGAATGCGTGCTCGGCCTCATCGAGGATCTCGGCCGGGGCGAGCGATTGGACGCCGCCTTCCAGCGCCGGTTCGGCAAGTCGGTCGCGCGCTTCGAGGAGGAGCTCGCGCGTGAGGTGTCGCAGCTCTGAAGAGCAGCGGGCGAGCAGCCGGAGCGAAGATTTACCGCCCGGGACGGACCCCCTAGAATCCTGGTGGCCCCATGTCCGACACGCAGGTTGCCATGAGAGAATTTCGCTTCCTCGACGAGAAGCGAAAGGCGGGTGGCCTGTCGCCTTCCGAGGAGCAGCGCTACCACGAGCTGAGGGCGCTGCTCGGCATCGAGAACCCGCAACCAGATTGGCAGACGCAGGGTTACTGGGGCGCCGACGGCAACTGGTACCCATACCCGCAGGGCTACGGCTACCCGCAGGAGTACGCGCAGGGATACGACCCGAACGCCCAGGGCTACTGGGGGGCGGACGGCAACTGGTATCCCTACCCCGAGGGCTACACGCATCCCGCCGGATACGACCCGAACGCCCAGGGCTATTGGGGCGCGGACGGCAACTGGTACGCGTACCCGCAGGGGTATGACCCGAGCCAGTACGGGTACGAGCAGGCCGCGGCGCCCGCGAGCGCTCTGCCGGAGGATTCGCAGGGCGTTCTTGTCGCCCAGCTCGATGCGGCATTGAGCGAATCGGCACCGGCGCCGGCACCCATGGCGGTGGCCGCTCCCGTCGCCGTTCCCGCTCCGGCATTTGCGCCGACGCTCACGCTCCCGCGCGCCCCGTCCGAGCCGCCGCCGATCGCCGTGCCCGCTCCGCCGCCGGGTCCGCCACCCGCCGCCGCACTGGAGCAAACCCCGCTCGAGGTCGACAGCAGCGACGTCATCGAAGTGCCGTCGGACGAGGTGGTCCTGCTCGACGCTCCGTCGACGGACCCGGTCGGCAAGGAGCCACTCCGCGATGCCTTCGCCGGCTCCGAACCGGACGCGACGCCGGCCACCCAGGTGGACGCGGCGCCGGTCCCTCCGGTGCAGCAACTGCGCGACGCCTTCGACAGGGACACCACGGTTCCGACCGTCAACCTCGAGCCGCCGGAGCGCCGAGCGGAGATCGACGCCGAGCCCACCATCGAGGTGTCGGCGATCACCGTACCGCCGGTGGAGCACGACGAGCCGACCATCGAGCTGTCGCCGGACCTGGCAGCGGACACCGAGGCGGCGACGCGTTCTCCGTCGACCAGCGCGGCGCCGTCTTTCTCCCGGCCGGCGATCGACGCGATTCCGACCGAGCCGGCGCTGCAGGCAATGGGCGAGGACGCCGGAGCGACGGCGCGGCCGGCGAGCACGGCCCCGGCGTCGCAGGTCACCTCCGATGATGCGGGGGTCGGGGCCCAGGTGGCCGCGGCGGCATCGAGCGCCGAGCCCGCGGCCGCGATGGAGGCGGCTGCTCCGGCTGTGCCTGCGTTCGAGGTCATTGCGGAGCCCGCGGTCGCGATGCAGGCGGCAACGGCGGCAGCTCGGACCCGCGAGCCCGAATTTGATGTCGCG
>FWPU01005959.1_pt1 | contig 10368 bp, 9 predicted proteins | sample 2228361 | NCBI WGS metagenome assembly FWPU01 (sample SAMEA103939777, study PRJEB20133) | metagenome | reverse complement strand
AAGGTATAGTTAGGCCGCAGCGAAAAAGGGGAAGGGCACGCCTATATTCAAAAAGGGAGATTAAAAAACTGGAACGTTGTTGGTACTATATAGGGGAACGGCGAGTAAATATGGCGGGATTAAAGGTGATTTTAAAATTGGAGGCAGAACTACTTAAGCTTAAAAAATAAAAATTTTTCTCTCTTATTTAGCAATTTTAGATTTAGATTGCTAATATGAAAGGAAAAAATCTTTTTATAGCTACTCTGGTCATCCTTTTACTTTTACAATCAGGATACATTTTTTATTTAAAAGGCTTTTTACCTTTTAAAAGAAGGAAGTTTAACCCTTCTTTTCAAGAGAACCCTTCTGGTGGGCGTGGCTCTTTTAGCTGGGAGGAAGAGTTTTTAAATAATTGGGAGAGAGACTTTTTTGATGAGGGGCAGGATATATTTCAGGATATATTTAAAGAGTTACAGTCTTTAAGGAAGAGGCTCAAGGGCATGCTGAGAGAAAGATTGGATTTTAATTTAAGGGGAAAAGATTTTTTCTCGGGAACCAAATTTTTTGAACCGGATATAGACATAAAAGAGGAAGATACCCATTATCTTATTGTAGTAGATTTGCCGGGGATGGATAAGGATAAAATCAATGTGGAGATAAAGGATAGAGCTTTAAGAATATCTGGAGAACGTCAGACCTTTGCGAAAGAAAATAAAGACAATTTTTTTAAACAGGAAAGGAGCTATGGGCATTTCTTAAGGCTAATACCTTTGCCTCCAGATATTAACGAAGAGGATGTGAGCGCGGAATATAAAAATGGGGTTTTGAGCATTAAGATTGGTAATGTTGATACTGCCAAGACCATAAAGGGGAAAAGGGTAGAAGTATTTTAAGGATCTAAAAATTAAGGTTGCAAGACTAAAGAGGAGGTGACCAATGAAGTTAAAGCCATTGGGAGACAGAGTTCTGGTAAAACCCGCCGGTGAAAAGGAAAGAACAAAGGGAGGAATTGTTCTTCCTGACACGGCTAAAGAAAAGCCCCAGGAGGGTCAGGTGGTAGCAGTAGGGGAGGGTAAAAGAACCGACGACGGCAAGATAATCCCTCTTTCGCTTAAAGAGGGGGATAGGGTTCTTTACGGTAAATATTCAGGCACAGAAATTACTATTGATGATGAGGATTATCTTATTATTCGCGAGGAGGACATTTTAGCCGTCATTGCTTAAAAAACCTTTAATTTTTTAACTATTTTAAGGAGGTGAAAAGCTATGGCTAAACAATTAATTTTTGATGAGGAAGCACGTCGAAAGATCTTAAAAGGTGTAGAGATATTAGCTAAAGCGGTAAAGGCTACCTTGGGTCCCAAAGGGAGGAATGTGGTTCTGGAGAAGAAGTTTGGTTCACCGACAATCACTAAGGATGGCGTTACCGTGGCTAAAGAGATAGAATTGGAAGAGCCCTATGAAAATATCGGTGCGCAATTGGTTAAAGAGGTAGCAGAGAAAACCTCAGATACCGCCGGAGATGGAACTACTACCGCTACGGTGTTAGCTGAGGCTATTTATAGGGAGGGTTTAAAGAACGTAGCCGCAGGCGCAAATCCGATGGCATTAAAGCGAGGGATTGAGAAGGCAACGGAGAGAGCAGTAGAAGAGATAAAAAGACTTGCCAAACCCCTTAAGGAGAAAAAAGAGATTGCTCAAGTAGCCTCTATCTCAGCAAATGGTGATAAAAAGATCGGTGAGCTTATTGCTGAGGCAATGGAAAAGGTCGGCAAAGACGGCGTAATCACCGTAGAGGAAGCAAAGTCCATGGCTACTACCTTAGAGGTAGTTGAGGGTATGCAGTTTGATCAGGGTTATCTTTCTCCATATTTTGTTACTGACGCAGAGGCTATGGAATGCTCTTTGGAGGAACCTTATATCCTTATTTATGAAAAGAAAATTTCTAGCGTAAAGGATTTGCTTCCTTTATTAGAAAAGATAGCCAAACGAGCTAAACCATTGCTGATTATCGCTGAAGATGTGGAAGGTGAAGCCTTAGCTACCCTGGTGGTCAATAAAGTAAGGGGAGTTTTTTCCTGTTGTGCGGTAAAGGCTCCGGGTTACGGCGATAGACGGAAAGCGATGTTGGAGGATATTGCGATTTTGACTGGAGGAAAAGCTATCACTGAGGATTTAGGTATAAAGTTAGAAAAGGTAGAGCTGGAGGACTTGGGAAGGGCAAAGAGGGTAAGCATCGATAAGGATAATACCACCATCATTGAGGGTGCAGGCAAGAGTGAGGCTATACAGGGAAGGATTAAACAGATAAAGAAGCAGATTGAAGAGACCGATTCTGATTACGATCGCGAGAAACTCCAGGAAAGGCTGGCAAAGCTTGCCGGCGGTGTAGCGGTAATCAACGTGGGAGCAGCCACCGAGACGGAGATGAAGGAGAAAAAGGCACGGGTAGAGGATGCCTTACACGCCACCAGGGCTGCGGTTGAGGAAGGGATTATTCCTGGTGGAGAAATAGGTTTGTTAAGAAGCATCTCGGCGGCGGATAAACTTAAATTAGAAGGTGATGAGCAGATTGGAGTAGATATTATAAAGAGGGCTTTAGAGGAACCCTTAAGGGCTTTGGTATCCAATGCGGGTTTAGAAGGCTCAGTAATTGTAGAGCAGTTGAAGAAGGAAAAGACCAACGTCGGTTATGATGTAGAGCGTAATCGCATTGTCGATATGTTTGAGGCAGGGATAATTGACCCCGCAAAGGTAGCCCGTCTTGCCTTACAGAACGCTGCTTCCATTGCTTCCCTTTTAATTACTACTGAGGCAATAGTGGTGGAAAAACCCGAAAAGAAAGAAACTCCACCCGCACCCGGGGCTTATCCACCACCAGAATATTAATCCTTTACCTTGAAAGTTTCCGCCAGAGTAGCTTTTACTCTGGCGGAATTTTTTTAACACCATAGTGGCTAGAGGAAATTTGAGATGAAAAAAAGACTTCCGATAAAAAGGAACAATCTGTTAGAGATAAGAAAAGGTCCTGTTGCTCAAACCTGCAGAGGCTAAAACCAGAGATAGAAAATTATATAGCACAATTGATATGTGCGGAAGGCGATACAGAGAAAACCCACTGGGCCTGGGGGGTTGTAAGGTTAACTCAAAATATATTAACGCAAAAATCTACTACCAAAGGGGGTTTATGTAAGGTGTGTCAGCGTTATGTATCAGGCCGTAAACGTTTAGCCGAGCTGGTAATCGTAGGGGCTAAAGCTTAATATTTTAGAATGTGGCTGGGTAAAATCTTTACCATATCTTTTATGGATTATTTTTTTGTAATTTTAAAAGTTTTTTTCGTCTAAGGATAAAGGATAAAGGGTAAAGAAAACATTCTCCAGAAAGGACGCGCTCTTTTAGTGGCCAATCACTTTAGCCTGCGCGATCCTTTTATCATTACGATTCTCAGGCGCCAGATTATTCACTGATTAGTAGCGGAATGGGTTTTTAAGATTAAAACATTTTCCTTTTTAGCTAAAAGGATCCCCTTTATAAAAGTAGAGGGTACCAAGATAAACAAAGAACCTCTTTTAAAAGCCTTAAGCCTTTTTTGGGGCAGAGCCTTTGAGAGGTATATTTCCCGGAGGTAGGACTTTCAGAAAGGAAAAATCGCAACCGTTTCTGGTAGAGCTGCGGTCTACTTAGCAAAAAAGTCAGTCCTTGTATAGATGGATCTAGTTTCTTTAAAAGGGCTTTTTGAATCTTGGTAGAATTTAGGTTATAATTAGGAAAGAAATTTTCCGGAATAAAAACTACAGGAGGGGTTCCTTAGAAATTAAGAAATCGAAAACTTAATAGAGGAGGCAAGATGAGTTATGAGGATATCCTTGCCCTTGGCCAGAAGATAAAGCAGGAAAGCACCTCGCTTACAAATTTAAAAAAGGAAATACAGAAGGTTATTATTGGGCAGGACTATCTTATTGAGCGCCTTTTAGTGGGGCTTTTAAGTGGTGGGCATCTGTTAATTGAGGGGGTGCCGGGATTAGCTAAAACGTTGGCGGCAAAGACACTGGCGCAGGCGATAGAGCTTAAATTTCAACGTATTCAGTTTACCCCGGATTTACTCCCCGCAGACCTTATAGGAACCTTAATTTATAACCCCAAGGAGGCAAGTTTTACCACTAAAAAGGGTCCTCTCTTTGCTAATCTTATTTTGGCGGATGAGATTAACCGTGCCCCTGCCAAGGTTCAGAGTGCCCTTTTAGAGGCGATGCAAGAAAAGCAGGTTACGATTGGCGAGACCACCTTTAAATTGGAAGAACCCTTTTTAGTTTTAGCTACTCAGAACCCCATAGAGCAAGAAGGAACCTATCCTTTACCAGAGGCACAAATTGACCGTTTTATGCTAAAGATTAATATAACCTATCCCGATAAGGACCAGGAGCATAAGATCTTAAAAGAGATGGCGCAGACGGATAAAGAGATAAAGGTTTCTAAGGTAATTAGCCCACAAGAGATTCTCCGTTTACGTACGTTGCTTAACCGGATATATATGGATGAAAAGATTGAGCGCTATATTGTAGATATCGTTTTTGCTACGCGCAGACCTGCCGATTACGGCTTAGCAGAGCTGGCCCCTTTAATTCAATACGGTGCCTCCCCGCGTGCCAGTATCTATTTAGCTTTGGCTGCTAAGGCTTTTGCTTTCATTCAGGGAAGGGGTTATGTAGTTCCTCATGACGTAAAGGCTATCGGCGCAGATGTTTTACGCCACCGTATAATCATTAGCTACGAAGCCGAGGCAGAAGAGAAAACCTCCGACGATATTATCAAGCGTATATTTGAAAATATAGAAGTTCCTTAAAGATATTAAAAAATGATTCCTAAGGAAGTTTTAAAGGAACTCCGCCGGATTCAGATAATCACCTCGCGCTTAGTTAGAGATGTATTTTGCGGACAATACCAGAGTATCTTTAAGGGAAGGGGGATAGAGTTCAGTGAGGTGCGTGAATATCAGAGAGGCGATGACATACGCAGTATTGATTGGAATGTTACGGCGCGCACGGGTCGTCTCCATATAAAGAAGTACAACGAAGAAAGGGAGCTCAGTGTATTTTTGATTCTAGATTTATCCCCTTCCCTGTACTTTGGCACGGTAAATAAAATAAAAAGACAACTGGCCGCAGAGATTTTTTCTCTCTTAGCTTTCTCTGCTCTACGCAATAACGATAAGGTGGGTCTGCTTGTTTTTACCGATAGGATAGAAAAGTTTATTCCTCCCCGTAAGGGCTTACGTCATGTTTTGCATATCATTAGAGATACCCTTTATTTTGAACCTCAGGGTAAAGGCACTGAGATAGCCTCAGCTTTAGAATATTTTAATAAGGCTTGCCGTCGCAGAGGCATCGTTTTTTTGCTTTCCGATTTTTATGCTCCGCAATTAGAAAATATCTTGAATATTACTCGGAGGCATCACGATTTAGTGGCTATCACCATCACTGACCCTAAGGAGATTTCTTTGCCTAATTTAGGGCTTATTTCTTTACGGGATATAGAAACAGGTCAGCATTTCATTTTAGATACCTCTACCTTGAGCGCGCGTTATGAATTTCAGCAAAACTCCTTAAAGATTTTAGAAGAGAGAAAACAGGTATTTAGGCGTTTAGACATAGACCATATTGATATCTATACAGACCGGCCTTACGCAGAGGTGTTTTTTAAGTTTTTCCGGATGCGCGCAAAAAGAATAGCCTTACATCTTAAGAGAAGATGACGCTTAAAAGAACAATTTCATTTCTCTTCTTTCTTTCTTTTTCCCTCTTTTCTTTTTCTGAGGATAAGCCCGTAGTTTTAAAAAGGGAGCTAAATAAAAAGAGCATACTCATTGGAGAAAGCCTTATTTATACCCTAAGCATAAAGGCTCCCTCCCATATCCAGATAGAGTTTCCTCAATTAAAGGATTTAGGGGATTTTGAGGTTAGAGATTTTTCCTTAAAAGAAAAGGTCTTTAAAGATAAAATCTACAGGGGAATCTATACTTTGACTGCATACTCTTGGGGAGAAAAGACTATTGGTTCTTTAAGGATAGGGTATAACGATGGGGATAGGCAAAATTATATAGAAGTCCCTGAGCTTAGGGTTAGGGTGAAAAGTTTTCTAAAGGGTCCAGAAAACGATATCTACGATATCCGTCCACCCAAAGAGGTAGGCATCCCCCTTTGGATTGATCTCTCTTTTATTTTAGGAATTTTAAGCCTGGCAATTTTGGGTTTTATTTTTCTTTCTCGTAAAAATAAAAAATCCAAAAGAGATTCTTCTCCAAAGATTTATGCGCATTCCATAGCATTAAATGCTTTGGAGGAATTAGCAAAGAAAAATTACTTAGCGCAAGGCGAGTTTAAACTTTATTACCTTGAACTCTCTAGTATTGTGCGTCACTACTTAGAGGCTCGTTTTAAGTTAGCCGCAGCGGAAATGACCACCGAGGAGTTCTTAAATAAGGTTAAAGATGAGTCGATTTTATCCAGTGAACAAAAACTGCTTTTGCAGAATTTTTTAGAGTCCGCTGATTTAGTAAAATTTGCTAAATATAGACCCTCGCCGGAGGGGGCCGGTGAGGCTTTAAATTTAGCCAGAAGATTAATCTTGGAAACTAAAGGAGAAGACTTAACCAATTAGTTATGGTTATTCTGGATCCTTTATTTTTCCTTTTAACTCCTTTACTAATAATCTTATCCTTTTATTTAGGTAAAACAAAAACTACCCCCGCAATTTTCTTTTCCTGGCACAGGTTTTTAAGGATACCTTCTTTTAGTTTTAAAGCCTTTTTGAGGAATCACCTTTGGGTATTAAGGGTATGGGTATTGTTTTTATTAATTTTAGGTTTGGTGAGGTTTCGTCAAATTAGCTGGGATGCTTCTCGGGAGGCGGAAGGTGTGGATATCGTTTTAGTCTTAGATGCTTCCGGGAGTATGTTAGCGGAGGATTTTGTTTTTAAGAATAAGCACCTGAACCGCTTAGAGGTAGTAAAAGAACTTAGCAAAGAATTTGTTCAAAATAGACCTTACGATAGGATAGCCTTGGTTGCTTTTGCTGGCTATGCCTATATGGTTAGCCCCCTTACCCTTGATCACGATTGGCTTTTGAAAAGTTTAGAGCGCATAAGGATAGGAGCAATTGATGATGGCACAGCGATTGGTTCAGCTATTTTTGTAGCCTTACGGCGCCTAAAGGGAAGCCAGGCAAAAAGTAAGATAATTATTCTTTTGACCGATGGGGTAAATAACGCTGGAAAGATCTCTCCCTCCTTTGCCAGTCAGTTGGCTTCCTCTTTGGGGGTGAAGGTCTATGCAGTTGGTGTAGGTACAAAGGGTATGGCGCCGTATCCATTTAAAGACAGGTGGGGTAGGACTGTATATCGATCAATAAAGGTAGATATCGATGAAGAGACATTAAAGAATATTGCTCAGAAAACCAAGGGTAAATATTTTCGCGCCACTGATACCCAGAGCTTGAAGGATATCTATAAAGAGATCGACCGTTTAGAAAAGACTAAATTTTTAGAGAAAGAGGTGGAATATAAAGAATTATTTTTTATCTTTGTAGTTTTAGCCATGTTATTTTTATTCACCGGGCTAATTTTAGAAAATACCCTTTTATTAAGGATCCCTTAAAATGCGTTTTGCCCATATAGATTTAATTTATCTTTTTTGGTGGGTAGGCTTTCTGATCTTATTTTTTGTCTGGGCAGATTTTAGGAGAAAGAAGAGAATTAAGCTCTTTGTGCAAGAAAACCTTTTTGGTTATCTTATTCCTTATTTTAATTTTAGAAGAGTCTTTATCAAACAATTTTTAATTATCCTTGCTTTTATTTTTTTGATTTTGGCTCTTATGCGACCGCAAGTGTGGTGGGGTTATAAGTGGCGTAGGATTAGCTTCCCGGCTTTAGATATACTTATTGCGGTGGATGTTTCCAGAAGTATGCTGGCGCAGGATCTAAAACCTAACCGTCTGGAACGTGCAAGGATTGCCTTAAAGGGCTTTGTAAGGAACCTAAAAGGCGAGCGTTTAGGTTTAATCGCCTTTACTTCCAAGGCTTTTTTGGTTTGTCCCTTTACCCATGATTACGCCGGCTTTCTTCTTAGTGTAGAAAGCTTAGATACCAAAATGATTTCTGTAGGTGGGACTGCAATTGGTCAGGCGATAGAGCGGGCACGTCAGAGCTTTAGCAGGGGGAGCAAGAGGAATAAGATTTTAATCATTATTAGTGATGGCGAGAACCACCAGGGGGATGCCTTAGAATCCGCTAAAATAGCTAAGGGGGAGGGGATAAAGATATTTTGTATTGGGGTGGGCACAAGGGAAGGAGAGCTTATACCCGTTTTGGACGATAAGGGCAATCCTACATTTCTTAAGGATAGAGCAGGCAATATAGTAAAGACCCGCCTTCAGGAAAAGATTTTAGAACAGATTGCGCTTTTGACCGGGGGTAGTTATATTCGGGCAAGTACCAGGGAATTTGGATTAGACTGGATATATAAAGAAAAACTCTCTTTGATAAAGGGGCAGGATTCAGAACAGAAGATGATAAAGTCTTATCAGGAGTGTTTTCAGATCCCTCTATTTCTTGCCTTTTTGCTCTTGGTGGCAGAGCTTTTTATAAGGGAAGAAAGGTGTATAAAAGCTTCTTAAAAACCTTACTTTTATTTTTTATTTTCTTATCTTTCTGTTTCTTATCTTTTAGTTTAGAGGTAAATAAAAAGATAAGGGAGGCGAACAACCTCTATCGAAAGGGAAAATATTTAGAGGCGATTAAGAAATATGAAGAGGCAAGTATTCAGAAGCCTGATTGGGATGTGCTTAATTTTAATCATGGGACGGCCTTATATAAAAATAAGGATTATTTAAAGGCGGAGAATTCTTTTAGAAAGGCAATGGCTACCGAGAGTAAAAGGTTAGAAGAGGACGCCTTATATAATTTAGGAAACTGCAAGTATCGTCTGGCAAAAACAATAGCGCAAGAAAACCCTTACCGGGCAGTAGATTTATTAAAAGACTCTTTAAATTATTATAAAAATGTATTAGAATTAAACCCTCAAGATAATCAGGCGCGGTTTAACTATGAATTTGTAGAGAGGGAATTAAAAGAGCTTTTACAGAAATTAAAGAATATCCCCCAGCAGGAAGAAAGAAACCTCGAACAAAAAGAATCCCAAGGGAAAGACACCCCAGGGGGTTCAAAAGAAAAGATAGAGAGCAAAGAAGCAAAGGGAGAGGGCTCTAAGAGAAGAGAGGACAAAGGAGATGATTCTCAACAGAACATGCGGGAGAAAGAGTCTTCCCCACAAGAAGAGGGTGGTTCAGAAAAAGACCCCCTTAAAGAGCCTTTTTTTGCGCAACAGAACGGCTGGCAGGATAAAGACTTAAGCGCGGATGAAGCAAAGGCAGTTCTGGAGAGGATTTTAGAGCCGGAAGGTATACCCAGCTATCTCAGTCGGGAGCCTTTAAATCTGGAAGAGGTAGAGAAGGACTGGTAAATTAGTTCTGGGATATTAGCTATACAGCTTTTATTCTCCCCCAAATAAATTTACTAAGAGCCGAAGGCCAAATACTAAAAGCTAAATTAGTTTTATGTTTTTTAATTTTTTAATACATAAAAGGTTATTTTTAAAGCTGGGAATTGTTGTTGGTCTTTTATTTTTTTTAAGTACCACCGGGATTGAGGCTGAGGTTCAATTTGAGGTGTCATTGGAACGAAAGAGGGTGGGTTTAGGTGAGGCCGTAGGATTGAGCTTGAGCTTTCACGGTAGACAGGATATAACCGCTCCTGATTTAAAGATAGAGGGTTTTAACGTGCGTTATCTTGGACCATCGCGGACAATTTCTATCGTAAATGGTGTAATGAGTACCTCTATTACCCATAACTATCAACTCCTCCCTTTACGCACCGGCAATTTTAAAATAGGCCCTTTTTCTGTAGAGATTGAGGGAAAAACACTTACCTCTAAGGTATTAGAGTTAGAGGTGGTTTCCCTTCCTTTAAAGGAAGAAGAACCTACGCAGGATTTTCAGCAAGAGATAGAGAGACAGGATTTAGAAGAAAGGATATTTTTAGTTTTGGAATTGGGCAAAAGGCAGGCTTATGTAAATGAGGTTATCCCTGTAAACGTAAAGCTCTATGCGCGGGCTTTAAGTGTGCGGGATATAGAGTTCCCCCAGTTAGAGATGGAAAACTCTATCGTAGAAAAGTTTTCTTCGCCAAAACAGTATCGTCAACAGATAGGCGATGCCTTATACGATGTGGTGGAATTTAATAGCCGGCTCTTTTTTTTTAATTTATTTCGGGGCGAAGCCGTGCGCAGCACCTCCTCCCACCCCTGCTCGCTCTCGAACTCCTCCAACCAC
>FWPU01003222.1_pt1 | contig 10369 bp, 9 predicted proteins | sample 2228361 | NCBI WGS metagenome assembly FWPU01 (sample SAMEA103939777, study PRJEB20133) | metagenome | reverse complement strand
CTTCGGGAACTCCACGCACACCCGGCCGTGTTCAGGCCCCTCATGGTCCTCAGAGAGCTCTGGCTGGACCGGGCGATCCTGCTCGGCATCGTCTTTTTCGCAAGTTTTCAGATCTTCTCCTTTCTGAACGTCTTCACCCGGGTTTCGCTCCTGTGGTTCTGGATCCCCTTGGCCCTGTTCCTGCCGGCTTTCATCTTCTATGCCCAGTCGGTGCGGTCCGACGTGTACCGGGTTCAGAAAGCCGCCCTTCACCGGGTGCCGGCCAGCGCCAAGATCGCCGGCGTCCGGCGGGTGGTGCACGGGCATACCCACAGGGAGATGCACACTTATTACAAAGGAATCGAGGTGCTCAACAACGGCACTTGGTCTCCGGCCTTCCGGGACGTGGAGTGCACAAGACCTTACGGCAGGAAGTGCTTTACCTGGATCGCAGCCGGCCCGGCCGGGTCCGCCGCCGGACAAAACGAATCCCCGCAAAGCCGGCAGGCCGTCCTCTACGTCTGGCAGGACCCCGGCATGGAGGCGATCCCGGTGAATCCCGCCCTCGGTGACCGCGCCTGAGCGGCGTCCCGACGGGCAAGGCCCCTTCTGAGCAGAAGCCGGCGCCAGTCCGGGAAGCTTTCCGCCCGGGGTGTTTTCTGCACCCGGTGCGTCCCAACCAGAAAGCTTGCGCAAGTTGGAGAAACGGTTTGAGACAAGGCACGACGACCAAACTTGGACCCGCCTGTTCGATGCTCCTCGCCTTGTGGTTCTGCGGCCCCGCGCTTCCCCGGCCTGCTGCCGCCGACCTCCCCCCGGGTGAAACCGTCGGACCCGGGAACTGGCAGGAAGCCCGCGGCCTGCTGCCCGAGCCCGTGCTCGAGTGGGTCCGGAAAGGGGACGTGCTCAAGACGGGCCGGCTCAACTTCGACCCCTCCCGCTTCTACACGCCGGAAGCCTTCAAATCCCTGGAGCAAAACCTGGACAGGTTCGATCTCGACGAGGAAGACGTCCTCGTCGAGACCGGCACCGGAAAACTTCCCGCCTTCCTCCAAGGCATTCCCTTCCCGCGGATCGACCCGGCCGACCCCAGGGCCGGGGCCAAGATCATGTACAACAAGTACTACTACAATTTCATGTCGGGCGGCGGCCGCTCCACCTTCCAGACCCAGTGGATCGCACGCACGGGCGGCGTGGAGCGAGAAATCGAGGCCGCCTCGCTCTTCTTTCCCATGGACGGGCACCCGGGCGCGCAAGGCCTTGCCAACCCGGACGGAGTCGAAAAGTACATGATCGTGCGCGTCCTGGGCCCCTACGACGTGGCCGGCACCAACACCCTTCTGTGGCGCTACCGGGACAACCGGCCGGACAGCACGTTCGCCTACGTGCCGGCGATCCGCAGGGTCCGGCAGATGAGTCCGGCCAACCGATCCGACGCGCACCTGGGAACGGATTTCTGCATGGACGACGCCTGGGGCTTCGACGGCAAGGTGGGCGCCTTCACGTGGAAGCTGCTTCGCGTTCAGGAGGCTCTGCTCCCTTTCGCCGGCCCGGACGCCCAGACCCTTGTCCCGGGAAGGCGCGGAGAGTGGCAGACGAACCGCACGATCCCGGACATCGTCTTCGGCTACCAAAAGAAGGACTGGACCGGCTCGCCCTGGTTCCCGACCAACATCCTCTGGGCGAGGCGGCCGGCCTATGTCGTGGAGATCAAGGCCAAGGATCCTTACTACAATTACGGGCCCTGCCACCTGTGGATCGAAGCCTCCTCCTTTCAGGTCTGCTTCAAGGTGGTTCATGACCGATCGGGCAGGTACTGGAAGGTCGTCTGGCAGTCCCTGGCCGCGCTGGAAAGCCCGGACGGATCGGTCAGGACTCTTGTGCCCCGGACTTTCATCGCCACGGACGACCGAAGCGGCCACAGCACGTCGAACATCCTGTTCGGGAGCCGCAACGTGTGGACCTTTCGCGAGCGTTTCGATCTGAACGATTTCTCGCTGGCCGGTTTTCAGCGGCTCTGCAAGTAGGGGAGCCGGCTTCCCTCTCCACCCGCCGGAGGGGCCCGATGACGGACGACAAGAACCGCCGCCGGCCGCTGCGGCTCGCAGCAACGCTTGTGGCCGCCCTGTCGCTTCTCGTCGCCTTGTCCCCCCGCTCCGCCAAGGCCCTGTTCCTCGACGAGTCGAACTCTCTGGAAGTCATCGCCAAGGTCCAGACCAGGGCCTCTGTCCGCACCGAAGACTCCTCGGGATTCACGGAGCCCCGGGTCAAGGCCGGATCGCTCGTGCAGCAAAGGAATCTTGCGATCCTCGAGGTGAATCACGACCTGGAGCCCTGGGCCGCCGAGCCTTTGGCCCTGGCGCGCACACTCCAGTCGCTCGGCCTCAGGGTCAAGTATCATCTGGTGGGCAGGTTTCTCTACGAGGGCGTCTACGACTACGGCGACAGGGCTTTCCGCGAAGCCAAGGACCGGGACCCCGGAAACATCCGTTCCTTTCAGCAAAGCCACGAACTCTGGGAGTGCTACGCCGACTTCTGCAAAGGGCCTCTGTCCCTGCGCGTGGGCCGGCAGAACCTCTCCTGGGGCGAGACCGACGTTTTCCGGCTCCTCGACGCCATCAATCCTCTGGACAACACCTTCGGCGGCCCTTTTGAAGACCTGGACGACCGCCGGATTCCTTTATGGATGGTTCGCGCGAGCTGGAATCTGGGCCGGGTCGGGCCGGCATCCTCGGTGACCCTGGATAGCTTTTGGGTGCCCGGGCCCTGGGACGCCCGGGTCGCTCCGGTTGCGCCCGCGGGAAGCCCTTACGCGCCTCCCATGCCCGGGGACCTGGCGAGATTCGTGCGGTACGTCTACCCGGACAGAACCCTGGCGAACAGCCGGTGGGGATTCCGGCTCCTGGGCCTACCCGGGCCCAACTGGAACGTTTCGGTGGGCCACTACCAGTCGTTCCCGGACATTCCGGCCCTGCGGGCCGTGGTGGATCCGAACAGGCTCGGAGCGCCTTTCGCGGACGGCAGGCAGCTCCTCACCGACATCGACGCCCTGCGCATGGAGGCTTCCTGGCCGGCCGTGCGGATCACCGGCGCAAGCTCGAGCTACTGGGAGCGGCACATCGACGCGGTGCTTCGGTGCGAGATCGCCTGGTTCCACGACGAGCCGGTCTTCCTTCCACGGGAGAACCTGAGCGTGCTCTACGGACCGGCCCTGCCTTTGCCGCCCGAAATTCTCGATCTCGCATCCGACCTTTACGGGATCGACATCCGCTCCCTGGGCCTTGCCGGGATTCCGGTTGACCCCAAGAGCGGAACCATCCCCAAAAGAGACGTTCTGCGGTTCATGGCCGGCTTCGACAAACAACTCTGGATCCGGCCGCTCAACCCCGGGAGCACCTTTTTTCTCAGCCTGCAGTACTTCGGCCAGTGGATACCGGATCACGACCCCGACATGCGACAGGCCCTCTCGCTCCACCCGCTGCCGACCGACTTCACGGTCCAGCGCTCCACAGAGCACACGGTCACGGGCGCGATGCAGTCGACGTGGTGGCACGGCCGCGTCACGCCCCAGATGGCGTTTGCCTGGGATCCTCGGGGAGCCTGGCTCGTGCAGCCCTCGGTGACCCTGGCCCGCGATCCTTTCCGCCTGGGCCTGCAGTACAGCTCGATCCTCGGCGCCTTCACGAGCTTCGGAGCCTTCCGGGACCGAGACCAGGTCACGGTCAGCCTGACCTGGCTGCTCCAGTAGTTCGAAGCCCCTACCGTACTGGCGAAACCGGGAATCATGCCCGGCCGCTACGATCATCCCTGGCTTCTGAGAACGATTGTTGGCTGAGACTGTTTTGACATCTGTATGATTTTCTACTATGTATAGATGACATGAAGAGCACCACCCTCATTCTCGAAGACGGCTGCCTCGATGGCATCCGAGAACTGGCCCGCCGCGAAGGCAGGCAGATGTCTCAAGTTGTGAACGAACTGCTTGCCGAGGCCCTTTTGAGGCGGAAGAAGAAAGGGCGCAGGCATGATTTCAAGCTCTGCTCCTTTCCCATGGGCCGGCCGCGCGTAAACCTTGCCGACCGTAACGCTCTCGAAGCTCTCATGGACTCCTGATGGGAGGCGTCATCGATACGAACATTCTCCTTTACGCGGCGAACCGGGACGCCGGGAAGCACGGCCGGGCCACGGCCTTTCTCAAGAAGAAGGCCGGCACCGGAGCCGAGCGCTGGTATTTCACCGAGGGAATCTTTTACGAATTCCTTCGCGTGACGACCCATCCGAAGGTGTTTGATCGGCCTCTCACCTGGCGAGAGGCCTTGCGGTTTCTGAAGCCCTTCCTCGAAAGTCCGGCTTTTCAGATCCTGTACCCGGGCGAGGAACATTGGGATTTCCTTGGCCGAGTGCTTGCCGAAGTAACTCATCCTTCAGGGAATCTCTTTTTCGACATCCGCACCGTGGTTCTTATGCGCGAGAATGGTATCCGGGAGATCTACTCGGCCGATACGGACTTCCTCCAATTCTCCGGAATCCGGGTCATCAATCCTCTGAGAGTCTCCGGTTAGCCGGCCCGAGACGCCTTTTGTCATCGTTCATGCAACACCCGAGCAGTTCGCCTGCCGAGTGACCGGCTCCCCAGAGCTTTCCCGGTCGTCCTCAGCTCAGGCCTGAGCCGAAGTCCCGGCCGCGGCGCAGCAGTCCGGAAGGGAGCGGAGCGCCTCAGAGTTTTCCGTACTTCCTGTAGACTTCGAGAAGAGACTTGCCCGAGCGGATCTCCTGCCTGGAGCGACGCTCCGCAGCCACGACCTCTTCGGCCTTTTCGACGACCTCTGCGAGATCCACCCGTCCCGCAGGGATCACCACCACACCGTCCCGGTCCGCAACGACCAGGTCGCCCGGCTCCACCCGGACACCCCCGCACGAAACCGGCCGGTTCACGCCGACGAGATCGACCCTGCCCACGGAGTCGGCGGGAATGTTTCCCCGCGCCCACACCGGAAAACCGATCTCGAGGATCCGCGAAATGTCGCGGACGGGCCCGTCCACCACCGCGGCCTTCACGTCCCGCCCGTCAACCACCGCGGCCTTCACGTCCCGGCAAAACTTTGCCGTGGTGGCCATGAGCTCGCCGAATGCCCCTGCACCGCTGAACCCGTTGGTCGAGATCACGAGGATCTGGCCGGCCTGCATGTTGTCGAAGAGCAGACTGAGCGCCTCTGCGACAAAGGCCGGATCGTAATCCGAGAGTCTTCGGCTCTCCCGCGTCCTGGCTTCCTCGATGGTGTAGGCCGGGCCCGCGACCACGGCTCCAGGCAGGAGCGGAACGAACCCCGCCTCCATCGCCTGGCTCATGAAGCCGAGCTCGTCGAGGGTATCCGAAACCGCAGGCGTATGGGTCTTTTCCAGACGGGCGCAAAAGGTCCGAATCTCCTCCGGGCTGTACGATCGTGCCATCGCTTCCTCCCATGGAGAGGGACAGGGAGGCCCGCAAGCGCTCAGGCGCCCCTGCCGTACCGGCTTCGGACGTATTCGCCGATCGTCCTCATGGCGTCCTCGTAAGGGATGCGGGTCCTCCAGCCCAGCTCTTGCTTGGCCCGGGTCGTGTCCACGTCGTTGTCACGGCCCGTAAGACCGATGACCTGACGGGTGATCCGGGTCGGAACACCCAGGGGCCGCACGAGCACGTCCGAGGCCGTGGCCAGTGCCCATGCCAGGCCGAAAGGCATGTTTGCCGCGCGGAGCTTCAAGCCCGCCGCGGCGGCCAGGTCTGTGAGATACTGGATCCAGGTGACAGCGTAATCGTCCCTGAACTGGTAGGTCCGGCCCGCGGCCGCATCCCTTGTTGCGGCCAGCATCATGCCGTCCACGAGATTCTCCACATAGACCAGGCTCGCGCTGTGCTTGCCGCCGTCCACGAGCGGAAACCGCGGCATCGACCGGATGGACTCGATCATGCCGTCGACCCAGACGCTCCCGGCCCCGATCACGTTGGACGGCCTGACGATCGTGGCGACCATGCTGCCCCTCTCGTGAAAGCCGTAAACGAGCTTTTCCGCGTCCAGCTTGGCGTCTCCGTAGTAGGTGCCGGTCTTTCGCTCTGGATCGTCTTCGCGGTGCCCCCGCATGTGGCGGCCCGCGCCGCCGGCCCCGCCGGCGCAGAAGGAACTGACGTACACAAACCGGCGGACCCGGCCGGCAGCCTCTTCCAGCAGGTTTCGCGTCGCCGTGACGATCGAATCGTAGAACTGCCTGCGCGTGCCGTGGTATGTGACCCTTGCGGCCAGGTGAAAGACCGTCTCGATCCCCTCGCAGAGGCCGCGGAGCGTCTCGGGCTTCGTGAGGTCCCCGACCCGGACCGCAATCCCCATCTTCCGAAGGTACTCGGTGTTGCTCTCGGTCGTGGCCAGGGCCGTCACCTCGAACCCTTCGTCGAGAAGCCTCCGGAGAAGAAAGCCCCCGATGAACCCGCGCGCCCCGGTCACCAGAACCTTCGATCCAGCCATTCCGTCACCTCCCGCGCGAGAGCTGTGCGAACCGCCTCCCCGGCCGAGCCCCGGTCCCTGGGCCGGCCTCCCCATTATCCCTCGTCGTCCGGCCCGGCGATCCTCTCGCAAAGCAGAACCTGGTAGTTCTGCGACTGGTCAGGATGGTCCGGGTCCGGAATCCTGCCCCACTTGCGGACCCATTCTCTCGCGAAAGCCTCCACCGCCTGGTCGCCGAACACCTTCTCATAGCTTTCCAGGTCATCGATATAGAGCAAATCGAAATGCGTGAACGTGGAGCTCCCCAGCTTGCGGTCCACAACCCGCCAGTTCGTGTAGTGCCTGACAGCGGGCCGGCTGTTGAAAAAGGGGTTGTCCACCTTGCGAAGCCACTCGTGGTAGTCGGCAAGGTCGACGTCGTCGCGGGGCGTGTACGTGAGAAGAAGCATGGTCTTCGTACGCTCTCTGGCCATGGCGAAAGCCTCCTTTCCGGCTATGGCAAGCCGACTCGCGCCGGCAATTGTAAGCGAGCCCGTTCCTGAATGTCCAACCTCGCCGCTCTCAAACAGGAAGACGGCCTTTGTTATACCCCCTTTTTTGCCCTGAGCCGCTTCTCTTTGCTAAATTGAACACCCAACAACAGGCATGAGAGAAGCAACCGAAAATGAACAGGTGCAAAACCGGGGAGCTTGCATGGTGACTCAGTTTTTCAGATTCGCGATCCTGCCTGTGGCCCTGCCGGCCCTTCTTGCAGCCTGTTCAACCTCCGGCGGCGGCGACGATCAGAAGACAACCATGCCATCCGGAACGCCCGTCCAGGTGTCGATCCACCTGGCCGAGCCCGCAGGAGCTCTGGACGAAAGATACCTGGGCTTCGCTTTCGACACAGCCCAGTTCACCGGTGGCTTCTGGTGGTCTTCTTCGTCGGGCGAACTCGTCCCCGAACCCATGCCCGACCTGGAAAGTCCGAAGCTGCGAAAGCTCGTCTCCCACCTTGCTCCATCGAGAATGCGAATCGGCGGAACAGACGCGGACGCTGCCTACTTTTGTCCCGAGGAAGGAGAGTGCGAGCTCCCTCCTGCATATCAAAATACCTTCCGGGACGGCGAAAACGAGAGGCCCGGTGTTTTGACCCACGAGAGTCTCCGGCGGGCGGCGGATTTCGCCGAGGCCGTGGGCGCACGCATCACCTTCTGTGTGAACATGGGGCCCGGGCCGCGGGATCCCGAAACGGGACAATGGACGCCGGAAAACGCGCAAGCCCTGATCCGATTCGCCAGGTCCCTGCCGAACGGAGACCTGTTCGATGTCTGGGAACCGGGAAACGAGGTGAACATCCTGAACTATGAGTTCAACATGCCGGTTCTGCTCGTGCCGGGCTTCTTCGCACAAGATCTGTCCTTGTTCGCCTCCCTGGTCAGACAGGAAGCGCCGACTGCCTCCGTGGCGGCACCGGGCTGCTTCTTCGTGCCTTACGAGGGCCTTGCCGACCTGGGCTACACCCGGGACCTGCTCCGAATCGGCCGGCAGAGCATCGACATTGTCACCTGGCATCTCTACGCCTCGCAGTCCCACCGCTGCCCCTCGTTCATGTCTCCGGCCCCGGCATCGAAAGAGGCCCTTTTCGACGAGTCGTTCATCGCCATGCACAGGCGGTTCGCCCGGTCGGTCGCCGCGTCGGCAGCCGGGAAACCCGTATGGCTTGCCGAGACCGCCTCTGCCCAGTGCGGGGGACAGGCAGGGGTGAGCGACACGCTCCTGGACGCTCTCTGGCTGGCCGACTGGATCGGGATCATGGCCGAAGAGGGTTCGAGCCTTTTCGTCCGGCAGACAATCGTGGGAGGAGACTACAGCCTTCTCGATCCCGTCACGTTTGACCCGCGGCCTTCGTTTCTTGCCTGCGTGCTCTTCCGGCGCACCGTGGAACGATTCGCCCTGAAAACGGAAGCCGGCAGGGACCTCGCCAAAGTTCACGGGTTCTGCGCCCCCGGCGAGTCCGGAAGGGTCACGGCCGTCATCGCCAATCCGAACGAAGAGTCCCTGGCCGCCGAAATCCGTCTCGTGGGCTCGGACGTGCGAGCGGCCGAACAATGGACGTTGTCCGCCGGCGGAAACCTCTACGCCCCGAGAGCGTCGATCCAGGGCCTCGTTGCCGCCCCGGACGGAACGATCCCGGACCCTCCGGGCTCGGCGGTCCATGTCGAACAGGGCAGGGCCTACGTCAGGGTCGACCCTTGCGCCCTCGTCTTTGCCGTGATCGAGCCCGCAGAGCCGTCCGGCGTCTGCCTGCCCTGACGAGCCCCGCCGAGCCGGCGCCGCCCGGCAGCGGTGGCTCCATGCCTCAGCGCAACAGCAGGCTGGCGCCTGCTGCGACCAGGACCGCGTACACCACGAACCGGAAGGCGCGCTCGTCCACGCGGTCGTGGAGTTTTTCGCCCGCCACGGTTCCCAGGGCGACGAGCGGCAGAAGAAGCGCGATCGACCTTGCGATGTCGAGATTCAGCCGGCCGGCTGCGGCGTAGGAAGCCGTGAGCACGGTGTTGGTGAGAAGCCACAGGCAGGCCAGAGTGCTCCGGAAGCGGGCCTTGGGCAGACCGATCCGGTCCGCTGCGTAAGCGATGAGGGGGCCGCCGGAGGCGAACATGCCCTGCACCAGGCCGGCCCCGGCGACGGAGAGAACGTATTTCCAGCGAGAAAGGAGGCTCCCTGCCCCGCTGTTCCCCGAAAGCCGCCAGATCTCCCTCGCGCTCAGCAGCACCACGAGCAGACCGAAGGCCCTCTTCAGCAAGTCCCCCTGGAGGAAGTGAAAGAGCCCGATCCCTGCGAAGAGCCCGAGCCCCATGACCGGGACGATTCTCACGAACAGCACGTGGCGGTCCACGTGGGCCCGGTGGCGCCCGACCAGATACGCGTTGAGCAGAACGTCCATCGGGACAAGAACCGCGAGCAGCGTCTCCAGCGGATAGAGGTGGGAACCGAGGGTCACGGCGAGGATCACGCTGCCAAAGCCGGTCATGGCCTGCACCGTGTAGGCGAGAAGCACGATCAGGCCGAGCCAGGCGAGATGCGGGTCCATGAGCTCCTGTCAATCCACCTTCGTGCTGGCCAGCACCCGGTAGTAGAGGCCCGGCCAGAGGCGCTTGAGCCAGACCGCGATCTTGTATCTGGGCTTGCCGATCACGACCTCGAACTTGCCCCGGCGGACCGCGTCGAGGATCTGGCGGGCGCACTCTTCCGGGGGCATGCCGGTACCGATCAGGCGGTCCATCCTGCCGAACCGGCTGCCGTCTCCGGTCAGGGCGTTTTCGCTGATCTTCGTGCGTACCGCCGCGGGGCACACGAGGGTCACCCGGATTCCGTCCCTCCAAAGCTCGGCCCGCAGGGTGTCGAAATACCCGTGCAGGGCGTGCTTGGCCGCGCAGTAGGCGGTCCTCAAGGGCGCCGGCATCAGCCCCATGACACTCGTGGTGACGACGATATGCCCGCTCCTTCGGGCAAGCATGGATGGGAGCACGGCCTTGGTGAGAGCCACGTGGCCGAAAAAGTCGACCTCCATGACCTTGCGCTCCACGGCGGCGATCGTCTCCACGGCCGGCGCGCGCTGGCTGATGCCACCGTTGTTGAACAGGTAATCCACACGGCCGTACCGCTCGAGCACCTGGGCCGCAAGGCCCGCGAACCTCTCCCCCTCGGTGAGATCAAAAGGCAGGCACAGATGGGCCTCGGGCCGCTGGCAGCGCTTGCGCGCCTGGTCGAGTTCCTCGGGCTCGTTCGAGGACAAGACAAGGATGGCGCCCTCTGCGGCAAGAGCCCTGGCGAGAGCCTCGCCGATCCCTGAAGAGGCACCGGTGATCCAGGCGACCTTGTCCGAAAACGCAGCAGCCGATTTCATGGCTCCCCCCTGTGTCCCA
>FWPU01007653.1_pt1 | contig 10370 bp, 8 predicted proteins | sample 2228361 | NCBI WGS metagenome assembly FWPU01 (sample SAMEA103939777, study PRJEB20133) | metagenome | reverse complement strand
TAAAAATGCAATATAGAAAGAAAGAATTAATGGTTTATCTAATTTTTTGGATTTTAAGTATTCTTTTTTTTAGTATAGCAGTTTGCTATAGTCAGGGCACAAAGGAAGATAAGAGCAATTCTAAAGAGGTGTCAGAGTCATTGCCTAAGCCTTATTATAAATTTGAGGTGGCAATTGCTAATATAGATGTATTTGTAGTTGATAAATATGAAGAGCCTATTACTGGATTAAAACCGGAAAACTTTGAAATTTATGAAGATGGAATTTTGCAGAAAATGACTAATTTTTATGAAGTTAAAGGAGGGGATATTTACATTTCAATAGAAGATGAAGGAGGGAAATTGATAAAGAAAGAAAACCCTTTAAGATATAGTGAAGCAGCTGAAGAAATTAAGACAAAGATAATTTTTTATTTTGACAATTTACAAATGCATCCATTGAACAAAAGCTGGGTAATAAAAAAGCTGAACGATTTTATTAAGACAGCATTTTCTGTTAATTATAATGTAGGAATGGTTGTGAGCATGGATATTCAGTTAAAGATAATCCAAGATTTTACCAATGATGGTAATCAACTTTTGCAAGCAATTGATCAAGTTTCTAAAGAGAGTAGTGATATTATGCTTAGGTTAAAAACAAGGGAAGAACTAAAAGAAGATATCAATAGAATTATACAAGAGAATAAATATTTTGATGAATTTGAAAATTTAGAAAGAGCGTTAGGGTTAGCCCAAAGTTATGTTAATTATGTTGAAAACGATTTAATGGTATCATTGAAGAATTTAGATTCGCTGATTAATTTTTTAAGTGGTATAAAGGGTAGAAAAATAGTAATATATGTGAGTGATGGTTTACCATTAAATCCTGCAGAGGAAGTTTATAGTTTTGTAGATAGAGCATTTCCGAAAGGGAATGCACTATCTAAAGCTATGGATTATGATGCAACTAGACTATTTAAGGAAATAACATCAAGGAGTAATGCATATAATATATCTATTTATACTATAAATGCTATGGGTTTAGATAGTTCGATGGTTACAGCTGATAAAAGAACGGAGTGGGATATTTACTCAAAAGGATTTGGGATGATGAGGAATCAATCGAGATTTCAAAATGCGGGAATACAATTGATGGCTGAGGATACTGGTGGTGTTGCAATAGTAAATGCAAATAACATTGAAGTAGGATTGCAAAAGATAAATAAAAGCTTGAATAATTTTTATTCTTTAGGTTTTGCAGTTAAGAATAAAGATAAGAGAATAGGAAATTTAGTGGTAAAAGTGGTTGGTTTAAAACAGGCTTACAATATTAGATATAGGAAGACTTTTAGAGTATTTTCATTAGAAGAGAGGATAGAGGATACTGTAATGTCAAGGCTTTTTCTTCCAGCTAAAGATAATAAACTAAATGTTAGTGCACAAGTAATGGAAAGTGAAGGTAGTTTTATGAAAAGAAAAGAAGTACCTGTTAGCATAAAGATATTAATACCTTTAAAGAATATTTTTCTTACAAAGAAGGACAAGGATTATGTTGGATATATAGAAGTTTATTTTGCTGCAAAAGATTCAAAAGATAATGTTTCACCATGTTATAGATTATTGCATGAGATTAAAATACCTTTTGAAGATTATGATAAAGCTGTTAAAAGTAATTATCCTTATTTAGTTGAGACAAAATTAATAGCTGATAGATATCTTTTTTCATTAGCTATTAGAGATGTATCTTCTGATATAATAAGTTATATACAGTTTGAGAAGGATATAAAATTAGATTAATAAAACTTATTATGAAATAACTTACTTATAAGGAGATAGTATGAGTGTGATAATAGATGGTAAAAATTTAAAGATAGAAGAAGTATACAGGGTAGCTAGTTTAGGGGAAGCAGTAGAGTTATCATTTGATGGATTAGAGAGAATAAAGAGGTGTAGACAATTTATAGAGAAGAAAATACAAGAACATGAAATAATGTATGGTGTAAATACTGGTATTGGGGAATTATCCGAAATAATTTTAACAGATGATCAAGTGAAGCAATTTCAGAAGTATTTAATATATAATCATTCTGCTGGGATAGGAGAGCCGGTGCCAGTATCGGAGGTTAGAGCTGCTATGTTAGGGAGGATAAATGTGCATGCGCAGGGGTATTCAGGTTGCCGTCCTGAAATTACTCTGACACTTATTGAAATGTTGAATAGGGGCGTAACTCCAGTTGTGTGTCAAAAAGGGAGTGTTGGAGCATGTGGTGATTTATCACCAATGAGTCAGATTGCTCTTTTATTATTAGGGGAGGGTGAAGCTTATTATAAAGGTGAACGTCTTCCTGGTAAAGTAGCAATGGAGAGAGCAGGGATACCCATACCTGGATTAAGAGCCAGAGATGGTCTTGCTACTATTAATGGTAGTAATTTAATATGTGGGATGGCTTGCTTGCAGATATATGAAATTGAGCGTTTGCTGAAGCAAGCAGAAATTGCTGCAGCAATGAGTTTGGAAGCTTTAATGGCAAATATTAAACCTTATGATGTAAGGCTTCATAAATTAAGGGGATTTCGTGGTGCGATAACTTCTGCAGAGAATATAAGCAAAATACTTAAAGGTTCTGATTTATATGGTAAAGTCAAGGTTAAAGTTCAAGATGCTTATAGTATGCGTTCTACTCCTCAGGTTATAGGAGCAGCGCGTGATCAATTAAGATGGACAAGAGAGCAGATAGAGATTGAATTAAATGGCGCAGGCGACAATCCTTTGTTTTTGCCGGAAGATAATGTAGTTTTAACTGGGGCAAATTTTCAAGGCACACCAATTTCAGTTCCACTTGATATGTTGGGAGCATGCGTAACTATGGTATCAGTAATTTCAGAAAGGAGATTAAATAGGTTATTGCATCCAGCTTTAAATGTTGGTTTACCTGCTTTTTTAACTAAAGGAGCTGGGATGTTCTCTGGGCTAATGCTAAGTCAATACACAGCAGATATGATGATTGTTGAGCAAAGGATTTTATCTATGCCTGCTTCAATTCAATCAATTCCTGCTGCTGCAGATCAAGAAGATTTTGTTAGTATGGGAATGAATACATCTTTAAAAAATAAGCAGATCATAGATAATGCTTATGGTATTATTGGTATTGAATTTATTGCGGCTGCACAAGCGTTGGATTTTCGTGATTTTTCTTTTGGTAGGGGCACAAGAGCAGCACATTCAGCCGTTAGGAAAATAATAGATCACTTAGAGGAAGATAGACCATTATATAAAGATCATAATATGATAAAAGAAGCTGTAAAAAATAGAGTTATCCTTGATATAGTAGAAAATGAGATTGGCGAATTGAAGACTTATTAATAGTTTAATTATTCTATTATTTATAGAGAGGGTTTTTAGAAGGTGTCAGAGTAAAATAATAGAGTAAGATAATAGAGTAATAATATATGCTAAGAGGAAACCTCGCAATGTGATTTTGTGCTATATAGATTAAAAATGCTAAAATATGAAAATGGAAGTTAGATTATTAAATTTTTTATGTTTAGTTAAATTTTATTGGCAATATGGTACATATGATGTTTGACATAGAATTTTTTTATGATATAATAATATTTTGAAATGAGTGTTGAGGATATGCATTTAGGGTGTAATAAATAGGAGGTGGTAAAAAGTGAATAAATCAGATTTAATAAGTTGTTTAGCTAAAGCATGTAATTTAAGTAAAAAAGATGCGGTGCAAATAGTTAATTCAATTTTCTCTGTCCATAATAATGAAGGAATAATAGTGAGAACTTTATTAAAGGATGAAAAAATTTCTATATCTGGCTTTGGTACATTTTACATCAGAAAATTAGGTTGTAGAAATTTGAAGGTACCTACTCGTGCTAATGAGAATATATTTGTTCCTGCTTCTTGTTATGTAAATTTTAAACCGAGCAAGATTTTGCGGAATACAATTAAGAATTTGAAGTAAGTAAGATGGGATAATTTTTTTTATAATGCCATTTTAATCTGATTGTAGCCAAATAAAAGAACCCTTTTTATTAATGTAACCTTTTTTATCTTTTGTAGCTGCTTTGGCAAGAGGTCCGATAAATTGGTTTGCAAATACAAATTGTGGTTTAATGATAAAAGTTCCTTTTTTATTGATATAACCATACAAATTATTAATTTTCACAACAGAAATGTTATTCGAAAAATCGCTTACATAATCATATTTAGGTGAAATAATAATTTTACCTGATTTATTTATATAGCCCCATTTCCCGGCAATTTCCACAGCAGCTAAACCTTCGCTAAAATTTTTTGCATTATAAAATTTAAAATCTATTATTTTTTTCCCTTGTTTATCTATAAATCCATTTTTTCCATTTAGTTCAACAACAGCTAATCCTTCTGAAAAAGAACTTGCTGAATCGTATTGTGGTTCAATAACAATTTTACCTTTATTGTTGATGAAGCCATTTTTATTTTTTATTTCAATAATTGCAAGATTTTCGGAGAAATCAAAGCATATTTTATTATTCAAATCAATTACGACTTTACCATTTTTATCTATAAATTTATAATGAAGAACTTCATTACTCTCAACAACTAAAGCTAAACTATCCTTGAAATTTCCTGCGCCATAATATTTAGGTTTTATAAGATAATTACCTGATTTGTCAACAAATCCCCATAAGTTGTTAAGCATAACTTTTGCATATCCTTCAGAAAATGAACCTACATCATCGAAAGCTGGCTTTATTACTATTTCATTATTTTTATTTAGAAAGCCCCATTTTCCATTATATTTTATTGGTGCTAATCCTTCAGAAAAGAATCTAGCTGCTTCATAGCTTGGTTTAATTACTACATTGCCTAATTCATCAATGTAGCCCCATTTTCCATTTTCTATAATAGGGTATAAATAAAGATGTTCATTTGATGCTGTATTAGATAATAAAATATTTGATAATATTAATCCTATAAATAATAATCTTGTGTAAAAATACATTTTTCCCTCCTTTAAGGTAAATATTTATATAATATAAATTTCATTAGATATACATATATCCTTTCATAGTTGTTAAAGCTGTTCCACTAATTAATACACTTTTATTGGTGACTTTTATGTAGGGTACTCCAGTTCTTTTGGAAAGTTGAAAGCATGAAAGAATGTTTTTATCAAGTATTTTTTGCCAAAAAGGTCCCAGTGAGCACTGAATAGAGCCTGTAACAGGATCTTCATTAATTCCCTGGTGGGGAGCAAAATATCTACATACATAATCGAAATGTTTAGATGAGCAAGCACTGGTTACTATTATGCCATAATTACAATATTTGTGGATGAATTCAAAATTTGGTGAAATTTGCTTAACTTCATTTTCATCGTCAAGAAGGAATAGGTAATTACCATTAGTTTTTCCTGTAAAAGATGGTTTAATATTGAGAGAATTTATTATTTTAGTAGGTGGTTTAGCAGCTTTTACTTCATATAGAGGAAAATTTAGTTCAATCAAGTATCTTTTTTTAGAAGCGATTAAGATCCCGCTTTTTGTCATATATTTTATTCTTTTTCTTTTATTAATGTAGTTCAATTGCCATAGTATATGAGAGGCAGCTAAAGTAGCATGCCCGCATAGGTTGACTTCTGTAGAAGGTGTAAACCATCTTAATTCAAATAAGTTGTTTTTTTTATAAATGAAAGCTGTTTCAGATAGATTAATTTCTGAAGCAATCGCTTGCATTATATTATCTTGCAATATTTCTTTAGGAATACATATAGCAGCTGGATTTCCACTAAATGGTTTATTTGTAAAAGCATTTACGAAGTAGATTGGAAATTTCAATTTCCCGAGCTCCTTTATAAAATTAATTAATGATAAAATAATATTATCATTTAGCATAAATTTCAATAATTTAAAAGATGTGAAAATAAAAATGAGTTAAATAATTAATAAATTAATTTCCTAAATTGTATTAGTAAAATATATTTAGAGCTATTTGAAAAATTAAGAAAAAACATTATATTAATAGGATATGTTTTTAAATAAATATAGAAGTGGAGGATGAAAGTGTTATTAGAATTAAAAAGGGGGATTTTGTATGGACCTGTTAATTCAAGAAGATTGGGAAAATCATTAGGTGTAAATTTAATGCCGTGGAAATATAAATTATGTTCATTTAATTGTATATATTGTCATTTTGGTTGGACTGAAAGGCATGCTGCAATAATAAAAGACTTAGATAATATATTACTTAATATTAATGATGTAATTAGAGAAATTGAAAGAGCGGTTAAATCAGATTTAGTATTTGATTATATAACATTTTCTGGTAATGGAGAACCAACTTTGTATCCACATTTTTACGATTTGGTTAAAGAGACCTGTGAGATAAGAGATAAGTGGAGACCGAGAGTGAAGATTGCTTTATTAAGTAATTCATCTAATATAAAGTCTGATAAAGTTATAGAATCTCTTTCTATGATAGATGAGCCTATATTTAAATTAGATGCTGGAACTGAAGAGAAATTTTGTAAAATAAATTATCCTGCTGAAGGAATTTTGTTTTATGATATTGTAAATGATTTAAAGAAAATTGGTAGGAGAATAATTATACAGACCATTTTAATAGATGGAGAGCCTAGTAATATAGGTGTTGAGGAATTGGAAAATTATTATAATTGTATTAGAGATATTAGCCCTAAGGAGGTGCATATATATTCTATAGATAGGCCGGTGCCAGAGAAGAAGATAAAGAAGATTTTACCTGAGCAATTGGAGAAGATAGCTAAGGAAGGTACAGAAAAAACAGGTATATTATTTAAAGCATTTTATATAAAATAGGGTTTGATTTTTGTTTGATAAGATTGATTTAGTTGATATGATTTAGTAATATTTTAAAATGGATATAAGAAGAAAGATATTAGTGATATTATTAGTGTTGTATATAATAGGATTGATGATTTCATGTGAAGTAGAGACAATAAGTTCATATGTGAGGGAGGAAAAATTACATAAGATAGAGGAATGCGAATATAATAGAGATATTGAATCTGGTTTGCTTTTTCATTATTTGCATAGTAAAGATAAAGGAATTCAAATAGCTTCAATAAAAGCTTTAGGTAGGATGGGTGATCCAAGAGCAGTCCCTTATTTGGCAAATAAATTAAGATCAGGAGATGAGGAGATTATTATAAATACTATAATTGCTTTAGGGTTAATAGGGGAAAAAAAATCAGGGGAGGAAATAGTACCTTATTTATATAGTAGCAAGGAAGTAACAATAGCTGCCGTAGAAGCTTTAGGGCTTATGAAGAGCGAGTTATTAATTGGAAAGGTAGATGATTTATTAAGTAGGGGCGAGCCTGAGATAATAGAAGCTTTAGCATATGCTATTGCTAATATAGGTGATATTAATGCAGCTAATTTACTTAAAGATTATTATAATGTTGGTAATGAATCGTTAAGATTGGCAATAATTTATTCATTATACAGGGTTAATAATAGGGACGCATTTGATATGTTTGTAAAAGCTATACAAGATGATGATGTATGGGTGAGATATTATGGTGCGAAAGGTTTAGGGATGACCGGAAGGGAAGAATCTTTACCCTTTTTGTATCTTCATATGCATGATAGCAATAGGATGGTGACAATAGCTGTTATTGAAGCATTAGGTAAGATAAAAGGTGTTGATTTAAAGAAAGTTAATCATTTTAAAAAGTCAAAGAATAGAGACATAAGAACACAGCTAGCTATTAGTTTAGCGAATATGTTTGGGGATGAATCAATTTCTATTTTAGAGGATTTATTGCGAGATAAGAGTCAAATGGTGGCTATGGCTGCTATTGATTCTTTATCTAAAATTAATAAGGAAAAAGCGTTAAAATACATTAAAAAGAATTATAAGAATAAATCTTATTTAAAGAGAATGGGTATAGCGAAAGCATTAGGGAATATAATAACTGAAGAGAGTCTGAGTTTGCTTTTGGAGATGGTCAATGATAAGGATATTAGGGTAAAAGAAATAGCATTGGAGTCTTTAGGCAATTTTGAAGATGATAGGATAAAGAAATTATATTCTGAATGTATTGATGATTCAGATTATGTAGTAAGAGCTATATGTGCTGAAAATTTAGTTAAATATGCTGATAATAGTTATATTGAAAAATATAAGGAAGTTTTCAAGAAAGCAGTTATGGAAGGTGATCAAGAAGGGCAGCAGATTATATTAAAAGCCATAGTTAAGATAGATGAAGATATAGCGAAGGAATTATTGTTATCTACGCTTCATTCTGAATATAAAGTAATAAGGTTATTAAGCGCTGAGATTTTGAAGGAAAAGTATGGGATTGAGGAATATAATGAGGTATATAAAGCAGTAGTGAGCAAGAAAAAAGGGATTTATACATCTATGCTATCATATAAAGGAAGTCCTCTGGTTTATATGATAACGAATAAAGGTAATATAGTAATAAGATTAAATGGTGAAGAGGCGCCATTACATACAGCAAACATGATAAATTTAGCTAAAGCAGGATTTTATAATAATTTAACTTTTCATAGGGTAGTTCCTGGTTTCGTAGTTCAAGGAGGAGATCCACGTGGAGATGGTTGGGGTACAGCAGGTATAGTATTGCCGGATGAAATTAGCAGATTAAAATTTAGAGCAGGTTCAGTTGGTATGCCTTTAGCGGGAAAAGATACAGGTGGTTGTCAATTTTTTATTACTTTGACACCTCAGCCGAGATTGGACTATAATTACACATTATTTGGAGAAGTTGAGCAAGGCATGTCGGTGGTTGAGGAGATTGAAGTAGGAGATATTATAAAAAAAGTATTAGTAATAGATTAAGTAGTTGAAATTTGCGAATAGTAGGTAGATTAATAGGTGTTAATTGGTGTCAGTGTTAATTGGTGTCAGAGTAAAATATGTAAGTAGTGGGAAGCAGGAAGTAAAAAGGTTAAATTTACTATGTAATAATACAATAAGAAGGAAAGATTATGGGGGATCAGAAAACACAAAAGATATATACATTAGATGTAAGGGGAGAGTATTATACTGTTCTGACGATGAGATTAGCTGAGAAAATAAGAGAAGTAGAGGTTGGAGCAGTGTTGAAGATCATTTCAGATGATCTAAGTATATTAGATGAGATAAGAAAATGGTGTGATGAGAATTCACATAAACTGGTTGGACATTTTATCCAAGAGGATGTCATTACAATATATATACAGAAAGCAAATTGAATGATTAATAGGTTATGTGTTACATAGAAAATGAAAAAAATTAATATGTAATTTTAGGTTAGAGATAATGAAGATAAAATAAGGATGATTATATGAATGAAAGAATAAGAAAAATAAAGGCAATATATCCAGGTTCGTTTGATCCAATAACTAATGGTCATATTGATATAATCAATAGGAGTTTATGCATATTTGATGAGGTAATAATTGCAATATTAATTAATCCGGAGAAAATGCCTCTTTTTACGGTAGAAGAGCGAAAAAAAATGATAGAGGAGATTTATAAGAATAGTGCCAGAGTTAAGGTAGATACATTTGGTGGGCTTCTTGTAAATTATGCAAAGAAGAAGGGGGCATCAGTAATAATTAGAGGAATTAGAGCTATTTCTGATTTTGAGTATGAATTTCAGATGGCATTAATGAATAGGAGGTTATCAACTGATATAGAAACTGTATTTATGATGCCGGCTGAATCATATTCATTTTTAAGTTCAAAGTTAGTTAAGGAAGTATTTATGTTGGGTGGATCTTTAAAAGGATTAATACCCGATATTGTTTATAAAGCTTTAAAAAAGAAATTTAGGATGAGGGGATAAAGCTAGAAAGTTATTATTTTTCATTAAAAGAGCAATATTGTTCTAATGTATTTGTTTTCATATTTATGAAACGCGCCATTAAAAATAAGAAATCTGATAATCTATTAAAGTAAATGATTAAATAAGGATTAATTTTGTTTTTTTGTGAATATCTTACTATACTTCTTTCAGTTCTTCTGGCAACTGTTCGAGCTAAATGGATATAAGCTGCGGGGGTAGGACCTCCTGGTAGTATAAATTCTTTCAATGGTTTTAGTTTATGTAGGTATTCTTTAATCCAATTTTCTAAGTTAGTAATATGTTTTTGTTGAATACGTGGTGTATCTATATTTAATGGTGATGCCATATCAGCGCCTGCTATAAATAGATCATTTTGAATTATTTTTAATTTATTAATTTCTTTTTTCAATTTATTTGTCATGAATGATATTGAAACGCCTAAAATTGAATTAAGTTCATCGATATTTCCATAAGCTTCTATTCTTAATGAGGATTTAAGAATTTTTGTTCCCCCAATAATATAGGTATAGCCATTATCGCCTAGTTTAGTGACTAC
>FWPU01013375.1_pt1 | contig 10371 bp, 8 predicted proteins | sample 2228361 | NCBI WGS metagenome assembly FWPU01 (sample SAMEA103939777, study PRJEB20133) | metagenome | reverse complement strand
TCTGTGTCACTGCGTTGTTTGATGTCTGCGTATCTCATGTGCCGATTCTGGCACATTTTCGACTTTTGCAAGAGGTCTACTATATTTCTTGGAGGAAACGATGCTTGAAGAAAAAGTATTCTGGCATGATACAGTCGAAATGCCTTCTGGCCACGAGCAGACGCCCTTACCCGAAAAGGTGGACGTGGCGATCATCGGCGGCGGATATACCGGCTTGTCGGCAGCGTTGACCCTGGCAAAACGGGGTGCGCGGGCGGCCGTGCTGGAAGCGGAAAGCATTGGCTGGGGCGCCAGTTCACGCAACGGCGGCATGGTGCTGACCGGCTTGAAGATTCCCTTGCAAACCGCCATCAAACGCTACGGGCGCGAGATGGCGCGCCGTCTGTTCCAATGCTCGTTGGAGACGATTGATTTGGTGGAACAGATTGTGCGGGAGGAGAACATCCAATGCAGATTCGCCCGCACCGGCCATTTGTTGGCCGCCAACAAACCCAAGCACTACGACGCCCTGGCGGCTGAAATTGACTTCATGGCGAAGGAATTCGATCATGCCGTGCGGTTGGTTCCGCGCCAGGAACAGCGCAGCGAAATCGGCTCGGACCTGTACTACGGCGCGCTGGTGGACGAGGCCAGCGCAGGGTTGAACCCGGCCCAATACGTGGCCGGGCTGGCGAGGGCGGCGGAGAGGGCCGGGGCCACGCTCCACGCCCGGGCGCGCGCCCACAGGCTGAGGCGTAGGGAGAAGCGGTTCTACGTCGAGACCAAGCGAGGCGCTGTATTGGCAGAGCAGGTCCTGGTGGCCACCAACGGCTATACGAGCAGCGTCACGCCGCAGTTACGTCGCAGGATCATTCCCCTGGGCTCGTATATCATCGCCACCGAGAGGCTGTCGGACCAACTGGCGCGCGAACTCAGCCCTCATAACCGCATGATCTTCGATTTCAAGCATTTCATCAACTATTTTCGCCTGTCGGATGACCAGCGCATGATCTTTGGGGGGCGGGCGGCGTTCTTTCCCGAGACCAGCCAGACCGTGCGTCAGAGCGCCGAGATTTTGCGCAAGCAGATGATACAGGTGTATCCGCAGTTGCGCGCTGCTCGTGTAGAGTACGTTTGGGGCGGGACGCTGGCTTTTCCCTTCGATTTGATGCCGCACGCCGGCGAGATGGACGGGATGTGTTACGCTCTGGGTTATGCCGGGCATGGGGTGGCTATGGCTACCTGGCTGGGCAAGACGGTGGCCGAAGCCATGCTGGAGGGGAATATCAAGGATCACCTCTTTGCCGGCTTCCCCTTCCGCGGCGCGCCGTTGGGACTGTATCGAGACAAAGCCTGGTTCTTGCCTCTGGTCGGCGCCTGGCATCGTTTCCTGGATGTAATCGAATAAGCGAAGTCGAGGTAACTGCCTACCCTCACCCTGCCTCTCTCTTTGGGAGAGAGGCAGGGGGTGAGGGTGGGTAGGCAGTTACAATTCGAGCAAGAAAAGCCAGCCGGGCAACTTACGTCCGGCTGGGGGTTTTAATATCCAAATTCATTGTCGTTGTGCGTGATTTGATGTATATTTGATAAAATTTATCGCCAATGGAGGATAAACATGCCCAAGTCGAAGGTCAACCTGGAAGGAGAGGTGTACTATCCCTCGGATGAAGTCGTTGCTCAGGCCAATGTTCCAGATTGGGATGCGCTGGCCGCCTATGCCTCGAAAGATTTACAAGGCTTCTGGCGCGAGCGCGCGGAGGAATTGGAATGGTTCCAAAAATGGGACAAGGTGCTGGACGACTCGAACAAGCCATTTTTCAAGTGGTTCACCGGCGCAAAAGTCAACATCGTCCACAACGCCGTAGACCGCCACATGAATACCTGGCGCAAGAACAAACTGGCGCTCATTTGGGTTAGCGAGGACGGCAAAGAAGAGCGCACGTTCTCGTATTACTCATTGCACCGCGAGGTCAACCGCTTTGCCAACATCATCAAAGCCATGGGCATTGGCAAGGGTGACCGGGTGACCATCTACCTGCCGCGCATCCCGGAGATCGTCTTTGCTATGCTGGCCTGCGCCAAGATTGGCGCCATCCATTCGGTGGTGTTTGCCGGCTTTTCGGTGGACGCGCTGAAGGGTCGCATCGATGACAGCGCCTCGAAGTTGATCATTACGGCCGACGGCAGTTGGATCAATGGCAAAATCTTCGAGTTGAAACGCACTGTAGATGAAGCCATCAAGTCCTGCCCATCGGTGGAGAACGTCATCGTCGTCAAGCGCACTGGCCACGAGGTCCCGATGGAGGCAAGCCGCGATCACTGGTATCACGACATGTGCGCGCTGCCCATCGCCAACGGCAAGTGCGCCACCGAGCAACTGGACGCCGAAGACCCGCTTTACATTCTGTACACGTCCGGCTCCACCGGCAAACCCAAGGCCATCCTGCACACGCACGGCGGCTACATGGTCGGCACGTACACCACGCTCAAATACGTCTTCGACCTGAAAGACTACGACCGCTGGTGGTGCGCCGCCGACCCCGGCTGGGTGACCGGCCATTCCTACATCGTCTACGGGCCGCTGCTGAACGGCGCGACCTCGTTCATGTTCGAAGGCGGGCCGGTGTATCCGTATCCTAACCGCTGGTGGCAATTGATCGAGCGTTATGGGATCACTGTCTTCTACACCGCGCCAACAGCCATCCGCGGGCTGATGCGCTTTGGGGAGGCCTGGCCGAACAAGCACGACCTCTCTTCTCTCAGGCTGCTCGGCACGGTCGGCGAGCCGATCAACCCCGAAGCCTGGCGTTGGTACTACCGCGTCATCGGCAAGGAAAAATGCCCCATCATGGATACCTGGTGGCAAACCGAGACCGGGATGTTCATGATCACGCCTACGCCTGTGGTACCGCTCAAGCCTGGCTCTGGCACACGTCCCTTCTTCGGGCAGGAGGCGGAAATCCTGGACGATCATGGCAATCCTGTGCCGGATGGGGAAGAAGGCTACCTGGTCCTGAAAAATCCCTGGCCGGCTATGCTGCGCACCGTTTACGGTGACGACGAACGCTACGTGAACCAATATTGGAGCAAATACCCCGGCAAGTACATGACCGGCGACTCGGCCAAACGCGACAAAGACGGCTACTTCTGGATCATTGGCCGCGTAGATGATGTCATCAAGGTTTCCGGGCACCGCTTAGGCACAGCCGAGATCGAATCGGCGCTGGTCAGCCACCCGGCAGTGGCCGAAGCAGCCGCCATCGGTTTGCCGCACGAAGTCAAGGGGCAGGCCATCCATTGCTTTGTGCTACTACGCGCCGGCTTTACCGGCACGCCCGAACTGGCCGAGGAACTGCGACAACATGTGGCCACTCACATGAGTCCGATTGCCAAGCCAGAAGACATCCAATTCGTGGACAAATTGCCCAAGACGCGCTCCGGCAAGATCATGCGACGTGTGTTGAAGGCCCGCGCACAAGGGCTGCCCGAAGGCGATATTTCGACCTTGGAAGAGTAGGAAAACCATTGAACCCCCTGACCTCGCCGGGGGGGCGAGGTCGTTTCATTTGCCGTGACCATGCCCCTGTTCAGGAGGCTCTGGCGCTGCCCCGCCCACGTCTGTCATTCATTTGTTCCTGCATCGTTGACGGTTGACATTGCCCTCGCCAACCTATGCCTGTAGCGCCAATCGGACCTCTGAAATCGCCTTTCCTGACGACTCAAATCGTCACTATGGTCATCTGTGACCAAGTCAGGTAACGGTCAAGTAACCCTCGAACTTCTACACAAGTAAAGAAGCCGCCCCTTCCAGGCGGCTTCTTCAATGTTTTTTGGCCCTGCTACCCGAACAGGGTGTACATGAAATCTGGCACCCAGAAGCCGCCAAAACCGAAGACCCATTTCGACACACAGCAGCCAATGAAGATAGCAATACCCAGGCCGATCATGAAGTAATCACGCCTGGCGTAACGCAATTCCTTCAACCACGTGCGTGGCTTGGTGCCAAAAGCGCGCAAGTCCATAGCATCGATGACCTCTTCACCCGTCACGGTGGATTGCATGGTGACAGGGATGAGAAGCGGCGCCAACCTTTGCAGGCGAGCAATCAGCCCGCCTTTCAGGGTCTCCAACTCATACCCGCGCGCTCGCTGCGCATCGATGGTGATGCTGAGATCACGCGCCAGGGTGGGCAGAAAGCGAAACGCCAGGTCCATTGTAAAGGAGACCTTATCCGACACGCCCATGCGCCGAAAGGTGACGCCATAGATGTTGGGATCCATCGTGTACGGAATAGGGATAGCCAGGATAGCCATCGTCAACATACGAGTCATTTGGTTGATGGCGAACCAGATTTTGTTCACCGTCACCGGCACAGTAAAACCCCACTCTGTGCCGGGAATGAAGAATGGAACCTCGAAAACAGTCGGCGATTCCACCTGGACCACCGAGGACGGGCCGCCGCGCCCTGAGAGCAAGCCGTTCAGGCCAACAATGAATACCACCAGGATAAGGATGAAAATCCAGGTACGCTTGATATCCTTCCACTCGATACGGGCCAGGAAATACAGGGTCAGCGAAAGCAGGAAGAGCGGCAGGATGATGCGAAAATCCCAGATTTCGGGGATGGTGAGCGCAAAGATCACGCAGAACAGGAAAATCAGCCTAGTGCGCGGGTCCAACCTCTGAATGAACGTATCGCGCGGGCGATACTTCCAGGTGACCAGCATAGGGCCTTACCATCCGCGCCGCGCTGCCACCGCCGCAAAAGCAACCATCAGGATAGGCAGCAACACCAGCGTCACCACGAAGTTGCCAGCAAAAGCGGGGACGAAATACCCCACGAGCGCCGTGTTCAGATCGATGCCGCCCACGAACATTTCGGTCAACGAGGCAAAGAGCATTCCCACCGCAATGCCAATCGTACCCCAAATCACGGCCTTGACGATGTCCTTCTGTGCACGATAGTTCGTGATCGAGGCGGCTACCAGGCCAGGGATCATACCCATCAGCCCGTTGCCCAGGCTCCAGTTCCAATAGAAGCCCCAGCCGGCCAGGGCATCCCCAAGCGTGTTGCCAACGAAACCAGACAGCAGCCCCACCCAGGGCCCATAAGCAATGCCGAAGAAAATCAGCACGGCTACCGCCGGCCGGAAGGTGATGTTGCCGGCCGCCGGCAGGGGAATCAGGTTCGTCAACAAGGAAAAAGCGCCATACAATGCAGCGCCAATCGCGCCGTACACCACTTCGCGGGTGCCAAACGCCCAGATATCCTCCTTTTCGTTCATGACTTCTCTCCTTTCGATGAATGGAATGAAACGACAGCGCTGACCCTATCTTTGATAACCCTGCTCAACCGTGAACGTTGCAGGGCAATCACCAACATCCATCGTGCCGCCAAATTGTAACCGGTCTGGTTCGATTGCAGCCTCCCAAAAGCGGGCGGCTCACGAAATAACCATGCTTACACATAAGCGGCCAATTTCTCGGCCGGCAAAAAGCCTGCGGTTTTTGGGAGCAGTTCCAGGTTCAGGCGCAGAAGCGAGGTGGGGCGCACCCGGCAGCGCATCAGCAGATCGAAATCCTGCAAAACCTCCTCCGGCCGTCCATCTGCCATCAGCCGACCATCGCTCACCAGCAACACGCGGTTGGCATACGTCACAGCCAGGTCTAAATCGTGCGTGATGAACAACGTGGCCGCAAAATTGGCCGACAGGAGCGAAAGCGCTCCCTGCTGTGGGTTGCACATCGCATCCATGAAATGAGTATAGTTGGCATAATCCTGGCCAGCGGTTGGTTCGTCCATGATCATGATGCGCGAGCGCATGGCCAGCACAGCCGCAATGGTAGTGCGTTTTTGCTGTCCAAACGAAAGCCCTAGCGGAGGATATTCTTCCAGGCCGCTCAAATTCACCGTTGTAATACTGTCTGACACGGCCCTGGCCAATTCGTCCTTCTTGAAACCCAGATTCTTTGGCCCAAACTCCAATTCCTCGCGCACTGTTGGCGCATACAACATGTGAGTGGGGCTTTGGAACACATATCCAATCTGATGTGCGATCTGCGCCACGCTCATCTTGCGCGTATCCTGTCCATTGACCAGCACGCGCCCGCGCGTGGGCTTGAGCAAGCCGATCGAATGCTTCACCAGAGTAGACTTGCCGGCCCCATTTGGTCCCAGCACGGCAACCACATCGCCGCGCTGAATCTCCAAACTGACATCTTTGAGGACGAACGGTCTGTCCTCGTTGTAACGGAAACTGACCTCCTCGAAAGCGACCAGGACCTCTTTCGCCTCTTCCCGGACGATAGGCCTGCTGACCGCTTCGATGAGCGTTTTCTGACTTTTGATCTGTTCTACCACCCACGTCGCCGGAAGCTTGACCTCGCGATAATCAATTTCGGGCGGCAAATGCTCGATAGGCCCCAAATACTTGACCTTACCGTTTTCGATATAGAGCAGGCGATCGGGGCGCGCCGCAATAGCATCCTCCACGCGATGCTCGATCAACAGAATCGTCTTGCCTTCGTCGGCCAGGCTGCGAAACACCTCCAGCGCCTCGTGAGCAGAGGCCGGATCGAGCGAGGCCAGCGGTTCATCCAACAACAAAATCGAAGCGTTCATCGCCAAAAGGCCTGCCAGGGCCACCTTTTGTTTTTCCCCGCCGGAAAGATTGAACGTCTCACGCTCGCGCAGATATTCGATGCCCAGCCGCCGCATGGCTGTTTCCACTCGTTCCAAAATCTCCTCTCGCGGCAAGCCCAGGTTTTCTGGCCCAAAGGCAATTTCATTGTAGACGTTACTGGCAACGATTTGACGCTCCGGGTCTTGCAGTAATGTACCTACTACCTGCGCTACTTCGGCCAGCGGCATTTCGGCCACGTCCTTGCCGTACAAATAAACTTTCCCTTCGCGCTTGCCGCCGTAACTACGTGGAATCAGGCCGTTGATACACCGCGCCAGCGTGGTCTTGCCACAGCCGCTGGAGCCGGCAATCAACAACATCTCCCCTGGACGGAGCGCAAAAGAGATGTTCTCGATGGCCCATTCGGGGCGAGAACGATATTGGAACGAAAGATTCTCGATTACAAGAGGGGCATCTGACATAAATTCCTTATGTAGAGCAACTCTCAAGAGTTGCTCTACTTTTATAGGCAATTATCAAAACGATTATATCGTATCCTGTCCTGCTTTAATCCCTGAAAATGACCTCCACCGGCTCATCTACCCGAGCATCCAAAAGGGCGGCAGCGCTGCCGTTCACCACCGCAATCTCGATGAATTCTTCGCTATCTACCAACGCCACCAGGTCACCGGGCGCACGATGACCATACGACTCGACCAGACTATCCACCTCGCGCCCGCACAGTCGAAACAACACGTTGGAATGCCCCGCCAACGAACTGGCCGGCAAGTCGGTGGTCAGGTTGCCGAAAATGTCAATGATGGTCACATGCGCCAGCCACCCGTTGGCCGTCTTTTGCGGACGGGGCAATGTCAAACGCACCGCATCCGTGATAGGCGTACCTAATTCGGCCAGCGAAACGCCGCTAGCCAGGTGCGCTCCACAGGGAGCGAAGATGTCGCGCCCATGGAACGTCCGACTCACTTTTGGCAGCCAATAGCGCGGATCGTTCAAGTGAACCAGTTCCACAGGTTCACCGCTCCTTTCGGCGTCCTCGATCAAAGGCGTCAACAAGCCGTTGTCAGGGGCAATATAAAATTGCTGGCCCAGTCGCGCTCCTAGCGGGCGACGCTGCGTCCCCACGCCAGGGTCCACCACCGCCACATGCACCGAACCTGGCGGGAAAAACGGCGCAGCGCGCCACAACGCATACGCTCCCTGGCGCACATTCTGTGGCTCGACCAGGTGGGTAATATCCACGATCTTTACCTCCGGCGCAATGCCATAGATGACGCCCTTCATGACGCCAACGAAACCGTTCGTCAGACCAAAATCGGTCGTAAGAGAAAGAATGGTCATGCCTGCATTATGGAGCAGGAAACTGGAAATTGTCAAGGAAGAAAAATTGATACGCACTCGCAATTTGGCAAGGGTTGATTTCAGCATCGAAATATTCTATACTATGGTGAAAGGTAACTACCTACCAGATAGCGCTTTGCATGGTATCCAGCCTGGTGAAAAGGATATTCAACAGGATGCAAAGGATGGAAGGATGTTCTTTGTCTCAATGGGAAGGCGAGCCTGTGTATCCTAATCCGACTTGTTGGAGAGGGTAGGCAGTTACGGTGAAAGACGGTTTTACCGGAAAGGAGCGCATTATGCCAGAGCGCAGACGTCTCGAACGCAAAGAGTTTACCTATTACATGCGGCTGATAGATACCCAAACAGACGAATTGGTGGGCCACCTGGTAGATGTCAGCACGGGCGGCTTCAAACTGGATAGCCCCAAACCCCTGCCGCTCGAAAAAGATTACCGCTTGCACCTCGACCTGACCAGCGAAGTGGCAACCAAACCCTTCATGGTCTTCAAGGCGCGCAGTAAATGGTGTCAGCCCGATCCTTTGGACCCCTTCGTCTACAATGTCGGCTTCCAAATCACCGAAATCACGCCAAGCGATATGGAAATTTTCAATCGTATCGTTGAAAAATACGGCTCAAAAGTGACCAACAAACGCACCGACCTGCGAAGAAGCAATATCTGGTGATCACCTCCGGCGCCATCGCACTCCCGTCCCCAGCGGGAGTGCGGTTTGGTAAGCCCCACAAGTCTGCATGGCCCCGAAATGTCTTTTCACCTCACCAAGTTTTTCCTCGGCGCTTTGGCACGCCAGTGAAATGTAAGCGCGCAGAGAATAGATGTAATTTCCTGGAGCCCGAATTTCAGCCTCGAAACGACCCTCACCAGGGCAGATCATTCTATATAGCGCAGCGGCTATATTGGCCCTGATTGCCTTCAAGATAACCAGCGACTTTGTAGCCGGCTGGCAAATGACACCGCTCCCCGGCGTGTACATTCAGGAGAGTGATGACGCCGCCCCAATCGCATCACTGAACGAGCCATCTCCCGAAGCGCCTGCGCCAGAGATCGATTTGCCGCCTGCCTGGGACGGCGCCAGCCGTGTCACGCTCTTGTTCATCGGATTGGATGAGCGCGATTGGGAAATAGGAGCGGGGGCTCCGCGCTCGGATACAATGATCTTGTTCACAATAGACCCCCTCAGCAAAACGGCGGGGATGCTTTCCATTCCACGCGATATCTGGACCAATATCCCAGGCTTCGGTTATAGCCGCATCAACATAGCCTATTCCCTGGGAGAGGCCTACAAGTTGCCCGGTGATGGCCCGGCCATGGCAGTCAAGACGGTAGAACAATTCATTGGCGTGCCAATCCAGTATTATGCACAGGTTGACTTCCAGGCCTTCGAGGAGGCCATAGATGCCATCGGCGGGGTGTATCTATGCGTACCTGAGAAAATCAAAATCGATCCTATCGGCCCCAAACCTCCCACTACGCTCGACAAAGGCTGTCAAACCCTGCTGGGCTATCAAGTGTTGGGCTATGTACGCAATCGCCACACCGCCGGCGGCGATATCGATCGCGCCAATCGCCAACAACAAGTGATTCTGGCTCTGACAGATCAGGTCTTTTCTGCCGAAAACTTTCCGAAGATGGTCGCAAAGGCGCCCAAGATTTACGAGGAAACCCAGGCCGGGCTGCGCACCAACCTGTCGTTTACCGATGCAATGAAATTAGGAGCGCTCCTTTCCCAAATTCCCCAAGAAAACATCGAACATGGCGTGATCGACTATTCGATGGCCGTACTCGACAGCGTTACCGTGGGAGGAAAAAAAGCCAGCATCCTCAAACCTTTCCCCGACCAAATTCGCGTGTTGCGCGATGAAATCTTTACCGCCTCTGGCGCGCTTGCTCCGCTGGCGTCTGGCAACGCGACGGCGCTCATGCAGACCGAAGCAGCCCGCGTGCGCGTACTCGATGGCACAAACAGCGACGGCCTGGCAGAACGGACCGCCAATTATCTGCTCGCCCAGGGAATGCAGGTGACCGAAATCTGCACAGCCAACCGCGCCTACGACCGAACGGTCATTGTGCTATATGGGCCAAGCCTCTATACGCTGCGCTACCTCTATGCCCTGTTTGGGGTGAGTGCATCCTCTCAAATCTTAATCGAGGTGGATTCGACCTCGGCCGTAGAGGTAGAAATCCGCCTCGGGAAGGATTGGATGAGGATGTTTTCGAACTCGAGTTTAGACAAACGGTTTTTCCCTGACGTGGGGTCAGGGTCGTGAATTGCACCTTACCAATCGAAAATCAAGCGGTTTGTGCGCTCACAGCGCCTTTTCGGACGACCGAATGGCGCATTTTGGGTGTTCTGGGGCGGCCGGTGCGCCACCCTGGGGGTTTTCCGCG
>FWPU01006874.1_pt1 | contig 10372 bp, 8 predicted proteins | sample 2228361 | NCBI WGS metagenome assembly FWPU01 (sample SAMEA103939777, study PRJEB20133) | metagenome | reverse complement strand
ACGAGGTGATCAAAGCAGCGGAGATGCTCGAGCGCGACTACGGCATCGCGGCCGATGTCTGGAGTGCTACCAGCTACAAGGCCCTCTACTATGACGCCATCGAAGCGGCCCGCCACAACCGCCTGAACCCCGGTAGCAAAGCCAGGCTGCCCTATGTGGCCCAGTGCCTGAACCCCACCGAAGGCCCCATTGTGGCAGCCTCCGATTACATGAAGGTTCTGCCCGCAATGGTCTCAGGCTTCCTAAACCGGCCCATCCACAGCCTGGGCACCGACGGCTTCGGACGCTCCGAGACCCGCGAAGCCCTGCGCGATTTCTTCGAAGTGGACGCCAAGCACGTACTGATAACAGCTCTTTCGGCGTTGCGCAGCGAGGGTAAGGTCAGCGCCAGTACCTTTACCGAAGCCATCAAGAAGCTCGGCATTGACCCCAAGCGGGAGCATCCGCACAAACGCTAAAAGTTTAGGTTGCTGGCGCGATATACGGGAGCAAACATGGCTGAATTGAAACTACCCGATCTGGGCGATAACGTAACCTCCGCTGTGGTGGTGGGGGTGCTGATCAAAGAAGGCGATACCATTGCGGCAGGCCAGCCGGTGTTGGAGCTCGAGACCGACAAAGCCGTGATGGAAGCCCCTGCTTCCGAGGGCGGCACGGTTTCCAAGGTTTTGGTCAAACCCGGCGACGAGGTTAAGAGCGGACAGGTAATTGCGGTGCTGGGGGATGCCGCCTCCAACGCAGAGAAGCAGGAGGCCAAAAAGGAGCCGGAACGCAAAGAGGAAAAGGCTGCTCCGACCCCAGCGCCTGCCACTGTCCCATCTGCTCCTGCGGCGGCGCCCCGCCCACCGGTTCCGCCGGCACCGGCGGGCCAGCGCAGGCTGATTCCGGCGGCCCCCAGCGTGCGCAGGCTGGCGCGGGAGATGGGCATCAACCTGCTGGAAGTGGTGGGCAGTGGCCCGGCCTACCGCATCTCGGAAAACGACCTCAAGCGTTTTGCGGCGGGGGAAGCTCCGGCGGTTCCAGCGCCACAGCCCCCCAGCGCGCCGGCGCCTGCCCTGCCCGATTTCAGCAAGTTTGGGCCGGTGCGCCGCGAGGCTATGTCGGGGGTTCGCCGGGCCACCGTGCGTAGCATGGCCCAGGCCTGGAGCACCATCCCCATGGTTACCCAGTTCGACAAGGCCGACATCACCGAGATGGAGGCCCTGCGCAAGCGGATGGCCCCCAGGGCCGAGCAACGGGGGGCCAAGGTTACCATGACCGCCATCCTGCTTAAAATTGCCGCGGCGGCGCTCAAGCAGTTCCCCAAGTTCAACGCCTCCATCGACACCGCGGCCAACGAGGTGATTTACAAGGACTACATTCACATTGGCGTGGCGGTGGATACCCCGACGGGCCTGCTGGTGCCGGTGGTGCGCGACGTGGACAAGAAGGGGGTAATTGCCCTGGCTAAAGAGCTGGGCGAGATTGCCGCCAAAGCCCGCGAGCGCAAGCTAACCCCGGAGGAGATGCAAGGGGCTACCTTTACCATCTCCAACCTGGGCGGTATTGGCGGTACTGGCTTTACCCCCATTGTCAACTGGCCCGAGGTGGCTATTATGGGCGTATCGCGCAGCAGCATGGAGCCGGTGTGGAACGCTGAGAAAGGCACTTTTGAGCCGCGCAACATCATGCCCTTCTCGCTCTCCTACGACCACCGCCTGATTGACGGGGCCGACGCGGCCCGTTTCTGCCGCTTTGTGGCCGAGCTGCTGGAGGATCCCTTCTTGCTGGGGTTTGAAGGGTAAACCGATTGGCAAAGTTGCAGCCCCCAGGCGTATACCTGGGGGCTTGGGTTTGGGTAGAGCAGGTTAGATCTGGATGCTATCCAGCCGTATGACCTGATGCTGCAGGGCAATCTCCAGTTGGTACTCCCCCCCTTGGGGCACCTCGAGCCGGTCACGCCTATGGGCGTGCTCAGTTGGGTCTGCTCGTTGTACAAAGAGGTGGTGCCCTGGATGGAGCCGAGCTGGCTGGGGTCGGCCACGATGTAGCCTTGCAGGTAGGCTTTGTGGGCATCCGGTTTGAGGCTCAGGTCGGGGTAGAAGTCGCCGGCCTTGTAGAGCTGCGACCAGGCCCCGGTGAAGTTCTGCTGCCGTAGCACCAGCGAGATCCTGCGGGAGTCCATGACCAGGATGGCCTGGAGCTGGGGTTTCTTGGACTCGGCGATCATGGTTGCTCCTTAGTTCCCCGATACCGCCCAGGTGATGGCGGCCTCGAGCAAATGATTTCCACTATTTGTAAGGCGGGCATTGCCGCTGCTGCTGGGGAAGAAGCCCACCCGCCGGGCAGGCGCAGTTCCACTTTGCATGGTGGCGCCGATATTGTAGCCAAAGAGGCTAGAACGGGTGGTATCGGAGGTCAGGCTGGCCACACTCACCGCTCCAGAGGCCACTTTGCCCCAGTTGAGGGAGTCCGAGCTGCTGTAGACCGTGGGGTCGAATGCGGTGGGCAGGCCGCCCGCTAGGGGATGGGTATTGTTCAGCAACTTAACCTGGGTTTGTCCGGTCTGCACGTTGCGATCCCCGGCTTTGTTGCCGGTCATCCGCATCTCGTCAAACAGATCCCAGTGCATCACTATCACCGGTACGGCCACGTTGTTGAACTTGGTGCTCACGCTGCCGGGGCTCACGCTGCCCGAAATCACCACCACATCCCGCCCCGTCGCATCGGAGCTGGCGCTGGCAGCATCCCCCCGCACGGTCACGTTGTAGCCCAGGCTTTCTAGGCGGGCTCTGAGGGCTGAATCGCCATAGTTCAGGCTGGTATTGCCTACCACCAGCAAGGCGTTTTTGCGTTGGAAATCACCTGGCCTTTGCAGTAAGCCCGCTATGTTGAGCAGGCCCCACTCCACCCCAGATACGCCAAGGTTGATGGCCGAGAGCTTGAGGTATTCGCCGATGCTGCCTTTATCCACCGTATCGGACAGGGCCATGGCAACGGCACCCGAAACCTGCGGGGCCGCAAAGGAGGTGCCGGTGTAGAAAGCGTAGCGAAGGTCGGGGTAGGCTCCGGCAATCGAAGCACCGGGGGCCACATACTCCAGCGCTGTGCCTTTGCAGGAGAAGGTCGAGAGGGCCAGGGCGCCGCTCACGCTGCCCACGCTGATAAGGAACTGGTGGTTGTTGACGGTGTTGTTGGCCCAGGCCGCCGGGAAGGTAATATTGCCATCGCCGGTATTGCCCGCCGAAGCGACGATGTAGCGGCCCTGGTTGGTGGCGCTGTTGATGATGGTTTGCAGGGCGCTGTTGTTTTCGGTGGTGCCCAGCGAAAGGTTGATGATCTGGGCGTTCATATTCATGGCCCACTGGATGGCCGAGATCACGTTGGCCACCGTGCCGGCTCCGTCGCCGTTCAAGACCCGGAGGGGCAGGATGGTAGCCCTGGGTGCGACCTGCAGGATCAGGCTGGCCACCCCGGTGCCGTGGCCGTACATGCTACCGGCCACCTCCTGAGGGATGGCGTCCATACCTACAAAGTCGTAGTGTTCGCTGGCGGGGGCCAGTCGGCCCACGAACTGCGGGTGGCTCAGGTCTATGCCGGTATCAATCACCGCCACCTTGATGCCCTGGCCAAAGTTGCGCGCAATCGCCTGACCCTGAGGCACTTTTGTAATCATGAACTCCAAACGATTGTCGTTTGGCAGCACGGGGATCGAACTGGTACCGCCAGCCCAGCTACTCCAACCCCCCGCCCAGCTATTCCATCCACCTGCCCAGGAACTCCAGCCCTCGGCCCAGGAGCTGAAGCCTTGAGTGGAAAGCTCGGGAGCGCGGGTGAGAGAATCGGCCTCTAAGACAAGGTTTTGCAGCGAGACCCCGCTCCCTTGCAGGGCGGTGGCGGCCTGGGTGCTCAGCTTCAGGATGGCCTTGTCCTCGAGCCAGGCAATCACCTCGCCGCCGTACCGCTGGGCCAGGCTTTCCGGGCTATCGCTGGCGCGAATGGGCACCGTGAGCAGGTAGCCCTGGTCGCTGGAGGGGAGGGTGGTAGGCCGGCTCACGCCCCCGCAGGCGGCCAGCAATGTCAACCCCAGCAGGGTTAGGGCTCGGTAGAGCCAGATATTAATGGAATGGCGTTTTTCAGGCATATGAATCACACCATGAGAGTTCTTGCTGACTCACAGCCTAGGGAAAAACACACAGGTCCAGTGCGAAAAGAACCGTAACCTGCCAGCACACGTAACGCCCCTCCAAGAAGGTGTTTCCTGGAAGCAATTTAGGAAAATGGCGTTAACAGCGTTGCGGCAGAAAAGGGGGTTTTTATTAAGACCTTGATTTGGGAAGCTGTGGACTACGGTTCCTACAGGGTTGCTCCAAATGTTCTACCCAGTTTTTGGGCTGGGAAAGGAGCACAGAGGAGGGGAGGGATAGATTTATGCAGGGGGTGGCTGGATGTACTCGAGCACCCTCTGCACCACCCCGTCGAGGTCGAGGTAGCTGGTGTCCAGGATAATGGCATCCTTGGCCGGGGCGCTCTGGCGTTTGTCGGCCTCGTCGCGCCGGATGATTTCGGCCAGCACCGTGTCGAAAGCGGCGCCCCGCTCGGGGACGCGGCGCTGGGCCCGCACCTCGGGGTTGGCGGTGAGGTAGAACTTGTAGCGGGCCTGGGGAAACACCGTGCTGCCCATGTCGCGCCCGTCCACCACAAAGGGGGGCGGAATCTGGCGCAGCACCTGGTTGACGTATTCCCGGATGGCGGGGCGCACGGCTACCGCCGAGACAATCTGGTCTACCTCGAGGCTGTGCAAGGCCTCGCTCACCTCGTGGCCGTCCAGAAAAACCAGGTTCTGGGTGGGGGTGGGTTTGAGTTCGAGGCGGTGCTTTGCCAAGCGCGTCTCTATCTCCTCGGGAGGAACCTGCTCGAGCAAGCACATCAGGGCCACCGCCCGGTACAACAGGCCGCTGGAGATGTAGGGAATGCCCAGGCGCTGGGCCACCAGTTTGGCTACGCTGGTTTTGCCCGAGGCGGAGGGGCCGTCTATGGTGATGATCTCAGTCATGCGGTGGTGGGGTTGCTGGTCTTGTGCGGTGTTCAAGGCCAAAATCCTTACTTGTTACCTGCGAGTCGTTCTAAATCTTCCCAGAAGCTCGGGAAGCTGATGCTGGCCCACTCGGCGTTCTGCACCGTGACCCCTTTGGGCAGGCCGCAGACCGCAAAGGCCATGGCGATGCGATGGTCGTGGAAGGGTTCAACCAGGCCGCCCCCCGCCACGCGGCCGCCGCGAATCCGCAGCCAGTCGGGGCCTACCTCGACCGGCACGCCCAGGTTTTGCAGGTTTTTGGCGATGGCCGCCACCCGGTCGGACTCCTTGACCCGCAGCTCCTCGAGGCCCGGAATATAGGTCTCGCCCTCGGCCCAGGCCGCCGCCGCCGCCAGGATGGGCACCTCGTCCACCATCAGCGGAATCAGCCTGGGGTCTACCGTCACCCCCTTAAGCGCAGACGAACGGGCCCGAATCCAGCCCACCGGCTCGCCGTCCTGCCCCTCGGTCACTTCCCAGCTCAGGTCGGCCCCCATCTCTTTGAGCACCGTGAGCAGCCCGGTGCGGGTGGGGTTGAGGCCCACGCCCTCCAAGGTCACCTCGGAATCGGGGGTGATCAGGGCAGCCACAATAAAAAAGGCCGCGCTGCTAAAGTCGCCGGGTACGGTCAGATCTTTGGCGGCGAAGGGTTCGGCCCGGCGGGTGCGAATCAGGCGTCCTTCCACCTCGATCGGCAGGCCGTAGTGCCTGAAGACCCGCTCGGTGTGGTCGCGGGTGGGGGCCGGCTCCAGCACCTCGGTGTCTTCTTCGGCAAAAAGCCCCGCCAGCAGAAGGGCACTCTTGACCTGGGCGCTGGCTACCGGCAGCTCGTAGTGGATGCCCCGCAGCCCGCCGCCCCGGATAGCTAAGGGGGCCAGCCTGCCGTTCTCGCGGCCTTCGATGCGGGCACCCATCTGCCGCAAGGGGAGGGTCACCCGGCCCATGGGCCGCCGCCGGAGCGAGGCATCGCCAGTGAGCACCGCGAAAATTTCCTGCCCCGACAAAAGCCCCGCCGCCAGCCGCATCAGGGTGCCGGCGTTGCCGCAGTCGAGTACGTCGTCGGGTTCTTTGAGCCGAAGGCCCACCCCCTTAATGTGAAAATGCTCGCCCTGTTCGGTAATTTCGGCCCCAAGCTGACGCATTACCTGGGCGGTGGAGAGGGTGTCGCCGGCCTTGAGCGGGTAGTAGAGGGTGCTTTCGCCCTGGGCCAGCGTGCCCAGCATAAGGCCGCGGTGCGTGACCGACTTGTCGCCGGGAACGCGGAGGGTGCCCTTGAGGGAGGGGGTAGGGGGGATGAGCCGTTCCATAAGTCCAACCGGGATTATAGCCTGTACGCGCAACCTGCCCGAGGTCTTGGGGTGTTTATCTTTTTTGCAGTGCGGAGGGGAGTTGGGCGAATGTCCCACTCACTTGGCCGGGCGATTTGCCGTTATAGTGAGATGCTATGGACGCTGCACACAACGCCCCCGAGCCCCGCTACTGGGAGAAGATTCGAACCGTGGCCGACACCTTGCGCGAGCTCGAGGGCCCCATCATCGTGGTCTCGCACGTAGACCCCGATGGCGATGCCATTGGCTCGTCGCTGGGGCTCTTTCGAGCCCTCAGAGCCCTGGATAAAAATGTGACCTGGATTGCCAACCCCCCGCGTTTCCTGCGTTTTTTGGTGCAGGAAGACGAGTACAGCGACCCCATCCAGCACGTGCCGGAGGGGGCCACCCTGGTGGTGCTGGACTCGGCGGAGCCCAGCCGGGTGGCGGGTGCGCCAGTGGAGGGGTTTGTAATTAACATCGACCACCACGGTACCAACCCGCGCTTTGGCTACCTTTCGGTGGTGGATCCCTCCAAGGCTGCCACCGCCCAGATCGTCAAAGACCTGATTGACGCGCTGGGGGTCACCTGGACACCCGAGATTGCCACCCCGGTGCTGACCGGCCTGATCACCGACACCGGCAACTTTCGCTTTGCCAACACCACCCCCGAGGTGCTGCACACCGCCGCCGAGCTGGTGGGGCACGGGGTGCAACTGGCCGAGCTGACCGACCGCCTGCAGTGGCGCCCGGTGAGCTACTTCAAGGTGATGGGGGCGGTGCTTTCCACGGTGGAGTTTCACTTTGGGGGGCTGCTGGTGACGGCCCATATGCCCCCCGGCATTAACGTGGAAGACTCCGACGACTTTGTGGGTATCATCCGCTATGCCGAGGGTAGCCAGATTGCGGTTTTTCTGCGCGAACGCGAGGAGGGCGTAAAGCTCAGCATCCGCAGCCGTGGGGGGGTCTCGGCCCAGGCGGTGGCGGTTAAGCTGGGCGGTGGGGGCCACGTGCCGGCAGCGGGGGCCACCCTGCGCGGGCTGACCCTGGAGGAGGCCTACCCCAGGGTGCTGGCGGCGGTGGAGGAAGAGCTCCGGCGGGCGGGCTACCTGTAGCTTGACGATGCTTCTCCCAGCCCATACCATTGCATAGAACCTTACCCGGCCAGGGTAAGCAGTTCTTCTATCCAGAGCAGCGGAGGGAACGGCCCGAAGAAGCTGCGGCAACCTGCGGGGGCAATCGCCCATTACCGAGAAACCCCCGCGCTTGGTGCCAAATCCGCCCCGGTGTCGCTAGGCACAGCAAAGGCACCAGGGGAAAGATGGAAGAAGGGAACAAAGCCCTTCTTCGCGCAGGACTGAAGGAGGGTAGATGGAGTTTTCTAGTCTGGCTGTTTTGAGTGGGCTTCCCCCACAAGACCCCCATAACGCGGTGGGCGTGCCGATCTATGCGACGGCGGCCTATGGTTTCGTCGACCTGGAGGACGGCGCCCACAAGTTTGCCACCAACCAGGGCTACACCTATACCCGCCTCCAGAACCCCACGGTGGCGGCCCTCGAGGCCCGCCTCACCGCCCTGGAAGGGGCTTTGGGGGCGGTCTGCCTGGCCTCGGGGCAGGCCGCCAGCTTTGCCAGCCTGCTGGCCTTGGTGCGCGCGGGCGACGAGGTGATAGCCAGCCCCGGCTTGTTTGGCGGCACGGTGGGCCTTTTGAACCAGGTGTTTGGCCTGATGGGGGTGCGAGTGCACTTTGTGGCGCCCGAGGTGGCGGCGGTGCAGGCGGCTTTGAACGAGAAGACCCGGGCGGTTTTCGTGGAGGTGCTGGGCAACCCCTCGCTCGAGCTTCCCGACCTGCAAGGGCTGGCCGGGCTGTGCGAGGCCCACCGGGTGGCCCTGGTGGTAGACAACACCTTTGGCGCGGTGGGGGCCCTGGCCCGCCCCCTGGAGCACGGGGCGCACGTGGTGGTGCACAGCCTGACCAAGTGGGCCAGCGGCCACGGCTCAATTCTGGGGGGTGCGGTGCTCTCGCGGGAAACCGCCCTCTGGCAGCATTACCCGCAGTTCACCAGCCCCGATGCCCAGGGCAAAATCCCCTGGGAGCAGTTTGGGGCGCGATGTTTTTTGGAGCGGGTGCGCCAGTTGGGGCTCTCGCTGGGCGGGATGGTGCTCTCGCCCTTCAACGCCTATTTGCTTTTTCAGGGCCTGGAGACAGTGGCCCTGCGCATCGAGCGGGCCAGCCAGACTGCACTGACCCTGGCCCGCTGGCTCGAGTCCCAGCCCCAGGTGGCCTGGGTGCGCTACCCCGGCCTGCCCACCGACCCGGCCCACCCCCGGGCCACCCAGTACCTGCGCGGCGGGTTTGGCAGCATCCTGACCTTTGGCATCCGGGGAGGGCTCGAGGGGGCCAGCCGCTTCCTTGCCAACCTGAAGATCATCCAGGCGCCCAACGTGGGGGATGCCCGCACCCTGGCGGTGCACCCCTGGACCACCACCCACAGCCGCATCCCCGAGGCGGCCCGCCGGGCGGCGGGGGTGGGCCCGGAGACCATCCGCCTTTCGGTGGGCCTCGAGAGCCCCCAGGACATTCAGCAGATGCTCCTGGAGGCGTTGGCCAGTGTGGAGCAGGTGGGCCATGAAGGTTAGCACCCTGCTGCAAAGCGGGAAGCCGCTTTTCTCCTTCGAGTTCTTCCCGCCCAAAACCCCCCGGGGCGAGGCCGCCCTGTTCCGCACCCTGCACGAGCTAAAGCCCCTGAAGCCCGCCTTTGTCTCCATCACCTATGGGGCCGGGGGCAGCGAGCGCAACAAAACCGCCGAGTGGGCCGCCCGCATCCAGAACGAGGTGGGGCTTCCGGCCATGGCCCACCTGACCTGCGTGGGCAGCACCCGCGAGGAACTGCTGGCCCGGCTGCACGAGTATGCCCGGGCGGGGGTGGAGAACATCATGGCGCTGCGGGGCGACCCCCCCCAAGGGGCACGGGAATTCCAGCCGGTGGCTGGGGGATTCCGCTACGCCGCCGAACTCGTGGCCCTGATCCGGGCCGAGTTTGGCGACCGCTTCACGGTGGCCGGGGGCGCCTACCCCGAGGGACACATAGAGGCGGTGAGCCTCGAGGCCGACCTGCGCCACCTGAAGCAAAAGGTGGAGGCCGGTCTCGACTTCGTGGTCACCCAGCTTTTCTTCAACAACGCGCTTTACTTTGGCTTCGTGGAGCGGGCCCGCCGCATTGGGATTCGGGTGCCCATCGTGCCGGGCCTGATGCCCATCACCGACCTGGCCCAGGTGCGCCGATTCATGGATCTGTGCGGAGCCAGCATCCCAGGGCCGCTGCTCTCGCGCCTCGAGCGCGCCCAAAGCCCCGAGGAGGTGCTGGAGATCGGGGTCGAGCACACCACCCGCCAGGCCCAGGAGCTGCTCGAGGCCGGGGTTCCGGGCCTGCACCTCTACACCCTCAACAAATCGCCAGCCACCCGGCGGGTCATGCAAAACCTGCAGATAGTTCTGAGGTGATCTTTCTCCAAAATCTATTTGGGAGCAAAATGGAGGGGCATGCAAACCTCGGCGACAGCCCCAGCTACCCAAAACCTAACCCGCCTCGGTGCTGGTTCGCGGGTGCTTATGCGCGGTTTGCTCTTTACTCCCTCCATCCCGCGTTACGCGGCCGCCAAGCTGTTGGGTAAGCGCTACCCGGCCCGGGCGCTTTCCTTGCAGCTAGCCACCCTGCCCGAACCCGAACGGCCCGCGGGTTTTGAGCGCCTCAAGGTGCGGCTATCGGGTATTTGCGGGAGTGATCTGGCCCTGCTCTACGGCAAACAGGCCCCCACCCTTTCCGGGATGTTCTCCTTCCCGGCGATCCTGGGACACGAGATTCTAGCCGAGCTGGGGGGGGTGCGGGTGGCGGTCAATCCGGTGCTGGCCTGCCTCGAGCGCGGCCTGCCGGACTGCCCGGCCTGTGCCCGGGGCGACGATCACCTCTGCCTCAACGTGGCCGAAGGCAACTTTGGCCCCGGTATG
>FWPU01013369.1_pt1 | contig 10373 bp, 9 predicted proteins | sample 2228361 | NCBI WGS metagenome assembly FWPU01 (sample SAMEA103939777, study PRJEB20133) | metagenome | reverse complement strand
TTTGAAGTGGATCTTCTTGGTGGTGAGCAGCGGAAAGCGTTCCGCAAGATCAAAGCGCATCTGGTAGCCAAAGACGCTGAGCGTGCCGGTGTGATCGGTTTTTTGCCCCGCGCGCAAACATGTGGAGGAGAAAATCAAGGTATGTCTGCATGCTCGGCCTGCGTGGTGGGACAGCGACATGTGCCGCAGAGGACGTGCCGAAAGACGGCCGAGGCACGGTCGCAGCAAAACGGCAGCGGGCGAGATGCCCCAACGGCCCGACGAATGGTAGGATTTCCCTATAGGCAGTGCTGGCACTTTTGAACGAATATCTGCCATCGCTTTTGTGGACGCTTCCGGCTTCTCGCGCGATTCGCGCGCGTGAGGCGAGCAAATTATAATCGCTCGCCGTGGGTGGCGCACCGCGCATGGCACCCGCGAAGAAAAGGAGTCACCCGTGGACAACAAGTATCTCTTCATGCGCCCGCTCCTCGAGCGGCTCGGACAGGGACCGTTCTTCTGCCGCATGGTCGCACTCGTACTGCGCGTGACGGCGGCCCTGATTGTGCTCTTTAGCTTGGTGACGTTCTTCGAGGCTGGCAAGCTCGTCTTCCAACTGCCGGCGCAGGGCATTCTCGGCGGGGTACTGTTCGAGCTGTTCTTCGTGCTGGCCATCTACGCCGTGGTGCACGTGTTCCTGTTGCGTGCGCGCGACATCGAGGCGATCAAGCCGGGCGAGGTCTACGCTCTGCCAGTGGGCGCCTTACTGATCAAGCTGCTCGGCGAGGCCTATGCAGCATTCGTAGTCCTGGTAGCCGTGGGCGGTGGCCTCTTCGTGTGGTTCACCAACCTCAAGCTCGCCAATGTACTCAACCCCTTCATTCGTTCGCTCTTTCCCACCGTGCGCGATGACCCGAGCTTCATGGGCGGCATTGAGTTCATGGTCAACGGCGTGCTGGTCGCCCTGGTGGTTCTCGTAGCGGCCTACTTCCTGTCCGAGATCTGCGCGCTGCTCGCACGCGTTGCCAACCGCCACGGCGCCGAGGCACGACCAGCGGAGCCAGGCGAGGGCTACCGCTCGCGCTTCGGTTTGTTCTGAAGAGGACAGACCGGGTGTCGAGGCGATCCTTGCTGATGCATGCAGTGGGCTTCGTCCTCTTCTTCGAAGACGCTAAGCGCAATGGAGAGAGAGTTCGCTGGCGCGGGCTGCAGGTGTGCTGAGCGCCTCGATCACCTGGCCTGGGCGCGTTGATGACACCGGTCGTTGTAGCTCTGCCCCAGCCATGAGCGAACACCTCGATCCTTGCCGCTCCTGACGCCGCGCAACATCATCTTGCCCCGCAGGGAGCGGGCCCAGGAACGGCCCTTGGGATCGCGAGCGACGAGCCCCTCTTGGGGGACTTACCGGGTCAAGGTTAATTGGGCTGATCCTGTGAGGCCCGAGTCCTTGGCGATTCGCCTCAGCGCCACCGCGCTGGGGCGAACAGCCGCACGCGACGGCGCTTGAAAAACGGGATCAGTACCATGCCGGCCACGAAACCGCCGATGTGCGCCCACCACGCTACCCCGCCCTGGCCGGCGGGAGTCAGCAGCGAACTTAGGATCTGGAACACGAACCAGAAGCCGAGCACCCAGCCGGCCTTGAGATAGACGGTGTGCAGGAAAAACCCGACGGGGATGCCAACCAGCACCCGCGCGTGTGGGTAGAGCAGCAGGTAGGCGCCGAGCACGCCAGAGATTGCACCGCTTGCGCCGATCATGGGAATCGTCGAGGCTGGGTCAGGCAGGGCCTGGGCGAACACCGCTGCGATCCCGCATAGGATATAGAACACCACGAAGCGACCGTGCCCCATGGCATCCTCCACGTTGTTCCCGAAGATCCACAAATAAAGCATGTTGCCGGCAAGATGCATAAAACTGCCGTGCAAAAACATGGAGGTGAGCACGGTGAGCACGCCCGGAAGCGGCCCAGGCGGTGGCTCGTCGCCGAACAGTACGGCTGGAATCACCCCCAGACCCATGACTGCAGCCTCGAAGCCCTGCTCGCCGAGCGAGAGCTGCCAGAAAAAGATCAGCGTACAGAGCACGATCAAGCTGATCGTGACGAGCGGTTTGAGGATCGTCGGGTTGTCGTCGTGCAAGGGAATCATTAAGCGCTCGTACCGCAGTCAGTTGTCAGCAGTCAGTTTAAGGCCTAGCATGCATCTTTGCATCGGTTGCTGATTCCTGGCTGCTGTGTGTGTGCGCGGGCACACCGCCTGCGCTTGTTGAGCAGCGCGTATGGGTCCTGACGGTAGAAGGCCACAAGCTGCCGGTAGACCTCGGGGAAGTCCTCGCGCACCAGGCGCGGGGCGGTGAAGAAGGCCTCGCTCATGCAGGCAAAGAATTCTGCCGGATCAGTGGCGGCGTACGGGTCGATTCGCGTGGCATCGCCGTTTTCGATGGCCTTCTGTAGTCGGCGGTAGGCGGCGCGGAAGGCGCGTGTCCAGGCAAGCGCGTCCATGCCGGCGTGCAGCGGCGGGAATCCATCAGGGATGCCGTTGAGGGCATCGAGCTTGTGTGCACACTCATGTATCACCAGGTCCCATTGGCCGGGCGCGCCGTGGAGCTCTTCCTCGATCGTCTCCCAGGACAGCACCATCGGGCCCTGTTCCAGCGACTGCCCGCAGAGGTCCGAGAGGCCTTCGTGCACCACGCCGTTCTCATCGGTGTACGCCTCGCGTACGCGAAAATCTCCGGGGTAGAGCACGATGCCTCTCCAGTCGTTGTAGTAATCCATGCCAAGCCGCAGGATCGGGACGCAGGCCTTGAGCGCGATCACCACACGCATGAACGGAGTAAGGGCAAGATCGGCAGCCGGCACGAAACGCTTGAGCGCCAGGAACAGCGCGGTGAGCTCGCGCAGCCGCGTACGCTCGGCAGATGGCAGGCGGCTGGCGTAGCGGCACGTGGCCAGTGCACGTCGCCAGAGCGCATCCGACACGTCATGACGTCGAATCAGCCATCGATGGTAAAATGCCCGCAGCCCGAACAAAGTTTACCGCACACGCGCCACAAGACTTCAACCTGCCATCCCGCTAAGCTGCTGCACAGCAAGCCGCTTACCTTCTTCTACTGCCGGTTGGTCGAGCGGGTTGACACCATAAAGCAACCCGGCGTAAACGGTTGTTCGCTGGTAGAGGTCAATGAGCTGACCGAGCGCATGGGCGCTGACCGCCGGGAGCTGCAAGGTAAGATTTGGATGCCCCGCGCGGGTGATGACCATGCGCGTGGCCAGGAATTCTGCTTGCAGGACCTCGCCGAGCCGTTTGCCCTCGAGAAAAGGAAATGCCGCGCGCGCCTCGGCCGGCAGGGGGATGTGGCGGTCGACCTCCCAGTGCTCGAGCACGAGGAAGGTAAAGCACTTGTCGTGGTGTGACTCGAGATACATCTGCAATTGCGAGTGCTGGTCAACCGCACCGAGCGCCGTCACTGGCAGTGTACCGGCCGGCTGCTTGCCGCTACGGCGCTTGCCCAACGACTCTGCCCAGAGCTGGCGGTACCAGTCACCGAAAAGCGCGAGTGCATCAACGTAGGGCATCATGATGGACAGGCGTTTGTCGCGCTGTGTGTCGAGCAAGTAATAGATGGCCGCGAGCTTGAGCGCAGGATTGGTCTCGGGATCCTCGCTGGTGCAGCGCCTGGCGTTATCGGCCGCGCCCCGTAGCAAGGCCTCGATGTCGAGCCCTGCGACTGCTAGCGGTAGCAGCCCCACGGCTGTCAACACCGAGTAGCGTCCGCCCACGCGCGGCGGCACCGGCAGCGCGGGCAGTTGCTCACGATGTGCGAGCTTGCGCAGCCAACCCTGCTTCGGGTCGGTGACGATCCATTGGTGCTTTCGTGCCTTTTCTCGCCCGAGCCGTTCCTCCAACCAGGCGCGCACGCACAGAAAATTCACGACGCTTTCGAGCGTACTACCCGACTTACTGATCGCAATCAGCGCCGTCTCCTCGGGCGGCAGGCGCGCAAGGAGCACGGCGAGCCGGCTCGGATCAATGTTCTCCACGAAATGCAACACCGGCTGCACGGACCATAGCGGTTCGGGCACGAGCGCCCGGTACACCGCCTTGGCGCCAAGGCTCGAGCCACCGATACCGATGACAATGACATGCCGGAAGCGGCGCAGCCGCTCGGCCTGAGCGCAGATCTCGGGCAGTGCTGCCGACATAAGGGCAGCCAGATCCAGGCAAGCGAACTGCGCTTCCCAGCCGCCACGCAGACCTTCACGAAGCGTGCGGTGCGCCTGCGCGAGCGCCGGGGCGAGCGCCTCGAGCTCGCGCAGCTCCAGGCCTTCGGCGCCCACCGCGTCTTGCAGGACATTCGCGGTGTCGAAGTGTAGGAGTGGTTCGGTGGCTTGTGCCACCGGCGTGGCGGGTCGTTCGGGCATGAATTGAATCAGTCTGGCCTTCCAGGCGTGTGGTATTCGTGTGCCGGCGACAGCGGCCGTGCGCCTTGCGATGGTACCACACCCCTCCTCATTAGCGCTTTTCTTCCCGTGCCTCGGCGGCCTGCAGGGTGTTGAGCATCAGGGTTGCGACTGTCATGGGTCCCACCCCGCCCGGCACGGGCGTAATCCAGCCGGCGCGCGCGCAGGCCGTCTCGAACTCGACATCACCGCTCAAGCGGCCGTCGGCGAGGCGGTTGATGCCGACGTCGATGACGATCGCCCCTGGGCGTATCCATTCGCCCCGGATTAGTCCCGGCCGGCCGGCGGCCGCTACCAGGATCTCGGCGCGCGCCACGTGCGCGGCGAGATCATGTGTCGCGCTGTGGCACACCGTGACGGTGCAGGCGGCGGCGAGCAGCTCGAGTGCCATCGGCCGCCCGACAATGTTCGAGGCGCCGATCACCACGGCCTGCTTGCCTCGAAGTTCGGCGCCGATAGCGGCCAGCAGCCGCATCACACCGTAAGGCGTGCACGGCCGCAGGCGTGGGCGGCGTTGGGCGAGCAGGCCGAGGTTGAGTGGGTGAAAGCCATCCACGTCCTTGTCCGGGTGGATGCGGTCTATGACAATGTGCGGTTCGATGTGTGCCGGCAGCGGCAACTGCACTAAGATGCCGTCTACATCGGGCTGTCTATTCAGTTCGTCAATGCGCTCAAGCAGCGCTTCCTGAGGGGTCTCGGCAGGCAGGTCGAGGTCAAAGGCGCGCATGCCGACCGCGGCGCAGGCCGACCGCTTGTTGCGCACGTAGACATCGGAGGCCGGATGGCGGCCGACCTGAACGACGGCCAGACCGGGCGGACGTCTGCCGGCACGCCGGCGTTGCTCGACTTTCTGTCGCACCTCAGCAAGTAGTTCTTGTGCAATACGCTTGCCGTCAATGAGGCGTGCGGTCATGCCCGTCATTCTCTCGGCCCCTGCCCTAGAGGGATCATCGCACGCGTGCAGGAGATCGCCAAGGGTGTGCAAGGGTATGTATGCGTGAGGATCGCCGGCCTAGCGCGTTGCGTGGGGTCTGTTGCTTACGTATAGTTTTGGATGCAAGTAATCCACGGGGTATAGCGCAGCCTGGTAGCGCGCCTGCCTTGGGCGCAGGAGGTCGTGGGTTCGAATCCCGCTACCCCGACCAGAACGAGAGGGTCGAGGAACGAGGTCGGTGAGGTACTTGGGCTTTTCCCTTGTGCCTCGACCCGGGTATCTCAATCACTCTCTCTCTGCTTGCGCCCGTAGCTCAGCTGGATAGAGCAACGGCCTTCTAAGCCGTAGGTCGCAGGTTCGACTCCTGCCGGGCGCGCCAGACTCGTGTACAATTTCTCCGCTCTGATCCCCCCTGCAGGGTTGGGGGATAACCGCAGGGCATCGCCCCGGGTCATGGAGTAGCGTCGCAAACCCGGTATAATACGACCGCTACACGGTGGGCGTAGCTCAGCTGGTCAGAGTCCCGGATTGTGATTCCGGTTGTCATGGGTTCGAATCCCATCGCCCACCCCAGACGTAAAGGGTCGAGAGATTACATTTGAGGCTGAGGCACGGATCTTGTTTCGTGCTATTTACTTCTCGACACTCAGGGTTGTTCTTTCGCGGGCCGTTAGCTCAGTTGGTAGAGCAGCTGACTCTTAATCAGCGGGTCGTAGGTTCGAGCCCTACACGGCCCACCATCACTCTCCCGTCGCTGGCATGGACATGTGCTGCCATCACCATTGATGGCGCTGCGATGTTGCGCGCGTGGGGCATGGCGCATTGCCACAGCGGGCACCCTTTCATGCTTTAATGTGATCCGAATGATCCGGGATGCGAATGTGGCGGAACTGGTAGACGCGCTGGATTTAGATTCCAGTGGGGAAACCCGTGGGAGTTCGACTCTCCCCATTCGCACCAAATCGTAAAAAGGGTTTCCCCCGATTCCCCCCATTGGCGCGAGCGGCGGGAGCGGGACGGGGGAGGATTCCTTGGCCTTTCTCGTCGACACCGCTTTATCGCGAGGGTGGATCTGAGGCGGGTCTTCGCGAACGGGGTTTAATCCCTATTCGCGCCGTAGGACGGGCGCAGACGATGCTGGGGCGGCGATGGGGAAGGCCGAGAAAAGGAGGGGGGCGTTCGCGAATAACGGGACGGGGTTGGCACTCCTTGTGCCATGCCGGTATGATGGTCACGCAAAATCAAGCGTTTTTTGAGGAATTCAGATGCAGATCTCGGTCGAAACCTTCGGCAAGCTGGGTCGCCGTCTGACGGTGGCCGTGCCGGCCGAGGATGTGGAGAAGGCCTATCGACAGCGCCTGCATCAGCTCTGCGGCCGGGTACGCATGCCTGGTTTCCGTCCAGGCAAGGTGCCGCTCAAGCTCATTGAGGCACAGTACGCCGATCGCGTCATGGAAGAGGCTGCTGGCGATCTCATCCAAGCGAGCCTGCGGGAGGCGATCGGCCGCCAAGGCCTGAGGCCAGCCGCCGACCCGCGCATTCAGCGCAAGGTCCTAGAACGTGGCAAACAGCTTGAATTCACCGCCGAGTTCGAGATCTATCCTGAGATCCCCAATCTCAGCCTTAAGGGCAGGCGCATCGAGCGGCCGGTTGCTGCCATCGCCGAAGAGGACATTGATCGCACGCTCGAGACCATCCGCCACCAGCGCATGGAGTGGAGGCCACGTGGCGAGAGCGAGGCGGCGCTGGCGGGCGACAGGCTGCGTATAGACTTTACCGGTCGGCTCGACGGACAGATCTTCGAGGGCGGCTCGGCCGAGAATTTTTCCGTAGTACTGGGCTCTAATACTTTGCTCCCCGAACTGGAGCAAGGCCTGATCGGCGCCAAGGCCGGCGAGACGCGCACGATCCCGGTGACGTTCCCCGCTGACTATCGCCATGCGCTGCTCGCCGGGAAGACCGTCGTCTTCGAGGTGGTCGTGCGTGAGGTAGCGCAGCCGGTACTTCCACAAGTGAATGAGGCATTCGCGCGCTCGCTCGGCATCACCGACGGGAGTGTCGAGAGGCTGCGCGCTGAGATCCACGCTAATCTAGAACGCGAGGCCCGTCGCCGCAGTCGCACGGTGCTGCGGGCGCGTGCGCTCAAGGCATTGCTCGAGGCCAACCCAATCGAGGTACCGCAGAGCCTGCTCGCCGCGGAGCTCGCGCGTGCGAAGCGCCTGTTTCAGGCCATGCGCGGCACGGCTGCCACGGCCGAGGAGGAGGCGGTGCTACGCGAGCGCGCCCGCGTCCGGGTCGCGCTCGGGCTGATCGTCAATGAGCTGGCGCACGTGCATGGCATCCGGCCGGACGACGCGCGGGTGCGCGAGCGGCTTGCGGAAATGGCGGCGGAGTACGAATCGCCCGAGGACTTCATTCGCTGGCACTATGAAAAACCGGAACGGCTGGCTGAGATCGAGTCGCTAATGATGGAGGAAAAGGCCATCGAGGCGGCGCTGGCCGAGGCCAGCGTGGAAGAGATCACGATCAGTTTCCAGGAGCTGCTCAAGCTCGAGGCGGCGGCCTGATCGGATACGGTGTTTATTATTATTGCTATTATTGCGTAGGTTATAGGATTCAAGATAGTAAGCAGCGATGAACGACATGAAACGTTTCGAGGGGGCGCCGGCGCCCCAGGCCTTGGGATTGATTCCCATGGTCATTGAGTCCACCGGGCGCGGGGAGCGTGCCTACGACATCTATTCGCGCATGCTCAAGGAACGCGTAGTGTTCCTGGTTGGTCCGGTCGAGGACCACATGGCCAACCTGGTGGTGGCGCAGCTGCTATTCCTCGAGTCCGAGAATCCAGATAAGGACATACATCTTTATATTAACTCTCCCGGCGGGGCGGTGAACGCAGGGCTGGCGATCTATGACACGATGCAGTTTATCAAGCCGGACGTGTCCACGGTATGCATCGGTCAGGCGGCCAGCATGGGTGCCCTGATCCTGGCCGGCGGCGCCCCAGGCAAGCGCTTTGCGCTTCCGCACGCGCGCATGATGGTGCACCAGCCCATGGGCGGTTTCCAGGGGCAGGCGAGTGACATAGACATCCATGCGCGCGAGATCCTGCGGGTGCGCGAGCGCTTGAACGAGATCCTGGCACGGCACACCGGGCGCTCCATAGAACAGATCCGCGAGGACACCGACCGGGACTATTTTATGGACGGCCAAGAAGCCAAGGCCTTCGGGTTGATCGATGCGGTCATCGAAAAGCGTACTTGATGTGGGTGTAACCCGTGATGTGGATGTAGTCCGAACGCGCTGTGCTATAAGATGTCTTAGAGGGAGGCTTGCAAACCCCTAGAAAAAGCCGCATCCTTGAAGCAGGAATGGTGGTATCGCGAGGTTGGAGCGAGATGGCTGATCATACCCACAACGGTAGAGGCGATGGAAAGGGCGAGAAGCTCCTGTATTGCTCCTTTTGCGGCAAGAGCCAGCACGAGGTGCGCAAGCTGATCGCTGGGCCGTCCGTGTTCGTCTGCGACGAATGCGTGGAGCTCTGCAACGACATCATCCGCGAGGAAGTGCAGGAGGAGAAAAACACCGCCCATGCCCGCAAGAAATTCCCCACACCGCGCGAGATCCTGAAGATACTCGACGAGTACGTGATTGGCCAGACCGATGCCAAGAAGGTGCTATCGGTGGCTGTTTATAACCACTACAAGCGCATCGAGCACGAAGGCAAGATTGGCGACGTCGAGATCGCCAAGAGCAATATCCTACTGATCGGACCCACGGGATCTGGCAAGACGCTGCTTGCCGAGACGCTGGCACGCCTGCTCAACGTCCCGTTCACCATTGCCGATGCGACCACGCTCACTGAGGCGGGCTACGTTGGCGAGGACGTTGAGAATATCATCCAGAAGCTACTGCAGAAGTGCGACTACGACGTCGAGAAGGCGCAGAAGGGCATCGTCTACATAGACGAGATCGACAAGATCTCGCGCAAGAGCGAGAACCCTTCGATTACCCGCGACGTCTCGGGCGAGGGCGTGCAGCAGGCGCTGCTCAAGCTCATCGAAGGCACCATGGCCTCGGTGCCCCCACAGGGCGGGCGCAAGCACCCGCAACAGGAGTTCCTGCAGGTGGACACACGCAACATTCTGTTCATCTGCGGTGGTGCTTTCTCGGGCCTGGAGAAGATTATCCAGAACCGCTCGGAGAAGAGTGGTATCGGCTTCAATGCCGAGATCCGCGGCAAGAACGACGCACGCCGCGTGGGCGACCTGCTGCGCATGGTCGAGCCCGAGGACTTGATCAAGTACGGCCTAATCCCGGAGTTCGTCGGGCGCCTGCCGGTAGTGGCGGTACTAGACGAGTTGGACGAGGCGGCGCTGGTGAGCATTCTCACCGAGCCGCGCAATGCCCTGGTTAAGCAGTATCAGAAGCTGCTCAAGCTCGAAGGCGTGGAGCTCGAGGTGCGTCCCGAGGCCCTGCGCGCCGTCGCTCGCCGGGCGCTCGAACGCAAGACTGGCGCGCGCGGTTTGCGCACGATCCTGGAGCGCGCGCTGCTCGATATCATGTTCGAGCTGCCTTCGCTCGAAAATGTGAAGAAAGTGGTGCTGGAGGAGAGCGTGGTCATGGAAGGCGCGCCGCCGCTGCTGATCTATGCCGACGAGGAGGAGGGTCGCAAACGCGCCTCTTCTAGCCCCTGATGCCCCATTTGCGCACGCGATTCCTATTATAGACAAATTATAGACAAAGGCCCCCTGCGCCGCGGGGGATTGTCGCGTTCGTGGGGTCCTTCGCGTTCGGACCGTCTGGCCGCCACTGCGTCAGGTTCGTTCTGCGTGTCGGGGCCGGGGAACGCGAACATTGAAATCCCCTCCGTTTGGCACCAAACTTAGCACCATCAAGCGCTCTATCCGGAGCCGGAACCTCAATCCATGACGCGAGACAAGCCGTCGAAGACGCCGCCACGTATCGTTCCTGGCTCGCAGGTCATCCTTCCTG
>FWPU01002211.1_pt1 | contig 10378 bp, 11 predicted proteins | sample 2228361 | NCBI WGS metagenome assembly FWPU01 (sample SAMEA103939777, study PRJEB20133) | metagenome | reverse complement strand
CCATAATGGTTAGCGATGAGGTAACAGTTTTTCAGGATATTTCTTGCGATGTTGACTATACTTTAAGTTTGATTTTCTGACAAGTGCGCAATGTTTGATTGACGAATTGATTTCTCGATTCTATACTCATTTCAGGTTTTAAATCAAATTGCGCTGTGAGGAACTTAATGTCTAGATTCAACCGATATGCGATGTTTGCGCTATTGTATTTTGCACAGGGGGCAATTCTCAGCTATTTTACTGCCCTGAACTCTCTTTATTTGCTTCGTTTCAATTTGACGATGAGCCAGATTGGACTGGTTGGAGCAATCGGGTTGATTCCATTTGTCTTAAAAATTTTCCTGGGGATGTTGAGTGACAGAGTTAATTTGGCCGACTGGGGATACCGAAAACCCTATATCATTATTGGCTTACTTGTCCAAAGTGTTTGTCTTTTGATCGTTCCCCAAATAAATCCGGGAAGCCAGTATGGTTTTTACGCGCTGCTGGCTTTTGTTTTGATGCTGGGAATGGCTTTGTATGATACCTGCACCGATGGTTATGCTTTGGATACTACACCACTGGAAGAGCAAGGGACTATTCAGGGATTTATGGTTGGCGGCAGGGCGTTGGGGGTGGTGGCTATTTCGGCGTTGTTGGGGTTGCTGGTGGAGAACCTTGGCTGGCCGGCAGCGTTTTACAGTCTGGCAGTCCTTTCGTTGATTCCTCTCCCACTGGTGTTCCAGATTCGAGAAAAGCCGCGCATGGCGGAACAGCAATTTACCTGGGGGGCTTTTCGGGCCTTTACAAAAGTGCCTGTCATTTCGCTGGCGGTGTTAGGGGCGTTGTACTCGCTCATCATCAATGGTGCCAATCAACTGGTCAATCCATTTTTACAAAATCAATTTGGCATTTCCTATGCTACTGCTGGGTTTGTTACCACGGTATGGGGCATAGGGGTTGTTCTGGGTTCACTGGCGGGTGGGCGATTGACCGACCGTTGGGGACACCATCAATCCGTCATTCGAGCCATGGCCCTTTCTCTGGTGGCAATTTTATCGTTGGCATTTACCCGTGCGGCATGGATGGTCTGGCCGTTGGTTATCTTGTTTGGATTGGCTTTCGGTTTCTATGAGACGGTCTATTTTGCGGTTTCGATGAGTAAGACCGATCCGCGTATCGCCGCTTCTATGTTTTCCATTCTGATGGCTGTAGCCAATATCGGTACAGGAATTGGTCTGGCATTGAGCGGAGGGCTGGTTGATTCCTTCGGTTTTGCGGTTACGTTTATTGTCCTTGCGGGATTGAATTTGCTTGCAATTCCATTGGTTGGATTGATCTTTGGAAAACGGCAAACCTTCCCCCCGCCAATATCATAGTTTTGGAGGGTTATTTTATGGAAGAAGATGGAAGCCTGTTGACATCTCAAATCCCCTTTCCGGATAGTTACTGGGTTATTCCCGGACGTTTATTGGCGGGCGAATATCCCGGCGCTTTGGAAGAGCACACAGCCCGAAAGAAGTTAATTAGTCTTTTGCATTGCGGAGTTAATGCAATCCTAAACCTGACCGAGGAAGGCGAACTGTTGGATTACACTCCGTGGTTGAGGGAAGAGGCGGATGATTTTGGGTTGGATGTGGAAATCAAACGTATGCCCATTCGCGATTTTTCGACGCCGCTTGTGGTGGAAATGATGACCATTTTGAATCAAATTGATGAATGGCTGAGTAAAGGCAAAACGGTGTATGTGCATTGCTATGGGGGAATTGGCCGTACCGGAATGGTTGTAGGCTGCTATCTGGTAAGGAAGGGAATACCCCCTCGCAAGGCTTTGCAACAAATTGCAGAATTGCGGCGCGGTACACCGGATCACTGGCGCCGCTCTCCTGAAACCGATGAACAAGTCGAGTTTGTGTTAAGCTGGCGGAAAGACCAGTGAGAAAAGGCTGTGGAAATATGGAATTTGAGATCCTCCCTTTTGAAATGAAGGATTATGATGAAGTGTATCAATTGTGGCAGTCCTGCGAGGGGATTGGCCTTAGCGAAGCGGATTCCCCTGAGCGCATTCAGAGTTACCTTGCGCGTAATCCGGGTTGCAGTTTTGTGGCTCGTAAAAATGGTCAAATTGTTGGGGCGGTATTGGGTGGAAGTGACGGCCGGCGTGGTTATTTACATCATCTTGCCGTTCATCCTTCTGTCCGTAGATTGGGTATCGGAAGCCGCTTGACACAAATGGCATTACAAGCGTTGGGCAGACAGGGGATTGACCGGGTGCACATCTTTGTGTATGCGGATAATCGGGTGGGGATTGCTTTTTGGGAAAGGATGGGCTGGCGGCTGCGGAGCAATCTGGTGTTGATGTCCATTGATCTTCCCCAAACGTTTTAGCGGGTGATTGAATTGAAAAGTTGTTGAAGCGGTTTGTCCAACACGCTGATCAGACAAAAGCAGGAAAAGCATAAAAAAGCAACCACAATCAAGATTCCGCTTACCAGAGAGCGTCGGAGGAATCTCTTGCGAAGTAGCCCGCTTCCACCCCGTTGAGAAACGAAATTCCGGTTATGTTCCGCATCCGAGAAGGTGTTGCTTTCGGGGAGAATCACTTCTATATCATGAATTGTGGGTAAGTCAGTCACTGGCGCAGATGAGGGCAGAGTGGGGGAATGTTGTTCGCCGGGGAGATAAGTACCACAATATTCACATATTACCCCATTTGGGGATTGATTTTTCTCAACAGGTGCGCCACATGCTGGACATTGCGTTTGTGGAGACATCAGAGATGTATTCTAACATTTCCTGAGTAGATCATCACATAATATTTGACTGAAAATAAAAGCCTGTATTGAATAAGAACAGGGTTACCTTAAATAACATCTGGCAATACTTCTTCCACATTTCTAACGGCTTTAACGGAGTAACCAAAAATCCCGACCAACAGGACTCCTATTCCACAAAGGAAGAAAAGAAACCCCATTCCCGCTCCCGGTCCTATTCCTGTCAATTTGGTGAAGAAACCGATCCACCCCTCTGGTTGACGAAAGAGAGGTTCGAAAATGAAATCGGCCAGAGTGCCCGCAATGATGGGAGAAATTGGGGTGGTTAACCATGCAATTAACCGGCGAGCAGAAAAGACCCGTCCTTGTAAATCGGGGTGAACTTTGGATTGCCAGATTGCCTGATTAGAGCTATTGATCAGCGGTCCAAAAAGGTTCATAAAAATGGCTGCTCCAATCCATAAGGATAACTGATTGCCGAATCCCATGACCATCATCCCGATTCCCAATGCCATCCATCCGAGCAATACACCATGAACACGCTTCTTAAAGCCTCCCCAGATACTCATGATGATGCCGCCGGCTACGCTCCCAGCAGCAAACATAGATTGGACCGTGCCAAAAATGAGTGAATTTTGATTGGTTTTTGCCAAAATCATCGGTGCAAGGAGAGTAAATCCGATTCCGCTGAAAAGATTGGCTGCCAGGAAGATCAATTGGAGACCCAATAAACTCGGTCGTTTGAAAATATAATCAAAACCAAACAGGGCTTCTCTCAAAAAAGTACCCTGACCGCGCCTTCCTTCTTCACTTATGGATGGTTGTGGGATGATCACATACGAAAGCGCAAGGATTGCGATCAAGAAAGTGATGATGTCCACCATGAGGACACCTTGAATCCCGATTATTGGAAGCAATGCGCCAGCTGCCAGCGGCGCAAGGACACCGGGTCCGGCTTCCATTAGGGACATCAGCCCATTGACTCTGCCCAGTTGTTCTTTCGGCACCATGACACTGATTGCTGCCGAGTAGGCGGGCCACTGAAAGGTATTCCCTATTCCATTGAGGGCAGCGGCAATGTAGAGGTGCCAGAACTGTAAGTGACCAGTCAGAAAGAGAATCAGGACGAAAATTGTACCCAAACCGGCTGCAATATCGCTGATCATCATCATTAACTTTCGACTGTAACGATCTACCATTACTCCGGCCAGAGGGGACATCAACAGAAAGGGTGTGATATAGAAGACTTGCATCAATCCCATTGCGGTGGCGCTTTCAGTTTTTTGATAGAGCCAGATGGATACAGCAAAACCGGTCATGCCGGAAGCAAGAATGGAAACAATCTGACTGATCCAGATGATGAAAAAAGCTCGGATACCAGCTGGTCGGGATGGTGAATTCATAGATGGGTTTCCTCGGGACAAGAGGGTCGGTTGGGATTCACTTTCAAGGGTTTGACAATAGATTGGACGAGCATAACCGAGAAAGTAGAATAAGGATATGAATTTTACCCGTTGTGGGCTGGTTTTAGTTGTTTTCGCCCTGTTGATTTCGGCTTGCGCACCGGTATTTGAATTTGGGTTAACCCCCAAAACCCAGAACAATCACCCTTTATTGAAGTATCTCGCTTTGGGTGATTCCTACACGGTTGGGGAGGGAATCAGGAAAGAAGATTCTCTGCCAAATCAGCTGGTGAATGCGCTAAAGGAAGACGGTTACTCTTTTGGTGAGCCGGTGGTAATTGCCCGTACTGGTTGGACAACCGATGAGTTAATCCGCGCTTTAGAAGATAACCCTCCGGAGGGTACGTATGATCTTGTTACCTTACTGATTGGGGTCAATAATCAATTTCGGGGTTATTCACCGGCAATCTATCGCAGTGAATTCAAGGAATTGCTGTATCGTTCCATCCAATTCGCCGGAAATCATTCCACTTGTGTCATTGTGCTTTCCATACCGGATTGGGGTTTTACTCCTTTTGCCGAAATGATGGGCTTGAATCGCACACAGGTGTCATTGGAAATTGACCAATTTAACCAGATCAACCAGGAAGAAGCCGAGGTGGCGGGGGTGAAATACGTGAACATTACCGCAATTTCTCGCCGGGCGGTGGATGAACCCGATCTGATCGCCGGTGACGGGTTGCATCCTTCGGGGATCATGATTCAAGCATGGGTTGAACAAATACTACCTGAAGTCAAATTGTGTCTTAATGAGAAACAAAAAGAATAATCCATCGGATTTATCTTGACCAGGTGTATCTATTTGGGTATGATTTACCAATCTTAATGAATGAGGTAAGAAGAATGGTCAAGATCCCACGCTGTATGAGTACCCAACATCCCGATAATGTGCAAGTACCCTTCTTTTCGGATAATTCCGAATTGCAAGGGGAGGATGAGGTGCAGGAAGCTTATTATGTTTTTTCGCATCTCGGTTGTGATGAGCAGATGTGGGATTACGAGGGCAAAGAAGTTGACAATTTTGTCATCAAAAAATTGTTGACTACCTATGGTTCGTACTTCCAGCAAAATCTGATTGGTCGAGATGTCTTTATCACACCGCGCATTCCGAATCCGGCGGTTGAACGCAGCGAGGCAAAAATCCTGTTGGAAACGCTGGGCAGCATTCCTCGATCATTCGACGCGGCCGAGATTTTTCAGACCGGACATCCCGCTCCAATTTTTGAAGTCATTTTACCGATGACCATTTCAGCCGAGGATCTGAACCGAATTTATGTGTATTACGAGCATTTTGTGGCCGGGCGCAACAACACAAAGTTACCCGGCACGGATCTGACCATTGGCGAATGGCTGGGAGAGTTTCGTCCGCAGCGTATTCATGTGATTCCGCTGTTCGAGGCTGTTGAACACATGCTTGCCGCAGCAGATGTGATGGAAGAATACCTGCGCGATAAGCCGTTGGAATATCACCGCGTGTTTTTGGCCAGATCCGACCCGGCAATGAATTCCGGATTGGTCAGTACGGTATTGGCCAACAAAATTGCCTTACAGCGCCTTGAACGATTGGAAAAGAAGCTGGGAAAGCCGCTCTATCCCATCCTTGGGGTTGGTTCTGCTCCGTTTCGCGGCCATCTTAAACCTTCCAATGTTGAACAGGTGGTGCAGGAATATCCTTCGGTTCAAACTTTTACCATTCAATCGGCGTTCAAGTACGATTATCCAGCCTTGCAAGTTGGTCAGGCGATCCGCCGTCTACATGAATTACCTCGCAGGCCAGCTCAAGCGGTGGACGAGAAACGCTGCTTTGAAATTATGGAAAAGTACACTCAAGCCTATCGAGAAGCCATCATGGAACTGGCCGGGGTGATTAATAACGTTGCCGCTTATGTGCCGCGGCGGCGAAAGCGCAAATTGCATATTGGTTTGTTTGGCTATTCTCGCAATGTCAATGGTGTTTCGCTGCCGCGTGCGATTTCATTCACCGCTGCGTTGTACACCATCGGTCTGCCACCAGAATTGCTGGGGTTGCAATCTTTGACCAATGATGATTTGGCGTTTTTGCGCCAAACCTATATCAATTTTGAGGCCGATCTCCAGGCCGCTTTACGCTTTGCTGATTTGGAAAATCCATTCCTAAATCAAGATCTGCGTCGGGCGATTGAGCGGTTGGGAATCACAGCAGAGGTCGATCAAGGGCATCTTGAAATCAGCCGGCAAGTGGTTGAATCGGTGAAAAACAACCGCTTTCACCGGTTGGATGAGTGGATCTTACAGGCTGCCAATTTACGCCAGTTTTTAGGTTGAGGTAGGTAAATTAATAAGGTCAAAAAAACAGGCTTCCCGGCTGGAATGGAGGGAAGCCTGTTGGTGGTAGTTAATGTTGCCTGCTAAATGAAGATAATTTGCGCGCCTTCGGTCATATCAATGAAATCACCAGCGGTGACGATGTCAATAACGCCATCAACGAAATCCTCTTTGGTCAGTCCCATCATATCTACCGACATCTTGCATGCGTAAAGTTTGGCACCGGCATCCACCAGCATTTGTAAGTATTCGCGCACGGGAGGTACTTCCAGGGCTTTCATTTTATCTTTCATCAATTTTGTGGCAAAGGCAGTCATGCCGGGCAGGATACCCACAATATTCGGAATGCCAAGATTGCCCGGAACACCCATCATGCTCATTTTCATGCTGGTATTGGCGACGGGCGCAATTTCCAGATGGTCTACCCGGTTTTTGTTGATGATGTCCATTCCCCAGAAGGTGAAGAAGATAGTCACATCAATGCCGTTACCCAAGGCTGCCCAACCCATCACCAAGGCAGGCAATGCCATATCCAGGCTGCCTTTGGAGCAGATAAATGCAATTTTACGTTCGTCAGACATAGCGGTTACTCCTTTTTCTAATTCAAGTGAACTGCGCGTCTAGACGCAGCCCTCGGGTTTGCCCAGCCCGGCGATCCGGGCGACTTTCTTGGCGGGACCTTTGGGAAACAGGGTGAAGAGTTCTTTGGTGGAAACGCCCGTCCCAACGGTAATTTGCCGCAGGGTGGGTGCTTTACCGCTTGTGCCAGCGGACTGCCGGCAGAAGTTGATGATTTTCCAGTGTTCAGCAGTCAGTTCGGGAATGCCTTCTTCTTTGGCAATTTCGACCGCAATCTCCTCAGTCCATTCATTGGGATTGGTCATAAAGCCTTCTTCGTTGACTTCGACGGTCTTTCCAGCAATTGTTTTTGCAACCATGGTTTTTTATTCCTCCGGTTTTAGAATTGATTTTATGTGAGCCTCGCGCTCAGGATTTATGATTGGGATCGGATGGGTTATCCATTACTGCTTTGCACGCCAATGGCGCGCAGTACCCGCAGGGTCAATGTCAAACCGCGTCTTACAGCCGGGTCTTGCATCTGACGCAAGATACTCCACATAGAAGTATCTACCGGTTGAGCCACTTCTTCTTCCGCCAACAATAAGGTGTTGCGTACAAAGGACATAATTTCCGGTTGGGTCATATCTTTGACGGTATTCAAAATCAGCACAATATTATCGCTCAGCCGATTGACATCCTCCACTGTAAAAGAGGTAACCACATTGTCCACCAGCCGTCCACCACCGCGCGCAAAGGCAAAATACCCTTTTCGGTCGAGTTCATCCATCAGATCGGTCAGTTTGGTGATCATCTCGCGACTGATAGGACCAACCGTGGCGAGCAAATCACTCAGGCTGTCCAGCTGGTCGAGCAGCATCTCCAGCTGAGGGACATGTCGGAGAAGTTTCTTGCTCAGACGCAGCAGATCTTCGGTGCGGATTTCATCCTGTACATCTTGAAGTTCACGGGTGACAATGTCCATTGCCTCGCGGGCAATCGGCATGGCGGTATCTACGAGGTCGCTGCGGGCTTCTCTTTCCTGCTGAGCGAGGTGTGCCTGTTCCGTCAGGTAAGCCACCTGTGCGGTAAGCGCATCCAGCTTTTGGTTAATAGCCAGAAGATCGGTTTCCAGAGTCATAATCCCTCCTATACCAACCGTTTGCCACTCATGCTCATTTCAGAGGGGAGGGGGACTTCCATGCCTTTGAGCAAAAGGTGCCAATACATCCAGCGGAACATCAGCTTGCCCCAATGGTTGAATTCTGATTCTTCCAGCAAAGTCAACGGTCCGATGCCCGGCAGAGGGTAGCGCCCCGGTAAGGGTTCCTGTTCGTAGTTGAAATCAATCATTAAACCCTTTCCAAAGCCAGTTTCGATGAAACAGTTGGCGTGACCGTCGAAATAGGGTTTCAGTTCATGACCTTCCACATAACGCAGAAAGTTTTCGGTGAAAAGGTCAATTGCGAAGTGAGCCGTGGCTCCAGCTTTTGAAGCCGGAGCATCGGAGGCATCCCCCAGAACAAAGATGTTGTCATAGGCTTTGGAACGCAGGGTGTATTGATCTACCGGCACATAATTCAATTCATTGCCTAAACCGGAACGGGCGATAAACTCAGCGCCTTTGTTGAGCGGAACCGTCACCAGTAAATCATATTCGATTTCGCGTTCATCGTAAGAAACGATTTTTTTGGCATCCGGCTCAACCCGTTCAATCATGAAATCCGGCTCGACACGGATATTCTTGCGCTCCAGCAATTCACCGAGGAGGCGAGAAGCAACCGGTTTGGTGAAAGCACCTGGAAGCGGGGTTGCGTAGATGATTTCCACGCGATCGCGCTTGCCGTGTTTGTGAAAATGCCAGTCAGCCAGCATGATGAATTCCAAAGGAGCAACCGGGCATTTGATTGGATTTTCGACGACATTGACCACCAGCCGGCCGCCATCCCAATTGTGCAGCATCTGATTGAGTTTCAGGCTGGTTTGCAGCGTATAAAAGGAATGAATGGACTTTCCCCATTCATGCTCGGCCATGCCGGGAGTTTCTTCGGGGTGGATATCGGTGCCGGTGGCAATGATCAAATAATCGTAAGAGAGGGTTTGTTTGTTGGCAAGCCGGACAATCCTTTGAGCAGGATCAACTTCTTCGACTGCTGACTGGATGAGGGTGAGTGGGGCAGAAATGTAATCCCGTTTCGGCTTGATGACATCTTTCTTGGTGTACATTCCGAAGGGAATGAACAGGAAGCCGGGTTGATAATAATGGATCGGATCCGGGTCAACCAGTGTGATTTGCCACTCGTCCAGATCCATGACTCGCTTGAAGCGATTGGCAACTATTGTTCCAGCTGTACCCGCACCTAAGATGACCAATTTTTTCATGGAAACTTGCTCCTTTTGTCAGGAAATTTGAGTGAGATTAGCAATTTGCTGTAATCTTTGGATGAAAGATATGCGTTCACGCAAGATGCCTTCGACCGCCCGGGCAGCGACAGCAGGCCATGAATTCAGGCGAGCGTACATATCCGGTTCAATACGGGGAATCTTATCGAAGGCGTCTTGAAGTGCTTGAAGGGGAATATCGAATTGTCGGGAGATTTCAAAAAGTCGTTGCCGGGTGGTTTCGGATGATTCGGCTAAACAACCGCCAGTGACAAACCAACCAATCGGTTTTGAGTTCTCCATTACAGGATGGACCCAATAACTCAACCCGCTATGGCAGGTGAGGAGTTTTTTGCCTTTCGCAGCCTGGTGGGCAAATTCCCGCCAGCTTTCAAGGCAGGCAGCCCGACCTTTGTCGCTTTTCCAGAGCAGACGGCAAAATTCGCAGGGATTGCTGACCTCGGTTTGGGGTACACCCTCCAGATCCAGGATGATTGCGCTTAAACCACTCACTTCAGCGAACAGATCTTGCACTGGCTGAATGCAATGAGCCGGAAAAGCGGCAGTCAATTCGGCCGCAGTCGTGGTTTCCAAAGTAACTCCACTGCTTAGTAATTTTTCTACATTACCGCGCGGAAAGCGCCATTGTTGACCAATCTTGACTCCCCTCAACCGCCCATCCTGCAGCATGCGGTAAATGGTAATTCGATCAACCTTGAGTAGTTCCTGAACCTGACGGGTAGTGAGTAATTCTTCCATAGTTTGATATAAAAAGTTATAACAACCTGTATCACCTTTATCATAGTCCACCGTGGGAAGCGTGCAAAGTGAAGAATGTCATGACGAATGTCATATCGTTCTTTTCTTCACAATCCATTTTGTCTAATCTTTGGGTGTTGTTCAAATTGATTTCATCTG
>FWPU01013362.1_pt1 | contig 10379 bp, 7 predicted proteins | sample 2228361 | NCBI WGS metagenome assembly FWPU01 (sample SAMEA103939777, study PRJEB20133) | metagenome | reverse complement strand
CCGCCTCCCGCACGGACGACCTCGATGGTGACCGCATCCGCGACCACGTGAGCGTTGGTGAGGATGCGCCCTCCGGGGACGACGACGCCCCGGACGACGACGCGGCGGACGACGCGGCGGAGGACCCCGCCGACAGCGAGGCCGACGCCAGCCAGCCGGACACGCTCGCCGCCTCCGCCGACGCGACCGCGCCGGCGACCACCAGTGCCCCGGCCGCCCCGACCCCCACCACCTCCAACACGCCGGCCGTCCGCCGCGTGTCCCTCGCCCACCTCCGGCGGACCGCCCCGACCCCCACCACCTCCAACACGCCGGCCGCCCGCCCGCCCGTCATCCGCGCCGCCGCCGACCTCACCGGAGGGCGGTACGCGGCCGGCGCCGAGATCGGCTGGGACGACGTCGCCGCCATGTTCCTCGACCGGATCCGTTCCGTCGGCCGCCACAGCGGCCCCGACGTGTCCATGCGGGTCGCGACCGTCGACTGGACCGACATCTACCCGTCCGACCGGCACCTGACCGCCACGGCGAGCCCGCAGGCCAACAGCGAGTTGATCGACCGGGTCGTCGACCCCGCCGGCGTCGGCTACTTCATCCCCGACCAGGCGTCCCTCACCGCGGCGGGCGGTCTGTGCAACCCGCTGCCGACCAGCTACGACGTCGAGACCTTGTCGGTCGCGACCCGGCCGCTGCGCGGCGCGCTCCCGCCGTTCCTGGCGGACCGGGGCGGCATCCAGTTCATGCCGCCCTACAAGCTCGCCGACATCCTCGTCGACACGACCGGCGCCGCGGTCGACCTCACCACCGCCGCGCAGGACGCCGGCGGCGCCACCAAGACCATCCCGGAACTCACCTGCCCGACCCCACAGTCGGTGACCGTCCAGGCGATCTCGTTGCGGCTCCGGTTCGGGAACTTCGCCGACCGGTACTGGCCGGAAGGGATGCGCCAGGCGATCGACCACGGCCGGGCCGCGCATGCCCGCTTCGCCGAGCGGCTCGTGTTCGAGCAGATGCGAGCCCAGGCGATCGCGGTGACGACCGGGCCCGTCGAGCTCGGCGCCTACCGCGACTACATCGGCCACATCGTCACGGCCGCCGTCGGCTACCGGTACCGGCACCGGATGAGCGAGGAGGCGCCGCTGCGGGCCGTCATCCCCGAATGGCTCGTCCCGCTGCTGTTCATCGACCTGCTCAAGCAGGCCCCCGGCGACGACGTGATCAGCGCAGGCGCGCAGGCCCGCCAGCTGCTCGAGCGGGACCTCGCGACCGTGAACGTCCGGCCGATCTGGCAGCGTGACGACGCGCGCACCAACGACGCGAACGGGGCAGGCGGCCCTGCCTTCGGCGCCCAGACCGCCGGCGGGCTGTTGGAGTTCCCCGGCCGCGTGTCGACGCTGCTGTTCCACGAGGGCGCCTACACGTTCCTGGACGGCGGGACGCTCGACCTCGGCGTCACGATCCGGGACAGTGCCCTGAACCAGACGAACCGGTTCGAGATGTTCTTCGAGACGTTCGAGGCCGTCGCGTTCCGCGGCGTCGAGGCGCTCAACATCAACTCGCAGCTGTGCGCGTCGGGTGCCGCGTCGGCGCTCGTCGCCGGCGGCTGCGGCGGGCTCGGCTCCTGACACAGCGAGGCACGGCCAGCCCCCCATCCCCATCACGGTGATGGGGTGGGGGTGGGGGGCTGCCGAACGGAGGACGGATGCTGCATCGCGTCGACGCACCCCGACTGCCGGCCCGACCGCCGTACGGGTTGCTCGCGTCCGTCATCCCGGTCATCGAGGGCAGCGACGAGGAGACCCTCGCGGACGGGACCGTCGTCCGCTGGGCCGACGGATTCGCCTACCGGCCCGAGGACTGCGACGGCGGCAGCTGGGTCGACGCGTGCACCTACGGGACGGCCGGCGACGGCGGCGCCGACCCGACCGGCGACAAGGCGCCAGTGCGCGAATACCGGCCGCTCGCCACCGAAGCATCCGTGATCTGCTCGACCTTCGGGAGCCTCGCCGTCGAAGAGGACGCCAGGGCGCGCCGGAAGCTCGCCGCGGTCGCTTCCAAGCTCATCGAACGGGAACTGTGGACCGGAAGCGAAGCCGACGCGTTCGGCTATGCGAGCAACCCGCGGCTCGCGTCCGCCGGTGCGACGAACCTCGGCACGTTCGGCTACGAGGTCGCGCTCGCCGAGCTCGAGCAAGCACTCGCCGACGTGCTCTCGTCGCAGCGGCGGATGATCCACGCGCAGCCGCGGGTCGTGATCGCCTGGGCATCCAGCGGCCTGATCGACGTCCGCGGCGATGTGCTCGTCACGAAGCTCGGCACGATCGTCGTCGCCGGAGCCGGCTACCCCGGCACTGGACCGTCCGGCCAGGCAGCCGACGCCGACAACAGCTGGGCATACGGGACCTCCGCGGTCGACGTGCGGCTCGGCGCCGTGTGGAGCCCAACTGGCGACGACCTCACCGCGATCGACCGGACGACCAACACTCGGCTGCACCGCTACTACCGGGCTGTCGCCGCCACCTGGGACGGCTGCGCCCACCACGTCGTCAACGTCAATCTCGCCTCGGCACGAAGCATGTCCTGAGTCGGTAGTCACTGGAGGCCTGAGCCATGCCCAACCCGCACTGCCTCGCATCGGTCCGGCTCGAGCGGATCCGTCTCGCGAAGCTCAACCCGACCACCCGTGCGCCGCTCGTCGGCGCGAACAACGGGTACGTGTCGGACGCGCAGGTGCTGCTGCGCGTCGGGGTCGAGATCGAGACGGGCCGGGACGTCACCCAGAAGAACGGCGGCGGTCGCGTCTGCGCGTCGTTCAAGGAGGCCGACACGTTCAAGCGGGCGACCGTGCAGCTCCAGGTCTGCCAGGCCGACCCGGTCCTCGAGTCGTTCCTGACCGGCGGCGGCACGTTCGCGGACGGCAGCAACATCCAGGGTGTGCAGGCCCCCCGTGCCGGCGCGACGCTCGAGAACTACGTCGCGCTGGAGGGCTGGACGCGCGCGTGGGACGGGACGACCCAGGCGGTGCCGCCGTCGACCTCACCGGACGTCGCCTACTGGCACTGGGTGTTCCCGATGACGTCCGGGTGGGTGCCGAACGACTTCGACCTCGGGGACGGCGTCCACCTGTTCCAGTTCAACGGGATCGCCGAGGAGAACACGGCCTTCACGCTCAACGGCGCGTTCAACGACTTCCCCGCGTACATCGCGGACGAGGGCGGGGTGGTCGCGGCGTACGGCCGGTTCCTCGACGACCAGATCCCGGCCGCGACCTGCGCTCGGATCCCGATTCCGTCCGGGTCGTGATCGACGGCGATGGTCGTCGCGGTCGACGCGCCGTGCCAGCCGTGGTGCACGGTCGAGGACGTGTTCGCGTGTGCGGCGTGCTCGCCGCACAAAGACGCGGCCGCGCACGAGGACCAGGTCGTCGAGATGATCGCCGTCGCGTCCGCGTGGCTGTGGCGGCTGTCCGGCCGGCGGTTCTCTGGCGAATGCGAGGTGACGGTCCGGCCCGTCGGTGACGGCTGCACGGCGGGTGCGCTCGTCGGTCCGGGCGGAGGCGACCAGATCTGGTTCGATTCGCGCACGGGCGCCTACGGGCTGGTCGACTGGCGCAACGGGTTCCGGCGGCGGCAGGAAGGCGTCGACGAGGTGACGCTCGGCTTCTTCCCGGTCCGCGAGATCGTCGAGGTGACGATCGACGGGATGCCGTTCAGCGCCTGGCGGCTCGATGACTCCCGCTGGCTGGTCCGCACCGACGGGCAGCCATGGCCGTCGGATCAGCGGCTCGACCTGCCCGACACCGAGCCGGGCACCTGGTCGGTGCGGCTCCGGTACGGGGACGATCCGCCGCCCGACGGTCGGCTCGCGGCCCGCGTGCTGGCATGCGAGCTCGTCACTTCCGTGTTCGCTCCGGACAAGACACGCCTGTCGCCGCGTGTCACGAACATCGCCCGGCAGGGGATCTCCGCGGTCGTGTTCGACCCGCTCGCACTGGTCGAGCGGGGCCGGTTCGGGATCGTCGAGGTCGACGCGTTCCTTGCTTCGGTGAATCCGCACGGACTCGCTCAGCGGGCCGCTGTGATCTCGCCGGACGTCCCGCGGGCGGTGCGCCGCACGGGCACCGGGCCGGGCTCCTGATGGCGTTCCTCGACGACCTCGAGGCGTCTGTCCGGGCGGAGCTGGAAGCCGAGCTCGGGATCGTCCGGACCCATCTCGTGGACGCCGTCCGGCGGGACGCGCCGGTGCTGTCCGGCACGCTGCGCGATTCGATCGGCATGGACGACTGGGAACGGTCCGGCACCCGCTACCGGGCCCGGATCTACGCGACGGCGCCGCAGGCGGCCTGGACGAACGACGGGACCGGCCTGTACGGCCCGACCGGGAGCCGCATCTACCCGCGTCATGGCCGGGTGCTCGGCCCGTTCTTCTGGCATCGGATCGGCGAGACGGTCGCGTTCGCGTCCGTCGCCGGCCAGAAGCCACAGCACTGGTTCGACACGCCGAACGGCGAGATCATGTCCCGCCGGCTCGATGACGCGTGCGATGCCGTGTTCGGCCCCTAGGATCCGTTCCCGTGACGGGACCCGACGTGCAGCTCCCCGCCCGGTGGGTTGCCGTCGCCGACGACCTCTGTGCGGCGATCGCCGCCGCGTTCGACGAGACGTTCGGCGCACCCGACCGTCGCCCGCCGGTCAGACTCCGGCACGGGACCGCCGCCGCATTCGACCAGGCCGACATCGTGTTCGTGTCGCTCGCCCGGGTGTTGCCCGTCACCGCCCGGGCCGCCCGCTGTGCGGTCTGGCCCCGCGGCCGTTTCCAGATCGATCTTGTGCGCGCGTGGCCGACCGACCCGCTGCTCGAGCACGACACGGCTGCTGCGTCGATGCTGCTCGGTGACGCCGCCGTCGTCTGGCATGCGATCTCGGCCCGCTGCAGCGCCGGCGCGCTGTTCCCGTCGGTTCCGACGATCAGCTGCTCGGACGTGACCATCGGCGATCTCGTCCCCATCGAACCGCAGGGCGGCGTCACCGGCTGGCGGTTCACCGTCGATGTCGACCTTCTCCTGTGACCACCATCACCCCGGGAGGCACTGCCATGCTCGACCTGTCTGACCCGCTCGGCATCGCCCGCATCCGCGACGACGACGGTCACACACTGACGTTCCGCCGTCCCCGCTGGCGTGATCTCGAAGAGCTGCGGATCCTCCAGATGGAGATCATCGCCAAGACACGACAGCTGCGCGACGAGGTCCAACGGTGGGCCGAGGAGCACAAGGACGAGCAGGGAAACCTGCCTGCCGATCTCGTCGACGCGAAGGTCCACGAGGTCAACCGGCACCAGTTCGGGCAGATCGCCGGATGGTGGCAGCGGGCGATCGAGCTACTCGGCGACGGCGACTGGCCAGAGAACTGGGAGGACTGGCCGGCCTGGATGATCGAGGGTGCGGGCTGCATCGACCAGCTCGTCCGCTACTGGCGCACGGTCCCTTTGGACCGTGGGCCGACGACACCGAAGCTGTCGACGACGGGCCAGGAACTGCCAGCGGCGTCGACGAGCTGAGAGGCCCATCGCTGCTGGCCGGCACGGTGTTCGGCGAGTTCGCCGACATCCGGGAGGCGTGCGTCACCCGCGGGTTCCTGCCCGACGACCTCGAGGTGTGGCAGGTCGCTGTGCAGCTCGGTGTGCACCGGCCACGCCGCAGCGACCGTGCCCCGGCCGATCCGTTCGGTCCGCCGACCGTGCAGGATCCGGCGGTCGCTGAACTGAAGGCCGCGGCGCTGGCACGTTCCCGTCACGGGATCAGGCCACAATGGTCGCCGCCGACAGCTGCCGAGGAGGAGGCGGTGCGGCGACTCATGGGTCTCCAGCAGCGACGTTAGGGGCGACGAGTGGCGAACCCGCTCGAACGGGAGCTCGGCTTCGACATTGCGCCGGCTCTCGCCGCGCTGCGGGAGCTCGATGACCGTCTGAGCGAGATCGCCGCCGCGTTCCAGGGGGCGTTGTCGGACGCGGTCACGTCCGCGGTCGGCACGGTCGTGATCGCCGAGGCGGACGCTTCGGTCGTCGAACGGGCGGTCATCGAGGCAATCGACGACGGCGCGGCCTCGACAGCCACTGTCGGTGATGCCGACGCTGCGGTGGTCGAGGACGCGGTCGCGGCGGCGGTCGAAGCCGGCGCCGCGGCACCGGCGGTCATCGGCGCCGACGCTTCCGAAGTGGTCGACGAGATCGGAGCGGCGGTCGACGCAGCTGACCGCACCGCGGAGATCCTCGCCGACACGGGCGCCATCCCTGCCGACATTGAGGCAGCGATCGCCCAGATGGACGCGACCGTCACCGTCGGGGTCGACGGAGACGTGTCCGCCGCGCAGGCGCAGATCGACACGCTCGAGGCGACGCCGGTCGCAGTGGCCGTCGAGGCGGAGACAGCTGACGCGCAGGCGCAGATCGACACGCTCGGCCAGGCCGCCGCCGAGACGTCCGGGGACGTCAGCGGTCTCGCTGGCAACACCGAGCTGCTCGCCGCGCTGGCCGGCGCTGCGGCTGGCGAGCTCGGCGGCCTCGAGGGCGCGGTGTCCGGGCTGGGAGGGGCAGCCGCTGCGACCGCGGCCGGGTTCGTGGCGCTCGGTGGATTCATTGCCGCCGCGTCCGCCCAGGCGATCGACGCCGAGACGGCCACAGCCCGCTTCAACCGGGAGCTGGGCAGCACGGCCGCCGCCGTCGACCAGATCGACCTGGCTGGCCTGGACACCGACATCACTGCGCTGGCCCTGTCGCTGGGCAGTTCCGACGACGCGATGCGTGCCGCCGCGGCGAACATCGCGCAGCTCGGCCGGTCCGCCGGCGCGAGCCAGACCGAGATCGCTGAGGCGAGCGAGCAGATCCTCACGCTGGCAGCCCGGGCTGTCGCCCTGAACCCTGCTCTCGGGGATGTCGGGCAGGTCGCCGAGCAGCTCACCCGGGCGCTCGCGTCCGGCCGGGATCGGGCGCTCGTCCCCTACGGGATCGCGCTCGACCGCACCGCAGTGGCGGCCGACGCGTCGCAGCGGGCGCTCGCTGCCGGCCGAACCGAGATCGGGATCTGGGACCGGATCGCAGCAGGCGCCGCGGTGACGACCTCGCAGCTCGGCGAGGCGCTCGCCACCGACATCGCGGCAGGTGCGGAGCTCTCCGAGATTCGCATGCGTGCGTTGCGCACCCGCCTGTCCGAGACGCTCGAGACACTCGGCGCGCCGCTCGTGTCGCCACTGCTCGATGTGTTCGACTCGGCGGTTCCTGCCGCGGAGGCGCTGGCCCGGATCCTCACGGAACTGTCGCAGTCGGCGCTGCCGCTCCTGCCGCCCGCCCTCGACGTCGTGACCGTCGCGCTCGAGGCGCTTGCATCGGTGCTCGAGGCGATCCCGGAGCCGGTCCTGACCGCGATCACGACGTTCATCGCTCTGAACCGCATGGTCGCGTTGGTCAACACGACGCTCGCCGCCGTCGGGACCTCAGTGACCGTGTCCCTCGGCCCGATCGGGCTGCTCGCTGCCGGTGTTGCAGCAGCGGCATCCGCGTTCGGGTTGCTCGGCAACGCCGGCCGGGACGCGTCGGCGGAGGCCGACGCCACCCGCCAGGCGCTGTTCGGCACGGCACGCACGGCCGCCGATCTCGCCGGGTCGCTCAGCACTCTCAACGAACGGTTCGACGAGTACCTCGCGAACACGGCCGACTTCGGCGAGGAGACCGACCTGATCATCGCCGCGCAGCAGCGGCTCGGTCTCACGAACCGGGACCTGCAGGCGGCCCTCACCGGCACCGACGAGGCGTTCGAGGCCTACGCCGGGCAGATAGAGGCGACGATCCAGCCACTCGAAGGTCTGTTCGACATCTCTGGCGAGATCCGCGACGAGCTCGAGCAGGAACGCGAAGCGATCCAGTCGGCGTCCCGTGCGCAGCTTGAGCTGCTGCGCTCCACCGAGGACATCAGCCAGGCGCAGTTCGAGGCGGCGATCTCCGCCGCTACCGCCCGGGACGGAACCGTCAACTACTTCGAGGCGTTGCGGGAAGCCACCACGGCGGCGGCCGAGAACGAACGGGCCCAACAGCGGATCACCGCCGCGAACCTCGACGCGGCGGGCGTGTGGGACCAGCTGCGTGCCGCGGTCCTCGCCGGCACGGTCGGGCTCGAGGACGCGGGCCGGATCGCCGGCGAGCTCGGTGTCGACATCAGTGACGTCGAAGAACGGATCCGAGGGTTCCAGGGGGAGCTCGAAGCGTTCGTCACCCGTGCGACCGGCGCGCTCCCCACGGTGGGGGACGCGTTCGACGCATGGCAGCGGCAGGCATCCGAAGCGATCACGCAGGCGAAGAGTGACCTCGATGCCGGGAGTGTCTCCATGGAGGAGGCGTTCCTACGGGTCGTAGCCGCCGCCGACCCGCAGCGGCTCATCGAGCAGCTGTTCGGGCAGCTCGTCGCCGTCCAGTCGTTCCAGCAGAACCTGCAGCAGCTGCTCGACCAGGGTCTGACCGCGACGGTCGCGTTCCTGATCGACCGGGGTCCGATCCTCGGTGGGACGCTCGCGCAGCAGCTGGTCGACGAGCCGGCGACCGCCGCTCAGCTCAACCAGGTGCTCGGCGCGTACGACAGCGCGTTCACCGACTACGAGACGTTCATCCGGACGGTCGGTGGGCCCCGCGTCCTCGCGGCGACCGGTGCGGCCGCTGCGGGCGCCGTGAGCGCCTGGGCTTCCGGCTACGACCTGGTGACCCCGACGGACGCGGCGTTCCTGGGCGCGGTCGGTGCGATCCAGCGGAACAACCCGACCGTCACGGCCGAGTCGGCGGCGGCCGCGGTCGCTGCGGACCGGGCGTTCGCCGACCGGTTCGTGCCGCAGGCGACAGTGGATGCTCGCATGTCCGCTGCGGGTGGGCTGCTCGGCCGGGCGGACGTGCGGGCCCGGGTAACGAGCCCGGCCGGCAGTGCCGGTGCGGGCGCCCGCGACGAGTTCGGCCGCCAGTTCGACCCGGGTTCGAGGGTTCCCGACGCGTTCCGGGCGGCCGCGACGAAGATGCGGGAGCAGCAGATCATCCTGCTCACCGAGGCCGGCCCGATCGGTGTAGCCATCGGCACCCGGCTCGGGCTCGGCATCTCGGCCGGGATCGACTCGACGATCGATGACATCGCCGCCGCCGCGGCAGCGGCGGTCCGAGCGGCCGAAGCCGCCGCCCGCCGGGAAGCCCGCGCGTCGTCGCCGTCACGGCTGTTCGAGGCACTCGGCATCGACCTGGTCGAGGGACTCGCTCAGGGTCTCGAGCGCAGCCTGGACCGGCTCGCCCGCGCGAACGAGACCGTCATCGCCGCGGCAACTCCCCGCCTCACCGTCGACCCGGCCATCAGCCGGATCGGCCTCGCGGCCCCGGCCGGCGGCAGCACCGAGCTGGTCGTGTTCGACCTCGACATCAACCTGTCGGGCGGGGCCACCGACGCCGACGCGCGCAGGGTCGCGCAGGCCGTCGTGCCAGAGATCGAACGGTTCCTCGCCCGACGCAACGTTGTGTCTGCCGTCCGTGCGGAGGCCCGCCTGTGACCGTCAACCCGAACAGCCCCGGGACCCTCGGTGTCGAATGGCCGGCATCGCGCGCCCTTGACGACCAGATGTCCCCGACGCTCGGCCGAGCGACGCTCGTCGATGTCGGCACGACCCAGACCGTCGACCGGATGAAGGCGTACCTGGTCTGCGGGCAGGGCCCGTCAGGCCGCGGGTACGTCGAGTTCGACATCTACAACCCGGCCGACATGGACCACGGTCAGATGTTCGACGTGATCGCAACCAACCTGCAGGACGCGATCGACCACTCCGCCCAGGACTACGGGCTCCGCCGATCCGACAATCACAGCGCGGTCAACCTAACCGGCCATCTCGGCTACACGAACTGGCCAGACCCGACCAGCATCTGGGACCCCATGTGGGTCAAGGCCATCAAGACAAGCTTCAACTCGCAGGGCGCATCAGTCGGTACGGCGATCCTGCGCATCAAGTGCGGCGGCGGCGCATTCGACGCGCTCACCGGCGCATCCGTGACCGTCTCGAACGCGCGGCTCCTCACGGTCGGAGTCGAGGCACTTGTCTACAACCCACAGAGAACCAGTACCGGACAGCCGGTCATGTTGGCAGTCGCCGGATTGCTCAACGACGGCACCCAGGATGTCTTCGGCTCCTATGAAAACGTTACGTCGTGGGGAGCGACGGAGAAGGGGATCGTTCCACCGACAGGCATGCATGCATACCGGCGGTTGATCTTCTGGTTCCCGTACAACCCGTTCACTACCGGCGGCCGCTCCTGGGCCGGTAGCGACATCGTCTCGCTGTTCTCCGGATTCGGGCCCGGACACTATGGAG
>FWPU01013358.1_pt1 | contig 10383 bp, 7 predicted proteins | sample 2228361 | NCBI WGS metagenome assembly FWPU01 (sample SAMEA103939777, study PRJEB20133) | metagenome | reverse complement strand
CGTCTACGACGTGCGCGAATCCATGCTCTATGCGATGCCGGAGCAGTTTGCCGCCTACGACAAGCTCATCAAGCAGCACGCCCGTAAGGTGCTGGATAAAGTGGCGCAGGCTGCCAAAGCCAAAGGCGTGCAATGCTCGACCCTCCAGGTCGTTCACGACCAGCCGTATCTTGCCATCGTCAACACGGCCAAGAAGCGGCGCTGCGACTTGATCGTGATGGCCTCCCACGGCCGCAGCGGTATTGCCGGATTGGTGCTAGGCAGCGTCACCACCAAGGTATTGGCGCACACCAAGCTCCCGGTATTGGTCTTGCACTGACCGATTTTGCCCTTGCTTGTGCAGGAACGTGCTCCGCGCGCGTTGCAGCATGGTAAGCGAGGTGAGAAGGCAAAGCGTTACAAATCGGCAGCCGGCTAGAACGCCTCGTCCGGCAGCTCCATCACGCTGTCGGCGCCTGCCTGAATGCGGGCGAGCTGGGCGCCGGTTTCCGGCAGCATGTGCTCCATGAAGAAGCGTCCGGTCACCAGCTTGGCATTCATGCGTTCGGCGGAACCGTTGGCGCCTGATTTCACCTTGGCGCGCGCCGCCGCCGCCATGCGACACCACATGTAGCCGAGCGCGACCAGCCCGAAGAGGTGCATGTAGTCGTAGGCGCCGGCGCCGGCGTTGTTTGGCTTGCCGATCGCATTCTGCATGAACCACATCGTGGCCTGCTGCAGGTGGCCGAGCGCCCGCCCGAGCGGCTCGACATAGGGCCTCATTCCCTCGTCCGCACCGTGCTCCTTGAGGAAGCCTTGCACTTCCGCGAAAAACGCCTGCAGCGCGCGCCCGCCATCCTTCTGCAGCTTCCGCCCGACCAGATCCAGCGCCTGAATGCCGTTGGCGCCCTCGTACATCATGGTGATGCGCGCGTCGCGCACGAACTGCTCCATGCCGTGCTCGGCAATGTAGCCGTGGCCGCCGAAGATTTGCTGCGCCATCACCGTGTTGGCGAAGCCGGTGTCGGTGAACACGCCTTTGATCACCGGCGTCAGCAGCCCCATGTGATCGTCCGCCGCCATGCGCGTCTTGTCGTCGTCGGCGCGGTGCGCGAGGTCCGACTGCAATGCGGTCCACACAATCAGCGCGCGCGCCGCTTCATTGAACGCGCGGATCCCCATCAACATGCGCCGCACGTCCGGATGCACGATGATCGGATCGGCCGGTTTGTCCTTGTTCTTGGCGCCGGTCAGCGCGCGGCCCTGCAGCCGTTCCTTCGCGTAGGCCGCCGCGTTCTGATAGGCCACTTCCGAGAGCGCAAGCCCCTGTACGCCGACCCCGAGCCGCGCCTCGTTCATCATGGTGAACATCGCCTGCAGGCCGCGGTTCGCCTCGCCCATCAGCCAGCCGGTGGCGCCATCGTAATTCATGACGCAGGTGGCGTTGCCGTGAATGCCCATTTTCGTTTCGATCGAGCCGCAGGCGACCTTGTTGCGCGCGCCGATGCCGCCGTCCTCCTTCGGCAGGAACTTCGGCACCACGAAAAGTGAGATGCCCTTGGTGCCCTCGGGCGCGCCTTCGATCCGCGCCAGCACGAGATGCACGATATTTTCCGCAAGATCGTGCTCGCCGGCGGAGATGAAGATCTTGGTGCCGGTGATCGTGTAGCTGCCGTCCGCCTGCAGCACCGCCTTGGTGCGCAGGAGGCCGAGATCGGTGCCGCAGTGCGGCTCGGTGAGATTCATGGTGCCGGTCCAAGTGCCGGCCACCAGCTTTGGCAGATAGATTCGCTTCTGTTCCGGCGAGCCGTGTGCAACCAGCGCGGCGATCGCCCCTTGGGTGAGCGCCGGATACATGGAGAACGCCATGTTGGCGGAGGACAAAAATTCGTTGATGAGCTGCGTCAGGATAATGGGCAGCCCCTGGCCGCCGAATTCGGTCGGGGCTGAGATGCCCATCCAGCCGCCGTCGATGAATTGCTTGTAGGCTTCGCGGAAGCCGCTGGGCGTCGTCACCCGGCCGTCCTCGTGCCATCTACAGCCCTCGCGATCACCGCTGTGGTTCAGCGGCGCCAGCACCTCTTCGCAGTATTTTGCCGCCTCGCTCAGGACGACCGCGATGACGTCGGGGCTGGCGTCGGCAAATCCCGGCAAATTGGCATAGCGGTCGACGCGAAACACGTCGTTGATCAGAAATAAAGCGTCGTCGACCGGTGCCTTGTAACGCGGCATGGGCCCCCTCCCTGGTATTTTCGGAGTAGCCTCTCACAATCCGATTTAGGCGCCGTTAAAGGGCAAAATAAGGTGGGTCGCCTGGCGCATGGACGCGTGTGCCGCACCGCCATGCGGCGCGATACCGTACGCCGCAGCGCCCCGACCTCTCTTTGGTCCGCGGGCCGCCTTCGCGCATTGGTTGTATCAACCTCGGACGCACGACCGTCGTAAATCTTGTAGCCGCGCCAGCGGGTTAACGGCCTGTTTACCGTCGGCTGTGAAAACTGCCCGCAAAAGGTGGATCGCGCCGGATTCCCACCTGTTCGCGACGGAATCTGTTCCCGGGGCCCGCCGGCCGCCCTGACCTTCGACTTGGATCGACCTCAGACGGTGCGGCACAGGCGCAGACCATACCGAGACTACGAGGACGACGATCCGGATTCGATCGGCGAGACGCTCGCTGCGGTCAATGACCGCCTCGACGAACTGAGCCTGCAGATTGCGCGTATGGCGCGCCGCGCGCACGCCGGGGGAGACCCCTACCGCGGCGCGGATCGCGAATTACCCGCCGGGATTGGCGAGGCGCTGGCGCAATTCAACCGCCGCCTCGACCAGATCGTCGCCGATATTGCGCGCAACGGATCGCCGCGCCCGCAGCCCGACTGGGTGCCCGATTTGGACTCTGCGCCGCATCGTGACGAGAAACGCACGCCCGGATCCTCCGCCCCGCCGGTGCCGCTCGCGCCCATGGAATCCGCCCAGGATCTCAGCGGGCTGGAAGAACAGTTGCGCAAAATCACCGAGCAAATTTCCAATCTGAACCGCCCTTGCCGCGTCGATGACGCGGTGTTTGCGTTGCGCAGCGACCTTGCCGACATCACCCGCGCGTTCAGCGACGCCATGCCGCGGCAGGCCATCGAGGTACTGGAGAAGGAGGTACGCGCCCTAGCCGCCAGCGTCGAGCGCGGCCGCGAGCTCGGCGTCGACAGCAACAAGCTCGCGCCGCTCGAACAGGGGATCGCCGAGGTGCGCGATGCACTGCGCAAACTCGATCCGACCGAGAATGTGCTGACCATTGGCCGCGCCGTGCAGGAACTCGCCCGCAAGGTCGACCAGATGACGGCCGCGAGTCAAAACCCTGCCGCGCTGCAGAAACTTGACCAGGAGATCGCCGGCCTGCGCGACGCCTTGCGCAGCCGCGAGCCGGCGGAGGGCCTGAGGGATATCGGACGCGCGCTGCAGGAGCTCGCCCGCAAGGTCGATCAGATCAGCAGCGCCGCACACAGCCCGACCGCCCTGCAGAAGCTCGATCAGGATATCGCCTCCCTGCGCGAGGCGCTGCGCAATCTTGAGCCAGCGGAGAACCTTGGTGAGCTCAACAAGGCGGTCAAGGAGCTGGCCCGCAAAGTCGATCAGATAACGACCGCCAACCACAGCCCGCTCGCGTTGCAGAAGCTGGACCAGGTGATTGCCGGCCTGCGCGGCATCGTCGGCCACATGGCCTCCAATGAGACTCTGGCGAAGCTCGTCACTGACGTGCGCAACCTCGCCGCCCGGTTCGAGCAGATTGCGCCTGAAGGCGAACTGAAACTCGCCGGCGCGGCCAGCGTTGCGGCCCCGGACATTGACACGCTGGCCCGCGCGATCGGTCAGCAACTCGAACCGCAGCTAACAAAGCAGATCGAATCCGGCCGCTCCGATCATGCCGAGATGCTGATTCGTCAGTTGGCCGACGAGATCGATCAGCGCTTCGCAGCCCATGGTGCCGCGCCCGCCGAGCTGCACGATCTCGTTGCGGAAGTGCGTGCCCTTACCGAGAAGCTCGACCGCCTTCAGACGCCCCAGGGCGATCAAGTGGCGCTGTCCGGCATCGAGGATCGTATCGTCAATCTCGCCGCCAAGCTCGATGAGTCCGGCGCCTGGCTCGAGCGGCTCGACGCCATCGAGCGGGGCATGGCCGACCTTCTGGTCTATCTCGACGATCTGCGCCGCGCCAGGCCGCAGCAGCCGTCGTCCGTTGCCGCCGACGAACCGCGCGGGGAATCTGCGCAGGGCAATGGGGATCTGCGCGGCGGCGCCGAACACGATTTGGCGCATGAATTTCGGGAGGCTCACCCCAAGATGGCCCAGGGCGCGGTCGCGGCCGCCGACGATCTGCCCATGGCAGACCGCGCGGTCCCCATGCCGGAGCGAACGACAGCCTCCCCGGCAGCCTTTGCAGCCGCCGGACATGCCCTGCACGCGCCAGCAGGCGAGGCCGCAGCGATGGACGCGGGCGTCGATACCCGCGCCTCAGCGGCCCGCGGTGCGGCAAGGCAGCCGATCAATCCCGACTTGCCGCCGGACACCCCGATCGAGCCGAGCCAGGACGCCGCGCAGCTCGGCACGTCCGCCGCCGACCGCGTCAGCGCCTCAGAACCCCCGCTCAATGTCGGCAAGCCGGTTGCGCGCGAAGTCGCGAGCCAGTTCGAGACGCTGATCGCGGCGCGGCGCGCCGCCCTCGCCGCGAGCGCCGAGGCCGCGAGCGCGGGCCGCGCGGGGAGCGGCTCCGGCGAAAAATCCGCGCGCACCAGCACCGGCCGTACCGGCCGTCTGAAAGACTACATCCGTTGGACGCTGCTTGTGGCGAGCATTATCGTTATCGTGCTCGGCGCCGTGAAGGTGGGCATCGACATGTGGGGCGCTGGCGAGCCTTCCGAGCAGCCGGCGACCACCACCGCCCCGGCCGGCGACCAATCCGAGGCAGGTTCGACCCCTACGCCGGCGACGACGCCGAGCCCCACGCCCGCGCCGGGTTCAGGCCAAGTCATTCCCAGCCGTACCCCCGCCATGCCGATGCCCGGCGATTCGGCACCGGCTCCACCGCCAGCCGACTCGCCTGCCGATGCGCCGGTGGACGGCGCCGCGCCGCCCGAGCCGCTCGACGGCAGTTCCGCCAAGCCGATGCCGGAGGTGACCGGCGCCCTGTCGCCGTCAGCCCCCGATTTTCCGCGCGGCCCTGCCGATCTACCCGCCAGCATCGGCGGTCCGGCGCTGCGCGCTGCGGCAACTAACGGCAATCCGGCAGCCGAATACGAGATCGCGCTCCGCTACGCGGAGGGCCGGGGCGTGACCCCGAACATTGAGGAGTCCGCGCGTTGGCTGGAGCGCGCGGCGAGGTCCGGATTTGCCCCCGCGCAATTCCGCCTTGGTAGCCTTTATGACAAGGGCGGCGGGCTCAAGCGCGATCGCGCGCTTGCCCGCAAGTATTACACGGCCGCGGCCGAACAGGGGCACGCCAAGGCCATGCACAATCTCGCGGTGCTCTATGCCGAGGGCATCGAGGGCCGGCCGAACTACCGCATGGCGGCGCACTGGTTCCGCAAGGCCGCCGAGCACGGCATCGCCGACAGCCAGTATAACCTCGCCATCCTCTACATCCGCGGCATCGGCATCGAGCAGAACCTGGCGGAGGCCTACAAATGGTTCGCGCTTGCAGCCAACCAAGGCGACCAGGAAGCCGCGCGCAAGCGCGACGAGGTGGCCGAGCGGCTGGACGAGCAGTCCCTGAATCTTGCGCAGCAGAAGGTGCGCGCGTTCGTCGTGCTGCCACAGCCGGAACAGGCGCTCAGCCTCCGCGTGCCGCACGGCGGCTGGGACCGCGCCGATGTCAACGGCCAGCCGCCGCGGCCGAACCCGCGGCCGGCGTTGCCCGAGGCCCCGCAGCCGCCCGCTTCGCTCCTGTCGCCGCATCCCCTCTGAGCCCTGACGCGGGCGCGGCCGCGCTGCCATCGGCCGCCTCCGCAGCGCTTTAGGGTCGACTCCCGCGCTGACAAATTGCTAGAGAGAAGCGCATCGCAGCGCGCGGAACGTCCTCGCGTGGTATCGCGCGTGCGTACCAGACACGCCCTCGAAAGCAGCGGATCGCGCGTGCAAATCTACCTTCCGGTCGCCGACCTGCCGGTCAACATCTTCCTTGTGCTGGCGATGGGGCTGGCGGTTGGCTTCATCTCGGGCATGTTCGGCATCGGCGGTGGTTTCTTGATGACACCGCTGCTCATCTTCATCGGCATTTCGCCTGCGGTGGCGGTGGCGAGTGTGGCGAGTCACATTGCCGCATCGTCGTGCTCGGGCGCCATTTCCTACTGGCGGAAGAATGCCCTCGACTTGTCGCTGGCATTGATGCTGCTTGCCGGCGGCATATTGGGGATGGCGGTGGGCGTCTGGTTGTTCACGTTTCTGCGTTCGCTCGACCAGCTCGACCTCACCATCGGGCTCTCGTACGTTCTGCTGCTGAGCATCGTGGGTGCATTGATGATTGCCGAGAGCGTGCGCGCGATCGTGCGCGAGCGGCAGGGGAAGCCGGTGGTATTGCGCCGCGGCGGTTCGCACACCTGGCTGCACGGGTTACCGCTCAAGATGCGGTTCAAGCGTTCGAAGATCTATGTATCGGCCATTCCGGTCTGGCTGATTGGCTTCGTGATCGGATTTCTTGGCGCCATCATGGGCATCGGCGGCGGGTTTCTGCTGGTTCCCATGCTGATCTATTTCCTGCGTGTGCCGAGCGCGACCGTGATCGGCACCGCCATGGTGCTGACCCTTGTCACCATGGCGGCGGCAACCGTGATGCACGCCGTCACCAATCATCTGGTCGACGCGGTTCTGGCGTTCATTCTCATGGTCGGCGGCGTGATCGGCGCGCAGTTCGGGGCGCGCGCCGGCCAGAGCATGCCGGGCGAGCGGTTGCGCCTGCTGTTGGGCGGGCTCGTGCTGATGGTCGGTCTCAGGTTTGCCTATGAGCTGGTGGTGCGCCCGGACGATCTGTATTCGATTCGGGCCATGGCGGGTGGTTGATGCGCGGACGGTGTCACCTGCTCAAGCTTGCGATTGCGCTCGGGTGCTGCGCGCTCGGCGCGGCACCCGCGGCCGCCGAGCGCATCATCGCGTCCATGTCGCTGCATCGTGTGCTCGTGACCTCCAATTTCACCGGCACGCAGATCACGCTGTTCGGCGCCATCGAGCGCGACCATCCCGCCCAGCAGCTGCGCCCCAATTACGACGTGGTGGTCACCGTGACCGGCCCGCGCCAGAACGCTGTGACCCGCCGCAAGGGTCGCGTGCTGGGGATCTGGGCGAACGTCGATTCGCGCACCTTCGTCAACGTGCCGATCTATCTTGCCGTGCTGACCAATCGGCCGATCGACGCGCTCGCCGGAGCCGAGACCGCCCGCCGTCTCCAGATCGGACTGCGAAACATCCAGCTCCCGCAGCAGATCGGCCCGGACGTGGCGGACGTGGTGCCGGACGATCCGTTCCGCACCAATTTCCTGCGGCTCAAGATCGCGCAGCAGCTCTACACCGAGCGCACCAACGGTGTGACGTTTCTCACGCCCACGCTGTTCCGTGCCGACATTCCGCTGCCTCCGAACGTGCCGATCGGCAACTACGATGTGGATGTGAAGTTGTTGTCCGACGGCAACCAGGTCACCCGCGCGCGATCGGCGTTCGAGCTGGTGAAGACGGGTTTCGAGCAGTTCGTGGCCGAAGCCGCGCAGAAGCACGGCCTGCTGTATGGTCTTGCCACCGCGCTGATGGCCTTTGTGACCGGCTGGTTCGCCAGCGTCGTGTTCCGCCGCGATTGAGCGGCTGTCTTACCGGGCGGCCGGTATCAGCCGCAGCGTCACTTGCTCACCCTCCAGCACGAGGGCGCTGCCGTCCATTCGCCATCGCTTCGCGGATTTGAGCGCCTCGAGGAAGGTGATTTCCGTCTGCATCCGGTCCGCGCAGAACATCTTGGTGGTGCCGAGCTCGCCCACGTCGAATTGCGTCTGGCCGAGCGTCACTTTGCCGAACCAGGTGTTGCAGCCAGCAAATCCGCCGCCCGCAAGCCCGCCGCGCTGCGCGTCATGTCTCACCGTGATCGTGGGTGCCTTGTCCTGATAGGCCTGTCCGTTCAGAGACGTCGCAACGAAACGCTGGCCGATCGGAAATCCCCACGGAGACTGTGCCGCCGCCGCGGCCGACACAACGAAGACGGTCAGCATTTGCGGCAAGTACGAAACCGGCCTCATGGTGTTCCCTCCTCGAAACCGACCGCATTCTCCGCCACGCTTCTGTAGTTTCTGGTTCACGCGGTCGCGCAAACTGTTCCGAGCAAATAAGGCAACGTTTCGATGCCTTTGCGGCTGCCGCGCCCAAACATTTTCATAATCGTGGCAAGCCGCGCCTGTAATCCACCGCCACCCGCTCCGGCTATGATGCCCCGGCAAGGCTGTGCTATGAGCGTCGCATGCGTTTGAACTGAAAGCGAAATTTGCATGGCCAACCCGCTTCTCACGCGCTTCTTCGGCGGCCCGCCGCTCGCGGTGATGGGCAAGCTTGCGCTGCTGTCGATCCTCATCGGCGTGGTGCTGTCCACCCTTGGTGTCGACCCATGGAACATCGTGGAGAGCCTCCGCCGGCTGATCCGCACCATTTGGGATCGCGGTTTTGAGGTCGTGTACTGGCTGTGGCGTTACTTTCTGCTCGGCGCCGTCCTCGTCATCCCCGTGTGGCTCATCGTGCGTCTGATCAGAACCCCGATGGGCAGATAGCAAATCCGCGAGTTTCCCATCACGCCGGCCATTTCTCCGCAGTCATTGCTGCCGCGTTCACGCCTACGAGCTCAGCGAGCCGCTCCGCCCTTTCCGCCGCGAGCGCGCGCAAGAGCGCCGTCTTGATCTCGTCGAGCAGGCTGAGGCCGCGATAGATCAAGCCGGTATAGAGCTGCACGAGATCGGCACCGGCCTTGATCTTGGCAAGCGCGGCGTCGCCCGAGTCGATGCCGCCGACCCCGATCAGGGGAAAAGCGCCCTCCACCCGCACGTAGGTCTCGGCCAGCATGCGCGTGGACAGCGCAAACAGCGGCCGACCGGAGAGTCCGCCCTCCTGCTTTGCGGTCTCGCGCTGGCGCAGGACGGCTGGACGGCTGACCGTGGTGTTGCCGACGATCATTCCGTCCACATGTCGGCGGCGCGCGCTGCCGACGATGTCATCCAGCTCGGAGAGCGAAACGTCCGGTGCGATCTTGAGCAGCACCGGGGTCGGACCGGCCTGCGGGGCCACGCGGTCGCGCCGCGCCACCACGCGCGCCAAGAGATCGTCGAGCGCGGCGCTGCGTTGCAGGTCGCGCAGGCCCGGCGTGTTCGGCGACGAGACGTTGATGGTGATGTAGCTTGCAACCGGCGCCAGCATATCGATGAGCCGCACATAGTCGGCGGCGCGATCGCGCGTATCCCGGTTCGGTCCGATATTGACCCCGACGATGCCGCCGCGGCCAGCCCGGGCGGCGAGCCGCCTGAGCGCAGCATCGGCGCCCGCGCTGTTGAATCCGATGCGATTGATGACCGCTGCGTCGTCCTCGAGGCGGAACACGCGCGGACGCGGATTGCCCGCCTGCGGCAGCGGCGTCACCGTGCCGACTTCGACGAACCCGAAGCCGAGGCCGAGCAGCGCGTCCGGTACTTCGGCGTTCTTGTCGAATCCTGCGGCAATGCCGACCGGGTTCCCGAAATTGAGCCCGAACACCCGGACGGCGAGGCGCGGATCGTCGTCCGGAGGCGACTTCGGCGACAATTTCAGCGCTCTGATGGTCAGCCGATGGGCGGTTTCCGGGTCGAGCAGCCGCAAGAGCGGCCGCACCAAGCGGTCGAAAAGCCCAATCACGAAAGGCCTCCAGGAGAGGATTGGACCCTATCGGCACCCCCGCGCCCCTGCAAGTTGGCGCGTCGAAACCCACACTCTTTCCCTGGACAAACGCGCCCTGAGGCACTAATTCCTAATCACTGGACAATAGTCTTACGAGTCTTTCGGTCGTCGATGCCCGCGATGCTGACCCATGCCCAGATCTGGAACGCGCTCGACCGCCTCGCTGCGCGCGCCAAGCTGTCGCCGTCCGGACTCGCCAAACGCGCGGGGCTCGACCCAACCACCTTCAATCGTTCCAAGCGCGTCACGCCCGAGGGTCGTCCACGCTGGCCGTCCACCGAGTCGATCGCCAAAGCGCTGGCCGCGACCGGCACGAGCGTTGAGACATTCGTATCGCTGATCACCGAAAGCACCGGCAAGGCCCAGGCGGTGCCGCTGATCGGTTTTGCCGAGGCCGGCACCGGCGGCTATTTCGATGACGGCGGGTTCCCGGTCGGCAAGGGCTGGGACGAGATCGCATTCCCC
>FWPU01013357.1_pt1 | contig 10385 bp, 12 predicted proteins | sample 2228361 | NCBI WGS metagenome assembly FWPU01 (sample SAMEA103939777, study PRJEB20133) | metagenome | reverse complement strand
AGGTTGAACAGATGCCACTGGTGAGCAGTGATCCTGCTTTTGACGCATATGCGATTACGCGATTGTGGTGATTTAGAAAGAACTTGCGCTGGGTAACCCCCTCTTGCATCTGACGCCGCTGCGCTGCGCGGTGGAGGTGAGGCGCAAACCGTTAGCCTTTAGTTGTGAATTGCCTGCCGGGGAAGAGTGCAATCCACTGGTTGGGTTAAATTTGGACGCTTTAGGGAGTTCAGGAAATGGTTATAAGCAAAAATTTGATAACTCCATTCCGTTGCCAGATTTTATGAGTTTGCTAAACCCACCTCTTTTTGGTGGCAGTAGTACCCAAGCAAATGTAGGATTTGTAATTACGAACACGGAAAAATTCCTTTTGGTGAGAATAGAGCGTTTTCCAAACAAAGGAACGTATTTTTTTCAGAATATCAGAATGAGTTTATTCAAAGTAAGTAGTTCCCCGAATGTATTTATAAATTGGTCATTCCATGATAGACTTAGGGCATGAGGAGCACTAAACTACAACTCAGTGAAAGCGAACTTTTACAACTTGAACGTGCCATGCGTTCCGATCGGCGTCCGGAGGTGCGACAGCGAGCAACCGCCATTCGCCTGCTGTACATGGGAAAAAGCCCGCAGGAAGTAGCGCAGGCCTTAGGGGTCAGCCTGCCGACAGTGTACAACTGGGCAGCACGCTGGCGTTCAGGAGGGCTGGAAGCGCTTGCCAACCGACCCAAGAGCGGACGTCCCAGCAAAGCCGATGAGGCATACTGCTGCGTGCTGGAAGAGACGCTGACAAAATCGCCGGCTGAGCTGGGGTACGACTTTGCGATTTGGACGGTGGAGCGGCTGAAAGCCCATCTGGAGCGGGTGACGGGGAAATCCTTGAGCGCCAACCGCTTGCGCGTCTTGCTGCACAAATTGGGGTATCGATATCGCCGACCGAAGTATTCGCTGACCCACTTACAGGATGGCGAGGCCAATGAGTTGAAAAAAAGGCGCTCGGAGACGATGTTGAGCTACTCTTTGTTGACGAAGTGACCTTGACGCTTGAGCCGCCCTTGCGAGCCTGCTGGAGCAAGCTTGGAAGGCAGAAACACATCCCCGTTCCAGCAGCCAGCGCCAAGCAACGGTATCACCTGATTGGCGCCTACAACTGGCGCACCGATCGGGTGGCTTGGAAAGCTGTGCCTTGGAAGAATAGTGAAGCCTTCATCGCTTTTCTGGAGCATCTGCTGGTGAAGGTCTATCCGATAGGACGAATAGTTCTGGTGATGGATAATGTGGCTTATCATCGTAGTGCAGCTTCCCTAGCAGCCCTGAGTTTGTTCGAGCATCGGCTCATGGTGGTGTGGTTGCCTGCTTATTGTTCGGAGCTCAACCTGATTGAGCGATTTTGGCGAAACTTGAAAGACCTAGCTTGTGCAAACAAGCTGGAAGCCAATTTGGAGCAGCTAAGGAGTTCGGTGGAATGCTGTTTGAACAATCAGAATGATCCAGAGTATGCATATCGTTTCCGTCTTTCTAAAAACTTATGATGAACTACTTGGCACTAATTCTTTCTCGGCATCTGATTTGAAGCAATTCAACGCTTGGGATGGCACAGCTCTTGGTATGAGCATCGGAGGCGTCGAGATGGTAGGGTACGTGCTTTCGATTTCAGCCACAGCAAACATAGGTTTGTATGAGTATGACCTGCGGCAATGGAAAGGTAGAAAGATCAAAGCTCTGCGGGACATAAAGCTATCGAGCTCCGAAGTGCTTTGTTTGTGTTTAGGAATTGTTTTGCTTGTCATCGCGGCCTATCGAGAAACGGTAGTGGCAATCGGTGTATGAGAGCACCTACCCTAGCGGAGGGTGTGCTAACCACTTGCTACAGCCGACCGAGCGAGCGGTCGCTTCGCTCCCTCGCTCGCGGCGGCTGATCGGTAACCCGCTGAAACTGTCGAAAAAAGCGGCGAATCCATCTTGAGAAATCGGGGTTTATCAGCGTGGCGAACCTGCCATGCCCAAATACAAACCCTGCAACGATGACAAAATGGTGATGCTGTCCAACTCGTTCCGGGCAGCCTGGAGTACACCATCAAGGAGATTGTACGCAGTGGTGCACAATCGCGGGAAAATCTGCGTATTTGGGGTAATATAGCAGCCCCTAAGTGGTCAAATACGCCTATCGAGAGCATAGCTTGCCCCCAGTTGGGTGTGGCATGCGGCGGTTCGACCACTCGCTCAGCAGCAAAGGGTTTTCGACAGTTTCGTTGGGTGGGTATCTTCCAACCCAAAAAGTGTTAAAATTGGAGTGTGAAAATATATCTTGACCTTTGCGCTATTCAAAGACCTCTGGATACACCGACTCAAGTTCGGATAGTTCTCGAAGCAGAAGCCGTTTTAGGACTAATAGCTTATTCTGATAGCGGTCAAGTAGAAATTCTAGCATCAGAAGCCTTGCTTTATGAAGGTGAGTAAATCGTTTTATCGGTTCGCAGGGAACATACGCTGGCAGTTCTAGCAAAAGCAAGCCAAGTGATTAAAGTAACGAAGAAAGAGCGAAATCGTGCAGAGGAGTTTTTACAATTTGGGATTAAGCCGCTTGACGCACTTCATTTAGCCTTAGCAGAGTCAGGAGAGGCTGATTACTTCTGCACCTGCGATGATAGGCTTTTACGAAACGCCAAGAAGGTAAGAGATTTATCGGTAAAGGTGATTAATCCAGTAGATTTGGTTCAGGAGATTGAAAAATGATTACCGGCGTAAGACCATTGGCGGAAATCAACCAACAAGCCATCCGCCTACTTTACGAAGAGTTAGGTGTGATAGATGCTGTGCGGTTTTTGAAGCAGTTTACACAAGGCTATGGTAACTATACCCAAGAGCGAGATAGTTTGTTTGCGGACATGTCTTTGGATGAAATTGTGAACCAAATAGAACAGCGTAGAAAGGCAGCCAAGTAAAAGTAAAGCGCAGGTTCTGTGTGGACAAAAAACTGCCCGACACCGTTTGCACACGGAGGGGCGGGGGCATTCGTCCCGCCCACCGCCGACGCCACCCGTCAGGCGGCAAGTATCCAGTCTCTAGGGTTTTTGACGGATGAGAATGAGTCGGTAGGGGTCTTGGGGGTAATAATGCACGAGATTGCGATCGCTGAAGAGCGCTGCCAAAGCTTGATCGGTATTGGGTCCAATGGAGCGCACAAAGATAAAGGGTGAATCCAGAAAAGGCGAGCTGAGCTCCAATAAAGCTCCATACTCCGTCCACCGGTCGGGATGGACGATCACCAGCGCTGGTGTCAAGGCTTGGGCTTGTTCGGTCAGAAACGGATGCAGACGGCTTGCACTGACCCCATACAGTCCAACCATGCCTCCCAATCGCAAGGGGGTGTAAAAGAGCAAGTTGGCGGCGATGGCAAGGGCGAGCATTGCGGTTGCAGCCAGACGGCGGGCTTTCTGCCACCCAACTTGGGGGTGATAGACTTCTTGCGGCAGGGCAGGCAAACCCGCCAAGGCAGCAAAACCCAGGGCACTGAGCAGCACCGCACAATACAGACCCTCAAAGTAATAACGTGGCCCGAATAAGGCTGACCCAATCCAATAGAACAGATAGACAAACAATAAAGCCGGCAAGACCAGTAGAGCCGGCAGGGACACCCAGCGTCGTCTGCAGATCACCATCCCTACTCCCAGTGGAATCAAGACCCACGAGAACTGTCCCCAGCCGAACAGATCATGTCGTCCAAAGAGCAAGCTATACTTTAGGTTCACCCATGCCATGTGCAGGCTATGCCCCCCTTCAGCGCGTCCATAGCCAGGCCCAAACCCCACTTTATCGTATTCCCACCACAGGGTATAGGGGTTGAGGAAGGGGTCGCCGGTCACGGCAGCTTGCCAGACGAAGAGAAGAGCAGCCATTGTTGCGGCAATCAGTGCAAAGCCGATCAAGCGCAGGCGTATCTGCCGACCGCCGCGCAAGAAAAGCCACAAGGCATGAAATCCAAATGGCAGGGCGACACCCACCGCCGTCAAGGGACGCGTGAGCGCCAGGAGGCCAAGACTGAGCCCACCGAGGAGAATAGGTAGGTTGTGCAGACGGCGGCGTGCAGAGTCATCCCCTTGAAAGGCATCCAACCAGCCCAGCACAAAGGCTAAGGTCAAGAAGAGACCAAAGGGATGGGAAAGCAAAGAACCGCTATTCATCCAGAAGAAGGGCGAAGTGAGGGTTAAGCCAACGCTGAGCAGAGCGATAAGGTTGCCAAATAGACGTTTCCCTAACCGATAGATCAGCCAAAGAGATAAACCTGCCAGCAATGGATTGACCCACGAACGGGCGCCCAACCGCACACCGAGAGAGAGCATCGCTGGCCAGCCAGGCGGATACTTGCCGAAGCGCTGCCCTTCGTAGTCAACCACAAACGGCACCAAGAAAGCTTTCTCATACGGCGGGGAAGGCAAGGTCAACTTGCCCCGTGCCATCACTTGCGCCTGCCAGACATACGCCATCTCATCTTCAATATGGGGAACGGCTTCGAAAACTTTTACCGTCACAGCATGGGCAATGAAAATACCGCTCAGGCAAAGGCAGAATGCCAGCAGATCAGACCCATGTTGACGCAGCCAACGGGCAAGTAAGCTCAGGTTCATGGGATGTTGGGGACTTGCTCTCCTTAGGAGTACTTAGATATTGCGGACAAAACGCATCCGACCCCGATCACAAATCGCTCGGCACAGCTCCGACGGCTTGCAGGGCAGCTAAAGCTGTTGCGTGCAAGATGCCATTGGAAGCCAAGATGCCCCGATTGTTTACCAACGTTCGCCCTTGCGAAAAATCCAGCGGCTTGCCGCTCAAATCGGTGATCCTTCCGCCTGCTTCCTCCAAAATCAGACTCCCTGCAGCCTGATCCCAGATTTTTTCGCGATAATCCGCTTTCTGCGGTGAGAGCAAGCGCAGTAAGAGTTCCCCGTGCCCATCTGCCAAGAGGGCATATTTGGCTTGGCTATCCAAACGCAGTGGGGCAGCTTGGAGGTCTAAATGGGCGGCAAAGGACTCGATCCGTTCGGCGTTGGTGTGACCGCTTTCAAAGGAGCGCAACAAGCGCGCCTGGCGGACATCGGCTTGGGTTGAGACCTGCAAGCGCCGAAAGGACTGGGGCTGGCGCAGGGAGGTGACCCACGCTCCTTCGCCCCGCTTTGCCACCAACAAAGCCCCCTCGCCATTGGCTTCAGGCTGGCAAGTCGTGTTGAGCTTCGGACAACCCAAGACGCCCAATTGAACCATGCCATCTTCAATCAGTGCCAACGCGACGGCATACTGGTCACCGCGTAAAAACCCTTTGGTGCCATCCAGCGGGTCTAACGCCCAAAACCGCCCCTGGGCAGAAGCGTTGCCCCGCTCGATCCAATCGCAGATGGACTCTTCGTCTGCAGTGGGTTCGACCCGCCGCACATATTCGACAAGCAAATGTAGCGTAGTTTTTGACTGGGGTTGACGCAAGAGCCCGCTTTCTTCTTCGGCAACAAGCTTATCGTCGGGGAAGGCGCGTTGCAAGGCTGCAGCGACCACTGCCTGCGAGGCGTAATCCGCCACGGTGACAGGTGAGCGATCTTCTTTGGTCAAGGTTGCCTGTACCAGCTCGTTTTCAATTTGGGCGGTCAGCAGCGCAGCCTGACGGCTAGCTTCAAGTGCAACTTGAACTTCGGGGGTTATCTCAAACATGGTCGATCCTTGATTCTTGATTTTCAACGATGCCGTGTAAATCATAGGGCATGGCGCTGAGGATGCGCACGGGGACAATTTCTCCCAACGGGACTTGTCCCTCGATCAGGGTCAATCCATCGATTTCAGGAGCATCGCGATAGGTGCGACCGATGGAGATTGCCTGCTCCGCTTGGTGTCCGTTCGAGGATTGAGCAGTTCCCTGCCCTTCGATCAGGACATCTAGTCGTTTACCGATCAGAGATTGGTGAATTTGCAAGGAAATCTGTTGCTGTGTTGCCATCAAGCGCTCCCAGCGCTCGTGTTTGATCTCTGCAGGGACGGGATCGCCGAGAGGCTCACTGGCGGTGCCGCGCTCGAAAGAGAAGGTGAAAACGCCAACATGATCGAAACGCATCTCTTTCACAAAATCCAACAAGGTTTGAAATTCTCGTTCTCCCTCGCCTGGATAGCCGACGATAAACGTCGTCCTCAGGGTCAAGCCTGGCATCTGACGGCGCATTTTCTCAAGCGTGCGATAAACCCAATCGATATTCGCAGGACGGCGCATCGCCCGCAAAACGGACGGATGAGCATGTTGTAAAGGCATATCCAGATAAGGCAAAATCTGAGGGTAGCTTGCCATGACCTCGATCAAGCGGTCGCTGACCGCGCCTGGGTAAGCATACAGCAAACGGATCCACGGGATGTTGGGCACTTGCTCGGCAAGGGTTTGCAGCAATTGCGCCAAGCCATCTTTCATCCCTAGATCGGAGCCGTAATCGGTGGTATCTTGGGCGATCAAGACCAGTTCTTTTACCCCGCGCTGCGCTAAACGGCGCGCTTCGTCAACCAAAAGGGACAAGGGTCGGCTGACGGCAGTGCCCTTGATCAGCGGAATAGCACAAAACGCGCAGGGACGTCGGCAACCATCGGCAATTTTTAGATAGGCGCTGGCGCCTTGCACGGCAGCACGCAGGACGTTGGGAGGTTCAGACGGCACGGCGATGTCGGGGGTATACAGTGCAGCTACCCCTTGACGCGGGGTAGAGGAGGGATAGGGTTGATCGCCCCGCACTTGGCGCACGAGTTGGACAATATCCATCCATCGCCTGGCTCCTAAAATCCCGTCCAAGCCGGGCACTTGGCGGGCGATTTCTTCCCCATAGCGCTGGGTCAAACAGCCGGCCGCAATCAACCATTGCCCTTTGCGCTTACGCTTGGCGAGCTCGCGCAGGGTACGCAGGGATTCCTGCCGGGCAGGTTCGATGAAGCCGCAGGTGTTCACCAGTAAGATTTCGGCGCGCTGGGGTTCTTCGATGGGTGTATATCCATCTTGATCGAGCAACTGCGCCATCGACTCGGAGTCTACCGTGTTTTTGGCACAACCGAGAGAAATGAGATGATAGGTGTTGGGTCGAAACGTTGGCATCGGTTTCCTTTATGGAGGCGGGATGGGTGAGGAAGTCGCCGTTGGCAAGGGCGTGCGCGTCGGGCGCGGTGTCATGGTTGGCCGAGGAGTGGGGCTGGGACGCAGGGTGCGAGTTGCAGTTGGGGTGATTGTGGGAGTCGGCTCGAGCACTCCTTGCGGGGTGAAGACGAGGGTGACCACTTCTCCGACACTGCCTAGGACGCCGAGGTCGCGCTGGTTATAGATCACTTTCAAGGCTGCAGCGTTGCCGGTTTGGATTTCGATCTTTTCCTCGCCGTTGTATTCGAAAATCCCGCCAGGTGAGATGCGTCCATTGTACAGCTCCTTGCCATCTACCAACACCCGCAGCCAGGCGCGTTGCTGGGCAGAGAGAATCACTTGCACTTGTCCAGCAGCGGGGATAGTCTCATTGCCTGTTTGCAGATTTGCTTCTGTCGCAGCGGGGTTGACAGCGAATCCCTCTAATGGAAGCGTCGCAGTAGGAGTGGGCGGCAGCTCGGTAGCCGTCACGAGGGGCTGCTCTTCGAGGGCAAGCAAGGCTTCTGCTACGGAATAGGGGGTTGGCGTGGGGGGTAAGCTTGCCCGCGTGCGCATGACGCTGGAAAGTCCCCAAAGGATGAAAGCAATCGTCCCTACCGAAAGCAAAACCATCACCAAAAACTCTGCCGACCACAGCCAACTGTAAGATTTGCCGCCGGCCTGGCGCAGCTCGCCAAGCCGTTTCTTGGGTCGCTTGTCTTGACGAGCGGCTAACTGGGCTTGCAGGGCATCGGCGTAGCGTAATAAGAGCGCTTCGGTATTCAACCCCAAAAAAGAAGCATAGACTTGTAACAAGCCGCGCCCTTGCACCGGTGAAGCCAAGCGATCGAAGTTGCCTTCTTCCATAATTTGGATATGATGGGCGCGAAGGTGCGTTTGGCGCTCGATGTCCTCGATACTCAAATCCAGATGCTGGCGGATCTTGCGTAGTTCCGCTCCGATCTGGCGGAAGATGGTTTGGGCATCTTCGTTGCTACACAGCGGGAGGGAAGCTTCTTGATGAGAGGGGCTGTCTCTAAGGTTTGCCTTTTTTGACTGGGGGGTATCCCTTTGCACAGATGAAACCTCGGGCTGGCTTTCGGTTGTCGAGGCTTGGAGGTCAGCAGCAGGGCTTGCTGGGCTAGGGGAGGGAGGTTGAGACGGCTGACCAGTCTTCCCTTCTCTTTGGGTGTCCCATTGGCGCAACAAGGCTTCGCTGTCTAGACCGAGGAATCCACTGTAAACACGCACAAAGCCACGTGCCTGAAAGGGAGAAGGCAAGCGCTCAAAGGCATCTGCTTCTAACGCTTCCAGATAGTGTGGCTTGATATGAGTCTCTTTGGAAACCTGCTCGAGACTCAGCCGCCGCGCTTCCCGTGCCAGACGTAATTGTTTTCCAATGGTTTCGTTCATCACCGCTGATTATGATAACAGAAAACAGGCGGGTTTGACGAGCTTCGATTTCTCGGCTTCTAAAAAAACTTCAACAGTGGGCAAATTATTTTATCCTTTCGTCGAATTGTGGATACAATTAAGCCTGAGCAAAATGAGATGAGCCATGAACCAACCTCTCCAAGTCAAACCCGTCAGCCTAAGCGGAAAAATCGTGCGTCTTGAGCCGTTATCCCTCGCCCATGTTGACGACTTGTGTCAAGTGGGATTGGACGACGACATTTGGCGCTACATGATCTACGGATGGGTGCGCACCCCGTCAGACATGCATCGTTGGGTCGAAAAAATGCTCTCTCTGCAAGAGAAGGGCAGCGATTTGCCCTTTGCGGTGATTCACTTAGCCGTCGGGCGGGCAATCGGGGCAACCCGCTATCTTGAAATCCGCCCTGAGGATCGGGGACTCGAAATCGGGGGCACCTGGTACGGGAAAGCTTATCAACGCACGGCGGTCAACACCGAAAGCAAATACCTACTGCTGAAACATGCTTTTGAGGATTTGGGCTGCATTCGGGTGCAATTCAAGACCGACCTGCGCAATCTCCGCTCTCAGCAAGCCATTGAGCGGTTGGGGGCAGTAAAGGAGGGTGTCTTCCGCAATCATCGCATCTTGCCGGACGGCACCATTCGCCACTCGGTGTATTACAGCATCATCGTCGAAGAATGGCAGGCAGTCAAAACGCGCTTGGAGGCGTACTTAAGAGCAGCCTCGTAAGAATTATCTCCATCGTGGTACGAAACGTCGAAGGCAGCCGATATTGAAGCGCTAGCCCCCCTTTTAGGATCCAATCATCAGTTTGGGTATGGGATAATCGAGCTAGAAATTGCTCAAAGGCGATCATTTTTTGCCCCCACTGCCTCTTTGCTGGATCGGGAAAACGGTCGCGAATTTTTACATTCAAAGCCTCACGAAAAGCTGTCGGCGTCTCATATTTCATGATGTCTCCCTTTTTTCGAGAACCTCCTTCATGAATCTTTGAAAAGCCTGGCTATAGGTTTGGATTCGCTGCATCAATCGCCCTTCGCTGATCATCCCTCTTTCGAGAGCTTGTTGAGCAGCCTGAATGATCCATTCTGGGGACTCTCTCGAACGATATAGGTCATAAAGCGTGCGTGGAATGTCGGTGACAGGGAGTCCGTGGCGCGTGGTGACTTCTTCCGCTTTGAGCTTGGCAGTGTGGTATCGAGTATTTTGGATCTTGCGCCACGGCGGACGGTGGAACATTAGATGAAACTGTGTTGGGATGAGATCGGTAAGTTCGTAAAGAGCCAAGGCGCTTCGATGTGAAAAGACGCCCTTAAGCCCTGTTGCAATCCATACCTGATAGTAATCGGAGTATGGCATTTCGGGGAACGTTCTCAGACGATATAGCCCTCTTCGCAGGCGTAAAAATTTCCCCGAAGTGGTGAGGTGGGCAAGCAAGTCTCTTGAAAAGCCCGCTTCTTCAGCTTGCTTATTCGTAAAATACCCAGCCTGATTTTCGGCGATATTGTATAGTTTTAGATAATCTGTGCCTTTTTCTTCCATGTTTTTTTATTGAAAATTTATTACGCGATTTGTTGAAAAATATTCAACAAATCGCGTAATAAATTATAGCGCAATTTTACACAAAACTCTATAAAAGTTATAAAAACTACTGTCTTATCCCAATACCTTCGCCAAAAATAGTTGAATAAATAGGGCTTTTCGAGTAAAGTTTCTGCACAACCCAAAATTACTCGGAAAAGCCCATGACAGAAATTATAGCACTTTTACAAACCATTGCACCACTGATTTCGAAAACGACTTTGCGCCAGATGAGGCAGG